>Ga0074193_1000228_pt1 | contig 103288 bp, 99 predicted proteins | sample EPASupsiteHSE605_FD_64523 | JGI IMG/M metagenome (GOLD analysis project Ga0074193, IMG submission 64523) | Bioremediated contaminated groundwater from EPA Superfund site, New Mexico - Sample HSE6-05 | ecosystem: Environmental > Aquatic > Deep subsurface > Groundwater > Contaminated ... | reverse complement strand
TTTGCTATCGCTTCAATCGCCGGTTCCGACTGGATACCATGGTTAATCGGCTGGCTTATGTGGCATTACGAACCCAACCGGTCCCGCAGCGGTTGCTGAAGCTGGCTGAAGTTCGATGGTAATCAGAAAAAAAAAGCTGGCGTGAGCTTCTCACGCCAGCTTAAATTCAATGCTAAGGGAACAAATTATTGCTCTTGTTCTGCCTTTGCTTCGTTTACTTCTTCTTTGTAATCGACCAACTCAAGAATAGCCATGGGAGCAGCGTCACCCAATCGTGTCCCAGTACGGATAATGCGGGTGTAGCCACCGTTCCGCTCAGCATATTGGCTGCCTAATTGATCAAACAGCTTTGCGACAATATCTTTGGAGCGGATGTACGCCAGAGCTTGCCGACGAGCATGAAGATCACCTCTTTTTCCCAACGTAATCATTTGCTCAATAACCCGTCGCGCTTCTTTTGCCTTTGGCACTGTCGTAACGATTCGCTCCTGATCAAGCAATGAAGTTACCATATTGCGCAGCATGGCATCACGATGTGAAGATGTTCGGCCAAGTCTACGGCCAGCTTTTCTATGTCTCATGGTCTATCCTTTCGTCTTTAGCAAGTATTATCCTTCAGCAAGAGATACAAGACTACTCTTCAAGTTTTTCTTCTCGTTTTTCAGGAAGCACCCAGCCGTCGTACTTCATCCCCAAGGTAAGATTATGTTCAGCCAGTAACGCTTTGATCTCATTCAATGACTTGCGACCAAAATTTTTTGTTTTCAACATCTCGGCATCAGTCTTGTTGACAAGTTGCCCAATATATTGAATTTGAGCGTTTTTAAGACAGTTGGCGGACCGAACTGACAATTCAAGATCTTCTACGTTTTTATCCAAGAAAGGCGGATAAGCTTTTCCGTCGTCATCATTATCAGAATGATCGGGCGCTTTGGCGATTTCCTCATTAAAATTGATGAAAATCGTCATTTGTTCTTTTAAAATTTTAGCGGCATAGGCAAGCGCATTTTGCGGTTCAACGCTTCCGTCCGTCTCAATTTCCATCGTGAGGCGGTCATAATCAGTTTGCTGCCCCACCCGGGCCTGACTAACGACATACTGCACTCGTACAATAGGCGAAAAAGCCGAATCAATAGGGATAACACCTATTGGCTGTCCTTCTTTTTTATTGTACTCGGCAGGTACATATCCCTTCCCCCAATGAACCTCAAGTTCTGCGCGAAAGGTCACTTCACTTGTTATCGTGCAGATAACAAGTTCGGGATTCATCACATCAACATAGGCGCCACCATTAATATCGCCAGCTAAAACTTTTCCCGGTCCGGATTTCTCTATAACAACAGTACGAGAATCGGGCACGTTTAGCTTCAAACGCACCTGTTTTAAATTAAGAATAATTTCTGCAACATCCTCATGTACACCATCAATGGTTGTAAACTCATGAAGTGCGTCATTGAGCCTGACGGATGTAATCGCAGCTCCCCTAATGGAGGAAAGCATAATCCGACGCAATGAATTGCCAATGGTTGTTGCGAACCCCCTTTCCAAGGGCTGACAAACAAACTTACCGTATCGATTGGTAAGCGAACCCTCATTGACTTCAAGTTTTTCTGGAGCAATGAGAGTATGCCAGTTATTGTAAAAGGGACTTTCATCCCGGATTTCTTGTGCCATGCAATACCTAACGATAAAAGTTACTTGGAATACAACTCAACAATGAGCTGTTCCTGGATGGGCATCGTTATTTCATCACGGTTTGGCAACGCCTTAACAACACATTGAAATTTTGATTGATCAAGCTCAAGCCAACTCGGGAGTCCTCTGCGGACAGCTCCCTCGAGATTATCTGCAATGACTGGATTTTTTTGATTCTTTTCTTTCAAGACAATGACGTCACCAGCTTTCACCTGATACGAGGGGATATTGATCTTTTTCCCGTTTATGGTGAAGAGGTTATGGCGAACCATCTGGCGCGCTTGATCACGGGAACTTGCAAATCCTGCCCGATACAGCGCGTTGTCGAATCGACGCTCAAGCATGATAAGCAGAATTTCGCCTGTTACCCCTTTGGACCTGTCAGCCTTTTCAAAATAACGACGGAATTGAGCCTCGAGCATTCCGTACATTTGTTTAACTTTTTGTTTTTCACGGAGCTGAACAGCATAATCGGAAACCTTGCGAAATCGATTCTGCCCATGCTGCCCAGGAGCAAATGAACGTCTTTCGAAAGCGCATTTATCTGAATAACAACGGTCTCCCTTGAGAAACATCTTAAGGTTCTCGCGTCTGCAAAGTCTGCAGGATGCTCCTGTATATCTAGCCAACTTATACCTCCAATAATTGTCTTGGGGTCACGAACAAGACATAAATAACGGATTATGACAGAACGAAAATTAGACCCGTCTTCTTTTGGGGGGTTTGCAACCATTATGGGGAAGCGGGGTAACATCGATAATGCGACTCACGTCCAAGTCAACAGTCGTTAAAGCTCGCAACGCCGCTTCACGCCCAGGACCAGGTCCTTTTACCCGAACCTCGACTTTGCGCAATCCATGCTCCTTAGCTTTAGCAACAGCGTCGCTTAACGCATTCTGAGCGGCAAAGGGGGTAGACTTTCTGGACCCCTTGAATCCAAGAACTCCTGCACTTGCCCAAGATAACGTATTTCCCTGTCGATCAGAAACAGTCACTACCGTATTATTGAAGGTAGAATAGATAAACACTATTCCTTCCGGTACGTTCTTTTTATCTTTCTTCTTAACCTTTACGTTAACCTTGCCTGCTTTAGCCATAATTACTCCTGATTATCTGTCGCAAAAAACCTTATGTTGAAAATACGCTGCTATTTTTTCCGAACAGCGGCCCCACGACGGGGACCTTTTCTTGTGCGGGCATTCGTCTTGGTTCTCTGACCATTAACAGGCAAACCTCTTCTGTGCCGGCGTCCACGGTAGCAGCCAAGGTCCATGAGTCGTTTTATGTCCATGGACACCTCCCGCCTCCGGTCACCTTCAACTACATATTCGTTTTCAATAATGGTTCGAACCCGGTTGACATCGTCTACGCTCAGATCATCACTGTTCATCTGATAAGGAAGATCAGCCTTATCAAGAATTTGGCGAGCAGTCGTTAAACCAATGCCGTAGATATATGTCAGCGCTCGATCCATGTGTTTGTTGCGTGGTAAATCCACACCAGCTATACGTGCCAAATTCGTGCTCCTTAATCAGAAACTTGCTAAAATTTTAAACAAGAAATGTTATCCTTGACGTTGTTTGTGCTTCTTATTGGCACAAGCAACCCTAACAACCCCTTTGCGTTTTAAAATCTTGCATTCGCTGCATATTTTCTTGACCGATGATCGAACTTTCATATCTCGCCTCAGACAGTATTATTTATTCTTTCCTTTTCCGCCTTTAGCGCGAAAAGTAACCCTGCCTCTTGTTAAATCATAGGGAGACAATTCGACTGTCACCCGGTCACCTGGCAGAATTTTTATATAATGCATGCGCATTTTTCCTGAGATATGCGCCAGTACCTTATGTCCATTGTCCAACTCAACCTGAAACATGGCATTGGGCAAAGGCTCGATGATAGTTCCCTCTACTTCGATGGCCTCTTCTTTCGCCATATATGTTGCTACTCCTGATCAATCGAACAAAAATTATAACGTATATCGAACTGTGATTGTTTTTTCAAGCTTTTTTATCCGCTTCCCACGAAAGCTAGCACAGAGACGGTCGCTTGCTGAGAATTCGAGGGCCTTGTGAAGTGACAGCTACCGAGTGTTCAAAATGCGCCGATGGTTTTCGATCGGCTGTCACAACAGTCCACTGGTCATTCAAAATCTTAACCTTTGCTGCCCCTAAATTAACCATCGGTTCAATAGCTAAAACCATCCCTTCCAAAATTCTTGGAGAGGCTTGTCGCTGAACATAATTGGGGATCTCGGGAGGCTCATGAAGATTTGTACCGATTCCATGCCCAACAAATTGTCGAACAACTGAAAATCCATGTTCCTCTGTATACTGCTGAATGGCCCGAGACACATCAGAGATCCTATTCCCAATCTTGGCTTGTTCTATCCCTTTCTGAAGCGCTGTCCTGGTCACCTCAATCAAGAGGGCAACTCGAGGCTCAATTGTACCTACGGCTACAGTGATAGCCGCATCTCCATAAAAACCTTGATAACGGGTCCCAAAATCAAGAGAGATTATATCACCTTGGCGAAGAATCTTCTTTTTTGAGGGTATTCCGTGAACCACCTCCTCGTTCACAGATGCGCAAAGGCTTGCTGGAAAACCTTTGTACCCTTTAAAGGCAGGTTGAGCATGGTGATCGTAACAATATTCTTCAGCCAAGCGATCTAATTCAAAAGTCGATATCCCATCGGATATTTTTGACTCAAGCAAATCGAGCACACCGGATACGATCTGATTCGCCTGAAACAACAACTCGATTTCTTCAGGTGTTTTTATCGTAATTGCTTGATCAGAATGACTGCTCGTCACAACAGTTTCAACGCCTTCCCTTGATGCGGCCTGCTTTCATGAATCCATCGTAATTCCGCATGACAAGATGAGATTCAATCTGGGCAATAGTGTCAATAGCAACGCCAACAACAATAAGCAACGCTGTCCCTCCAAAATAGAAAGGCACATTAAGCTTTTGAATGAGCAGTGTCGGCATGACACAGACAGCGCTAAGATACAGCGCACCTACTACCGTGAGGCGCACAAGGGCGTTATCGAGAAATTCAGCAGTTTTTTTGCCTGGGCGAATACCAGGAATAAATCCGCCATTCTTCTTAAGGTTTTCAGCGACGTCATCAGGCTTAAATGATACAGCGGTATAAAAGAAACAGAAAAAGATGATCATCCCGACATACATTATATAATAATAGACCGTTCCAGGTGAAAGAGCAGATGAAAATTGCTGGACCCAATCAACTTTAATAAATGAGCCAATAGTTGCAGGAAACATCATAATGGACGAAGCAAAAATTGGTGGAATGACGCCAGATACATTTATTTTCAAAGGTAGATGTGAAGATTGGCCGCCATACACCCGTCTACCAACAACTCTTTTCGCGTATTGAATCGGGATACGTCTTTGCGAAGTTTCAATAAAAATGATAAAAGCTACAACAAAAAACATCATCAGCACAATGACCGGAAGAAAAATAAGGGAAAGTTCGCCTGATTTGATGAGTTCAACAGTATTACCAACAGCCGCCGGCATACGTGCAACAATCCCGGAAAAAATGATCATGGAAATACCATTGCCTATGCCACGCTCGGTCATCTGTTCACCAAGCCACATGATGAATGCTGTTCCAGAGGTTAGGGTAAGAACAGTCATCAGTTTAAACTGCAGGCTTGGATCAATGACGATAGGAACACCATTGGGGCTGGTCATTCCTTCCAATCCGGCTGCAATAAAGAACCCTTGAATGATGGAAAGGACAACTGTTCCGTACCGTGTATATTTGGTAATCGTCCTTCTTCCAGCTTCTCCTTCTTTCGACAGCGACTCTAGTTGAGGAACAACAACGGTAAGCAGTTGAATAATAATTGAAGCTGAAATATAGGGCATAATTCCCAATGCAAAGATTGAGAAATTTTCCAGCGCACCTCCGGAAAACATATTGAACATGCCAAAAAGCGTGCTCGCATTTTTCTCAAAGAAAGCAGCTAATGCTTCGCCATTTATACCAGGAGTGGGGATCTGTACTCCCATTCTGTAGACTAAAAGCATCAAGAGAGTGAAAATCACTCTCTTGCGTAACTCCGGTATACTGGCAGCGCTGACGATACCGCTCATCCGTTATTCCTCAACTGACCCACCTGCGGCAATAATTTTTTCTTTTGCGCTTTGGCTAACCTTATCAATCTTCACGATCAAGGATTTGGTAATCTCGCCGTTAGCCAGCACCTTTATCGGACCTTCTTTTTTGACGAAGCCGGCAGTGACCAAGGTCGCGTAGTCAACGACAGTTCCAGCATCAAAGGTATCTAGTTGCTCAAGGGTGATTAGATTGTAATATTTTTTAAAGATGTTATTAAATCCTCTCTTGGGAAGGCGACGATGAAGCGGCATTTGCCCGCCTTCAAACCCCGGGCTTGCACTGTAACCCGAGCGTGCGCGCGCACCTTTGTGGCCTCGAGCCGCAGTTTTTCCGCTCCCGCTCCCCGGTCCGCGCCCTACACGTTTTTTAGTCTTGCGAGCCCCTTCACTTGGAGCAAGATTGTTCAATGTGAGCATGAATCACCCCTCAATTTTAACAAGGTGCTGCACCTTGGATAACATACCGCGCAACTCAGATGTATTTTTTCTGGTTACAGTTTTATACATCTTGGTGAGCCCAAGTCCGATCAGAGTTGCTCGGATAGCCTTGGGGCTGCCGATATAGCTTTTAACCTGAGAGTATGTAATTGTTTCCTTCATAATCATATCTTCCCGTAATAAGATGGTTAAGCTACCATCTCCTCGACCCTTAGATTGCGCAACTTTGCAATCTGTTCCGCAGTTCTCAGTTTCCGTAAGCCATCTAAAGTAGCTTTAACCAAATTGTGCGGGTTATTTGAGCCAAGGCATTTTGTCAGGATATTCTGCACCCCTGCGGCTTCAAGCACAGCACGGACTGCGCCACCGGCGATCACACCTGTACCGTCAGAAGCCGGTTTAAGCATAACACTGCCGGACTTAAACTTTCCTATGATGTCATGGGGAATAGAGACAGGGGTCAATGATACGTTCTGCATATCCTTACGTGCCTGCTCAATCCCTTTGCGTATAGCTTCAGGGACCTGGTTCGCTTTACCGAGGCCATAGCCAACCTTACCGTTCCCATCACCAACAACAACAATAGCACTAAAACTGAAGCGTCTACCACCTTTAACGACTTTCGCAACCCGGTTGATAAAAACTATTTTTTCGATGAGCTCTTCCTGAATCCCTTCTTTCGCTCGTTTAAATTCAGCCAAGAAACACCCCCATTCGATATGTTTGATCGATTAACGCTTGTACAATAAATGTCAGAATTGCAAGCCGCCTTCGCGTGCCCCATCGGATAAGGCTTTGACTCGCCCATGATACAGATAGCCACCACGATCGAAAACGACTTTATCGATTCCCGCGGCTTTTGCTTTCTCGGCTATGAGCTGGCCTACTATTTTTGCCTGCTCACATTTTCCATTCAGCTCGCTACCCTCGAAATTCTTATCATCGGTGGACAGAGCAACCAAAGTTTTTTTCTGTATGTCATCGATGAGTTGCACATAAATGTGACGATTACTCCGATATACGCTCATCCGCGGTCGTTCTGCAGTTCCGAAGATTTTGACGCGGATTCTTTGTACCCGCTTCTTTCTTGCTGTAACTTTTGGATTCGTCTTAGCCATGATTGATCACTATTGTGATAAAATTATTTTTTACCGCCAGCCTTGCCGACTTTTCTTACGATGTGTTCATCGAAATACCGGATACCTTTCCCTTTGTAGGGCTCAGGCTTGCGGATATCTCTGATTTGTGCTGCGGTCAGCCCGACAAGCTCTTTGTCGATTCCTTGCAAGGTGATCGAGTTGTCCTTGTCGACCGTAGCCGAAATGCCTTCAGGCAAAACAAAATCAACAGCACTGGAATATCCGACATTCAATGAGAGTGTCTGGTCTGCCATGTTGGCGCGATATCCCACACCCTCAACCATGAGTTTTTTCGAAAACCCCTGATCCACTCCGGTGACCATGTTACTGACCAAAGAGCGGGTCATTCCCCAAAAGGCCATGACTCGTTTGCTGGTTCCTTTCGGTGTGCAAACAAGAAGATTGTCCTCCTGCTTGATCTCAATTTCGGGCCGGAGTGTTCGCTCAAGAACACCTTTGCTTCCCGAAACCTTGATGTGTGTCCCCTGTATCTCAACCTTGACACCATTTGGAACTGGTATAGGCTGTTTACCGATTCTGGACATTGTTCTCTCCTTTTATCAAAATACTTTCGTATTTCACCAGATTTCGCAAAGCAGTTCACCGCCGATATTCTGTTGACGAGCTTCCTTGTCGGTTATCACACCGTGAGAAGTAGTCAGAATAGCTACACCGAGTCCGCTCATTACCTTGGGGATCTTGTCGCTCGGTTTGTACTGTCGGTGCCCAGGCTTGCTCACCCGTCGTATTCCGTTGATAACACGTTCATTATTTGTGCCGTATTTGAGGTCAATCTTCAAGGTACCCTGGGGACCGCCTTCAAGAATATGGTATTCAGCAATATACCCCTCATTCTTCAGCACATTGGCGACACTGACCTTCAGCTTTGATAGCGGCATTTCGACTGAATGAAAACGCGATTTGGTGGCATTTCTAATTCTTGTCAGCATATCTGCCAACGGATCACTCATGGACATTGAAGGTTCCTCATTCTGGAAATTAACAGCTTAAAAAATCAAAGCGCTGAAGCATTACCAACTGGATTTGGTGACGCCGGTAATCTCGCCTTGCGACGCGAGTTTACGGAAACATAATCTGCAAAGGCCGAACTTACGGTAATAAGCACGCGATCTGCCACATAACGGACATCGATTATATGCACGTACAGAAAATTTTGGTTTGCGACTCGCCTTGGCAATGAGTGATTTTTTTGCCACAGATTCCTCCTCAAAAGCAAATGTAAACTAACTGGTCTAGAATATTATTTTTTTCTGAAAGGCATGCCGATGGCATCCAACAAAGCCCGGGCATTTTCATCGGTTTTCGCGGTAGTAACGATAGTGACATTCAATCCCCGAATCTGATCGATTTTATCGTAATCAATTTCAGGAAAAATTATATGCTCGGTAATACCCATGGAAAAGTTGCCTCGGCCATCAAAGCCTTTTGCAGAAACTCCGCGAAAGTCTCGTACCCGTGGCAAAGCAATATTAATGAGTTTTGAAAGGAAATCGTACATCCGATCCTTACGAAGCGTCACTCGTGCTCCGATCGGCATCCCCGCGCGTAACTTAAAGGTGGCGATGGATTTTTTAGCCCTTGTCACCACTGCCTTTTGGCCAGCAATCAATGTGAGTTCTTGAGCTGCTTTTTCAACTACCTTGGGATTTTGAACCGCATCACCCAGTCCCATATTCAAAACAATTTTTTCGATCCTCGGAATATCCATCACATTGGTTATGCCCAATTGGTTCTGAAGAGCGACTTTCAGTTCATTGTCGTATTGTTCTTTCAACGTGGCCATTTTCTACTCCGTAAGCAGGCAAGACTACTTTTTCGCTGTTTCAATTGTTGCTTTACACTTTTTGCACATGCGAACCTTCGTTCCGTCTTCCAGCAATTTCTTTCCGATTTTCACTGTTTCGGCGCATTCAGGGCAAACAAGCATCACATTTGAAATATGTATTCCTGCCTCTTTTTCTATTATTTGCCCGGATTGAGTAGCCTCAGTTGCCTTTTGATGCTTCTTAATCAGGTTGATTCGCTCAACGATAATACGATTGTTTTCTTTTTGGATGCGTAATACCTTGCCTACTCGTCCTTTATCCTTGCCGGCGATAACTTCAACCTTATCATTGATCCGCAAGTTTGTGTGTCCTTGACGCATATTTATATTTCCTCAATCGCTCTGATTAAATATTCTCGGTTATAGTACTTCTGGAGCAAGGGATATAATTTTCATGAAGCCAAGTGAACGAAGCTCTCGTGCAATCGGCCCGAAAATACGCGTACCAATAGGTTCACCGTTATTTGCTAGCAGAACCGCCGCATTTTCATCAAATTTCACGCTGGTATCTTCGGGGCGTCTGATCGATTTAACAGTACGCACGACTACAGCATTCAGCACATCGCCCTTCTTCACCTTTGCATGAGGGATGGCCTCTTTGACTGTGACAACAATAATGTCACCAATACTGGCATAGCGTTTCCGTGTCCCTCCCAATACTCGAATACAGAGTATTTTTTTGGCACCGGAATTATCGGCAACATTCAAAACGGTTTCTGTCTGGATCATGACCTCACCCGATTATCTTCTCTATTCGTCTCTATGAGCTTTGATATATTTACAAACCGAATTACGCGGCACGTTCGATTACATTGCGCACAAGCCATCGCTTTTTTTTGGATAACGGACGGCATTCTTCAATCAGGACCAAATCGCCAATCTGACACTGGTTCGAGGCGTCATGAGCCATATATTTTACCTGTTGTCGAATATATTTCCCATAAAGTTTATGCGGTATTTTTCGTTCGACAACCACGACCACGCTCTTATCCATCTTATTGCTGACAACAAAGCCCTGTCGCGTTTTCTTTACTTGATCGCTCATCTTTATATCCAAAGACAATAATTAATGGTTAGGCGGTTATTTTTGTTCTTTCTGAACAAGCACGGTCTGGATTCTTGCGATATCCTTTTTTAACAGTCCGAGCTTGGCTGAATTTTCGAGGCGTCGAATGCCGTGTTTGAAACGTAATTTGAAAAGATCTTCCCGCAGTTCAGCATTTTTTTTAAGAAGATCATCGACTGAAAGATTTCTGAGATCTTTTGTTTTCATATCGTATTACTCTTACTGACGACAGTAGTAGGAAAGGGCAACTTAAAACTGGCAAGCCTCAATGCTTCTAAAGCCAATTCTTCCGGAACACCCTTTAATTCATATAAAATCCTTCCAGGTCGAATAGTTGCAACCCAATATTCCGGAGAACCTTTGCCTTTTCCCATTCGGGTTTCTGCAGGTTTCTTGGTAATAGGTTTATCAGGAAAAATACGAATCCATAATTGTCCGCCACGCTTTACCTTGCGATTGATGGCGATACGCGCTGCTTCTATCTGCTGTGCGGTCATTCGACCACACCCTACAGCTTTCAGCGCAAAATCACCGAAGGCAAGATCAGATCCACGGTACGCTTCACCGCGCATCCTTCCTTTGAACTGTTTTCTATGTTTAACTTTGCGGGGACTTAACATAATATCGAACTCCTAGTGAAAATCGCCAATAAAAAAATATAACCACAGGTCAGTTCGTCTGTGAAATCTGTTCGACTGAGGGTTCGGTGTCAGCGAGAATTTCACCTTTAAAAATCCAGACCTTTACGCCAATAATCCCATAGGTTGTTTTGGCTTCTGCGGTCCCATAATCAATATCAGCTCGCAGTGTATGGAGCGGTACACGCCCTTCCTTGAACCACTCGGTACGAGACATCTCAGCCCCACCCAGCCGTCCGGAGCAGGATATTTTAATTCCCTGAACTCCAAAACGAAGAGCCGAATTGATGGATTTTTTCATCGCCCGGCGAAAAGCGATTCTCCGTTCAAGCTGCGTGGCAATATTCTCAGCAACCAATTGGGCATCAGCTTCAGGACGGCGTACTTCTTGGATATCAATAAAACAGATACGCTTGAATTTCTGTTCAAGTTCTTTCTTCAGCCCTTCAATTTCAGTACCTTTTTTACCAATGACTATTCCGGGACGGGCTGTAAACAATTTAATCTTGACTTTCTCACCAGTCCTTTCAATGACAATCCTTGAAACACCTGCATGGTAAAGTCTCTGTTTCAGGTATTTACGTATAAGCTGATCCTGATGCAGATTGTTGGCATAGTCCTTGTCAGCATACCAAATAGATTCCCAAGATCGCGTTATATTAATTCGCAGTCCTATGGGATTGACTTTTTGTCCCAAGATGATCCTCCGTTCCCTCTGCAGTTAATCTCTAAATGAATCGAATGTATTACGCTTCAGCGACGACTACTGTAATATGACTCGTTCGCTTGAGTATGCGGGTAGCCCGTCCCATGGCCCGAGGACTAAAACGTTTCAGCATAGGGCCACCGTCGACAGTAATCTCTTTAACATAGAGCGTGTCGACATCGATGGATTCCATCTGATCGGCGTTTGCAACTGCCGATTCAAGCACTTTACGTATAATCCGGGCAGCTTTTTTGGGCATAAAGCGCAAGGTGGTTACAGCTTTTTCGGCATTCATTCCACGAATGACGTCTGCAACAAGACGTGCTTTTTGTGGAGAAATGCGAATGTATTTTGCGACGGCTTTCGTTTCCATCGTTTTACTCCTGAAAGAGGGGCTTACAATAAAGTCAATTCAGTCTATTTGCCTTTTTTATCTGAGGCATGACCATAGTAGGTTCGTGTCGGTGAGAATTCACCTAATTTATGCCCAACCATATTTTCAGTCACATAAACAGGAATGAATTTATTGCCATTATGAACTGCAAAGGTCAGTCCTACCATTTCCGGCAGAATATCAGAACGGCGAGACCAAGTCTTAATAACTTTACGTGATCCTGTTTCCTGGGCCTGCTCAACCTTTTTCATCAAATGATCATCGACAAAAGGGCCTTTTTTAATAGATCGAGCCATAAGTATTCTCTCCTTTCACTAGCTCCGTTTGTTGACAATATCACGGTCAGAGGTCTTGCGTTTTCTTGTTTTAAACCCCTTTGTCGGCATACCCCAAGGTGAGCATGGATGCCGGCCACCAGAACTCTTACCCTCACCACCGCCCATTGGGTGATCGACCGGGTTCATGGCTACACCTCGAACCGAAGGACGTACACCGTTCCACCGGGCACGCCCGGCTTTTCCGAGTTTCTGGCTGCCATGTTCGGGATTGCCGACCTGTCCAATACACGCTCTGCAATCTTTATTGAATTTCCGAACCTCGCCTGAAGGCAGTTTTACCAAAACCTGATTGCCATCTTTCGCCATCAATTGGGCAGCGGCACCGGCTGAGCGGACTAATTGAGCCCCCTTGCCAATCTTCATCTCGATATTATGAATCACTGTACCCAAGGGGATGTTGATCATCGGCAAACAATTGCCGAGTTTGATATCAACCCCAGCCCCAGCGACAACCGTATCCCCGACCACCAAGCCGTTAGGGGCAAGGATGTAGGTTTTCTCGCCATCGGCGTAGGTAAGCAGTGCTAGGTTGGCAGAACGATTGGGATCATATTCAATAGCAGTCACCTTGGCAGGGATACCGGTCTTATTGCGCTTCCAATCGACGATTCGATATTTACGTTTGTGACCGCCGCCCTTGTGCCGTGCTGTCACCCTGCCGTAGGTATTCCTCCCCCCGGTTTTCTTCAGGGTTGTAATAAGACTTTTCTCAGGTTCCTTATCAGACAAAAACTCCTGTTGAACGGATACATGATGTCGCTTTCCAGGTGATGTCGGCTTGTGGATTTTTATAGACATTGTAATTCCTATAATCTAATCTCTGCTGATTTGAATCGGTAAATTTGGGATCAAAGCTCATCAAGGAAATTAATTTTCCCTTCTGCAAGAGTAATATACGCTTTTTTCCAATCACTCGTTCTACCAGTGGATTTGGCACCTACTCGTTTCTGCTTCCCTGTCATATTGGTCGTTGTAACTTTTGCTACCGTTACATTGAACAGGCTTTCAACAGCTTTTTTTATCTCAATTTTATTTGCGCGAGGATCAACCTCGAAGACGACCTTGTTTTGTGTCTCCTGGAGTAAATTTCCTTTTTCAGTCAAGCAGGGACTTTTGATCACATCATATATCGCTTTCATGCCATCAACCTCTCTTCAATTTTGGCAAGGCTTGATTGAATCAGCATCAATTTAGAGTGTTTAAGAATATCGTACACATTGAGTCCAGCAACCGGCAACACCTTGTACCCCACCGCATTCCGAGCCGATAGCAAAATCTTGTCGTCAACATCGCCTGTGACGACCAAGCAATTGTCAAACTGAAAGTTCTTCATGACCCCGACAAAATTTTTGGTCTTGATTTCGGAGAGTTCGAACGAATCAACAATCACAAGATTGCCTTCTTGATTGCGTGCACTCATCGCCATTTTCAAGGCCAGTTTTCTGACTTTTTTCGGCATAGAGTAGCTATAATCTCTCGGCTTCGGTCCAAAAACAGTACCACCACCCCGCCAAACGGGGGACGTCCTGCTCCCTGATCGAGCCCGGCCAGTCCCTTTCTGCCGCCATGGCTTGGCACCGCCGCCGCTTACCTCGCCTCGCGTTTTAGTACACGCATTACCACTGCGGCGGTTGGCTCTCTGCATGCAAACAACCTCATGCAGGATTCCGGTGTTAATCTCTACGTTAAACAGCGAGTCGTTCAGGTCGATTTCGCCAACTTTTTCGGCTCGAGTATTTAAGACATCACAAACTGCCATGAGAATCTCCTTAATGAAGCAGTTCTGGCGATTACGCTTTTGTATAAATGTTGAGTATACCGTTTTTGGCGCCTGGAATAGTGCCATGCACAAGCAAAACGTTCTCTTCGGACCTAACGTCAATGACCTTTAAATTTTTTTGTGTCACCAAGTCATTCCCCATTCTTCCCGGCAGTCGCTTACCTTTCAGAACCCTGGATGGCCAGGCGCTACACCCGATCGAGCCAGGGGCACGATGAAAATTAGAGCCATGGGTCTTACGACCGCCGGAAAAACCATGCCGCTTGATGACGCCTTGAAAGCCACGCCCCTTACTTTTTCCCGATATATCAACCAGATCACCTACAGCAAGAATCTCGGTAAGGGTGATCTGTTGCCCAACTTCATAGGTCTCAGGATCAGTAACCCTAAACTCTTTGATGTGGTAGAAGCCTTTTCCACCCGACCGTTTGAAGTGACCTGCTTCAGGCTTATTTAAACGGGATTCTTTCTTTTCAAGAAACCCCACCTGAATAGCGTTGTACCCTTCCTTCCCCACTGTTTTCTTTTGCAGTATCGTACAAGGTCCAGCCTCAATGACGGTCACAGGTATAGCCCGACCATTTTCGTCGTACACCCGAGTCATCCCAACTTTCCGTCCCAATATTCCTTTCGTATTCGGCATCTGTCTACCTGAATTCAATTCTTAATCACTTGGATGATTGTACGTTTGTCGATCAGCCGCCATCCTTGCCTGTGTCGATTAGGGAAGCTTGATCTCCACATCGACACCCGCCGACAATTCGAGTTTCATGAGCGAATCAATGGTTTGTTGCGTCGGCTCAAGTATATCCAACAATCGTCGATGGGTCCTCATTTCAAACTGCTCGCGGGACTTCTTGTCGACATGCGGTGATCGCAAGACCGTGTATTTATTAATGCTGGTCGGCAGCGGAATGGGGCCAACAATTGTGGCACCTGTTCGTCTCGCGGTATCGACTATTTCTTTGGTCGAAAGATCGAGCAATTTGTGATCGTAGCCCTTCAGCCTGATCCGAATTTTATCTGTAGGAATCATCAGCTCTCCTCTTATTCGATAATTTCGCTGATAACACCGGCGCCGACGGTACGGCCACCCTCGCGAATAGCAAAGCGAAGGCCAGCCTCCATGGCAATCGGGGTGATCAGTTCGCCGGTGATATGGATGTTATCGCCAGGCATAACCATCTCTACACCCTCTTCAAGGGTACAAACCCCGGTCACGTCAGTGGTCCGGAAATAAAATTGCGGACGATAGCCATTAAAAAACGGGGTGTGCCGGCCACCTTCCTCTTTGGTCAGGATGTAGGCCTCGGCCTTGAACTTCTTATGCGGCTTGATCGAGCCCGGTTTTGCCAGAACCTGGCCACGAACGATCTCCTCACGCTTGATGCCGCGGAGCAGCGCCCCGATATTGTCACCGGCCTGTCCCTCGTCGAGCAGCTTGCGGAACATCTCCACGCCGGTGCAAGTGGTCTTGGCAGTCGGACGAATGCCGACGATCTCAACCTCGTCGCCCACATGGACAACACCGCGTTCAATACGACCGGTGGCGACGGTACCGCGACCGGAAATCGAAAAGACGTCTTCCACTGGCATCAGGAAGGGCTTATCAATCGCCCGCTCAGGTTGAGGAATGTAGCTGTCAACCGCCTCCATCAGGTTCCAGATGCACTTCGCCTTCTCCTCATCCTCGGGAAACTCAAGCGCATGCAAGGCGGAACCCTGAATGATCGGGATCTCGTCGCCGGGAAAATCATACTTGTCCAGCAGCTCGCGAAGCTCCATCTCCACCAGCTCGATCAGTTCGGGGTCATCCACCATGTCGCACTTGTTCAGAAAAACAACCATGGCCGGAACACCGACCTGACGTGCCAGAAGGATATGCTCGCGGGTCTGCGGCATGGGGCCGTCGGTGGCAGCAACCACCAGGATGGCGCCGTCCATCTGAGCCGCGCCGGTAATCATGTTTTTGATATAGTCGGCATGACCGGGGCAATCCACGTGCGCATAATGGCGACTGGCGGTTTCGTACTCAACATGGGCGGTTGCAATGGTGATACCGCGCTCTTTCTCTTCGGGAGCCTTGTCGATCTCACTGAAATCAGTGAACTTGGCCATGCCTTTGGTCGACAATACGCGGGTGATGGCCGCCGTCAGGGTTGTTTTTCCATGGTCAATATGACCAATTGTTCCGACATTGACATGCGGCTTTGTCCGCGTAAATTTTTCCTTCGCCATCTCATGCACCTCAACGGGTATAAGGTTATACGCCTCTAATCTTATGTATAATGACTTCAGCTCGTTTTGACGGAACAGCGGCAAACTCGCTGAAAATCATGGTAAATGTCGCTCGGCCCTGAGTCGCCGATCTCAGATCGGTTGAGTACCCGAACAGCTCGGCCAAAGGAGCCCTGGCATGGACCACCTGACGGCCTTTTTCCGTATCGACCCCATGAACATGAGCACCTTTTTTGTTCAGATCGTTGATCACCTCTCCCAGATATTCATCGGGAGTGACAATTTGCAGATCCATCAAAGGCTCAAGCAGCACTGGCTCACCCAAGGCGGCTGCTTTACGGCAGGCCATCGTGGCAGCGACACCGAAGGCCATCTCCGTAGACTTATCCTCGTCGTACGAGCCACCCACCAGATTGGCTACCACATCGAACAGCGGATAGCCGATCAATGGCCCCGAGTCCATGCTGTCCAAGATACCCTTTTTGATGGCCTCGACAAACACGGGCGGAATCAGGCTTTCATCAACAAAACATTGAAACTGGTTACCGCTCCCCTTTTTGCCGGGAACAAGCTCGATTTCAACGTGCCCGTATTGCTCCTTGCCGGTGCCCTGGGTTTCGAATCGCGCCTCAGCCTTACAACGTTTGGTGATGGTCTCGCGATATGATACTTGAGGCTTGCCCACGTTGGCGGCAACCCTGAACTCACGGACGAGCCTATCGACGATAATTTCCAGGTGTAACTCACCCATCCCGGAAATAATGGTCTGGCCAGTGTCTTCACTGACCGTTATCTTAAAACTCGGATCCTCTTGCGCGATTTTTTCCAGGCTCTCGGCAAGATGATTCTCATCGGCTTTGGTCTTGGGTTCTATGGCAATGCCAATGACCGGCTCAGGAAACTGAATGGTTTCCAAGACAATAAAGTCGTCAAGTGCACAGAGCGTGTCACCGGTTCGAGTGAATTTCAACCCGGCAATCGCACCGATATCACCCGCACCGATCAAGGCGACTTCTTCACGTTTATTGGCGTGAAGTTTTAACAGTTTCGAGATCTTTTCCGTTTTCGTTTTTCGCGGGTTAAAAACCTTAGCGCCAAGTTTGATTTCACCGGAATACACACGGATGAAGGCCAAGTTGCCCACGTACGGATCTGTTTGCAGCTTAAAAACCAAACCGCAAAACTTTTCACTCCTCTCCGGCTTGCGGATAAGCGGCGCACCGTCCTTATCCGTCCCCTCGACCGGGGGAACATCAACGGGTGACGGCAAGTACCAGGCGATCGCGTCAAGAAGGGGTTGAATACCCTTATTCTTGAACGCTGAACCGCACAGCACTGGAACCAGTTCCAAAGCAAGCGTTGCTTTTCGCAGCGCCGCTCGGATTTCACCGGGAGCGATCTCTTGATCGTTTAAGTATTTTTCCATGACCCCCTCATCGAAGTCGGCCAACTTCTCGAGGAGCGCCATTCTAGCGGCCGATGAATCTCCTAACAAAGACTCAGGAATGGTTTCTTCAGTGACAACTTGTCCCATCGAGTCTTCATCGAACCGGAGCAATTTCATTCCGATCAGATCAATGACGCCGGAAAAGGTGTCTTCACTGCCGACAGGGAGTGTAACAGCTACCGGAGATGCCCCCAACCGGTTTTCGATTTCTTCGAGGCATTTGTGAAACGACGCCCCGATCCTGTCCATCTTGTTGACAAAGGCAATCCTCGGAATCCGGTAGTAATCGGCCTGCCGCCACACCGTTTCTGATTGCGGTTCGACTCCGCCAACAGCACAAAAGATAGCAATAGCTCCATCAAGGACACGCAAGCATCTTTCGACCTCGATGGTAAAATCAACATGCCCGGGGGTATCAATAATGTTGATTTGACAATCTTTCCAGATGCAGGTTGTGGCAGCTGAGGTGATAGTGATTCCCCGCTCCTGCTCCTGCTCCATCCAGTCCATGACCGCTGTCCCGTCATGAACCTCGCCGAGTTTATGTGATCGGCCTGTATAGTAAAGAATCCGCTCAGTGGTCGTGGTTTTCCCCGCGTCAATATGGGCCATTATGCCGATATTGCGCACATTGGATAATGGATCGACCCCAGCCACCGTTGCTTCCTGTCTCTGTAAAGAACATTCCTCCGGTAGAGTCCCAAGAAAAATGTCGCTGTTAGTACATCAAATCCTTTTGCTTGTCAATCTACTTTTCCGCTGCCCCAAAAGCGGGGCGGAGGCATTACCAGCGATAGTGAGCAAAGGCCTTATTCGCTTCCGCCATTTTATGGGTGTCGTCCTTCTTCTTGACCGAAGCACCGCGATTATTAAAGGCATCAAGCAACTCCGCCGCCAACTTTTCGGACATAGTCTGCCCGGAGCGCCCTTTCGAGAAATTAATGATCCAACGAATCGCCAAGGCGTTTCGGCGCTCCGGCCGAACCTCAACCGGAACCTGATACGTTGCACCACCAACCCGACGACTCTTGACCTCAACCCGAGGTCGCACGTTCTCCATCGCCTCTTCAAAGACAGTAAGCGGCTCCTGGTCAGCAATCTTGTTGCCAATGATATCCATGGCATCGTAGAAAAGGCGCCGTGCGGTTGTCTTTTTCCCGGCGACCATTAGGCCGTTGGTAAACTTGGACACCAAGACCGAATTGAATTTTGGATCCGGAGCAACGGGCCGCTTATCTAACAATTTTTTTCTGGGCATACTTTCACTCGTTCAGAATCTTGTACAGGATATCACTTGGGACGTTTCGCTCCGTACTTCGAGCGCCCTTGCCTACGGTCGTTCACCCCAAGCGTATCCAAGGTGCCGCGGATGATATGATAACGCACACCGGGCAAGTCCTTGACACGGCCGCCACGAATCAGCACCACGGAGTGCTCCTGCAAGTTGTGCCCAATACCCGGAATATAAGACGTCACCTCAATTCCGTTTGTCAGGCGCACCCTGGCAACCTTGCGCAAAGCCGAATTCGGCTTCTTGGGAGTCGTTGTATAGACACGGACACAGACGCCGCGTTTTTGCGGGCAACTCTGCAAGGCAGGCGTGTTGGTCCGCTTGGTAATTTTCTTTCGTCTATTCCTGACAAGTTGATTGATCGTGGGCATGCAGGCAGCTCCTTTAAAAAATACAATCAAGCCGCCCTTCTAATGAAGGGGCGAACATGAAAGCATGGATTATTAATCGAACTACTCGTAAAGGTCAAGTTTTATCTTTGTTAATTATCCTGGTGAAACCGGTATCTCTTCAGCCCGGTGCCGGCGGAAATCAACCGGCCCATGATGACGTTTTCCTTTAACCCGGAAAGATCGTCAATTTTCCCGGCCATGGCCGCGTTGGTCAACACCTTCGTCGTCTCCTGAAACGAGGCAGCGGAAATAAACGAATCTGTCGACAGCGAGGCCTTGGTCACCCCGAGGAGCAAGGGTTCGGCAGAGGCCGGCTGATGCCCCTCTTTCAACAGATGTTCATTTTCCTCTTGGAACTTCCACCATTCCACCTGCTGATCCAACATGAAGCGGGAATCACCAGCATCGGTGATGCGCACCCTTTTTAGCATCTGCCGAACGATGGTCTCAATGTGCTTGTCGTTGATCTTGACGCCCTGCAAGCGGTACACTTCCTGGATCTCGTTGACCAGGAATCTTGCCAAGGCTTCGGCCCCCTTGACGCGAAGGATATCGTTCGGCAGCCTGTTCCCTTCCATCAACGGGTCGCCGGCCTCGACGCGATCATTCTCGTGCACAGTGATATGCTTGGACTTGGGGATCAGATATTCTTTTGGCTCTCCAATCTCGGGGGTTACCACAACCCGACGCTTTCCTTTCAGATCCTTGCCAAAGCTCACCCGGCCGTCGATCTCGGAGATAATGGCTTGCTCCTTTGGTTTCCGGACTTCGAACAGTTCGGCAACGCGGGGCAAACCACCGGTAATATCTTTTGTTTTTGTCGTTTCGCGGGGGATTTTGGCAATCACCGTCCCCGGAGAAATCACGTCATGCTCACTGACCGTAATGATCGACCCCACCGGCAGCGGATAGCGGGCAGCCAGTTCTCCATCTGGCAGCTTCAGCGTCCTGCCGCGATCATCCTTGATAGAAATGCGAGGGTTCATCTGCTTGGTTGAACTTACGGGAGTGATGACCTTGCTCGCCTTACCGGTGATCTGGTCGACGCGTTCCTGCATGGAGTCGCCCTCCACCACATCACCGTACTTGATCTTGCCCCCCACCTCGGCAACGATCGGGATGGAGAAGGCGTCCCAGTCGGCGATCACGGTGCCGGGATCAACCACCCGGCCATCGCTGATCCGCAGGGTAGCGCCGTAGGGAACGGGGAACCGTTCGCGATCCACCCCGAGATCATCGAGGACGGTGATCTCGGCGTTCCGGTTCATCACCACCTCAAAACCCTCGCTGTTGGCAACCGAATGGAGATTCTTGTACCGGATCTGGCCACCGCGCTGGGTTCGCACCTCCGCTTGCTCCACCGCGCCTCTAGCGGTACCGCCGATGTGGAAAGTCCGCATGGTCAACTGAGTGCCGGGCTCGCCGATCGATTGCGCCGCGATAATGCCGACAGCCTCGCCGATATTGACCATGTGCCCGCGGCCGAGATCGCGACCATAACACATAGCGCAAATCCCCCGTTTGGCCTCGCAGGTCAATACTGACCGGATATGGACCCGATCGATGCCGGCGGCCTCGATGGCCTCAACCCGGTCTTCGGTGATCTCCTCATCCATGCCGACCAGCACTTCGCCGGTATGCGAGTCCACCACATCTTCCAAGGCCACGCGCCCGAGGATGCGCTCGCCGATACGGACGATGACCTCGCCGCCTTCGATCAGGGGTTCGGCCAAGGTGCCGCGCATGGTGCCGCAGTCCTTCATGACAATGGTGGAGTCCTGGGCCACATCGACCAGACGGCGGGTCAGATAGCCGGAGTTGGCAGTTTTCAGCGCTGTATCCGCCAAACCTTTGCGGGCGCCGTGGGTCGAGATGAAGTATTCGAGCACACTGAGGCCCTCGCGGAAGTTGGCCTTAATCGGCGTTTCGATAATCTCGCCGGAGGGCTTGGCCATGAGGCCGCGCATGCCGGCCAACTGCCGGATCTGATCCTTGGAACCACGGGCTCCGGAATCGGCCATGATGTAGACCGAATTGAAACTCTTGATCTCCCGGATCTTGCCGGAGGCGTCGTGCATGAACTCCACCGCCATCTCGTCCATCATTTCCTTGGTGATCTTGTCGGTGGCCTTTGACCAGATATCGATAATTTTATTATACTTCTCGCCGTCGGTAATCAAACCGTCCGAGTACTGCTGATCAACATCGGCGGCCTCTCTTTCCGCATCCTCGACAAACTCCTCTTTTTTGACCGGGATTTTCATGTCGTTGATGCAAATGGAAATACCGGCCCGGGTGGCATATTCATAGCCCAGATCCTTCAACCGATCGGCCAGAATGACCGTCTCTTTGGTCCCGCCGTGGCGATAGGCATAATCGATGAGGAAGGCCAGCTCCTTCTTCGACAATTCCTTGTTGACCAAAGAATACGGCACCACCGGCGGCAGCAGCTCACCGACGAGAATACGGCCGACGGTCGTGTCGACCAAGGCGCCGTTGATTCGCACCTTCACCTTGGCCTGCATGTGGACGGCACTGTGATCATAGGCAACGCGGGCCTCGGCCGGAGAGCCGAAGACGGCACCCTCGCCGACCACCCCCAGACGCTCCCGGGTCATGTAATACAACCCGAGCACGATGTCCTGGCTAGGAATAATGATCGGACCGCCGTTGGCCGGAGAGAGGATGTTGTTGGTCGACATCATCAACACCCGGGCCTCGACCTGAGCCTCGACCGAGAGAGGCACATGCACCGCCATCTGGTCGCCGTCAAAGTCGGCATTAAAGGCCGCGCAGACCAGCGGGTGGAGTTGAATGGCCTTACCCTCGATCAGCACCACCTCAAAAGCCTGCATACCCAAACGGTGGAGTGTCGGCGCCCGGTTGAGGATGACGGGATATTCCTGGACAATATCATCCAAGACATCCCACACTTCCTTGGTCCCTTTTTCAACCATCTTGCGGGCGCTCTTGATGGTGGTGACATATCCCTTGCGCTCGAGTTTGTTGTAAATGAAGGGCTTGAACAGCTCGAGCGCCATCTTTTTAGGCAGGCCGCACTGGTGCAGGCGCAGGTGCGGGCCGACAACAATAACGGAACGGCCGGAATAGTCGACGCGCTTGCCGAGCAGATTCTGCCGGAACCGCCCCTGCTTGCCCTTGAGCATATCGGAAAGCGATTTGAGCGGCCGTTTGTTCGGCCCGGTGATCGTCCGCCCCCGCCGGCCGTTATCGAAGAGAACGTCCACCGCCTCCTGCAGCATCCGCTTTTCGTTGCGAATAATGATGTCGGGTGCATCGAGCTCCAACAACCGCTTCAGCCGATTGTTACGATTGATCACCCGTCGGTAGAGATCGTTCAGGTCCGAGGTGGCAAACCGCCCGCCTTCGAGGGGGACAAGCGGACGCAGATCGGGCGGCAGTACCGGGATGACCTCCAGGATCATCCATTCCGGCCGGTTGCCGGAATCACGGAAGGCCTCGACCACATTGAGCCGCTTGCCGTACTTGGTGCGCTTAGTCACTGATCCGGTTTCCTTCATCTCCTTGCGCAGGATCTCGGACAGCTCTTTCAAATCCAGCGACATCAGCAATTCGCGGATAGCCTCGGCGCCAATACCGACTCGGAATTTAGCGGGATGCTCATCCAAAGCAGTACGGTACTGATCCTCATTGAGCAGGGTGCCAACCGGTAGGTCGTCGATCTGCGAGGTCACCACGACATAGGATTCGAAATAAAGAATCCGCTCCAGTTGCTTCAAGGTCATATCGAGGATGGCCCCGATCTTGGAGGGCAAACTCTTGAGAAACCAGATGTGGGCCACTGGCGCCGCCAGCTCGATGTGCCCGAGCCGCTCCCGGCGGACCTTGGATTGAATGACCTCGACGCCGCATTTTTCACAGACCACGCCGCGGTGCTTCATCCGCTTGTATTTACCGCAGTTGCACTCATAATCCTTGACTGGCCCGAAGATCTTGGCGCAGAAGAGACCGTCGCGCTCGGGTTTGAACGTGCGGTAATTGATGGTTTCCGGTTTTCTTACTTCGCCATGTGACCACTCCCTGATTTTTTCCGGTGAGGCGAGAGAAATCTTCACCTTGTTGAAACTGACAGGACCCTTTGGTTTTGCAAAGAAGCTAAACAGTTCTTCCACGTATTCACCTATTTGTATTTCAAATCAATCCGTTCACACGGCAGAAACGCTGGTGCCCTTTTCAATCGCTCGACGAAAACGCACTCAAACTACTCTTGCAGTTCAATATCCAGGCAGAGCCCTTTCAACTCCTTGACAAGGACGTGGAATGATTCCGGCAGCCCCGTCTCGAGGAAGTTGTTTCCTTTGACGATCTTTTCATACATCGTCGTCCGCCCTTCGACGTCATCGGATTTGACGGTGAGGAACTCCTTTAACGTATATGCCGCGCCATAGGCTTCCATGGCCCACACCTCCATCTCACCCAAGCGCTGACCACCAAACTGCGCCTTGCCGCCAAGCGGCTGTTGCGTGACCAGAGAGTAGGGGCCGGTCGAACGAGCATGGATTTTATTGTCCACCAGATGGTGCAACTTGAGCATGTACATGGTACCGACCGTGACCTGATTGTCAAAAGACTCACCGGTCAATCCGTCGTAGAGGGTCGTTTGCCCGACCTCGTCAACACCGGCATCGACCAACAACTGCCGGATTTCCGATTCGGAAGCCCCATCAAAGACCGGGGTGGCCACATGAAGACCTCGGCCGTGTTTACTCATGAAATCGAGCAATTCATCGTCATTGAGGCCCTCGGTCAACCGCTCATATTCGGCCGGGGTGTAGATATGCTGCAACCGTTGCTTCAGGCCACTGATCTCTTTTTGCCGGGCGAGGGCCGAAACCTGCTCGCCAAGCTTTTTGGCGGCGAACCCGAGGTGGCATTCGAGCACCTGGCCGACGTTCATGCGCGAGGGTACGCCGAGGGGATTGAGCACGATGTCGACCGTGGTGCCATCGGCAAAAAACGGCATATCCTCTTCGGGAAGCAGGCGGGAAACCACACCCTTATTGCCGTGACGGCCGGCCATCTTGTCGCCCACCGCTAGCTTTCTCTTGGTGGCGACATAGATCTTCACCATCTTGACCACACCCGGGGGCAGGTCATCCCCCTTTTCCATCCGCTCAACAATCCCCTGATACCGACCTCTGACAATGGCGGACTGGCTGTTGTAGCGATTGAAAACCGCCTCCATTTCCTCCGCATATTTGGCTTTTTCGGCAAAATCAAGCTCCCGCAGTTCGGCAAAACTGACCTGCTCGACAATCTTGGCGGTCAATTGTTTTCCCAGCTTGAGGATGATTTTGCCCTTCTTGTCCTTGACGTCGCTTTTGGCGGTCCGACCATCAAGCAGAATAGCCAAGGCCTTGCGCACGCCTTTCTTCAGGCTCTTCAACTCATCTTCCATATCCCGGTTGAGGCGCTCGATCTCCATTTCCTCAATCATCAGGGTGCGTTCGTCTTTATCAACACCTTTTCTGGAGAAAACCTTGGCGTCGATCACCACCCCCTCGATACCGGGCGGCACCCGCAGGGAAGAATCCTTGACATCGCCGGCCTTCTCGCCGAAGATGGCGCGCAGCAGTTTCTCCTCGGGCGAGAGCATGCTTTCGCCTTTGGGGGTCACCTTGCCAACCAGCATGTCACCGGCGCGGACTTCGGCGCCGATGCGGACAATGCCCGAATCATCGAGATTGCGCAGCCCCTCCTCGCCAACATTGGGGATATCGCGGGTAATCTCTTCCTTGCCCAGCTTGGTGTCCCGGGCCATCGTCTCAAAGATCTCGATATGCACGGAAGTAAAGGTGTCTTCCTTGAGCAGACGTTCGTTGATCAGGATCGAGTCCTCGAAGTTGTATCCCCGCCAGGGCATGAAGGCGATCGTGACATTTTTTCCTAAAGCAAGCTCACCGACCTCGGTCGACGGCCCATCGGCCAGGACCGTTCCCTTGGTAACCCGGTTTCCGGGATAGACCAGCGCTTTTTGGTTAAAGCAGGTATTCTGATTCGATTTTTTGTACTTCGACAGCCGATAGACACCGATGCCGGTATCAAAGCCGTCCACGCCGGGTTGGTCATAACGGATGACAATCCGATTGGCGTCCGCCTCTTCAACCACGCCATCGCTACCGGCCAGCAGACAGGCTCCCGAATCGCGCGCCACATATTTTTCAACACCCGTACCAACAAGCGGTGCGCTGGTTTTGAGCAACGGTACCGCCTGGCGTTGCATGTTGGATCCCATCAGAGCACGGTTGGCGTCATCGTTTTCCAGAAAGGGGATCAATGAGGCGGCGACCGAGACCATCTGATTAGGTGCGATGTCCATCATGGTCACGTCATCAGCGGGGACCATGGATACCTCGCTTTCGTGGCGGGCGATCAGATACTCATCTACCAGGCGGTCGCCATCAAGCGGCACCTTGGCCGGCGCAATCACATGATCTTCCTCCTGCAGTGCCGAAAGATATTTGTACTCATTCGAAACTGTTCGCTCTTTCACATAGCGGTACGGCGTCTCGATGAAACCGTAGGGGTTCACTGTGGCATAGGTCGCCAAACTGACAATTAGTCCGATATTCGGCCCCTCAGGAGTTTCAACCGGGCAGATGCGGCCATAATGGGTGGGATGAACGTCGCGGACCTCAAACCCGGCACGTTCGCGGGAAAGACCACCAGGCCCGAGGGCAGACAGGCGCCGCTTGTGCGTGACCTCGGACAAGGGATTGGTCTGGTCCATGAACTGAGATAACTGGCTGGTGCCGAAGAATTCCTTGATCGCCGAAGTGACGGGTTTGGGGTTGACCAGATCGTGGGGCATCAGGGTCTCGATTTCCTGAAGCGTCATTCGTTCCTTGATGGCTCGCTCCATCCGAACGAGTCCCATACGAAACTGATTTTCACACAACTCGCCGACGGTCCGTACCCGGCGGTTGCCCAAATGATCGATGTCATCACCATCCTTCAATTCGTCTTTGATCCGCACCAAATGCTTGACGCTCTTGACGATGTCTTCCTTGGTCAGAGTTCGGACCTCAATGGGCGTATTGACCCCCAACTTGGTGTTGATTTTATAGCGTCCGACCTCAGACAGGTCATAGGTAGCCGGATTGAAAAAGAGATTATCGAAAAAGGATTTGGCGACTTCCAAGGTCGGAGGGCTGGACGGGCGCAGGCGTCGATAGATCTCTACCAGAGATTCGTCGGTATCCTTGATTTTATCGAGCAGCAACGTCTTCCGGAACGATTCGCTGAAATTCACATTGTCGATAAACAGCAGAGAGAAGGTGTTGACCCCTGCCTCTGCAAGGGTTTGCAGGAGAGCGGGGGTAACCGTATCATTACATTTAGCGAGGACCTCACCACTCTGTTCATTGGTGATATCATGGGCAAAAAACCGCCCGTGAAGTTCCTCGACATCGATGGAGAGTGAGGAAACGCCCAAGCCCTCAATTCTTTTTGCCAGGGTTTTGGTCACCTTCTTCCCTTTCTTGGCAATAATGGCACCATCAGCAGGATTGATGATGTCTGTGTTCAACCGCTGATTGGCAAAGGTGATTGCATTAAAGGCGATCGAATACTCGGTGCCATCAAAGTGAATGGTATCGGAATGATAGAATTCGTTGAGCAGCTCTTCCTCGTTGAATCCTAGGGCTTTAAGGAGAACACTTACCGGCAGCTTCCGGCGGCGGTCAATTCGCACATAAAGGATGTCCTTGATATCGAATTCAAAATCGAGCCAAGAACCCCGCACGGGGATAATGCGCGCCGAGTAGAGCCTTTTTCCGGATGCGTGGGACTTGCCGTGGTCATGAGTGTAAAAAAGACCAGGAGACCGCTGCAGCTGATTAACGATAACCCGCTCCGTACCGTTGACAACGAATACCCCATCCTGGGTCATCAGCGGCAGCGCTCCGAGAAATACTTCCTGCTCCTTGATGTCGCGAACAGACTGTACACCCGTTTCCTCATCGACATCAAAGGTGATCAAGCGGACTGTAATCTTTAGTGGTGCCTCGTAGGTCATTCCCCGTTCGATACATTCGGCCACAGTGTATTTCGGTTCGCCGAAGGAATACCGAACAAACTCAAGTGAACACAGACCGTTAAAATCGGTGATCGGAAAAATGCTTTGGAAAATGGATTGCAGTCCATGATCCCTGCGTAACTCAGGCGCAATATTTCGCTGCAGAAAGTGTTCGTAAGATTCCCGCTGCATTGCGATAAGATGGGGCGGTTCTATAATCTGACTTGTTTTGGCAAAACTCTTACGTACTCTTCTCATAGTCCCCTCGAAACATTCCGCGTGACGCAGATTGCGTTTTATTATTTCGTTGAAATTTCGTAAAAAAATAAAAAAACGATCTGAACTGAAAAAGAAAAAACCTACAAACACAGGAACGCTACGGGGCTGTAAGCCCTATAGCGTTACCTGATCAAATGAATGCCCTCGGGCAAAAAAGTCCGATGGCGCAAAGAAAATTACTTAATCTCTACGGTACCACCGGCACCTTCGATTTGAGCTTTGATCGCCGCGGCCTCATCCTTGCTCACACCTTCTTTAACCGGAGCAGGCACGCCTTCAACCAAATCTTTCGCCTCTTTCAGCCCAAGAGAAGTGATAGCGCGAACTTCTTTAATCACTTTGATTTTCTGATCACCGGCGTTGGTCAAAATAACATCAAATTCGGTTTTTTCCTCGGCAACAGCGCCAGCATCAGCAGGACCTGCAACAGCAGCAATAGCCACGGGAGCGGCCGCGGAAACACCAAATTTTTCTTCCAGCTCTTTGATGAGCTCAGAAAGCTCAAGTACGGTCATATTCGCGATAAAATCAATAACTTCTTGTTTTGTTACAGCCATCTTCATTCCTCCTGACAGGATGACAAAATCAATTTACTCCGAGCGTGTAACTCGAGAGCGTTTTTGTTTCAGTTTTCTTTCTGATCTTTGATTGCAGAAAGCGCGTAAAGCAATTTCTGCGGCACCGCGCTGAGAACTCTAACAAATCCGGTCGGAACGGCAGACATGGTTCCAAGCAATTTGGCCAGCAGTTCTTCCCTGCTGGGCAATTTGGAAAGAGCCACCACATCGTCGGCACTTAAAAGCGTGCCATCGAGCACTGCGGTTCGAATAGAAAACGCATTGAATTCGGAAGCAAAAGCCGTAAGTACCTTGGAAGGTCCCACGGGTTCCTTAAACCCAACAGCGACAGCAGTGGTGCCGCTGAAAGAATCGCTCAAGCCTTCATAAGCGGTTCCTTTGACAGCAAGTCGCAGCAGGGTATTTTTAGCAACCTGAATTTGTGCATCGTTTTCGCGAAGATTCTTTCGAAGTTTCTCCAGTTCCGTCACTTTAAGTCCGCGGTAATCAGCGACCACAGCAAACTTTGCTTTGGAAAAGGTCTCGTTGAGTTCACTGATGATCTCGGTCTTCTGATCGCGATTCAACGTTGTTACCTCCTTTCGTGTGTACGGGACTGTCAAAAAGAGCAGAAAGAGGAATGAAGACTACTGTCCGGCGCAACTCTTTTGCCGGCATGGCCTCGGCAGGTGACACCTGTCATCAACATGGTGCCATTAAACATTCGTGCCTGCTGTCTTTGACCTTCCCAAGGGTTAATGATCTTAACAAGAACTACAGTTGAGTGTCGTGCTGGCAGGAGACTACCAGCGCAACACTCATGCTGACTTAATGAGGGATCGTACCTGCAGGGGATCTACCTTAAAGCCAAGGCCCATGGTGCTGGAAACCGAAATGGCACGAAGATAGATTCCCTTGCTTGTCGATGGTTTGAGCTGAATAAGTTTATCGATAAAGGCCAAGATATTTTCGGCCAGCTTCTCAACGCCAAACGAACTTTTGCCCATGACAGCATGAACAACGCCAGCTTTGTCGACCCGGAAGTCGACCTTGCCTTTTTTGATCTCGTTGACAACGCGTTCGATATCAAAGGTTACGGTCCCTAACTTGGCGTTCGGCATCAAGTTGCGCGGTCCAAGGATGCGGCCAATTTTACCGACCTCACCCATCATGTCGGGAGTGGCAATGGTTTTATCAAATTCGAGCCACCCTCCCTTGATTTTATCGATCAGTTCGTCAGATCCGGCGTAATCGGCGCCGGCGCTCAGGGCCTCTTTCTCCTTCTCCCCTTTGGCGAAAACAAGAACTCTCGCGGTTTTTCCAGTACCATTGGGCAGAATAACACTCGACCGGACCATCTGATCTGCGTGGCGAGGATCAACACCTAGCCGGACAGCTATATCGACGGATTCATCGAATTTAGCATATTTAGTCTTTAACACATTTTCGAGCGCCTCGGAAAGATCTGTCATTTTCTGACGGTCTATTGCGGCAACAGCATTTTTATAATTTTTTCCACGTTTCGGCATAAAGTCCTCTGCTTATTCTCCCTGGTGCATTGTGGTTTGCACAGGTGCAACGAATATATTGCGGTTATTTTATGACAGTAATGCCACAGCTTCTGGCCGTACCTTCGATGATGCGAACGGCGTGCTCAATGTCATACGCATTCAAGTCAGGCATTTTGATTTCAGCAATTTCTCTAATTTTCGCCTGATCCAATTCTGCGACACGATCCTTTTTCGGGTTGCTTGATCCACGCTCCAACCCAGCAGCCTTTTTCAACAAGACCGATGCGGGAGGCGTTTTTGTAATAAAACTATACGAACGGTCCGAATAGACCGTAATCACAACAGGGATAATAGTATCCCCAACTGACTGTGTTTGCGCGTTAAAAGCTTTACAGAAATCCATTATGTTAACACCATGTTGCCCAAGAGCTGGACCAACTGGCGGCGATGGATTCGCTTTACCTGCGGGAATCTGCAGCTTAACAAATGCCTGAATTTTTTTCGCCATGACACAAACCTCTCCGAAAGATCGGAAGCTTAACTTTTACTCACCTGAATATATTCTAGTTCAACCGGGGTAGAGCGGCCAAAGATTGACACCATGACTCTGACACGACCCTTTTCTGGAAAAACTTCTTCGACCACACCTTGAAAATTGGCAAAAGGTCCATCAATAACTCTCACTGCATCACCTTCACCAAAAACAACCTTGGGTTTGGGTTTACTTGCACCGTCAGCTATCCGACCTAAAATTTTATGCGCTTCCTTATCTGTGAGAGACGGAATTTTTTTATAAATCTCTTTATCCAATCCGGCTTGGCTCATGTTAATGCCAACAAAACCGGTGACCCTTGGCGTTTCTTGCACAATGTGCCAAGTGTGCTCATTCATTTCCATATTGATAAGAATGTAGCCAGGAAAAAACTTCCGCTCCGAGGTCTTTCGCGCCCCTTTCACCATCTCCACGACTTGTTCGGTGGGAACAAGGATTTCCCCAAAGCTCTCCTCCTGTCCCGCCATTTTAATACGCTCCTCCAGGGTGGCTTTCACCTTATTCTCAAACCCGGTGTGCGTATGCACAATATACCAGCTTTTTGCCATAAGTAACTTTTCAGCGCGTCAATCAGTGAAGTACGGTGGAGACCAATTTACCCAAGAGGAGATCGATGGAGCCAAGATAAAGAGAAATAACGATGACCAACAGGATGACAAAGCCGGTTAAACCTGCTGTGGTTTTCTTGGGCGGCCACACGATCTTACGGAATTCAGCTTGAACCTCCAGCAAAAACTCTCGAATGCCTGAGGGAGAGAAATAGGATTTCTTGTCGGGATCCGCAACCCCCTTTTTACTTTCCATTTCTTCCTTGCCCGTTCGAATTAATTTCTTGTTTAACGTCGTTTGTTGAGAAATTCATCAACATGGCCATAAACGCGTAGTGGCAGGCCAGGAGGGATTCGAACCCCCAACCCCCGGATTTGGAGTCCGGTGCTCTACCGTTCGAGCTACTGGCCTGCTTACTTCGTTTCCTTATGTGGCGTATGAGCCTTACAAAAGGGGCAGTATTTCTTGAGCTCCAATTTGTGCGGCACGGTCTTTTTGTTTTTTGTCGTTGTATAATTTCGTTGCTTACAGGCTTGACATGCCAACGTAATGGTATCTCTCATAATATGTCCCCACCAGAGTGAAGCAGCCGGGACAAGCCCGGCTGCTTCACTCTTTGTGTCTTTTTCCCCAAACCGGGGTTGTAATTATTCGATAATTTCGCTGATAACACCGGCGCCGACGGTACGGCCACCCTCGCGAATAGCAAAGCGAAGGCCAGCCTCCATGGCAATCGGGGTGATCAGTTCGCCGGTGATATGGATGTTATCGCCAGGCATAACCATCTCTACACCCTCTTCAAGGGTACAAACCCCGGTCACGTCAGTGGTCCGGAAATAAAATTGCGGACGATAGCCATTAAAAAACGGGGTGTGCCGGCCACCTTCCTCTTTGGTCAGGATGTAGGCCTCGGCCTTGAACTTCTTATGCGGCTTGATCGAGCCCGGTTTTGCCAGAACCTGGCCACGAACGATCTCCTCACGCTTGATGCCGCGGAGCAGCGCCCCGATATTGTCACCGGCCTGTCCCTCGTCGAGCAGCTTGCGGAACATCTCCACGCCGGTGCAAGTGGTCTTGGCAGTCGGACGAATGCCGACGATCTCAACCTCGTCGCCCACATGGACAACACCGCGTTCAATACGACCGGTGGCGACGGTACCGCGACCGGAAATCGAAAAGACGTCTTCCACTGGCATCAGGAAGGGCTTATCAATCGCCCGCTCAGGTTGAGGAATGTAGCTGTCAACCGCCTCCATCAGGTTCCAGATGCACTTCGCCTTCTCCTCATCCTCGGGAAACTCAAGCGCATGCAAGGCGGAACCCTGAATGATCGGGATCTCGTCGCCGGGAAAATCATACTTGTCCAGCAGCTCGCGAAGCTCCATCTCCACCAGCTCGATCAGTTCGGGGTCATCCACCATGTCGCACTTGTTCAGAAAAACAACCATGGCCGGAACACCGACCTGACGTGCCAGAAGGATATGCTCGCGGGTCTGCGGCATGGGGCCGTCGGTGGCAGCAACCACCAGGATGGCGCCGTCCATCTGAGCCGCGCCGGTAATCATGTTTTTGATATAGTCGGCATGACCGGGGCAATCCACGTGCGCATAATGGCGACTGGCGGTTTCGTACTCAACATGGGCGGTTGCAATGGTGATACCGCGCTCTTTCTCTTCGGGAGCCTTGTCGATCTCACTGAAATCAGTGAACTTGGCCATGCCTTTGGTCGACAATACGCGGGTGATGGCCGCCGTCAGGGTTGTTTTTCCATGGTCAATATGACCAATTGTTCCGACATTGACATGCGGCTTTGTCCGCGTAAATTTTTCCTTCGCCATCTCATGTCTCCTTGGACAAAAGTTCAATCAGACTCAATCGACCATTCTCGCAATCGACTGATACTTGGAGCCCACGATCGGATTTGAACCGATGACTTCCTCCTTACCAAGGAGGTACTCTACCCCTGAGTTACGTGGGCGAAGAACGATTAGTTGAAATTCCGCACTGACTCCTGGTTCCGTTCGGCAGACATGGAGCGGGAAACGAGACTCGAACCCGCAACCCTCAGCTTGGAAGGCTGATGCTCTACCATTGAGCTATTCCCGCTTGATTCTTGCAAACCCTGCGATACCAAGATGCCGTTGCCGCACCAGGTTTATGGTGGAGGGGGGAGGATTCGAACCTCCGAAGGCTCCGCCGACAGATTTACAGTCTGTTCCCTTTGGCCGCTCGGGAACCCCTCCACTGTATCACCAGAAGACAAGAGCTAGAAAGCTGATAACCGCTTTGAGCCAGCCGCTCTCTGGCCCTTGTCTTCTCTATTCCCTGGAGCTGGCGATGGGACTTGAACCCGCAACCCCCTGATTACAAATCAGGTGCTCTGCCAATTGAGCTACGCCAGCATGAGCCCGAAAAATATACCCTATGAATTTTAAAAATCAATATGTTTTTCTTGTTATTAATAAATAAAAAAAACCGGAGGCCAAGGCCTCCGGTCTCGATCTAATCAATAAACATGCAAGTTAGCCGTTCAACGGGTTTTTGATGTACGAGGATTCGCGGTAGCGTTCAAATGCCATGGCAAAGGTACGATACACGATATGGGCAAATTTAGTATAGGGCATGTACAAAAAGAGCATGACAACCGAGATGAGATGCAGGTAGTACACAACATACCCCAAGGAGGGAATGCCGATCAACCGCAGTAACTCTGCCCCTAGTCCGGTCACGCCAACACCCATGATGATCCAAATCAGGAACCAGTCATAGAATGTGTTGGCGGCCTTGCCCGCAGCCTCCATCTTACTTCTATTCATCCACAGGATACCAATACCGGCAATCATCGCCACAGCGGAGACGTTGGCCAACAGCTTGACCGGATTCCACATTGAGATCGGGCCGTGCATAGAGGGAATAAAAATACCGATCACATCCTGAGTAAACAGGGAATAACAGGTGACGATGAACAGGCCGATGAAACCAAACACCAGGGGCCGATGTCCTTTCACCCGGTCAGCGTTCACGGTGCACTCTCTAAACCGTTTATGCTCAAGGATCTCTATAATCGAGGGCCACAAAAATTGCTTAATGAACTGCGGCACGGAAGGCCGATACGGTACATCTTTCAACCCTATGGACTCTGACATACCTTTCCACAGGGTTGAAATACCCTTATAGACCGAGGCAACGGCAATGCCGGCTGCAGTCAGCATGATGAGGTCGATGAAAAGAACGTTCTTGGCCAGCAACCGGAAATCCCAGTGCCCGAAAAACTGAGTGTACCCTGCACGGGCAAATTGCTCGCCTGAGGGGATATGCATCCCGCCGGAAATCAACCACATAACAAAAATCGTGACTGCAGGAATACCGATGAGCATCGGAAGATTTTTCACGGAACTACAAAGATTCGCGAGTCCCTTCGGCCAGCCGAGGGAGCGATAGGCATAGGCCCGAATCGCGCCTAAAACATCACCGGGGCGAGCCCCGCGCGGGCACAACTCGGTGCAGTCGCCGCAGTGATGACAGAGAAACACATTCGGATCAGTGATCAGCTTGTCCTTCAATCCCCACTGGGCAAGAATCATCTCTTTGCGGGGAAAGGGTTTGCTATCGGAGGAAAGCGGACATGCGACCGAGCAGGTCGCACATTGATAACACTGTTTCAGGGTGTCACCACCAGCCTCCTTCATGGCTTTGATAAATTCAAGATCGGGTTGCACATTCATAGACATTATTTCCTCCTGTCATGAAAGGTGATGATCAACATATCGGGGTCGATTTGCAGAAAATCGGCAAATCGATGACGCCGCCATCCTCGGCAAAAGAAGATGGCGGCGAAAAACAGTCCGTTACGATCAGAAGCCCTTGAAGGGATTCGGCCCCATGGCGACAACTTCCTCGACAAACTCATCGATAATGGCAGGGATTTTATCATAATCGGAAATGGCGATTTCACGGACGCCGCAGCGCTCAGGCTCGAGCCCCAGCGAACCAAGGGTTTCACCGATGTTTTCCATACGCCGGGAGGCGATCTCGGAGCCCTTGACAAAATGACACTGGTAATCGTCACCGTACTTGCATCCAAGGAGCAAGGCCCCGTCCATACCTGCGGACATGGCGTCCTTGATCCACACCATGTTGACCGAGCCCAGGCAACGAACCGGAATGAACCGAACGAGCCGGTTCATCTTGTTCCGGTGCATGCCGGACATATCGATTGCCGGGTAGGCGTCATTTTCGCACACAAAGACAGCGATCCGCAATTTTTCCTCGTCGTCGTCAGGCACTTCGATAGCCTTGACCATCGAACCGATCATGTCGATGCTGTAATCGGCGAAATTGATGATCCGTTCCGGGCAAGCGCCCATACAGGTACCACAACGACGGCACCGGGTCGGATTCGGCAACGGTGTGCCTTTCTCATCGTCATCCAGGGCGCCAAAAGGACACTCTTCCGTGCAGCGCTTGCACTGGGTGCAGCGGGAGAAGAAGAAATCCGGATAGGTCTGATCGCCGGAACGGGGATGCACGGCAACGCCGCGATTCGCCGACTCGATACACTGAATCGCCTTCAGTGCCGCGCCAGTGGCGTCGTCGATGGTCTCTTCCATGGTCTCGGCCTTGCGGACGCCACCACAGTTGTAGATCCCGGTTCTGCGCGTTTCATAGGGGAAACAGATAAAATGAGAATCGGCATAGCCGTCGAACAGATCAAGATCGAGGAAGGCCGGCCCCTGGCGGTAGGCCAGGTTGATCACGTTCTCGGCAGCGGTGGTCGGCACCATGCCGGCAGCAAGAACGACCATATCCACTTCCAACTGGAGATCCTCACCCAGCAGATTGTCCTCAACGTCGACGACCAGCGCGCCGCCACCCGCTGCCACCTTGGTGACCGCGGCCTTGGTCATGAAAACGCCGTCCTTGGCCTGCATGCCCTTATAAAAAAACTCGGCATTGCCGGGGGTGCGCATGTGCTGATAGAGGATGTATGCCTTGCCATCGACGGGATTGTCCTCAACCACGTAATTGGCCTGTTTCAGGGCTACCATGGAGGTAACTGAGTTACAGTACGGAAAATCCTTGTCGTTGTCCTTGCCGCCGGGGCTCTGGACAAAGGCAACCCGCGCGGGCACCTTGCCGTTTTTGGCGAGCTTCTCAAACTCGGCATTGGTGACCACGTTGGCCAGCTTGCCATACCCCAGATGCTCATACTGGGAGACGTCGGCGGGCTTCCAACCGGTGGCCAGCACGACGGCACCGAAGATCTCGCCCTCGGGGTTCAGGGTGGTGTATTTCTGCAGACCCTTGTTGGGATCTTCAAGTTCGCCTTTATTGATCAGATCCTGCTGATCCGCAGTCACCTTGGCGGGCGCATCCCACTCGGTTGTTGCTCCAGCCACTTTGACTGTAACGTTGAACTGACCGGGGGCACCACCGATTCGCGCGACTTCGCATCCGGTCTTGACCGTGATCCTGCTGTTGCCCTGCACCTCGGCAATCAGGCCAGCAATGGTCGGATTCTCCAGATCGGTATAGGGATACGCGGTGGGAAACATTTTCCGCCATCCCAAGGCCTTGCCACCCAGTTGCGCTTCCTTTTCGACGAGAGTGACGTCGTATCCGGCCTGTGCGGCCTCTTTAGCCGCGGTCAGGCCGGCGATACCGCCACCCATAACCAAGATTTTTTTATTAATGGTTTCGAGTTTATACGGAACTGGCAACTCGGTTTTTTGCGCCCTGGTGACCGCCATGCGGACATAGTCGGCCGCCATTTCCTGGAGGAAATCGTCAACACTGCCATCCTCTTTCAACGAACCGGTCCAGGCAACATGCTCGCGCAGGTTACCGCGAACGGTGATGGTCTGCTCGCCAAAGCTGAACTCTTTCTGCATGACCCGGGGAGAGCACGCACAGACGACGACGGTATTGACGCCCTGCTCGGCAATATCCTTCTCAATAAAGGAACGGCCATCGGCGCCGCACAAGCAAGCATGATCCTTCATTGCAATGCCGGCATCAGAGGCGGCGTCTTTCAGGCCATCAACATCGAGTACATCGCCAATGCCACAACCAGTACAGAGATATGCACCATATACTTTTTTCATTGACTTTCCTCCTACCGTCCGATCTGAATTGCTTTAAGGGCAGCCGCAGTGGAGGATTGCCCACTGGTATAGACATCAACGGCGGATTTTGCACAACCTGCGGATATCATTCCCTTGGCCGCATCGGAAACCACGAATCCGTTGCCATCCATGGTCACGCCCAATGCCTTGCCTTGCTCGCCAAGCGCGGGTTCCATACCGGTTGCCAGGACGCACAGATCGACTTTCTGATGCACCTTGATGCCGGTGACGGCATTCTCGGCGGTGACGGTCACGCCGCCATCACGCTCGGCCACAATGTCTGCCACCTTGCCCTTGATGAAGGTGGTGTTCGGATCGGCCATGAACTTCTCGCGGAAATTCTCGTATTTACCCGGCGTACGCAGATCGATGTAAAAGACATAGATCTTGGCGTCCGGATACTGAGCCCGGATGTAGGAAATCTGCTTGAAGGTGGCCATGCAACAGATGTAGGAACAGTGCCCCAGGTGATTCTCATCACGGGATCCAGCGCATTGCACAAAGGCAAAGGAGGCGGGCTCCTTACCGTCGCCGGGGCGAACGATTTTGCCCTTGGTCGGCCCGTTATCAGCGGCCAGTCGTTCCATCATCATATTGGTGACAATGGCGTTGGATGAATTGTAGTTTAGATTGGTGATCTTGTTGGCGTCGTAAGGATTCCAGCCGGTCGACCAGACGATCGAGCTGACCTTCAAGGTAAAGGTCTGAGGTTGCATGTCCAGTTCAACCGCATTGTACTTGCAGGCTGCCTTGATGGCGTCCAAGGTGGAAGCCGAGCAGGCATCCTTTGCCAAAACATAACGGCGCGGGAAGGCCATCTCATGGGGAAGATAGACAGCCTTGGTTTTCTTCATACCGAAGTTGAAGGCATCATCGATTTCCTCGCCACACGCCTGGGCGCAATCACCGCAGGCAGTGCAGTTCGAATTGATATAGCGCGGCACTGTTTCCAGTTGCACCTCAAAGTTACCGGGGCCGCCACTGATCGACTTGACGGTCGTCAGTGTATAGGTCCTGATCTTGCGATTGTCTTTAATGCGCTTAAAATTGATTTCAAGCCCACAGGTAGGGGGACAAAGTTTGGGGAAATACTGATTGAGCTGAGCAACTCGGCCACCAAAATACGCGTTTTTCTCCACGAGAAAAACATCATTACCGACTTCAGCAGCTTCGAGCGCGGCGGTCAGACCACTTATACCGCCACCCACAACCAGTACCGCACCATTGCCTGCAGTGTCACTCATGCCAAACCTCCATAACTGCTGGTATTGATGAAAGGTGATTTCTGGTTCAATTGATACGAAATGTGAAAAGCTACTTCATCTTTCGTATCAACTCAAACAAAAACAAACCTGTATATAAAAAATCTCCAGACTCCGCTGCGGGAGTCTGGAGATTTTTTTGTTCAGACAATCAATGTCTTATCGAGATCAGATCCAAGGAGTGGTCTCGATGATGTTGATGCAGTTAACCTTCTCGCACTTCCACTCTTTGGTCTTGGGATCAAAGGTGGAGTTGACGAAGACCTTCCAGTTCTCATCGTCACAGGTCGGGTAATCGGAGCGATAGTAGAATCCGGGGTAACGGGACTCTTTCCGGAACTCGATGTGACGAATGTGGGTCTCTACACACCAGATGCGGTGATAGTTCTCCCACGCACGCATCAACTCATGCAGGTCGCCGGCGGCCATCTTCTCTGAATCTTCACGCATCAAGCGGAGCAGATCCAGACAGATGTTGAGCAGCTTGCCAGAGGTCATATAGTAGGTGGCAACACCACCACCGTACTCGTCGGTGGCCTTCATCAGGCGCATCATCATACCGGCGGGCTTGCAGTAGTTCGGGTTGACATCGGTTGCGGTGGAAGCATCCTTGAACTGGTTGTACAGCCGAACCGGTGCATAGATCTCGTCAGCCAGTTCCTTGGCAGTCTGGGCCAACTCAGGGGTGAAGCCGGCGTTGTCGCGGCAGTATTTCACCATCTGCTTGGCGCAGATACGACCCTCGGCATGGGAGCCGGAGGAGAACTTATGGCCGGAAGCGCCAACACCGTCACCGGCGGTGAACAGACCGTTGACCGTGGTCATGCGGTTGTAGCCCCACTTGTACTGATGGGAGCGAGGACCGTCAACTTCCGGTACCCAGCTTTCCATCGGACCGGAGGTCCAAATACCGCAGCAACCGGAGTGGCTGCCCAGCATGTAGGGTTCGGTCGGCATGATCTCGGAACCCACTTTCTCGGGCTCGATATTCGCGCCAGCCCACAGACCGGCCTGACCAACGGACATATCCAGGAAGTCTTCCCAAGCCTCAGACTCGAGATGTTTCCAGAACTTCTTGACGTCTTTCTCGTCTTTGCCGGCTGCACGCTGTGCATCCAGGAAGGCGTTCAGGGCAACGTCGGTTGCCATGTAGATCGGGCCACGACCAGCCTTCAGCTCGTTGAGCATCAGGTGGTTACGCAGACAGGTCGGGGTAACGGCAGAAGCACCATAGGGCATGAACTTGGACAGTTCATCCTTCACAGCGGGGCTATTGGCATAGAACTCGCCCAGGCCGTTTTGTACTTTGGCCTTGAACAGCAGGAACCAGGCGCCAACCGGGCCGTAACCGTCTTTGAAACGTGCGGGTGTGAAGCGGTTTTCCATCATGGTCAGGGTCGCGCCGACCTGAGCACACATGGTGTAGGTGGAACCGGCATTCCATACCGGGTACCATGCACGACCCTTGCCTTCACCGGTGGACCGCGGCCGGAAGATGTTGACCGCGCCACCGCAGGCTACCAAGGCAGACTTACATTTGAAGACGTGAACTTTGTTCTCGCGGGTGGAGAAACCGACAGCACCGGCGATGGTGTTCTCTTTGTTCTTGTCGAGCAGCATCTTGACGATGAACACACGCTCCAGAACGTTTTCTTCGCCCAGGGCTTTCTTGGCCGGCTCGGCAACCACACATTTGTAGGACTCGCCGTTGATCATGATCTGCCACTTACCGGTACGAACCGGAGCGCCACCCTCGCGGAGGGTCTTGGCGGGCTTGGCGCCGTCAAGGTTGGAACCGTCATCGGCTTTCTTCCAGACCGGCAGACCCCACTCCTCGAACAGCTTGACCGACTCGTCTACGTGACGACCGAGGTCATAAATCAGGTCTTCGCGAACAACGCCCATCAAGTCGTTCCGAACCATCTTGACATAGTCTTCGATGGCGTTCTCGCCGATGTAGGTGTTGATGGCGGACAGGCCCTGGGCAACGGCGCCGGAGCGCTCCATAGCAGCCTTGTCAACCAGGATGATCTTCATGTCGGCCGGAGCCCATTTCTTGATCTCAAATGCCGCACCGCAAGCAGCCATACCACCACCAACGATCAGCACATCACAGCTATGCTCAACGATCTCCGGATTGTCAACGGCGGCAAGCTCGCCTTTCGGCTTATTTGGTAATGCCATATTTCTATCTCCTCAGTAGTATTTTCAGAATAGAACGTTCAGTTAATTCCTGATTCCCGTTGACGATTAGGCCAGTTTGGTGGGAGTCGGCAGATTGCTCTCAAGCAGCAAACACTCGTCATCAAGGTTCGCACCTTTCTGACCAGCATACTCATTGGAAGCGCCTTCAGCGGTTGTCCGGATCGGGAATTTAAACCGCTTGACGTTGCCATTACGGAACTTAACGGTCCACATGATGGAGTCGGAGGACCGCATCGGGTGCACCTGGCCGCCCATCGGCACAAAGTCATCATAACCACGAACAAAAATTGCACCCTGCGGACAGATCTTCACGCAGGAGTAGCACTCCCAGCATGCGTCCGGCTCTTGATTGTACGCCCTCATGGCCTCAACATTGAGAACCATCAGGTCGTTGGGGCAGATGTACATGCAGGCGGTTTTGTCTCCACCCTTGCAACCATCACATTTCGAAGGATCTACGTAACTTGGCATTAAACTACCTCCTCACTTGGATTTTCCTTTATGGCGCCCGATCTGGGCAGCCAATAACCTCTAGCTTCTTGCTTCAAGAAAAACAAATACGCATATTACACAGCCATCCGTTTTCCACCGCAGCCAGGTGGGCATCCTGCTCATTTTACACGTATTTTCAGACAATTTGTCACTATGCAAAAAATGAACAGCCACTCATTTCCGACCGTCTGACACTTTTAATTTGTTGCCATCCCGATGTCAAGAAAAATCGTCAAAACACCATTGAACAGCAAAACTTAATAAAAGTATCAGAATTATGGATATATGACACTAACCACGCCGAGCTGCGGAAGAGTTATCCCCATTGCCAAGGGAAATCTTTAGTCGATAAATGCAAAATAGCGGGAAGGATGGGTCCAGGAGCGTTGTTGTCAATCGTTGCCGGAATAAGAAGAGCGCACCAGGACTTCACGGGGACGCGAACCATCGGCAGGGCCGACAATACCCTCTTTTTCCATTATTTCGATCATGCGGGCGGCACGATTGTACCCAACCCGCAAACGACGCTGCACCATGGAGATCGAGGCCTGGCCGGTTTCCGTAACCACAGCCACGGCCTCGTCATACTTTTCGTCGTATTCCTCGCTGACCTCGCCCCCACCCTCAGCCTCTTCCTCGATCCCCTGCAAGACCGATTCGTCATACTCTGCCCCCCCCTGCCCTTTCAAGTAGGCGACCAGACGGTCCGTTTCCTGTTCAGATATAAAAGCGCCGTGGATGCGCTGCAACTTGGCGGCACCTGGCGGCAGAAACAGCATATCGCCCATACCAAGCAGATGCTCAGCGCCAGAGCCATCAAGAATGGTCCGGGAATCGACCTTCGAAGAGACCTTAAAGGAAATGCGGGTAGGGAAATTGGCCTTGATCAGACCGGTGAGGACATCGACTGATGGGCGTTGCGTGGCCAGAATGATGTGCATGCCCGCAGCGCGCGCCATCTGCGCCAACCGGGCAATCGAGGTCTCCACGTCCTTGGAGGCCACCATCATCAAATCGGCCAATTCATCAACGATGATCACGATGTAGGGGAGTTGCTCCTCGGCTACTTGGTTGTAGGAGGCAAAGGATTTCACCCGCCGCTCCTCAAGCAGACGGTAGCGACGCTCCATCTCGTGCACCGCCCAGAGCAATGCCCGGGAAGCCATCTTCGCCTCCACCACCACCGGATGAAGGAGATGGGGGATGTCGTCGTAGACCGAGAGTTCGATCCGTTTGGGATCGATCATCAACAGTCGCACCTCTTGCGGAGTTGCCTTAAAGAGGATGGAGGCAATAAAGGCATTGATCGCCACCGATTTGCCCGCACCAGTGGCGCCAGCAATGAGCAGATGCGGCATGCGGGCCAGATTGGCAACCACCGTCCGGCCGATGACGTCAAAACCAAGGGCGAGCGAAAGCACAGAGGCGGCCTCCTGGTATTCGGTGGAAGTCAGGATGTCGTGCAGAAAAACCGTCTTACGCACCGGATTGGGAATCTCGATGCCAATGGCCGCCTTGCCGGGAATGGAGCCGACAATGCGCACCCGATCGACCTTGAGCACCATGGCCAGGTCGTCGGCAAGGGTGACGATGCGATTGATCTTCACCCCCGGTGCCGGCGAAAATTCATAGGTGGTGACCACCGGTCCAGGCGAGATCCCGGCCACCGTCCCCTGCACGCCGAAGTCTTGGAGTTTGGCCATCAAGGTGGCACTGACCTCATAGTAGTGTTCACGGCTCAACTCGATATCCCTTTCCGTGTTCCGATCGAGCAAGGAGAACGACGGCAACTGATAGGCGCCCCGTTTGGCCGGCTTGGCAGTGCGCTTCCGCCCCTTCTCGGGCAGGAGATCTGTTCTCCGGGGTTCATGCACTGCGGGCACGGGCTGAGGCTCGTCTTGGTGTTCCGAAGGTTCCTGCGGTTTTCGCCCAGATGCAGGTGCCCGTTTTTTGCTCAATGATCCCTCGGGGGCAGATCGTTCTCCGGCCTGCGCCCCCTGCTGGAGCGCCCGCCCCCCCCGCTGGCCAAGAAAGGCAAAGGGAGAAAAACGCACCGCCGCCATCAGGGAAAAAATCAAGAGGAGCAGAAGAACGAGGACCGAACCGGCGTCACCGATCACGCCGCTGAGCAGGCGCCAGACCAGGTTGCCGAGGTAACCGCCAGGGGCAATGAATGCAGGGGGCACAAGCAGGTGCTCCAAGGCGCCGAATAATCCGGATGAACTGAACATGATGCCGGAGATCCCGACAACGATGACGGGCAACCGATGCGCTCCGGCGCGGGCCAACAGGGTCGCTACCAGGGCATATCCCATGAGGATAATCGGAAAGAACGCAATAATCCCGAGGAAGGAAAAGAGGTAATGGGCCGAATAAAACCCGAGCGCCCCGCACCAGTTGGCGGACGGCTGCTGGCGTGCCGGCTCCGGACCAACAAGCGGCAGGAGATAGCTGCCAAGGGCGAGGAGCAGAAAGAGGGCCAGAAACAGCAGCAGCAGCGCTGCCACTTCCTGCCGTCCCCTGCCCTCCGGCTTTGTTTGCGTTATCCCCATACCACCCTGCCTAAAAAGCTTTCCTGGCTGTTTTTGCTGAGGATCACCTCTGAGCGCCAACCCGGGCCAGAGATACGAATAGACCCCGAGAAATTCGGAAAGCCGTTCCAGCCCGCTTCCGTAACCAGCGGGATACTTACTCTATTTTCCCTAAAAGATCAAAAAGCTCTACAGGCGGCACGGGGAGGGGAAGAGGGGGGCGGGCCTGGTGGCTCCCTGATCAGGGGAGGCACGACAGGAAACCGCGGGGAAAAGAAAAAAAGAGAAACCGCATCTTGCCGGATACGCAAGGACTATTTAGCGACAGCCGTCTGTACAGCGTCAAGAATGCCGTTGATGAAGGCGACCGAATCGTTGATGGAATAGCGTTTGGCGATCTCCAGGGCCTCGTTGATCACCACCTGCGCCGGCACCTCGCCGCTGTACCGCATCTCAAAGACAGCGATGCGCAGAATATTGCGATCCACCGAGGACATGCGCTCCACCCGCCAGTTGTGGGAGTGTTCGGCCAACAGGGTGTCGATTTCGTCCAGATGCTGACAGATCCCCTCGATCAACATGCGGCCGTACGGCATGGCTTTTTGCCCCACCTCAAAGCTATGGCAGAACAGGTCCAGGTCCTGCACCAACGATTCAGGAGCGCGGGCGCGCTCCTGAAAATCGTGGCTGAAGAGAAACTGCAGGGCCAACTCCCGAGATTTACGTCGTAATCCCATGAAACTCAGCGAAAATTATCCAATAAAAGAAAAAAACAAGCGCCGACCTGACCAGAACCTAGGTCAGCCGACCACATCAAGCAGGTTGATCATCTCCAGCGCAGCGATAGCCACGTCCGACCCCTTGTTGCCGGCCTTGGTGCCGGCCCGCTCGATCGCCTGCTCGATAGTCTCGGTGGTGAGCACGCCGAAGAGCACCGGGATACCGACGTCGAGCATCACCTGGGCCGTACCCTTGGCGACCTCGCCGGCCACATAGTCGAAATGCGGGGTGGCGCCGCGGATCACCGCACCCAGACAGATGACCGCGTCGTATTTGCCCGATCGGGCCATCTTCTGGGCCACCAGCGGGATCTCGAAGGCGCCGGGCACCCGGGCGACCACGATGTCGTCGCTGCCCACGCCGGAACGCACCAGGCTGTCAATCGCCCCTTCGAGCAGTTTTTCCGAGATAAACGAGTTGAAGCGGGCCACCACAATGCCGATTTTTCGACCCGCACCCTGCAGATGCCCTTCCAGATACTGTGCCATGTTCATTCCTGTTTAGAAAAAAATCACGGATCCCTGGTGACGCAGCCCATCGGCATGTCGCCGTACAGCTCCAGGATGTGACCCATCTTGTCGCGCTTGGTGCGCAGGTAGTTTTTGTTTTCGTCTTCGCCGGGAATCTCGATGGGCAGCCGGTCCACCACCTCGAGCCCATATCCTTCCAGGCCGATAATTTTCTTGGGATTGTTGGTCAAGAGCCGCATCTTGCGGACGCCGAGATCACGAAGAATCTGGGCGCCAATACCGTAATCGCGCAGGTCGGGTTTGAACCCGAGGCGGATATTGGCCTCGACCGTGTCCAGGCCGTCACTATCTTGCAGCTTGTAGGCCTTCAATTTGTTGATCAGGCCAATACCGCGCCCTTCCTGGCGCATATAGAGGACCACACCCTTGCCCTCCTGCTCGACCATGCGCATGGCGGCATGCAGTTGAGAACCGCAGTCGCAGCGGGCAGAGCCGAAGACGTCGCCGGTCAGGCACTCAGAATGGACCCGGACCATCACCGGCTCGTCCGGCTTGATTTCGCCCTTGACCAGAGCGACATGCTCCTGCTTGTCGACATCGTTCTGGTAGGCGATCAGGCGGAACTCGCCGGCATGAAAGGTCGGCAGCCGCGCCTCCGCAGCCCGCCGCACCAGCATATCCTTCCGCAGCCGATAGGCGACCAGGTCGGCGATCGTTGCGATCTTCAGGCCATGCTGCTCGGCAAAGATCTCCAAATCGGGCATCCGGGCCATGGTGCCGTCTTCCTTCATGATCTCGCAAATGATGCCGGCGGTGCGCAAGCCGGCAATCCGGGCCAGGTCGACCGAGCCTTCGGTCTGACCGGTGCGGACCAGGACGCCGCCGCCGCGGGCACGCAGGGGGAAGATGTGGCCGGGGCTGATGATATCGCGGGGCGTGGCCTTGGGATGCACGGCCGCTTCAATGGTCCGGGCTCGGTCCGCAGCCGAGATCCCGGTGCTCACCCCGGTGCGGGCCTCGATGCTGATGGTGAAGCCGGTGCCGAAGGGCGACTGGTTGTTGGGCACCATCATCGGCAACCCCAACTGATCGACAATATCCGGGCTCATGGCCAGGCAGATCAGGCCACGCCCATGGGTGGCCATGAAATTGATGGCCTCGGGCGTCACCAATTCGGCGGCCATACAGAGGTCGCCCTCGTTTTCCCGGTCTTCGTCGTCCACCAGGATGACCATCTTCCCGGCCTTGATGTCCTCTACAACTGCCTCAATTGTACTGACTGCCATAGTATGCCTCTTCATCAGGGGAAAACAGTCTTACACGACCTTTTCCTGCCTCAACGATCCGAACAATCACTCCGCTCCGCGCCGCGCGCCCCGGAGTTATTTCAAAAAACCATGCTCGGCGAGAAAGGCCGGGTTGATCCGGCTCTGCATCCCGCCATCGGTCGATTTCTCGGCCAGCAATTTTTCCACGTATTTGCCGATCATGTCGACCTCGATGTTTACCCGGTCTCCTTCCCTGAGTCCGCCCAAGGTGGTCACCGCCAGGGTGTGGGGAATGATGGAGACGGAAAACCGGTCGCGCTGACAGGAATTCACCGTCAGACTGACGCCATTGATGGTGATCGATCCCTTTTCAATAACATATTTTGTCAGGCCGGGGTCCAAAGAAAAGGTGAACAGGGTGAAATCCCCGGCCGCCCGCCGCTCTTGCACCTGCCCTTGGGCATCGACATGGCCGCTGACCAGATGGCCGCCCAGCCGATCGCAGAGCCGCAGGGCCCGCTCAAGGTTGACCCGATGCCCTGCCTGCAGGCGGCCCAGTCCGGTTCGGGCCAGGCTCTCCGGCGAGATGTCGACGTAAAAACGGTTTCCTTTGATATTCCGCGCCGTCAGGCAGGCGCCGTTGACCGCGATCGATTCGCCCTCCTCCGGATCGGTGAGCGCGAAATCGGTCTCCAGACCAAAGATCATTCCCCCGCCGGCCGGACGCTTCTCAAAGAGCGTGCCCAACCCCTGAATGACCCCGGTGAACATTTACTCCCCTTGCTCCAGGGCGGCGGCCCGCCGGTTGAGCTCCAAAGCCATGCGGGCATGCTTGAAGCGGGCGTGGATGCTGGCCACCGAACGGTAGGCGTCGGCCGCCTTCAACCGCTCTCCCTGTTCAAGGTAGGTCTCGCCGATCACGACCAGAACCTCGACCGCACCCTTGGGGTTGTTGGTCAGGCGGTAATGCTCCAGTATATCGTAAAGCAGTTCCAGGGCCTTTTCCTGGTCGCCCAGCTTACGGTAGGCTGCGGCCATCTTCTTGTTCAGCGCCAGCACGGAAAAGCTGTCGTCCTCTTTCTCGCAGATAGCGCAGGCGCGTTGATAATTGGCAATCGCCATGGCGTATTCATCCCGCGCCAAGCAGGCATCGCCCAGTCGGTCGGAGGCGTTGGCCACGCCCGCCTGGTTACCCTGCTCTTCAAAGCCTCTGAGGGCATTGTGAAAGGCGATGGCCGCCTGAGCGTATTCGCCGTCACTGTAGAGCTTGCGCCCTTCGCGATAATCCTTTCTGGCCGGATCATCGTCCTCTTGGCCGTTGGTGTTTCCCTTGGCCTGGCCAAGAGTATTCAAAGGTTGGATAAATTCACTTGCCATTGGGGCCTTCCTTATGGATGGTGCGGGTGGCCTGAACGGACAGTTCGGCCACTGTGGTCGCCAGGGGCACGCCCTGCTCGTAAATGGTGATGGGGGTGGCGTCGTGCTGCAGGCCAAGGATCTGGAACCCGGCCTCTTTCGCCTGAATCCTGCCGAGCAGGCGCAAGGTCAGGCCGCGCAGCACCGGATCGGAGTGATTGAGCACCGGGAACAGGGAGTAAAAGGGGGTTTTGCGGATCAGATCGGGCCGGGTGGCGGCGATCTCGCCCAGACCCCAGAGCACCGCCTCGCGGGTCGCGGAATCGCCCATGAAATTAAAGAGATGCCGGGTGAAGGCGCCGTAGATGTCGGGCCGGGCGGCAATGATCGCGCCGATGGCCTCGATCATGCCCCAGGAACTGGCGGCCGAGTCGGAGCAGGCCTCGAACAGTCGGTGGAGAAGATCGGCCACCGGACCGGGCTCGCGGGTGGCCACCCGGCCGCAGACCTGACCCGTTACCCAAGCAATGCGGTAACGAGCCCCCAAATCGGGTTCGTAGAGCAAACGTTGGAGAAAGCGCAACACCTTGCGATCGTCGAAATAGAGATCCACCAATCCGTCGATGTCGCCGCGCTGGGCCAACGCCCTGACCTCCTGCTTGTCCGCCCGTCTTTTGACCCGCTTGGGATCGCGTTCCGGTTCCACCGCAGGCGGGACTACCATGGGCGCGCTCTCGCCACCAGCCGGTACCCCCGGTTGCCCCGCGCCCAGCTTGTGCTCATAGCGCTTGACCAGCTCAGCCATCTCCTTGTGCAGGCGGACGAAATAGAGCACCCCGCGCACAGCCCGACCGTCGAGATTCCGCTTGGGCACCACCTGATGGGTAACTTCGTCGTAATCCTCGATCGTGCCGGTGAGATAATCGTCCTCGGGAATCAGCTCCCAGGCCAGGTCCCACTGGTCGTTGCAGGCGCTGACCAGACACTCGACCATGGCCGCGCCGATATTATGGCCGGTGGTGTCGCTAACATAGACAGCCCCGCATTCGCAAACGCCCATGGGAAACTCCCGCATCTTGCGCTGGACGCCCTCGGTCGGCCGACCGATATCCATGCCACAGAACGGGCACCAGGGCTTGACGATTGCTTCCGCCTTACTGCCCATGGTGCTTACGCCAGTTTCGCCCTTAGGGCATCGACAAAGCGGGGATCAACGCTGTAGCCCAGCTCCCTTGCCTTTTCCATGTTGCGCTGGGCCTCCTGGAAATCACCCTTGAAATAGAGGGCCACGGCCAGATTGTTCCGAGCCATCGGCGAATCGGGTTCCAGGGTGACGGCCTGACGGGCCGCGTCCACGGCCTTGTCGTCTTCCTCGACCATGGTGTAGGCGCTGGTCAAGTTGATCCAGGCGGTAAGCAGCTTAGGATCGATCTGCACGGCCTTGGAATAGCACTCGATCGCCTGGTCGACCTCGCCGCGGTGCTGGTGGATGAGCCCGATATTGACGTGGGCCTCGGCCATGTCCGGACTGATGGCCAGGGCCTGTCGATTCAGTTCCAGGGCCCGATCAGTCTCGCCGCGATCAAAAAAAATGGCGCCGAGGTTGATCATCGACTCCATGGACTGATTGTCCAGCTCGATGGCCTTTTCCAGTTGGGCGATGGCCTCGTCGACCCGTCCCGCCTGGCGGTAGACCAAGCCGAGATGGTGTCGGGCCATGACGTTGTTCGGTTTCTCCGCCACCACCTTTTCCAGCTCGGCGATGACCGCCGTCAAATCGGCCGTTTTTTGTGCTTCCGTCATATTATAAGACCTTCTACGTTGCTTAAGTGACAACCCCATGCCGGCATGCACCGGCGGTTTCACGGAAAAAGTTTCTACAGTATAGCCACGAACGGCCGGGGCGCAAGTGCGGTTCTCAAGCGCCGCCGCTCAGATGATAAGCGATCAGCCTTCGCTGCTGCTCCTTGGCCAGCACCTTCCGCGCCACCTCGATATCTCTGCGGATCTGCCGGGCCAAGGCCTCAATCCCGCTGAAGGCGATCTCGCCGCGCAGATGTTTGAGCAGGTTGATTTTCAACGGCCGGCCGTAAATGTCGGCATTGAAATCGAAAATATGCGTCTCCGCCACCAGGCTGGTGTCACCGAAGGTCGGATTGTAGCCGATGTTGGAGACCCCGCCATACTGTCGACCATCATAGATCACCTGAGTGACGTAGACCCCGCGCTTGGGACAGAGGTCCTCCTCGGAGAGATACAGATTGGCAGTGGGGAAACCGAGCTGCTTGCCGCCGCGCTGCCGCCCCCATTGAACATCGCCGCGAATCTGATAGTAGCGGCCAAGCAGCCGGCGGACATCGCCCATCTTGCCGGCGGTCACCAGCTCCCTGATCCGGCTGCTGGATACCAGCATCCCTTGCTCGTAATGGGCGGGCATCACCATCACGCTGAAACCTTTCTCCTCACCCTGCCGCTGAAGGAAGGCGGTGTCGCCCTGCCGCCCTTTACCCATGGCGTAATCGTAACCAACCACCAGATCGCGCATCCCCAGGCGCCCCAGCAGCACCTGATCGACAAAATCGACCGCCGTGGTCATCGCCATCTCGCGGTTAAAGGGAATGATCACCAGGACATCGATTCCGGCCCGGCCGATCAACTCGATCTTTTGGGGTGTGGTCGAAATCAGCCGAATGCCCTGGGGGCTCAACACCTTGAGCGGATGGGGATCAAAGGTAACGGCAACGCTGGTCCCCTTGCTCTGCCGGGCTCGGGCCACCACCTGATCAAACAGCTTCTGATGGCCGAGATGGACGCCGTCGAAGTTGCCGATGGTGACATGGGCACGCAGGAAGGGGGTTCGTATCTCGTTGAGGTCGGTAAATATTTCCATGGAAGCCGCCGCCGGCATCCGGCGGGCTCGTTGCTAAACAAACAGTGAATTCCCGGTTGACAAGAAGATCCTCGCGACCATGGAGAAGGGGATATGTACCCCAAATCGGAAAAACAAGCAAACAGTTCATGCCGCTGGCCGGACACGGAGCCCTGGCAATCCATGCAGCCGACGGCGGCTGTCCATACAGTCAGCATTTTTTTCAGGATCGCCAGGGGCGACGGTGCATTTTGGCAACAATCGGCACCAACTCGGCCGGGCACTGATTCTTTTCCCTTTTCTGTTGTTTCTTTTCGCCAGACGAACACCACATCACTCCCCGCCCCCTGGTACAAACATTTGCCGCAGCCAAAGATTTGCTTGACAAACACCCCCGGGGCGAGCATATTGCCCGACGCAGTGCCGAAGTGGCGGAATTGGTAGACGCGCTAGGTTCAGGGTCTAGTTGGGGTTCCCCAGTGGAAGTTCGAGTCTTCTCTTCGGCACCATTTCATCTTGCAGAGACTTCCGCAGAAGTCCATTAACCCCAAAAAATCGTTTGATTTTTTGGGGTTTTTTCTTGTCCTCTCTCCCGTTTCCACCTCTCTGTGCCCGCCGACTTCTCCAGGAATTTACCCTTACCCCTGGTGCCGATGTTGTGTATACTAAAAGGAAATAAAACGCTGCCGGCCAGGCATGGTGGAGAGGTCACCCTGCCACGCCAAGGCACAACCTTCCAAACACGAGGTGGATCATGATCGAATCGTTCTACGCGCTCCTTGCCAAGGTTGGCTTTCACCACCCGCTTCACCCTGCCCTGACCCATATTCCCATGGGCATGGTGATGGGCTGTTTCTTCTTCGGTTTCCTCGTCTGGTATGCCCAAAAGACCGAGTTCCGCAAGACCTGCCTCCACTGCTCCATTCTCGCTCTGATCTTTATCGTTCCCACGATCATAGCCGGTATCTTTGATTGGCAGCACCTGTATGCGGGCCGCTACCAGCCGCTGATCGTCGTCAAGATGATCCTTGCCGCCCTCCTTACCGGCCTGCTCGGCTATTCCGTTTGGCTGAACAAGAACGGCGAGGACACCAAGAAACTCTTCATCGTCTACGCCCTGTGCCTGGTGTGCGCCGTCGGGCTGGGATTCTCCGGAGGCGAATTGGTGTACGGCAAATGAGCCCTTGCGACCGGCTCTCCCTGCAACTGACGCTTATGAGGAAAACAATGGCTACCATCAAACCCCTGTGCTCCATTCTTTGTGCCGCTTCCCTGCTCCTCCTGCTTGCCGGCAATCTCCGCGCCGCTGACTACAAACATTCGCTCGCCGTCGACAAAATGACCTTTGCCTGGAGTGTCGAGGGGGAAAAGCTGCTGATTAAACTCTCCGCCCCCACCACCGGCTGGGTGGGTATCGGTTTCCATCCCACCGATATGATGAAAGACGCCAATATCATCCTGGGCCAGGTCAAGGACGGCAAGGTCGAGCTCTCCGATGAGTTCGGTCATCAGCCGACCCAGCATGTTGCGGACACGAAACGAGACGGGGCGGAAAATGTTACGGTAATCGGCGGCAGCGAAAGCGGCAACACCACCACCTTAGAATTCTCCATCCCCCTCAAGAGTGGCGATGCCAACGACGGTGCCCTTGACCCCAACGGCGACACCGTTGTTCTTTTGGCTTACGGTCCGGACAGGAAGTCCCTCAAGCTGAAGCACCAATTCGTCACCGCCATCACCGTTAACCTGGCCAGCGGCGTCAAGAAATGAAGGGATCGGGAGCAAGGCGGCCTTTCTGGCTGCTGGTGCCCCTGTTGCTGCTCTGGCCCATGGCTGCGGCAGGACATGGACCCGGAGGGCACGAGCCGACCCGTGCCGATCAGGTCGAGGGGGCAAAGACCGCCGAACAGCCGGAGAATATCGTCCCGGAAAATTGGTTGCGAGAAAGAACCGGTGACTTTCTCCCCCTGGACGCCGCCTTCAAAAACGAGCGGGGGGCAACCGTCACCCTGCGGCAGTTGATCGACCGTCCGACCCTCCTGCTGCCCACCTATTATCGCTGTCCAACCTCCTGCTCCTTCGATCTCGCCAATCTGGCCGACGCGGTCCGCCGGAGCAGCCACGCCGCCGGCAGCTTCCGCATTGTCAGCCTGAGCTTCAACGCCGAGGAAACCGCGGAGACCGCGGCCGCAGTCAGGCCCAACTACACGCAACTCCTGGCCAAGACCTTTCCGGAAGATGCCTGGGTCTTTCTTACCGGCGATCAGGTCAACATCCGCAAGGTCACCCATGCCATCGGCTACACCTTCAAAAAAAAGGATGACCTGACCTTTATCCATCCCTCGGCCCTGGTGGTACTCGACAAGGACGGCCGGATCATCAAGTACGTCTACGGCGCCTTTATTCCGGGGGATGTGGACCTGGCCCTTGCCGAGGCGGCAAAAGGGACACCGGCGACCTCCATCCACCGCTTCCTTTCCTTTTGCTTTCCTGCCAATCCCCGGCAGAATCAGCAGGTCTTGGCCTATTTCAAGATGGGAGCAGCCATGGTTCTCCTGATCGGGGGCATCTGCTTTCTCCTTTTCCTCCGCAGGAAAAACCCGAACCAACCGACATCCCACTCCTAACACATGGCACCCATACCCTCCTTCTACGAGACCCCCTCTCCCCCGGGCCGGACGGGCATCAAGGCCTGGCTCCTGACCCACGATCATAAACGGCTGGGCCTGATGTATTTCTGGGCCGTCCTCTTCTGGTTCGCGGTCGCCATCACCATCGGCTTCCTCATCCGCATCGAGCTGATGACCCCAGGGCGGACGATCATGTCGGCCGCGGTGTACAACTCCGCCTTCACCCTCCACGGGGTGATCATGATCTTCCTGTTTGTCATCCCGGCCATGCCCGCCATTTTCGGCAACTTTCTCCTCCCGATCCAGTTGGGCACCGATGATGTCTTCTTTCCCCGCCTCAATCTGCTGTCCTGGTATCTCTATATCCTCGGGGGCCTGCTGGCCATCGTCTCCCTGTTCACCGCCGGCGGCTTCCCCGATACCGGCTGGACCTTCTATGTCCCCTTCAGTGTCGGCACCAAACACAACGTCCCCTTGACCGTGACCGCGGCCTTTGTCCTCGGCATGTCCTCGATGCTGACCGGACTCAACTTCATCACCACGGTCCACCGGAAACGTTCGCCGGCCATGGGCTGGATGCAGATTCCCCTCTTCACCTGGTCGCTCTACGCGACCGCCTGGGTCCAGTTGCTGGCCACCCCGGTCATCTCCATCACCCTGCTGCTGGTGATTGTCGAACGGCTGCTCCATATCGGCCTCTTCGACCCGGACAAGGGGGGCGATCCGATCCTCTATCAGCACCTCTTCTGGATGTACTCCCATCCCGCGGTCTATGTCATGATCCTGCCCGGCATGGGCATCATTTCCGAAATCATCCCGACCTTCTCGCGCAAGGCGATTTTCGGCTACCGGGCCATTGTCGCCTCTTCCATGGGCATCGCCATTGCCGGCTCCCTGGTCTGGGCCCATCACATGTACACCAGCGGCATGAGCGACACCGCGGTGTTCGTCTTTTCCCTGTTGACCTTTCTCGTGGCCATCCCCAGCGCGGTCAAGGTCTTTTCCTGGGTTTCCACCCTGTACAAGGCCTCGATCGAAATGACCCCGCCCCTGCTGTACGCCCTGATCTTTATCTATCTGTTCTCGGTCGGCGGCTTGACCGGGCTGGTCCTGGGCGCTGCCGGCACCAATATTCATGTCCATGACACCCATTTCGTGGTCGCCCATTTCCACTTCACCATGTTCGGAGGCGCGGGCTTCGCCTTCTTCGCCGGCCTGCACTACTGGTGGCCGAAGATGTTCGGCGTGCTCTACGATTTCCGCCGGGCCTATATCGCCGCCACCCTGGCCACCGTCGGCTTCCTGTTCCACTACATCCCGATGTTCGTCCTCGGCCTGATGGGCATGCCCCGCCGCTACTACGACTACCTGCCCCAGTTTTCGCGGGGCAACGGCCTGGCGGCGGTCGGCGGCATTTTGCTCTTCAGCGGTATCGTTTTGATGCTGGTGAACCTGTTGCTCAGTCTCCGGAAAAAAACCGCGGCCCCGGTTCCGGCCAACCCCTGGGGCGGCTGCACCCTGGAATGGACGGTGCCGTCACCTCCACCCCAGCAGAACTTCCTCCAGGAACCCCGAATCAAGGACTATCCCTATGATTTTTCCGATGTTCCGCCCCCGTCTCCCGGAACCTGAACACCGGTCCATGCCCCCAAGACCCGCTCTCGCCCCCATCGCTTGCGCGCACGAGGATACCCATGGCACACCGGTATGACCAGACAGGGATACGGATCGGCATGTGGCTGTTTCTTTATACGGAGATCATCCTCTTCGGCGGCCTCTTTGTGCTCTATGCCGCTTACTTTCATCAATACCCCTCCGCCTTTGCCGACGGCGGCAGGGAATTGAGCCGGGGCATCGGCGCCCTCAACACCATCATCCTTCTGGTCTCCAGTTGTACCGTCGCCGCCTCGATCACCGCCATCCGCCACCAGGCGAAACGACTCTGCCTGCTGCTGTTGGCCGTCTCCTTTTCGTGCGGCGGTTTTTTCCTGCTCAACAAGTATTTCGAGTGGGGGTATAAATTCGCCCACGGCATCTATCCCAACTCCCCGGTTCTGACCGGAGGGCCGGCCGGCCGCAACATCTTCTTCGGCCTGTACTACGTGATCACCGGCCTGCACGGCCTGCATGTGCTCATCGGCATGACCCTGCTTGCCCTGAGCTTTGTGCTCGTGTACAAAAACAAGATCACCGGTCAACGCTTCGCCCTGCTGGAAAATTCCGGCCTGTACTGGCACCTGGTGGACCTGATCTGGATATTCGTTTTCCCGCTTTTCTATCTGATCCTGTAACCGGAAGGGGTTTTCCATGGATTCAGCCGAACCGCATCCCATAATACCCTACCAGACCCTGATCCTGGTCCTGGCCGCCCTGCTCGTGTTGACGGGGGTCACCATCGGGGTGAGCTATCTCGATCTGGGCGTGTTCAATGTGCCGATCACGCTGGCCATCGCCAGCGCCAAGGCCTCGCTGGTGCTGCTCTACTTCATGCACCTGAAATATGAGGGGATCGCCATCAAGGCCTCTTTCATCGGCACCATCTGTTTCCTGGCCATCATGATCAGTTTCACCTTTTGGGACATCGCATTCCGTCACTAGACAAAGGACAAAGCAATGGATCCTGTCGTCGGCATAGACCGGGCATTCTGGTACATTCTCACCATCGCCATCTTTCTTTTGACCGGGATCACCGCGGTGATGGTCTATTTTGTCATCCGCTACCGGCGCAGCCGCAACCCCGAGCCGGCGGACATCAGGGACAACTGGAAACTTGAATTGCTGTGGACCATCATCCCGACCCTTATCGCCCTGTCCATGTTCGTGGTTGGCTGGAAATCGTTCACCGGACTCCGCACCGTGCCCGCCGGGACAATTCAGATCAGCGTCCTGGCCCAGATGTTTTCCTGGATCTTTGTCTACGGCAACGACAAGGAATCGGAAAATCTGCTGGTGGTGCCGGAACACACTCCGATCAAACTCAACATCGAGTCGCTCGATGTCATCCACAGTTTTTATCTGCCGGCCTTCCGGGTCAAGGCCGACGCGGTCAAACACTATCCGACGTACGTCTGGTTCAGGACCCAGGGACCGGGGGAATTCGACATCCTCTGCGCCGAGTACTGCGGCCTCGACCACTCCAAGATGCTGGCCAAGCTCAAGGTCGTCCCCCGGGACGACTACGAAGCCTGGCTGAGCCAGGAAGGCGAGTAGCAAACACCACCTGCCGATGAAACGGCCGTCATGCCTCCCTGTTGCCGCATGCCTTTGCCCTTGGGTCCGGATGGTCAAAGTGCCCCTCTGCCTGCCGGTCGCCGGTTCCGCCGGATTTGGCGCCCTCCTGCAAACACCGGCGCTCACCTCTTCGCTGGCAGCGGTCGTCTGCGGTGTCTTTTTTCTTGCCTGCGGGGCGGCGGGCGGCAACAGCCTGCAGGAGGCAGCAAGCGACGGCCTTTTCCTCCGGACCCGAAACCGACCGATGCCCACCGGCCAACTCAACCGGCGGCAGGCGGCCTGGTTGAGCGGCCTCCTGGGCCTCATCGGCCTGGCCACCCTGCTGTTCAGCGGCCAAGACCGGCAACCGCTGGCGCTGGGGGTCATCGCGCTCCTGCTCTATAACGGCCTGTATACCCCGCTGAAGAAGACCACGGTGTTTGCCCTCTTTCCCGGCGGCCTGGCCGGAGCGATTCCGCCTCTGATCGGCTGGACCGCCGCCGGCGGGAGCTGGGACGACAGCCACGCCTGGCTGCTCGCCTCCCTGTTCTTTCTCTGGCAGATCCCCCATTATTGCCTGATCCTTCTCCACCATCAGGAGGACTACCGCCAAGCCGCCCTCCCGGCCCTGATCCGCCTACTTCCCGAACAGAGCCTGAAGGGCATTACCCTGGTCTGGACCCTCGCCCTGGCCGCAGGCGCCCTGGCGCTGACCCTGGACCAGGGGCTGGTCCCCCTTGCGCGCCTGTGCCTTACCCTGTTCAGCGTTCTCCTGTCGGTCTTTTTCTGGCCGCTCCTGTTGCGGCGGCAATCCCCCGACTACCGGCTCCTTTTCCGTGTTTTCAACAGCGCCTTCTTCCTGACCCTGCTCCTCGTTTCCCTGTTCCAGGTGGCCGCCGCCCGGTAACGACCGGGCCTCTGGCGCGGTACCCCTCGCCGGATCGCTGTCTCGCCTTCCCGGCCCAAGGCGCCCGAGGAGCGGACAAACACGCCCGCAGACATAAACCTTATTTGCCGGACCGATGTTTATCCGCTATAATAAGAATATCGATCCGATTTTCCTCATCGTTTTTCCTTTACGCAGCGGAGGGTTCCATGGACCAGCAGATCGACGCCTCGACCGACAACCACGCCTATTTGTCCATTTTTCAAAAAACCGGGGTTGAGGAATTCAAAAAGTGCATCCAGCATCACCTGATGAGCTTCCAGGGCCGCGATCCGGACCGGGCCGGCGACCAGGACGTCTATCGGGCACTGTCCTATGCCCTGCGCGACGTGCTGATGGAAAAATGGATCAAGACCCAAAAAACCTTTTATGCCGGCAAGATGAAGCGGGTTTACTATCTCTCCCTCGAATTCCTGGTCGGCCGTTCGCTCGGCAACGCCATCATCAACATGGGCTTGATGGACGAGGTCACCCAGGCCCTGGAACAGTTGGGCTATGACCTGGAGCGGCTGCGGGAATGCGAGGAGGACGCGGCCCTGGGTAACGGCGGCCTCGGCCGGCTCGCCTCCTGTTTCATGGACTCGATCGCCACCATGAAGATCCCGGCCTACGGCTACGGCATCCGCTACGACTTCGGGCTGTTCAACCAGAAAATCGTCGACGGCTACCAGGTCGAAACCCCGGACAGTTGGCTGCGGCTCGGCTCGCCCTGGATGTACGAGCGCACCTCCTTCATGTACCCGGTCCAGTTTTACGGCCACGTCACCGCCACCACCGACAAGAACGGCCGCTACCGCGCCCGCTGGACCGACACCGAGATCGTCATGGCCATGGCCTGCGACATGCTGGTGCCGGGTTTCAACAACGATCACGTCATCAACATGCGCCTGTGGCGGGCCAAAGCCTCGCGGGAACTGGACCTGCGCTCCTTCAACGCCGGCGATTACATCTTTGCTGTCGAGAGCAAGGTCAAGTCCGAGACCATTTCAAAGGTGCTCTACCCCAGCGACGACATCAGCGAGGGCCAGGAACTGCGTCTCAAGCAGCAGTATTTCTTCGTCGCTGCCACCTTCCAGGACATCCTCCGCCGCTACCGCAAGGAAAACGACACCTTCGACGATTTTCCCAACCAGGTGGCGGTGCAGCTCAACGACACCCATCCGGCCATCGCCATTCCCGAACTGCTGCGGCTGTTGCTCGATATCGAGGGTTTGGGCTGGGAGCAGGCCTGGGACATCTGCGTCAAGACCTTTGCCTACACCAACCACACCCTGATGCCCGAGGCCCTGGAAACCTGGCCGGTGAGCATGCTCGGCCGGGTGCTGCCGCGCCACCTGGAGATCATCTATGAGATCAACCGGCGCTTTCTCGAAGAGGTGGCCAGCCGCTACCCCGGTAACATGCGTAAACTGCAGGAGATGTCCTTGATCGACGAGGGCCCGGTCCGTCGGGTGCGCATGGCCAACCTGGCCATTGTCGGCAGCCATTCGGTCAACGGTGTCGCCGCCCTCCATTCCGAGCTGTTGAAAAACTACCTGTTCCGCAACTTCAACGAGATGTATCCGAACCGGATCAACTCCAAGACCAACGGCATCACCCCCCGCCGCTGGCTGTTGAAATGCAACCAGGAACTGGCCCGGCTGATCGGTGAAAAGATCGGCTTCGACTGGGTGGTGGATCTCGACAAGCTCCGCGGCCTGGAGCCCCACAACGACGATCCGCTCTTTCACCAGCGCTGGCAGGCGGTGAAACTGGCCAACAAGAAACGGCTGGCCAAGATTGTTGCCGCCACCTGCGGTATCACCGTGGAGCCCAACACCCTGTTCGACATCCACGTCAAACGGATCCATGAATACAAACGGCAACTGCTTAACGTGCTGCACGTCATTCATCTCTACCAGCGGCTGATTACCCGTCCCGACGAACCGGTGACGCCACGCACCATCATCTTCGCCGGCAAGGCCGCCCCCTCCTACCACAAGGCCAAGCTGATCATCAAACTGATCAATTCGGTGGGCGCGGTGGTCAACAACGATCCCCGGGTCGGTGACCGGCTCAAGGTGGTATTCATCCCCAACTACTGTGTGTCCCTGGCGGAACGGATCATCCCGGCTGCCGATCTCTCCGAGCAGATCTCCACCGCCGGCACCGAAGCCTCGGGCACCGGCAACATGAAGTTCGCCCTCAACGGCGCCCTGACCATCGGCACTCTGGACGGCGCCAACATCGAGATCCGGGAAGAGGTGGGCGCAGACAACATCTTCATCTTCGGCATGACCGCCGAGGAGGCCGAATACGAAAAAAAATGCAAGTCGCGTAAACCCTGGCAGATTTACGAAAACAACCCGGCGGTGCGCGAGATCATCGATACCATCGGCAGCGGCGCCTTCAGTAACGGCAACCCTGAGCTGTTCCGGCCGCTGGTCAACGACCTGATGAGCGAAAACGATCCCTACCTGCTGCTACTTGATCTCGAATCCTACCTCCAGTGCCAGCGCATGGTGGGCGAGGTCTACGCCGACCGGACCGCTTGGACCAGGCGTTCGATCCTCAATGTGGCCCGGATGGGTAAATTCTCCAGCGACCGGACGATCAAGGAGTATGCGGAGGAGATCTGGGGGGTCAAGGTCGGGGGGTGAGAAGAGAGGGGGGTGAGGCTGGAGCCTATCAGCCTAATCAACCGAACAAGCTGTCATTTCTTGATAAAGACGTCGCCGTAGTGCTTGAGCTCGGCGATGGACTCACGAATGTCCTCGTAGGCCAGGTGACGGCACTCCTTATTGTACCGAGGCAGGTCCGGGGCCCAGCGCAGGGCCAGTTCCTTGAGGGTGCTGACGTCAATGTTGCGGTAATGAAAATAACTTTCCAGCTCCGGCATGAAACGGGCGAGGAAACGGCGGTCGTGCCAGACCGAATTGCCGCACATCGGTGAAACCCGGTGGTTCACCCACTGTTTGAGGAAATCCAGGGTTTCCACTTCGGCCTGGCGGCAGGTGTGGGTACTGGTGCGGACGCGATCAAGCAGGCCCGATTCCCGGTGATGTTTGCGGTTCCAGGCGTCCATGGCGGCAAGGACCTCTTCCGGCTGATGGATGGCGATGACCGGTCCGTCGGCAAGAATTTCCAGCCGGGAATCGGTGATCACCGTCGCCACTTCGAGAATCTTGTCGGCAAAGGGATTCAACCCGGTCATCTCCAGGTCGATCCACACCAGATTGGTGTCGTTTTTCATCGCGCTCCGATCCTTTCAGCTCCGTCGAGCCAGGCAGCCGCCTCTTCCCTTGGTTGCAAAGGACCACGGCTCGGTGCCCAGTTCAACTCTTTTTCCTTTTGTCACGATGACCGCCGGTGACGTCTTACCGCCGCGCACTGTTGGCGCCGGACCGAACCTATTTGACCCGGCCGGCGCTGCCTAACACCGCCGTGTTCTTGTGCATAACCAGGGCGATCAGCTCCTCACGCGCCGGGCCGAGGTACTTCCGGGGATCGAATTCGCCCGGCTTCTCGGCGAAGATCTTGCGGATGACCGCGGTCATGGCGAGGCGGCCGTCGCTGTCGATGTTGACCTTGCACACCGCCGAGGCCGCAGCCCGGCGCAACTGCTCCTCCGGGATGCCGGCGGTGTTGTCCATCCGGCCGCCGTATTGGTTGATCATCTCCACATGGGTCCGGGTGACCGAGGAGGCGCCGTGGAGCACGATGGGAAATCCGGGCACCCGCCGCTCGACCTCCTCCAGGATGTCGAAGCGGAGGGGCGGCGGCTCCTGGCCGGGCTGGAGCTTGAATTTATAGGCCCCGTGCGAGGTGCCAATGGAGATGGCCAAGCTGTCGACCCCGGTCTCGGCGAGAAACCGCTCGACCTCTTCCGGCCGGGTATAGGAGGAGTGCTCGGCGCTGACCTCGTCTTCGATCCCGGCCAGGACCCCGAGTTCGGCTTCCACCGTCACCTCATGGCCATGGGCGTATTCGACCACCCGCCGGGTCAGGGCGACATTGTCGGCAAAGGGGTGATGGGAGGCATCGATCATCACCGAGGAAAAACCGGAATCGATGCACTCCTTGGCCAGTTCAAAGCTGGAACCATGATCGAGATGGAGGGCGATGGGCACGGCCATACCGGTTTCTTTCGCCAGTTCCACGGCGGCGGCGGCCATGTGCGGCAGAAAGGCGGTGCCGATATAACTGCGGGCGCTGCCCGAAACTTGGAGAATCACCGGCGAGGCCGATCGGGCACAGCCGATGACAATCGCCTGCAACTGCTCCATATTGTTGAAATTGTAGGCAGGAACCGCAAAGTGTTCCGCCATGGCCTGGCGAAACATGGCTTTGGTGTTGACCAGTCCGAGTTCGGTAAAGTGATGGGTCTTCATGCGCTTTCTCCGACAAAAAAGGAATCGTGAGACAAACCAAGTTCAGGGCAGGCAGCAGCCAGCATTGTTCAGCAGCTTTTTTTCAGGATACACCAAAACCGGGCAAGAGTTGACGGAAAATCACCTTCTTTTTTATCTCGGCGAAAACGCTGGTCATGCCTGAGAAAATATGGCAGAACTAGCTGGCAATCAATAACGGTCGGCAAAGCCGCCACCTGCAATCGACCTGGAGCCGGAGCGCCGGCCAATGGAGCGACCGCAACTTTTCCCTAAAAGGCATCGGAGCATTATGGCGACGACCGGCAAAGGGCAGATCTATGACGTCATTATCGTCGGCGGCGGACCGGCCGGTCTTTTTGCTGCTTGCTCTCTTTGCGAACATGCCTCGCTCCGGGTGCTGGTGATCGAAAAGGGCAAGGCCCCCCTGAAACGCCTCTGCCCGATCGGGGAGCGGGGCTGCATCCATTGCCAGCCCTGCAACATCCTTTGCGGCATCGGCGGCGCCGGGCTCTTTTCCGACGGCAAGCTCAACTTCATCCACAAACTGGGCAAGACCGACCTGACCCAGTTCCTCGGCACCACCGAGGCCTGCGCCCTGATTGACGAGACCGAGGCCATCTTCAACCGCTTCGGCATGGACGGCCAGGTCTTTCCCACCGACATGGAAGCGGCCCGGGCTATCCGCAAGGAAGCGCGGAAAAACGGTCTCGATCTCCTGCTGATCAAACAAAAACACCTCGGCAGCGACAACCTGCCCCGCCATATCGAGGCCATGGCCCGCCACATCGAGGAAAGGGGGGTGACCTTTCACCATTCCGAGACGGTCAAGGATATTCTCGTCCGCAAGGGGAGGGTGACCGGGGTGGTCACCGAGCGGGGCACCTACCACGCCGCCCGCGTCATCCTGGCACCGGGCCGGGTCGGCGCTGAATGGGTAGCCGGCATTGCCGGCCGCAATGGTATCCGGGTCTCGCAGCGCGGCATCGAGGTCGGGGTCCGGGTCGAGGTCCATAACGAGATCATGCAGGACCTCTGTTCGATTATCTACGACCCGACCTTTTTCATCCGCACCGCCAAATACGACGACCAGACCCGTACCTTCTGCACCAATTTCGGTGGCTATGTCGCCCTGGAAAATTACCAGGATTTCGTCTGCGTCAATGGCCACGCCCTCTTGGACCACAAATCGGAGAACGCCAACTTCGCCTTTCTCTCCAAGGTGGTGCTCACCGACCCGGTGGAGGACAACCAGGCCTACGGCGAATCGATCGGCAAACTGGCCACCCTGATCGGCGGCGGCAAGCCGATTCTGCAACGCTACGGCGATCTCAAGCGCGGCCGGCGCTCCACCTGGAACCGCATCCGCAACAGTTATATCGAACCGACCCTGAAAAACGTGGTCTGCGGCGATATCGCCATGGCCCTGCCGGAGCGTATCCTCACCAATCTGGTCGACGGCCTGGAACAGCTCAACCAGGTCATCCCCGGCGTGGCCAACGACGAAACCCTGCTCTACGCCCCGGAGATCAAATTCTTCGCCACCCAGGTGGAAACGAACCGCAACCTGGAGACCGCGGTCCGGGGACTTTTTGTCGCCGGCGACGGCCCCGGCGTGGCCGGCAACATCGTGTCCGCCGCCGCTACCGGCCTGATCGCGGCCAAGGCGATCATCAACAGCCTGCACAAGGAGCACCAGCCATGAAGAGAACACCCGTCACAACCAACAAGGCCCCGGCGGCGATCGGCCCCTATTCCCAAGCGATCGCCACCGATTCCCTGCTGTTCACCTCCGGCGCCATTCCCATCGACCCCCAAACCGGCACAATTCCCGCAGGCAGCATCGAGGATCACGCCCACCAGGTGTTCCGCAATTTGACCGCCATCGCCGAAGCGGCCGGGACCCGTCTGGACAAGGCGATCAAGGTGACCGTCTTCCTGGCCGACATCGCCCATTTCCAACGGGTGAACGCGGTGTACGCCCAGTATTTCACCGAACCCTACCCGGCCAGGAGCGCGATCCAGGTGGCCGCCCTGCCTCTGGGGGCGGCTCTCGAGGTGGAGGCGATTATCGCTCTGGAAAAGAGGTGATCTTCTTTCGTCGTCTCTGCCGGTCACGGTGCGCGACAACCACCAATGAAGCGTTCCTTCATGGTTACCAACAACGATATACCACCAATCGGTTACCGATATTAACGATATGATATTGATTACAAAAATTGCACAGGCTCTCAGGCAAAGGAAATCAAGATGGCCGTAAAACCCACCAGCAGGGGGCAAAGGTCCAAGACGGAGGAATCAGAGGAAAAATCCTCCGGACGTACGCACCTTGAACCCACTCTGCAAGAGAGCCAAAAAATCATCGATGCACTTCTGGAAAAGTCCTTCTCGGGCATCTATGTCGTTCAGGATGGACAATTCAGGTCTATCAACCACCGTGCCGCTTCCTACGCCGGGTATGCGGCGGAAGAGTTGATCGGCAAGGACTCCGAGATCTTCGTCCATCATGAGGATCTCGACGTACTGCGAAAAAATTCGCGAGCGATGCTGCGGGGTGAACGCTCAACGCCCTACGAGTTCAGGATCATGACCAGGCAAGGAGAGATCAGGCGGGTCATGGAGACGGTCACAACCATCTCCTACAAGGGGCGGTCAGCTATCCTGGGCAACTCAAGACCGGTTGGAACCCCTCAATGGGCCGATGACTCTCTCAAGGAATCCGTGCAACGACTGGCGAGCATCATCGATTTCCTTCCTGACGCCACTTTTGCGATCGACAAGGCAGGAAAAGTCATCATCTGGAACCGGGCCATGGAAGAACTGACCGGAGTGAAAGCCGGCGATATCCTTGGGAAGGGAGACTACGAATACTCCCTTCCCTTTTACGGCACCCGAAGACCTATTCTGGTTGATCAGGTCCTTGATCCGAACACATTGCCGGAAATGGACACGTATCAGTATCTAAAGAAGGAAGATGGACTCCTGATTGCCGAAACCGATCTCCTGACCTTGAACAACAACAATTTAATTTTTTGGGGAAAAGCAGGGCCACTCTGCGACAGCAATGGAAAATGTATCGGCGCCATCGAAACTGTCCGAGAAATCACGGAGCGCAAACAAATGGAATTAGCGCTCAAAAAAAGAGAGGCCGATCTCAAGGCAAAAACGCACGAACTCGAAGATCTCAATGCCGCTTTACGGGTTTTGCTGAAGCAGCGGAACGAGGACCAGAAGGTCCTTGAAGAAAATGTTCTCTACAACATCAAATTGCTCATCCTTCCGCACATAGAGAAATTAAAGGGCAAGATAGATGCCGGCTCCAGATCGTACATCAATGTGCTTGAGTCAAACCTGAAGGACATCATGACTCCCTTCGCCCAAAAAATGTCTGTCCAGTTCTTAAGCCTCACGAACCGAGAAGTGCAAATAGCAAATCTCATTAAGGAAGGTTTGAGCACCAAAGAGATTGCCAATTTTCTGAACGTCTCCGAATCTGCAATCAACCTGCACCGCTACCGTATCCGGCATAAACTGAGTCTCACGAAGGGACATAATCTCCGATCATACCTATCCTCTTTGAGCTAAGAATTCCGATTATTACATTTATTGTAATATTACGTATAACTTTTCTAGCATTGTAACTCCCACCCCCCCTTTGTATTTTGTCCTCCTCCAAGATGCCCTGCTTCAAGGTAGTGTGGCGCATCTTACAACTCCAAGACACCATTCGCTTTGGTGCCGCCCGCACAAGCCGCCCGCAGTTGCATTCCGGAACAAGGGCACGCTACTGATAACTGGGAAAAAATGTTTGACAGCCAAGCGATTATACAATAAAAAATGTGCACTTTCGCCAGGTTAATTTCACCAGAAATCCCGGGGAAAATACCACGCCGACAAGACGAAAAGGTTCTCCCCTCTTTGATTTTGTTAGAATGGGTGCGAGGGGGGGCAAGCCTGCTACAACCATCCCCATTTTCTTTTTTTTGGACGCATCGTCCAGCCCTGAGAAGCGATTTCTTATTACCCTGAAATAAGGAGGAAACGGTGGCCTATTCATCCATTGAACTCACCAGCGCCGACGGCATTGCAACCCTGACCTTCAACCGCCCCAAAGCCCTCAACGCCCTCAACTCCACCCTGCTCGAAGAATTCGCCAACGCCCTTGAGACCATCAATAAAGATGAATCCATCCGGGTGCTGCTCCTCACCGGCGCGGGGGAAAAGGCCTTTGTCGCCGGCGCCGACATCACCGAGATCGCCCCCCTGACCCCGTTGGCCGCAAAAAAGTTCGCTCAATGCGGGCAGGATGTCATCGGCAAGCTGCAAGAGCTGGCCATTCCGGTGATCGCCGCGGTCAACGGCTATGCCCTGGGCGGCGGCTGTGAAATGGCCCTGGCCTGCGATTTCATCTATGCCTCGGACAAGGCCGTTTTCGGGTTGCCGGAAATCAACCTGGGCGTCATTCCCGGGTTCGGCGGCACCCAGCGCCTGCCCCGCCTGGTCGGCGCCAACCGGGCCAAGGAAATGATCTTCACCGGCAAGCATCTGACCGCGACCGAGGCCAAGGAGATCGGCCTGGTCAACAAGATTTTCGCCCCGGAAGAACTGCTGCCCGCGGCCAACGAGACCGCCAAACTCATCGCCGCCAAAGGTAAGGCCTCGCTCTGTGCAGCCAAGCAAACGGTCAATCAGGGACTGAACGCCGATCTGGCCACCGGCCTTGCCATCGAACGCGACGCCTTTGCCCTCTGCCTGGCCAGTCCTGATGCCAAGGAAGGGACCGGCGCCTTTCTGGAAAAACGCAAACCGGTTTTCACCGGCGGCCTGAACAGCTAACCGCAGCCTGCGGTAACAGCAACCAAGGAGCACGATGCTATGAACGAAGTAGTGATTGTAAGCGGTAGCCGGACTGCGGTCGGCGCCTTTGGCGGCAGCCTGAAAGAGACCTCGGTGGTCAGCCTGGGGGCGAGCGTCATGCGTGAAACCCTGCGCAAGGCCGGTCTCCGCCCGGCGGCAAGCAAGGATATGCTGACGGTCGCCCCGGACAAACTGAAAGAACAGGGGCTTATCGATCTAGAGACCAAGGCCGGGGAATGGGACAAGGCGGCCACCGAGATCACCCTGGATGAAGTGATCATGGGCAACGTCCTCCAGGCCGGCCAGGGCCAGAATCCCGCCCGCCAGGCCATGGTCCGGGCCGGGTTGGCCAAGGAGACCCCGGCCTTCACCATCAACAAGGTCTGCGGTTCCGGCCTCAAGGCTATCGCCCTGGGCGCCCAGTCGATCATGACCGGGCAGGCCGAGGTGGTCCTGGCCGGCGGCCAGGAAAACATGTCCATGGTGCCCATGGCCCTGCCCAAGGCCCGCTGGGGCCACCGCATGGAACTCACCGGCATCGGCGAGGTCTATGACCTGATGGTCTACGACGGCCTCTATGAAATCTTCTACGGCTACCACATGGGGGTCACGGCCGAAAACATCGCCCGGATGTACAACATCAGCCGCGAGGATCAGGACCGGCTGGCCGTGCTCAGCCACGCCCGAGCCATCCAGGGGATCAAGGACGGGCTGTTCAAGGACGAGATCGTACCGATCCCGGTCCGAGCCGGCAGGCAGGAGGTGTTGTTCGCCCAGGACGAGCGTCCCATGGAGACCTCGATGGAGAAGATGGCCAAGTTGCGGCCGGCCTTTGCCAAGGACGGTACGGTCACCGCCGGCAACGCCTCGGGGATCAATGACGGCGCCGCCGCGGTCCTGATGATGAGCGCTGCCAAGGCCAAACAACTGGGCTTGAAGCCTCTGGTCACCATCGAGAGTTTCGCCTCCGGCGGCCTCGATCCAGCCTACATGGGCCTAGGACCGGTACCGGCCATCCAGAAGGCCCTCAAGCAGTGTGGCAAGACCATTGGCGACATCGACATGATCGAACTCAACGAGGCCTTTGCCTCCCAGGCCATCGGCTGCATGCTGGAATTGGGGATCGACGTGGAAAAACCCAACCAGTTGGGCAGCGGCATCTCCATGGGCCACCCGATCGGCTGCACCGGCGCCCGCCAGATGGTCACCGCCATGTACCAGATGCAGCGCCGGCAGTTTAGGACCGGCCTGATCAGCATGTGCATCGGTGGCGGCATGGGCATGGCCATGGTGATCAGCAACAAATAAGCCCCCGGCCGGGCGCACCGGCCGGTTCACCATCTTTTTTCAATCAGGGAAGGGAGAGCACAATGGAAGTGAAAACATTCGGAGTGATCGGCGCCGGCCAGATGGGCAACGGTATTGCCCAGGTGGCAGCGGCCAGCGGTCTTGCCGTCATCATGAATGACATCAAGCAGGAGTTCGTTGACCGCGGTTTGGCCAATATTGCCAAGAACCTGCAACGCAATGTCGACAAGGGCAAACTGGCGGCTGCCGAGAAAGACGCCATCCTGGGGCGAATCAAGACCTCGATTGACCTCAAGGACATGACTGCCGCCGATTTCGTGGTCGAGGCCGCCTCCGAGAACGAGACCATCAAATTCAAGATCTTCGAGCACCTGGAAGAGATCTGCGCTCCCCATGTGATCCTTGCCTCCAACACCTCGTCCATCCCCATCGGCCGGATCGCCTCCCACACCAAGCGGCCGGGCAAGGTAATCGGCATGCACTTCATGAATCCGGTACCGGTGATGAAGCTGGTGGAGGTGATCTGCGGCCTGGCCACCTCGGCCGAGACCCTGGCAACCACGCTTGCCCTGACCAAGCGCATGGACAAAACCCCGGCCCAGTCCAACGATTTTCCGGGATTCATCGCCAACCGCATCCTTTTGCCGATGATCAACGAGGCGGTCTTCTGTCTCTATCACGGTGTCGGCACCAAGGAGGACATCGACACGGTGATGAAGCTGGGCATGAACCATCCCATGGGACCGCTGGCCTTGGCCGACCTCATCGGTCTGGATACCTGCCTGGCGATCATGAACACCCTCCATGAGGGCCTGGGTGATTCCAAGTACCGTCCCTGCCCGCTGCTGCGGCAGTATGTCGAGGCCGGTTGGCTGGGCCGCAAGAGCGGCCGGGGTTTTTACACCTACGAATAGGCGCGGACAGGGCGGGAAAAACGGCCGGGGCGGCATAAAGGCCCCGTACGCCACGGCACCACCACGGAGGAACGAACAATGAGCGAGCCAGCGTTTCAGGATCATTATCCCGACGATTATGCCCATTGCTACGGCTGCGGTCGGCTCAATCCCCAGGGGCACCATCTGAAAAGCTACTGGGACGGCGAGGAAACGGTCTGCCGCCACACCCCTGACCCCAAATACACCGGCGGTTTTCCGGGTTTTCTCTACGGCGGCATGATCGCCTCGCTGATCGACTGCCATGGCGCCGGCACCGCGGCGGCCGCCAAAGCCAGGGAAGAAGGCAAGCCGATCTCGCGCTTTGTCACCGCCTCGCTGAAGGTGGATTATCTGGCCCCGACGCCGATCAACACCGAACTGGAGGTGCGCGGCAAGGTGGTCGAGATCAAGGGCCGGAAGGTGACCGTCGATCTGACGGTGACTGCGGCCGGCACGACTTGCGCCAAAGGGACGGTGCTTTACGTGCAGATCAAGGGACAAGAATAACGCGCCGGCCTGGCCGGCGAAACGGTGCGCTTCCCGTGATGCACCGACAAGACGGGATCCGATGGCGGCCTGCCTGGGCGGGTGGGCGACGATCGGAAAGCACGGCGCTGAACGGTCCTGCCGGTTGCAGCCGATCAGGGCCAACCACTGAAACGAGAACACAAGACTCTATCTTGGGGGAGTACGCACATGCAATTCGAATTGACTGAAGAGCAAAACCTGATCCGCGACATGGTGAGAAGCTTTGCCGAGACGGAAGTGGCACCGTCCGCCCGTGAGCGGGACGAAGAAGAACGTTTCGACCGGGCCTTGATGTTCGACCGGCTGGCCGAGCTCGGTCTGACCGGTATCGTTTTCCCGGAAGAGTACGGCGGCGCCGGCGCCGATTACATCAGCTATGCCATTGCCGTGGAGGAGCTGTCCCGGGTTTGCGGATCCACCGGCGTCACCCTGTCGGCCCATCTTTCCCTCTGCGCCAACCCCATCTACATGTTCGGCACCGAGGCGCAAAAACAAAAATTCCTGGTGCCACTGGCCAAGGGCGAGAAGATCGGCGCCTTCGGCCTGACCGAGCCCTCCGCCGGCTCCGACGCCGGCGGCACCAAGACCACCGCCACCCGCGACGGCAACGACTGGATCCTCAACGGTTCCAAGATCTTCATCACCAATGCCGGCGAGGCCGAGCTCTATGTGGTCCTGGCCCGGAGCGACAAGTCGGCCGAGAAACACCGTGGCATCACCGCCTTTATCGTCGAAAAGGGTACCCCCGGTTTCTCCTTCGGCAAGAAGGAGAAAAAAATGGGCATCCGCTCTTCACCCACCATGGAACTGGTGTTCGAGAACTGCCGCATTCCGGGCGAAAACCTGCTCGGCCAGGAAGGCCAGGGGTTCAAGGTGGCAATGAAGACCCTGGACGGTGGCCGCATCGGCATTGCCGCCCAGGCGCTGGGCATCGCCCAGGGCGCCCTCGACGCCGCCATTGCCTACACCAAGGAGCGCGAGCAGTTCAACAAACCGATCGCCACCTTCCAGGGCGTGTCCTTTCAACTGGCGGACATGGCCACCCAGGTCGAGGCCGCCCGGCTCTTGATCTACAACGCCGCCTACCGCGCCAGCGCCGGTCTGTCCTATTCCCAGGAATCGGCCATGGCCAAACTGTTTGCCTCCGAGACCGCCATGCGGGTCACCACCCAGTCGGTCCAACTCCACGGCGGGTATGGATACACCCGGGAATTCCCGGTGGAGCGGATGATGCGCGACGCCAAGATCACCGAGATCTACGAGGGCACCAGTGAGGTCCAGCGCGTGGTCATTGGCGCGGCTTTGACCAAGTAACCGGCCACGGCCGCAGGGCGGCCGTGACGTATGATCTGTTGGGCAGAAACGAGAAGAGAGCAACGGCGCAAGCCGCCTCTCTTCTTCTGTACAAGCATGAAACACAACGTCTGTTTTTGTGAAGGAAGGGGGAGCCTGGATGGAGTTTACCCGTGAAATTTATTGGAATGTCGGTCATGGGTTCACTACCTTGGCGCCCATGTATGGCCTGTTGCTGGTGGCCCTGGCCGTGTTTGTGCTCGGCTTTCGCAAGCGAATCAAGGTCTACCGCCTCGGACAGGCCCTCGATCGGACCGACCGGCGGGGCGAGCGGATCAAACACCTACTGGAGACGGTTCTCCTGCAGGCCAAGGTCTTCCGAGTTCCGGGCGCGGGAACGGCGCATGCGCTCTTTTTCTGGAGCTTTTTCGTTCTCTTCATCGGCACCTCGCTGATCGTCGCCCAGGCCGATTTCACTGACCTGCTGTTCGGGATCAAATTTCTTAAGGGGACCTTCTATAAACTGTTCTCCCTGACCCTAGATCTGGCCGGGCTGGTGGCGATCCTGATGCTGGCCGGCCTGCTGGTGCGCCGCTATCTGGTGCGGCCACAAGGCCTGGTGACCAAGGGCGACGACGCCCTCATGCACGGTCTGCTGTTCGCCATCCTGATCACCGGTTTTCTCATCGAAGGTGCCCGGATGGCGGTCACCGAGATGGGTACGCCGCTGGCGGCATGGTCGCCGGTCGGCTGGGGGGTGGCCGCCCTGCTCGCCGGCGTGGGCGAGACGGAGCTGCGCACCCTCCACCTCGGCCTGTGGTGGTTCCATCTGCTGCTGGCGCTCGGCTTTGTCGCGGTCATCCCATCCACCAAATTCCGCCATATCGTCACCACCAGCGCCAACGCCTTCTTTGCCGACCACGGCCCCACCGGCAAGCTGACCACGGTCAACCTGGAAGATGAAAGCATGGAAAAATTCGGCGCCAACGAACTGACCGACCTGCGCTGGAAGGACATCTTCGACGCCGATGCCTGCACCCTGTGCAAACGCTGCCAGGACCGCTGTCCGGCCTATGCCACCGGCAAACCGCTGTCACCGATGCAGGTGGTCAACCAGATCGGTGAGATTGCCTTCGCCACCCCTGAGGCCAACCTGATCGACACCGTCGGTCGCGAGGCCATCTGGGCCTGCACGACCTGCCGGGCCTGCCAGGACATCTGCCCGGCCTCGATCGAACATGTGGGCAAGCTCATAGAAATGCGGCGCAATTTGGTGCTGATGGAGGGCGAGTTCCCCGGCGAGGAGGTGATGGCCGCGATGGAGCAGACCGAGGTCAACGGCAACCCGCTGGGCATGGGCTACGCCTCCCGCGGCGACTGGGCCGACGCCCTGGGCATCAAACCGCTGGCCGAGGACCCCGAGGTCGATGTCCTCTACTTTGTCGGCTGTTACGCCTCGTTCGACAAACGCAACATCGCCGTGGCCAAGGCCTTCGTCACCCTCTGTCAGGCCGCCGGGGTCAAGGTCGGCATCCTCGGCAAGGAGGAGAAGTGCTGCGGCGAACCGATGCGCAAGATGGGCAACGAGTATCTCTATCAGACCCTGGCCATGGAGACGGTCGAGATCATCAAGGGCTATGGGGTCAAGAAGATCGTCACCACCTGCCCGCACTGTTTCAACACCCTGGCCAAGGACTACCGTGATTTCGATTTCGCCATCGAGGTCGTGTCCCATGCCGTTTTTCTTGAGCAGTTGGTCGCCAGCGGCAAGCTGTCGATCAAGGCCGAAGAATTTGCCTGCACCTACCACGATTCCTGTTACCTGGGGCGGCACAACGACATCTACGATGTGCCGAGAAACCTGATCCGGGCAGCGGGCGGCCGGATCACCGAGATGGCCAAGAACCGTGACCAGGCCTTCTGTTGCAGCGCCGGTGGCGGTCGGATCATGGCGGAAGAGAAGCTGGGTGAGCGCATCAACATCAAGCGGGTGGAGATGGCCGTGGCCACCGGCGCCGGGCAACTGCTGGCCAACTGCCCGTTCTGCCTGACCATGTTCGAGGATGGCGTCAAGGGCGCCAACGTCGAGGAGCAGTTGCGGCCCCGGGATATTGCCGAGGTGCTCGCCGAACGGCTGGCACCAACGAATTCTTAAAGAAACAACCAACATTTGAGTCTGATTGCTGGAGGAGCACGATGAACATACTGATCTGCATCAAACAGGTTCCAGACATGGAATCGAAATTCAAGATCAATGCCGATGGCACCTGGTATGACCGGGCTGACCTGGCCTGGCGGATGAACGAGTACGACGAGTACGCCGTCGAGCAGGCAGTGCGGCTGAAGGAGCAGGTGAAGGACGCCGATCTGACCGTGCTCTGCATCGGCCCGGATCAGGTGACTGAAACCATGAAAAAGGCCCTGGCCATGGGCTGCGACCGGGGGGCACACATCGCCGACCCCGACTCCTCCAAACGGGAACCGATCGAGATTGCCGCAATGATTGCCGGTTTCGCCAAGGACAAAAACTTCGACCTCATCTTCACCGGCATGCAGTCGCAGGACCGGGGCAGCGCCCAGGTGGGCGTCATGGTGGCCGAGCTGCTCGGCGTCCCGGCGGTCACCACCATTGTCGGGTTTAGCTATGACAACGGCACCATCCAGGTCAAGCGCGAGCTGGAGGGCGGCAGCAAGGCCCTGGTCACGGTCACCACCCCGGTGGTGCTCACCTGCCAACTGGGTCTGAACACGCCCCGCTACCCGACCCTGCCCAACATCATGAAAGCCAAGAAGAAGGAACTGCTGACCCTGGCCCCCGACGCCGGCGGCGTCGGTCCCCGCCAGGAGACCGCTGCCTTCTATTTCCCGGAGAAAAAGGGCGGCGGCCTGGTGCTGGAAGGCGATGTCCCCGAACTGGCCGACAAACTGATCCAACTGCTCAAAGAAAAAACCGGCGTTCTGGCCTAGGAGAGACCCATGAAAACCTTACTTGTGGCGGAATTCCGGGAAGGAAAACTGCGTGCCGAATATACCCAACTGATTGCCTTTGCCCAACAACAGCAAGCCGAGGCCGCCATGTTTCTGGTGGGCGCGGCTGGTGAGCTGCCCCGGTTCAACGGCTCCCTCTACCTGGCCGATATGGCCAAATACGGCGAATACAACCCCACCGTGCACAAACAACTACTCTTGGACGCGATCGCCCAGGAGCAGCCGGAACAGATCGTCTTTTTGCACTCGTCCTACGGTTGGGATTTGGCCCCCCGGATCGCGGTGGCCCTCAAGGCGGCCCAGATCTCCGAGGTCGTTGCCGTCGAAGACGGCCTGCCGGTGGTACCGGTGTGCAACGCCAAGTTGCGGCGCAAAATCAAAGCCACCACCGCCCAAACCGTCCTAACCCTTCAGGCGGGCGCCTTCGGTATGGACGCAGATCCTGCTGGCACCCCGACCGTAGTTGCAGTCGAGACGAATGCCAGCGGCAAGGTGCAGTGCACCGGCTATGAGGCGGCGAAGATCGAGGGTGTGGACCTGACCAAGGCGGAGGTCATCGTCAGCGCCGGTCGCGGCGTGGGCAAACCGGAAAACGTGGCCATGGTCCAGGCCTTGGCCAAGGCCCTGGGCGGCGAATACGGCGCCAGCCGGCCGGTGGTCGATGCCGGCTGGGTCGATCATAACCGTCAGGTCGGCACCACCGGCAGCACGGTCACCCCGAAGCTCTATGTGGCCTGTGGTATCTCCGGCGCCATCCAGCACCTGGCCGGGATGAAGAAGTCCGATTTCATCGTCGCCATCAACACCGACAAGGATGCCCCCATCGGCGAGGTGGCCAATGTCCTGGTGGTGGCCGATCTCAAGCAGTTCCTGCCGGTCCTGACCGAAAAGCTCAACGCGCGGTAAAAGGCGCCAGCACCCTCACTCGTCACCGCCATCGCGCAGACTGGCCACAGTCTGCGCGGTGTTTCCCTCCTCACCTTTGTCTCGTTCAGAGCAGTTTTGTCCCCAACAGCACCGATCGGTCCGGCGCACAAGCAAACTCGGTGCTGCCGGCGCCCTGCCCCCGCTGGCAAAAAAAAAGAGCCGCCCCCCGTATCGGGAAGCGGCTCACCCTGCGATGCAATGAGGGACCGGTCAGTCTTCGACGACCTCAATCCCTTCCAGCTTCCAGTCCTCGGTGCGAATCGGTCGCGCCCAGGTCCATTGCTCGGCAAACTTCACCGGCTCGGTCATGCTGCCTTCCACCAAGGCACCGGTTTTCTCATCGACGGTGTAATCGAGCAGGTTGGCGGTAAAGAGCACAGTGACGAAATCCTCGCCGCCCTCGCTGCCGGCGGCAACAATCTCCACCTTACGAACCGCAATGCTTTCCAACTTATTGATCTGCCCCTGCTCCTGCATGCGAGCAAAATGGCGTTCATATTCCGCCGCCAACTGGGTGCCCAGCAGGTTCCGGTACGAGGAAAGATCGCGACGCATCCATCCGGCCTGAATCTTGAAGAAGACATCCGAAGCCACTTCGAGAAAATACTTCTCGTTAAATCCGGGATCGGTCAGCCGGATTTCCGCCAACCCCTGTTCGACCGTGTTGACGGCACGAACCGGTGGGACCGGAGGAGGAGGTGCGCCGTTGCCGCCGAACGAACCGGCACCTCCCTGAAATAGATTGGGTGAGGGCGGCGGTTGATAGCCAGAGCCTGAGGGAGCCGCCGGTCGATTGACAAAACGCTTATACAGAAAGTAGCCTACACCACCCAAGAGCAGCAGCGGCAGAATACCCATGCCGCTGCCGTTGGCCCCAAACAGACTGCCAAAAAGCAAACCTCCGATAGCGCCACCAAGCAGGCCGCCCATGAGTCCCCGGCCAAAGCCACCAGGTTGCTGCGGCACCTGCTGTTGCCGCTGTTGCCCGAACTGGCTGGGTGCCGACTGAGGCGAAGATTGGCTGGAAGGGCTGCTGAACGAACGCCCTCCAGCTTTCGACCGGGCGTCGGCATACTCGGCGGTACCCCCCACCATCAGGGCCAGCGTAAAAAAAACGAGCAGGAAAGGTGTCCATCGTTTCATAAATACAAGCATAGTCAGTCTTCCACCAGTACGTTAAGAGGAGGCGAAAAGGATTCCGCCAAGCGACACAGGGCTGTCCGCTCTATCTCCGGCCCTGTCAAGATAAAGTTTAAGTAATGTAATGACAGCGCACCCATTGTCAAGTTATACCGGTTGACAATCTATACCGGTTGACAATCGGTATCGATCCTTGCCGATTTCGCCCCTGAAATCACCCCACCATGCCAAAGCCAGCGAGATGAGCCGCGAAACCCGTACCGATGTGGAGCTAATCCCAATCGCCGTTGGTGCGCCCGAGAGCCTGGACACCCTATCGTTGGTGCTCGAGGCCGTTGGCATTGAGCATTGGCATGATCAGGACGGCGGGCGGTTGCTGGTGTCGATCGAGGATGCACCTGCCGCCCTCTTCCACCTCAACCAGTATCGCCAGGAAAATCGCAACTGGCCGCCACCACCGCCTCCGCTCCCGCCCCTGTCGCCCCAGGCCCAGCCCACCCTGCCCGCCATGGTCGCGCTTGCCCTCTTTTTCTCCCTCACTGGCCCCTGGTCAGCGGGGAGCATCTGGTTTGCACGGGGGGCGATGGACAGCACCGCCATGCTCAACCACGGCGAATGGTGGCGGCTGCTCACTGCCCTGACCCTCCATGCCGATCTCAGCCACCTCCTCGGTAACTGCCTGATCGGCGGCATGGTCATCCATTTGCTCAGCAGGATGATCGGTTACGGTCAAGCCTGGCTGCTCGTGATCATCACCGGCGCCATCGGCAATCTCTGCAATACCGTGTTCCGACAGCAGCCCCATCTTTCGGTGGGATTCTCCACCTCGGTCTTCGCCGCCATCGGTCTCCTGACCGGCCTGCAACTGGCCAGAGCGACCCCCCGCTCCTCCAAGGCCTTGCTCCTCCCGCTGGGCGCCGGGGCCGGGCTCCTGGCTTTTCTCGGCAGTGAAGGGGTGCGCACCGATCTGGGCGCGCACCTGTTCGGCTTTGTCAGCGGCATCGGTTGCGGCTGGCTGGGTTGGTCCACCGGCCTGGTCGAACGGCTTCAGGCCCCGACACGCCAGGCAATGCCCTTTTTCCTGGCGCTGACCCTGCTCATCCTGGCCTGGGTGCGGGCATTGTATTGACCCCTTTGGGGAATTCCTTGTGTCCGTCGCTGTCCGCGGATGAAGGAAATGGTGGCGCAGCGCCAATCTTGTTTGACCTTACCGGCGGGAGTGCGTACTATACGCCCTATTCATCCCTCGCCGTATCGAATGGGTTGTGAAACCCTCGGTTTCTCGCGGCAACCCGATCAATTTTTTCACTGCTACCAATGGAGCTGTATCCATGCCGATGAACGAACAACCGCCCTGGGGCAAGAAAAAAAAGCCGTCCGGGCCGGAAGATTTGCTGGCCGTTTTGATTCAAAAAATCAGAGACGCCTTTGCTGAAAGGGAGCAAAAGCCGGCCCCGGAGGGACCGAACGGCCCGTCACCCGAGGGGCAATCGTCCTTTTTTTCTGGCGTCGGCAAGATCATTGCCATCGTGGCGGCGGCCATCATTCTGCAAACCGTCTTTGCCAGCTTCTACACCATCAAACCGGGCGAGGTCGGGATCATCCTCCGCCTCGGGAAATACAGCCGAACCTCCCAGTCCGGTCTCCATTTCAAGATTCCTTTCCTGGAGGAACTGTATAAAGTCGATGTTGAAAGCGTCCGCAAAGAGGAATTCGGCTTCCGCACCCGCACCCCGGGCGTCAACACGTCCTTTGACCGCAAGGGGTATGGCATGGAAGCACTCATGCTCACCGGCAACAAGGATGTGATCGAGGTGGCCTGGATCGTCCAATATAAGGTAAGCGATCCGGTGAACTTCCTCTTCAAGGTGCGTGATGTCTCCCAGATGGTCCGGGACGCCTCGGAAACCGTTATCAAGCGGATTGTCGGCAATATGGATTTCGATTATGTCCTCAGTAACCGTGAACTTCTGGCCGCCAGCGCCAAAAAGGAACTGCAGAGTCAGATCGACCGACTTCAGTGCGGTATTACCCTGGTGACCCTGCAACTTCTGGATATCAACCCGCCCGAGCAGGTGAAGCCCGCCTTCAACGAGGTCAATGAGGCCGACCAGGATATGAAACGGCTGATCAACGAAGCAGAGGAGACCTATAACAAGGTTATCCCCAAGGCCGGGGGCAGTGCCAAGCAGATTATCGAAGAAGCGCGAGGGTATGCGGCGGAGCGCATCAACCGGGCCAACGGCGAGACCAACCGGTTCAAGGCCATTGTCAAGGAATATCAGGGCGCTGAAGAGGTCACCCGGCAACGCCTGTATCTCGAGGCCATGCAGGACATCATCCCCCGCGTCGACCATGTGTTTGTCCTGGATAAAAATCAACAGAACATCTTCCCGTTGCTCGACCTCGCCGGCAAAACGGGCAAGATGCCGCCCGCACCCGAGACGAAATAATACCGCTTACCAAGCGACCAGATCCCTTTCAGCGACACGAACCCATGCAAAAGATACTTCGTTTCTTCATCCTGCTTGTCATCGGCGCGGCCGCCATCACCGTCTGGGACGGCTTCTTTATCCTGCCGGAAGGACAGCAGGCAGTCATCACCCAGTTCGGCGCCCCGGTCGGCACCCCGCAGACCGAAGCCGGCCTCAAATTCAAAACCCCCTTCATCCAGCAGGTCCAGTATTTTGACAAAAGAATTCTGACCTGGAACGGCGATCCCAACCAGATCCCGACCAACGACAAAACCTTCATCTACATGGAAAACACCGCCCGCTGGCGGATTGCCGACCCGCTGCGCTTTCTCCAGGCGGTCGGCACGGAAAGGAGGGCGATGACCCTGCTCGACGACATCCTCGACGGGACGGTGCGGGACATGGTCAACAAAAACAACCTGATCGAGATCATCCGCAGCTCGGACTGGTCCCCGGATTTCATGGCCGCTGTGGTTGAGTCGCGGGATATGGTCCTCCCGCCCAAGGTGGGCCGGGACAAAATCAGCCAGATGGTGCTGGAAGACGCCTCGAAAATCACCCCGCAATACGGCATCGAGTTGATGGACGTCATGTTCAAGCGGGTCAATTACATCGAAACGGTCCGCTTGAAGGTCTACGACCGGATGATTTCCGAACGGAAACGGATCGCCGCCGAAAAACGTTCGACCGGTGAAGGCCGCAAAGCGGAAATTCTGGGCAGGGTGGACCGCGAACTGCAGGAAATCACCTCAGCAGCCCAGAGGGAGGCTACGGAAATCAGGGGCAAGGCCGATGCCGAGGCGACCCGCATTTACGCCCAAGCCTACGCCAGCCACCCCGAATTCTTTGCCTTCCAAAAAAGTCTGGAAAGTTACCGCGCCATCATCGGCAAAAACACCTCTCTGGTTCTCTCCGCCGATTCGGACCTTTTCCGTTACCTGGATAGCCAGAAGGCCCGGAAATAGAGGCGCGGTTCTTTCTCTCGCCCCACAAAAAAAGCCGGAGACCAAGGTCTCCGGCTTTTTCAATTCAGCGATCTCCCGCCGCTGCGGCCAGCGTTCTACTCCTCAAAAACAATGTTCGGCCCCTCGTCGGCAAAGCTTGGCCGTTGCTCCCGAGAATAGGGAATCCTCCCCCGCTCCTCCAGGATGGCCTCGAATTGGAGCAGCTCCTCTTCCGAGCTGATCGCATCCAGTCCGAGCTGTTCATAGCGGCAATCGCAATGGATGAGCTGGCCGCCGCACCAGGGACAGAGTTCCACCGGACAGCCCAGCTCATGGTATTCGCCGGCAAGAGCATGGCAGGCCGGGCAGATATCCTCGTCCATCTGCACAGGCTCGTACACCGGAAGGGTTTCCGGCGCAGCGCAGACCGCCGCAAAGGCCTCGGCGCTCTCGTAACCGAAAAAATCGAGCAACTCGTCGGCCAGGAAGCCGTCGGTCATACTGCCCTGGAATTCCAGGCCCTCGCTGGACACCAGATAGAGGTATCGTTCCTGGCCGGTAAACGCCGCCAAAAGAAAGATGCCGTGCTGGCGGTTGACCACCCGGATCTCCCGGATCCAATCCTCGCGCGCTTCGGGCAGGTAGCTGTAAAACTCCTGCAACAGGGTCAGCCCGATCCGGTCTTCGCGATAGATTTCAAGCAGGTCCTCGGCCTCGGCCCTGTGGTTTTCAGGCACGGCGTAGTCCATGGCCTCACGAATGGTGGTTTGTTTCTCTGCCAGATTCTCTAACACCGCTTTCCTTGCCTCATCGTGTTCTCGTCGTCTTGATATGCATCTTCCGGTTGTCTGGTCGCGCCCCCTTAACGCCATTGGCCTGTCTTGAATTTCGGCGGTAAATGCGATAAGGTGTGGCCCTGAAAGAATGCGAAAAGGGCCCGTGCCGGACAGGCCCCGGTGCGCTCCAGGACCCAAGGCCATCCTTCCTTACTTTACCCCAACAGTGCCACCCGTGCATCGTTTTTCCATGGTTCGACACCAACCGACGCACAGGCTCCGCATCCGGCACAACCTCAGCCCTCTCCACCCCTTGCAGGAGGACGCCCATCCATGTCCGAGAACATGTTCGATCAAACAGCGGCACTGACCATCGACGGCATTACCTACCATCTGCCCATCCTGGAGGGGATCGAGGGTGACAAATCGATCGACGTCCGCGACCTGCTCAGCAAGACCGGGTTTACCGTCTTTGACTCCGGCTACAAGAACTCGGCCTCCTGCTGCAGCACGATCACCTTCCTCGACGGCGCCAAGGGCATCCTGCGGTATCGTGGATATGGCATCGAAGATCTGGCGTCCAAATGCTTGTTCATTGAGGTCGCCTATCTGCTGCTGCACAACAAGCTGCCGAACCGGGTCGAACTGGAGAATTTCCGCAACCTGCTCGAATACCACGCCCTGATTCACGAGGACATGGTCCACTTCTTTGATAAGTTTCCGCCCAATGCCTCGCCGATGTCGATCCTGTCGGTAATGGTCAACAGCCTGCACAATTTTTACCCGGAAATGAGCGCCGATCCGCTGGAGAACATCGACATGACCGCCAGCCGTCTCATTTCCAAGATCCGGACCGTCGCCGCCTTTTCGTATAAGAAATCCATCGGCCAGCCCCTGGTCTATCCGCGCAACGATCTGTCCTACTGCGGCAATTTCCTCAACATGATGTTCAACACCCCGGTCCGGCCCTATATCGTGCTGCCCGAGGTGGTGGCCGCCCTCAATAAACTACTGATCCTCCATGCCGACCACGAGCAGAACTGCTCGACCTCGGCGGTCCGGCTGGTCGGCAGTGCCGGCGGCAACCTCTATTCCTCGATCTCGGCCGGGATCAACGCCCTGTGGGGACCGCTCCACGGCGGGGCCAACGAAGCGGTTATCCAGATGCTCGAGGCGATCCATAAGGATAACAACGATTACAAAAAATACATCGCCAAGGCCAAGGACAAGAACGATCCCTTCCGCCTTTCCGGCTTCGGCCACCGGGTCTACCGCACCTACGACCCCCGGGGTACGATCATCAAGGACGCCTGCGACGACATCCTGGGCATCCTCCATGTCAAGGATCCGCTCCTGGAGATCGCCCGCAACCTGGAAGAGATCGTGCTCAACGACCCGTTTTTTGTCAGCCGCAACCTTTACCCCAATATCGATTTCTACTCCGGGATCATCTATCGGGCGCTGGGCATCCCCACCAACATGTTTACCGTCATGTTCGCCCTGGGCCGGCTCCCCGGCTGGATCGCCCAGTGGAAGGAAATGCGCGAGGATCCGGAGACCAAAATCTATCGCCCCCGCCAGATCTATATCGGCTCCCCGGCCCGAAAATTCGTGCCCCTGGCTGAACGGACCTGAACTGTCCACTCACCCCACCCCGAATAAAAAAACGGATCGTGCCCCACCCGGCACGATCCGTTGATCCCATCCGCTGCCCTTCCGCCTCGACGCGGTCAGTTTTTTACCCTGACCCTGTAGGTGAGGGTGGCGGTCTCCATCGGCGGCACCGCCATCATCCATGAGGCGGTGTGGGCCGCCTCCTTGACGTGTCGCGCCGATTCGCTCAGCATCTCCCAGTCGCCGGGGATCGGCTCCTGTACCTTGACGACGACCGGCTCTTTCTTCGCATTTTTCAATCGGATTGCATACTCGCTTTCAAAGATGTAACCGGATGCCCCACCCCCCTTGATTTTTTTGAAATCCGATTGCTGTTTGTCGGCAGTGACATCGAAGGCATCGCCCAAATGGAGCCGAATCGTCTCCTTCTCCGGGGTGTGGGCCACCTTGTCCTCACCGACAAACTGGAGAAAACCGCCGCCATCTTTTTTATAGACCCGGACCACACCGCCGGTGATGGGCTGGCCTAAGCCAGATTCTTTCTCGTTCTTCAACTCGACAAAGACCCCGACCTTCATCTGACGACCGATCTCTCCCGTCTGGGCACTGTAATAATGGTCCTGACCCTTGAGGAGGTACTCCTTCCGGCACTGGACCGCGTCGGCCTGGAGCAGCGCCACCTGCTTCTTCTGGTTTTCGCCGATGGTGGTCGGGCGGCCGAGGGTGTAGAGATGGTATTCGAACATCGACTCTTCCGCCATGGCCTTGGCCGCCGGGGCCATGGCGGCCATCGCCTCCATCCTCGCCACCCGCGGCTCCATCGCCCGCGGCATCACATGGACATCACCGGCGACCAACTGCAGCCGCGCCTGGGGATAGTGCGCGCCACTCTCATTGGTCAGGGTCACCCACCCGCTCAGGCTGAGGCGATCATCCGTCGGGTTGAGTTCGGCCACATAATCGGCCTGCCAGGACAGGCCTCCGGTCAGATAGGAGAGCTCCACCTCCCTACCCCCCGCGGTAGCGCTTTTCACCTGCATGGTCAGGGTCGGCCGGTCGCGGAGGGAACCGGGAACGTCAGGATAGACCAACCTACCGCTCACCTCGGTTTCGATCCGGTTGCCGACCTGCAACACCACGCCGTTGCCGGCGCTGAGCACCTTGGCCTGGACGGATTGTTCCTCGCCGGTGGTGGGATGGCGTCGGCTCATGGTCACTTCGCGTCCCACATATTTCCGCAGCAACGATTGCGGGGTGAGGAGATCGTATTCGAAATTCTGTTCCAGGACCGCCAGATCCCGGCCCTGCATCAGCGCCGTCTCCGGTTTGATCTGGGCGCTCACTTCGCGGAAGGCCAGCGTGTGCACCCCCTGGGGCAGGGTGATGGTCCGGCGGTCCTTCACCAGGGCCAGGTTCCCGGTATAGATGGTCACGCTGACCGCTTGCTGCTCCTGAGCACTGACAGCAATTTCATCGCTCGCCAGCCCGGGGCCGCCACAGCACAAAAGAGCCATTGTCAAAACCAGTGCTTTTTTCATAATGCCCCCACCACAGGGTATCCGCTGACCCAAAAAAGGTGCTCAGTTTTCAACAACTGTATTGCAGGCGATGAAGTCTTCGATTCGGGTCAATTGGTCGCTGGAAAGGGGACCGAATTGCAGGCTGAAACGTTTGATTCTCAGCAGACTGAAGATCGAGGCGGGGACGGTCTGGACCTCGCCGACGAGGGCGAAGGGAACATCAGGCAGATAAAAATGGGGATGGGCGATAAAGATGTCGAGGTGGGTGGGAAAAACCGGTTCTTTCTCAAAAACGGCACAATGAACCGAGAGGCCGCCTTTGCTGATGTCGACAAGGGTACCGGTGTCTTCGCCGAGAAAGGCAAAGGTCTCGCTCTTGACCCGGTATCGCTTGTGACGGCGGCGCTCGATGCCGCCAGAGGCCTCCGGATTCAATCCCATAAGGAAACGTTCTCCATCGTTTCACCTCGTTGTGCCGTTATTGAAACTGCGGCAGTATTCCCGCACCAACTGCCAGCGCTGGGGCAGGCTCAAACGAAAATACACCGGACTGAGCATCAGGATTCGAATAGCTTCACGCGGGCTCATCATCGCACCTCCAGGTTCTCTTTTACATTACTCAATGCAAGAAACAAACCTGTTCAAGGAACGAAGAAAATCCGGCCAGTTACACCACAGATAACGGATAACACCCCGATAGGGATGCGCCCGCCCCCTTGTATTCCGAAAGGGCGGAAAACAACAAAAAAAATTCCGAATTTACGAACAGTTAACCCCGTCGCCTCCCGGCAACAATTCATTGACGATGTATACCGTAAGAACAGGGAAAAGGAAAAGAAAAATTACTCTTCTTTTTCCAAACTCTGCCCATGCCCGAGATGCACCACCAGAGGAACGCGGAGGGCCATCGCCCCTTCCATATGTTCTTGCACGAGAACCGAAACCTCATCAAGCTCGCTGCGTGGCGTCTCCAGGACCAATTCGTCGTGGATCTGCAACAGCAGGCGGGTCTGAAGCCGGCGCCGGCATAACTCTCGATGCACCCGCAGCATGGCCAACTTGATGATGTCGGCCGCTGTTCCCTGGATGGGCGTATTGATGGCGGTTCGTTCGGCAAATTCGCGCTGCACGCGATTGCGGCTGTTAATCTCCGGCAGGTACCGCCGTCGCCCCAACAGGGTGGTGACATAGCCATCTGTCTTCGCCTGCCCGACAATCGATTCCATAAATTCCTTTATTCCGGAGAAATGAGCGAAATACCGATCAATAAAGGTCTGGGCCTCTTTACGGCTGACATGCAACTGGCTGGCCAACCCGAAGCTGGACATGCCATAGACAATGCCGAAATTGATGGTTTTTGCCACCCGCCGCATCTCCGAGGTCACCAGTTCGGGGGCCACAAAAAAGATCTCCGCCGCAGTCCTCCGGTGGATATCCTGTCCGTTGCGGAAGGCGGCCAGCAGTTCGGGGTCGCCGGAGTAATGGGCCAAGACGCGAAGATCGATCTGGGAGTAGTCGGCGGCGAGCAGGCGACAGCCCTTGGAGGCGACGAAGGCTGAACGGATTCGCCGTCCCTCCTCGGTCCGGATGGGGATATTCTGCAGGTTGGGATTGCTTGAACTCAGCCGGCCGGTGGCGGTGCCGCACTGATTGAACGAGGTGTGCACCCGGCCGGTCCGCGGATTGCGCAGACTGGCCAGCTTGTCGACGTAGGTCGACTTCAACTTGGCCAGATTACGGTACTGAAGGATCAACGCCGGCAACTCGTGGGTCAGACTCAGACTTTCCAGGACCTTGACATCGGTGGACCAGCCGGTTTTGGTTTTGCGGCCCTTGGGCAGTTGCAGCCTTTCAAACAAAACCTCGCCGAGCTGCTTGGGCGAGTTGATATTAAAGGTCATGCCGGCCGAGGCATAGATGGCCTGCTCGTCCTCTTCCAGCCGCTGCCCGAATTCGCGGGAAAGAACGGCGAGCAGGTCGCTGTCGACCCGAATACCGGCCTGTTCCATGGCGGCCAGCACCGGAATCAACGGCCCTTCCACGTCCCGCATCAAGGGGAGCAGATCCGCCTGCGCCAGTCTCGGCTGCTGCTGGAGGTAGAGTTGCATCGCCCCGTACACATCCTCGCAGCTGTAATTCTTGGCCGCCTCCAGTCCTACCCGGCAGAAGGCATCCTCGGCCTTATCGCCGCCGGTGACCTCGGCAAAACTGGTCATCCGCAGGTCGATCTCCCGACAGAGGTCGTCGAGCTTGTAGGAGTGCCGGTCCGGGTCGAGCAGCCAGGCCCCGATCATGGTGTCGTAGAGCGGTCCGGCAAGCTGGATGGCGCCATTGTGCGGTGCCGCCAAAACCGCCAGATCAAACTTGAGATTATGCCCGACCTTGGTCGTGCCCGGATCTTCGAGAAACGGCCGCAGAAACGCAACCAGCCGCGGCAACGGCAACTGGCCCGGCACCGGCTCGCCGGCGTCGTCACAGTGGCCGCAGGGCAGGTACCAGGCGTCCCCCGCCTCGACGGCGAGCGAAACCCCGACCAGACGGACAGTTAGGGTATCAAGGGAGTCGGTTTCAGTATCGACCGCCAGGAGCCGGGTTGCGGCCAGCCGTTGCCCCAAAGGCGCCAATTCGTCTTCTCCTTGCACCAGATGGAAGCGAGATGTCTCGATCTTCGCGGCCCGCACCTCCTCCTTGAGCAGAGAATGGAATTCCAGCTCGGTCAGCAGGTCGCGAAGAAGTACCGGATCGGACTCAACCATTCGGTAGTGTTCGATATCGCCGGGGACATCGGCGGCAGCATTGAGGCGCACCAGATCACGGGACAGAAAGGCCTCGGCCCGGTGGTCGCGGAGCTGTTGCACGGTTTTTGAGGCCTTCATGCCGTCGAGGTTCCGGTAGAGCCCTTCCAGATCGCCGTGTTCGCTGATCAGTTTCTGCGCCGACTTCGGACCAATGCCGGGCACACCGGGAATATTGTCCGAACTGTCGCCGGTGAGGGCAAAATAATCGAGCAGCCGGCCGGGAGGCAGTCCGTATTTCTCCTGTACCGCGGCCTCGTCCATCACCCGGTCGTTCATCGGGTCCCACAGGCTGGTGTTCGGCGACACCAGTTGCAAGAGATCCTTGTCGCCGGAGACAATCACCACCTTGTGTCCTTCCCGGACCATCCTGCCGGCGACCGAGGCGATGAGGTCGTCGGCTTCCTGATCGTCCTGCTCGAGCAGGGGGATGCGATAGGCCATGACCATCTGACGGATATAGGGAATCTGCCGGGCAAGGTCCTCGGGCATGGGGGGGCGGTTGGCCTTGTACCGATCATAGAGCTGATGGCGGAACACCGGCCCCTTGGTGTCAAAGGCCACCGCCAGATAGCGCGGGTTGCGCTCCCTGAGCAGTCGCCGCAAAATGGCGGTGAACCCATAGACGGCATGGGTCGGCACTCCCCTGGAGGTGGACAGCGGCTTAATGGCATGATAGGCCCGATGAATGTAGGCACTGCCGTCAATCAGATACAGCTCGGATGGACTCATGGGTTCTCCGGGGCAAAAAAGGAATAACCGGTTGCGACGACACAAGTATCTTGGCGGGTACGACGTCCTGCCCAGTTGTACACAGCAACGGGAAGGGAACCAAGATATATTTTTTCCCGCAGCCCTACTGCCCCTGCTGGGCATCGGGCATAAAAAAACCCCGCCGGTCAGGCGGGGTTGCTCGCACGCTCGGGGCCGCAGGCCCCCGAGAGAGCTTCTGTTCAGGCGTGTCCCACTTTCACCCAGGTCGCCTGCAGCCCCTTGTCGCCCTCTTCCATGGCGAACAAGACCTCGTCACCTTCGGTGAGATCGCTTATGGCCACATCCTTGAGGTTGTTGGCGTGAAAAAAGACATCGAGCTTGTCATCGGTAACAATAAAACCGTAGGATTCGTCAGGCACGATCTTACGAATAATCCCCGAGGCATTGCCGTCAATCGTCGCCCCCTGAACCTTGACCGATTTATGGTTTTGCTTTTTCTTGACGATTTCCTTGAGTTGCGCGCCGAGGACATCAAAGGCCTCCACCAGCAGGGAACGAACACTTTCTCCCCACCGCTTGACCGCAACCGTATCGTTGGGCACGGTGGCCACCAACCGAACCTCGTAACCACCTTCCTTATACCCTGGAGTGGCCTCAATGGTCACCCGCAGGTGCAGGACCAGATTGGCATAATGGCGGATCAGTTTGGACCGCTCCTCGTCGATCTTTTCCTGCCAGCTCTTCCGTATGTCAAGATTTTTGGCCTCGATTTTCAGTTCCATATACATCCTCCTCGGAGAAAGACGCCAGCGGCCCTACGCCGCTGCCTTGCGGTCACAAAACGGCACCCTTTGCACAAAAGTCGCAGGCTAATTTTCTTCCATTCTTCCTGTATATCCCAGAGGGAAGGTCGTGGTGGAGTGAGTGCGAACAGCACGAGAAGTGATTGATTTTGGAAGGATACCGCTTGACCATAAATTTATTATAGCCATTGGCCGACGATGAAATCAAGGGGGTGGGGCACATTTTCTTGACGACCATTCAGCCGAGCCGGTACAGTCACGCCATGAAGACTGAGAACAAAATCGGCATATTGCTGCTCAATCTCGGCGGCCCCGGTCGACTTGCGGATGTGCGTCCCTTTCTCTTCAACCTGTTCTCCGACCGGGAGATCATCCGCCTGGGCCCGAAGTTCCTCCAGAAAACCATCGCCCGAATTATCGCCTACCGCCGCGCTCCGCAGAGCATGGCCAATTACGCGCACATCGGCGGCGGCTCGCCCATCCGGAAGAAGACCGAGGAACAGGCCGTGGCGCTGGAGCAGACCCTGCGGCCAGACGGTGACTTCATCGTCCGGCCGTGCATGCGCTACTGGCACCCCCGGGCCGAAGAAGCCCTCCAGGAAATGGAACGGGCTCAAGTCAAGGAAATCATCGCCCTACCGCTCTACCCCCACTACTCCCTCGCCACCACCGGTTCGTCGCTGCACGACCTCCACCGGACCAAGGCCCGACTCGGGATGGCAACCCCTATCCGGGAGATTCATTCCTGGCCAACCGAACCGTCCTATATCGCCTGCCTCGCCGACCGGATCCAGGAAGGCGTCCGATCCTTTCAGGGTAAGCCGGTACAGGTGGTATACAGCGCCCACAGCCTCCCGGTGCAGTTCATCCGGGAAGGCGACCCCTACGTGGACCACCTGGAACAATCCATCCGGGCTATCGAGGAGCTGACCGGCATCCGGGGAAAACTCTGCTACCAAAGCCGCAGCGGCCCGGTGGAATGGCTGGGTCCGGCACTGCCGGAGGTGATTGCGTCCTTGGCGGCCGAAGGGTGCGGCAACCTGCTGGTGGTACCGATCTCCTTTGTTTCCGATCACGTCGAGACGCTGTTCGAGATCGACATTCAATACCGCCAAGTGGCAGAAGGCCTGGGGATGCGTTTTGCCTCAACAACGGGGCTCAACGCCGATCCCCGATTCATTTCCGGTCTGCGCAGCCTGGCCCTGGCCAGCCTACGCAAGGAGGAGGCTTAGGGGGCGCTTTGCGTTGATGGTGGCGGAAAACTACGCATGCGCACGCTCATAATGATGCCGATGGCAGCCATATTGGTCAACAGCGAGGAGCCGCCATAGCTGAACATCGGCAGAGGAACGCCGACCACCGGCAGGAATCCCATGATCATGAAGAGGTTGATCACCGCCTGCCAGAAGATCAGCATGACACAGCCAAAGGCGAGGATGGAGCCGAACTTGTCCTTGGCCGACATGGCGACATTGACGCCCCAGATGAGCATGAAAAAATAGCAACTCAGAAAGAACAGGGAGCCGGCAAACCCCCACTCCTCCGCCCAGACCGCAAAGGCAAAGTCGGTATGCTTCTCCGGCAGAAATTGGAGATGCCCCTGTGTCCCCTCCAGGAATCCCTTACCGAAAATCTTGCCGCTGCCGACGGCGATCTTGGACTGCATGATCTGATAGCCGTGGTTCATGATATCCGCCTCGGGATTGAGGAAGGTCTCGATCCGCTTGCGCTGATACTCCTTCAGCAAGAATTTCCAGCCAACAAAGATACAGCCCAGGCCGGCGCCGCTGAGGATGGCTAGGGTGCCCCACCGCAGCCGGACAAACAGGGTCATGGACACAAAAATGATGGCGCAGATCAGGGCCGTGCCCAAATCCGGTTGCTTGGCGATCAGTACAAACGGCAGGATGGTGAGAATACCCGGTTTGATCAGATCGCGGAGGCGATAGCCGCCGGCGACATCGGTATTGGCGTAACAGGACGCCAGCACGAGAATCAGCGCCAACTTGGCCGGCTCCGAAGGCTGGAGATTGAAGAAACCGAGGTCGATCCACCGTTGCGAGCCGGCAATCGCCTTGACAAAAAACAGGGTATACACCAGCAGCAGCAGGATAGCGCCGTAGAGCACATACCCCAATTTGGCGACCTTTTGATATTCCTGGGTCAGGATCACCAGGATCAACACTAGACCGGCGGCAAAGAAGATCAACTGCTTGAAAAAAATCGAGGAGGCCCCCTTGTCCACGATATAGGTGGAGCTGTAGAGATTGGTCAGCGCCATGCCCCCTACCAGGAAGAGCATCAACAGCATGACCCAATCAAAATGTTCGAACAAACGTCGGTCAAAATGAAACATGGCTACCTCGTGAAAACCCTTGAAAGAAAAACCTGGGCACACAAACACAGGGCGTTACGGAGCGCGAAACGTCGGTTCCTCGGCTTGTTGCGAGGACGACCAACATATCGATCAATTCGCTGATTCGATCGGTTGCGGGGAAGGATTGACCTCACCTTCTTCGGGTTCCTCAAGGGGTGGCGGATCGGGATCCTCGATCATTTCCTGCGAGAGAATGACCCGATTGCCGGCACGGCTCCCCTGCACCGTTTTGTTCTCGCTTTGTCCCGAGAATTTATCCTCGAAATACTTGTTGAGGATTTTCGCGGCAATGGGTGCCGAGGCCGAGCCACCGTGCAGACCATGCTCCACCAGGACAGTGACCACGATCTCCGGGTTGGCGGCCGGGGCAAAACAGGTGAACCAGGCGTGATCCCGGTATTCGTAGGGGATGGCCTCTTCCTTGAGGTGGATATACTGGGCCAGGCGCACCACCTGGGCGGTGCCGGTCTTGCCGCCGACGATGATCCCGTGCTGCGAATCGATCTGGGCCTCCCGGCCGGTTCCTCGCCGGCTGTTGACCGCTTCGACCATGCCTTCGCGGACCAGCTTCAGATTCCGTCCCTGCCCCGACAAGCGGGAAAGGACCTCCGGTTGAAAAACACTGACCTGCTTGCCGTCCGCGTCAACCACCTGCTCGACCACCGCGGGTTTATAAAGCGTACCGCCGTTGGCGATCACCATGGTCATCTGGGCCACCTGCAAGGGGGTGGTCAAGTCGTAGCCCTGACCAATAGCGATCGAGAGGGTTTCTCCTTCGTGCCATTTGGCGTTGTATCGTTTTTTCTTCCATTCCGAGCTAGGCACGATCCCCGGTTTTTCATGCTCCATCTCCACCCCGGTCTTTTCGCCCAAACCGAACATCTTGGCGTACTTGGCCAGGCGATCAACCCCCAGTTTCAGACCCACGGTATAAAAATAGACGTCGCAGGATTCGCCCAGCGCCCGCTTCAGACTGACCGTTCCGTGTCCGCCTTTTTTCCAGCAGCGATAGGTCCGGTTGGCGAACTGCATCGAACCGGGACAAAAAACCGTGGTATCCGGGGTGATCACGCCCTCGGCCAGACCGGCAAAGGCGGTGATCGGTTTATAGGTCGAGCCGGGAGGATACTGCCCCTGCACCACTTTATTGATCAACGGGTGGAGGGGATTGTCGAGCATCCCCTGCCACGCCTTCTGGGAAATGCCGCCGACGAACTCATCCAGATGCAGTTCAGGGGCACTGGCCAGGGCCAGCAACCGCCCCGTATTGGCCTCCATCGCCACCACGGCCCCGGCCCGGTTTTTCGCGGCCATTTCCTCTTCCGCAATCTTCTGCAACTCGACATCGATGGTCAGATACAGGTCCTTGCCGGGCATCGGTTCGTCACCCTTGAGGTTCTGCTGCTCGAACCCAAGGGCATTGACTTCCATGTTCTCATGCCCCTTTTCCCCCCGCAGATCACGCTCGCGCAGGCGCTCAAGCCCCATCTTGCCGATGAGGTCGCCGCCTTTGTAGAGGGTCTTGTCGGCCTTGTCCAACTCGGTCTTGTTGATCTCGCCCATGTAGCCGATGAGATGCGAAGCCAGGTTACCAAAATGGTAAATGCGCAGAGGCACGACCTCAATCTTGATTTCAGGCAGATACATCCGGTTGTTCTCGATCCGGGCCACCGTTTCCCAATCGATATCCTCGGCCAGCCGTACCGGAATGTGTCCCGGCGTTCCCGCCATCTTGCGGATCTTATCCAGCAGAACCGTGACATCCAGCTTCAACAGCCGGGTCAGGCGTTTGAGCCACTCGTCGTTAATCTTGTTGTTTTCCCGAATCCAAACAACATTGAACGAGGGTCGGTTGGTGACGATTTCCCGCCCTTTGCGGTCATAAACATTGCCCCGGGGCGCGGCGATTTCTATGGAGCGGACCCGGTTGGAATCCGCCAACTGGTTGTAATAATCGCCCTGCTCCACCTGGAGAAACCAAAGGCGGGTGACGACCATCGCAAAAAAACAAATAACGACAACAGAGACATAGAGCGCCTTCTTTTTATAGCCGCTCAGGTCGCTTTCGTCCCGCTTGGCCAGCCTGACGACGCCGCTGTCCTTCTTCCGCTCGGCATCGAGCAACGGCTCCGCTCTTTTCCGGTTCAGCTTCCTGAGATTCTTCATGCCATTGCCAAACAGATTCGCCACCCTGCCACCATCAACCGTCTATGAAGAAAACGCTCATGCCTGCCGCCTGCGCCGGTTGTCGCTGCGCAGGCGCAATCTGTTCCAGGGCAGAAAACTACGCTGGGAATATTTCTGGACCAGATCAAAAAGAAAAAACAGGGGATAGGAACAAAGAGCCACCAGCATCATCCGCACAAGCATCTTCCACCAGGACCAGGCGACCTGCTGGCCGGGCTGCAGGAGTTCCAGAAAGAGATACACCGCCCAGGACACCGCCAGATAACTCAACGCGATCAGCGGAATCTGATACAGGATTTCGTTGACCGGTAATTTTGCGGAAAACTGGCGCAAGAGAAAATAACCGCTGAAGCAGAGCAGGGCATAGGTCCCCAGCACCGTACCGGAAAGAACATCGAGCACGCAAACCAGGGGAAACAGGATGATCAGGCTGCGCAAAAGATCAAGCCGGAAGGCCAGGTAGGCCACCAGGACATAATAAAAATCAGGCGCCGGCAACCAGACGGGTGTAGGCATACAGATGGTCGTTTGCAGGATCACCAGTAGCAGGCCAACGACAATAAAGTGAAATACGACCATCGTCCTCTTTTCCGTTTGGGTGCCGCCCACAGCAGCCTGACAGCTCAACGCCACCCCAGCAGGCCAGGCAGACTCCGGGTGACTGTTAGCGCTGTTGCTCCATCTGTTTGATTTCGCCCAGTTTCGGTTGTTGGAGAATCAGCAGGTTTTCCAGTTTCTGGTAATCAACGGAAGGCGTCACCTCGATTTCATGAAACATGCCCCGAGGTTTTTTGATAATCTTCGAAACCACCCCCACCTGCAATCCGGTGGGAAAGATACCGCCATAGCCGGCGGTGACCACATGGTCCCCCTCCTCGACCTCGGCTGTTTTGAGAATATATTCAAGGCGATAGGTTAGAGTGCCGTCGCCCTTGAGGATGCCGCGCACCCTCGATTTCTGCAGCAAGACGTCAATGGCGCTTGACGGCGCGATCGCCAGCAGCACCTTGGCGTAATTCGGGGTGACGGCGAACACCTGGCCGACAACGCCGTCGTTGTTCACCACCGGGTTGCCTTTCATGACACTGCTGTTCGACCCCCGGTCAATGATCACCGAGCGGAAGGTGGTGGAGGGATCCTTACCGACGATCATTGCCGCCACCACCTGCTGCTGATCCAGGGTATTCTTGAACTCCAGCAGTTTCCGCAGGCTGGCGTTGGTGGCCATGGCCTCGCGGCTCTTGTTGAGGATGTTTTCGTTTTCCTGCAACTGTTGGATCAGCCGTTTATTCTCTTCGCGGAGCCGGAGGCTGTCTTGCAGGATGTCGATATATTCGCTCTTAAAGGTCTCCACATAGGCGCTGCTCATGGTGACCACCTTCTGCAGCGGCCCCACCGCTTCGAGCACCAATTTGTGCAGGGAGCCGAAATTCTGGCTTCCCAGGGTGGACACCAGGAAAATAAGCGCCAGAGTCATCAGCAAACCGGCAAGAATGACGATGCGAAAGAGGCGATAGCGGTCGCTTCGTTTTCTGGTGGGCTTTTTTCTCATGGGGAGAGGATGGCAACGAAAACCGGCGCGGCGGCGAGGAAACAGGCTGGGAACAAACGGACGCCCCTGGCGATTTTCTCCGTGGCTAATCGATGGCGATTTCCCGGAGAATCTCTATGTTGTCGAGAGCCTGTCCGGAACCGAGCACAACGGAAGACAATGGATCGTCGGCCACAATGATCGGCATGCCGGTCTCGAGCTTCAGGCGCTTATCGAGATTTTTCAGCAGGGCGCCTCCGCCGGTGAGGACGATGCCCTGATCAACGATGTCGGCGGAGAGTTCAGGGGGAGTCTGCTCCAGGGCGATCCGCACGGCATCGACAATCACGTCGACCTGCTCGGCGATGGCCGCTTGAATCTCCTTGGAGGTGATGGTCAGGGTCTTGGGGATGCCGGCCACTAAGTCGCGGCCCTTGATCTCCATGGTCTCGTAGGGTTCTTCGGGCAGGACATTGCCGATGGTGGTCTTGATCTCCTCGGCGGTGCGCTCGCCGATGGCCAGATTGTGCTTGCGCTTGATGTACTGGAGGATGGCGTCGTCCATTTTATCACCCGCCACCCGCACCGACTTGGCGTAGACGATGCCGGCCAGCGAGATGACCGCCACCTCGGTGGTGCCGCCGCCGATATCGACAATCATGTTGGCGGTCGGCTCGGTGATCGGCAGATCGGCGCCGATAGCAGCCGCCATCGGCTCCTCGATCAGATAGACCTCGCGGGCGCCGGCGGATTCCGCCGTGTCGCGCACCGCCCGTTTCTCCACCTGGGTGATACCCGAAGGCACGGAGATGATGATCCGGGGATGCACCAAGGTGCGGCGATTGTGCACCTTGTTGATGAAGTAGCGCAACATGGCCTCGGTCACCTCGAAATCGGCGATGACCCCGTCCTTCATGGGACGGATGGCGACGATGTTACCGGGGGTGCGACCCAGCATCTCCTTGGCTTCCTTGCCGACGGCCAACACCCGGCTGCCGCGGGCGTCCTTGCGAACCGCAACCACCGAAGGTTCGCGGAGCACGATCCCCTTCCCTTTTACATAGAGTACCGTATTCGCGGTCCCGAGGTCGATGGCCAGATCGTTGGACAACCAGCCAAAAAGAAAATTGAACGGAGAGAACATTCCGGTATCACCTGTAAAGTCTAAATGTTATCAGCGTGCGCATCATTGCGGGAACAACGGGTGATTATGAAGGTGACGCAATGATAACCGCTGATGCGAAAAAGCTCTGTACATTACCAACAGAACCAACGCTTGGCAATCGATATGGCGAGTGCTCGAAAAAGAATTGAGAAAAACTTGACAGGTCCCGGTGAAGCATGGTAATTGCCTCCGAGAAATGCAAGGGGCTATAGCTCAGCTGGGAGAGCGCTTGAATGGCATTCAAGAGGTCACCGGTTCGATCCCGGTTAGCTCCACCATTTGTTAGTCCAACGGTGTCCGGCACCGTTCATCAAACCCGCATCCCTCTAGGGATTGCGGGTTTTTTGTTGTCTCTTGGCGGCCGTCCCTCATTCCGACAGCTCCCCTAGCCCACTTCCACCCGGTTTCTCCCCTTCTCCTTCGCCCGATACAGGGCGGTGTCGGCCGCCGCGATGAACGCATCCTTTTCCTGGAGCGATCCGCTCAGGGAGACGACGCCCAGACTGATAGTGACCCCTTCTCCCATGGCCTCCATCGCCCGGCGCAATCGCTCGGCCGTCTCCTCTGCCTGGTCCGGACCCGTTTCCGGCAGGATGATCAAAAATTCCTCGCCGCCGTACCTGAAGACATAATCCGCCTTTCTCACCTCCCGTAGGAGGATCTCGGCCAGCCTGACCAGCAGTTTGTCCCCCTCCTGGTGGCCGTGGGTGTCGTTATATTTTTTGAAATGGTCGATGTCGAGCATGATGATCGAAAGCGGATCCTGGTATCTCTTCGCCGTTTCCAGGCTCTTATCGAGCTGGATCTCCATGAAACGCCGGTTGGCAAGCCCGGTCAGGGGATCGTGGAGCGAGGAGTCCCTCGTCTCCTCGTAGAGCCGAATATTGGTGATGGCGATACCCATCTGGGAGGCCACGGCGGCGAGGAGCCGGAGGGTCTCGTCGTTCACCTCGGTCTCCGGGGGGATATAGAGGTTCAGCAGGCCGAGCACTGTGCCGGCCGTCTGCAGTGGAACAAGGATATGGCCGTGGGGCTGGACCGGGGGGCTGCCCAGGGGATGGCCACCACAGTTGCCGGTGACGACGAGCTCGCCGGTCGCAAAGGCTCGACCGCAGAGGCATTCTCCCGAGCAGATTTCACCGCACGGTTCCAGTTCGGTCTCGGACAGGCTGATAAAGGCGGCCAGGCGCATTTCCTCCCCCTCGACCAAGAAGACCGCCCCTTTGATCTCGAAGCTGAAGATCTCGGTCTCGATCAGGGCGCGGAGGACTTCCGAGAGCAGCTCTTCGAGGTTGATCGTCCTACTGATCGCTTGGGCGACGCTGTAGAGGGCCTTCAACTCGGTATTCATTTTTTGCAGTTCGAGACTGTCCCGAGTCATTTTCTCCCGGGTCTGCTGCTTCTCGATCGCGCGTCTGATCTGGAGCAAGAGCGGGTCGATGGCGCAAGGCTTGAGCAGATAGGAGAAGGCCCCCCGGTTGGTCGCCTCGATCGCCGAATCGAGAGTGGCATTCCCGGTGAGGATGATGGCCTCGATAGAGGGGTGCGCGGCTTTAACCCGGTCCAAGACTTCAAGCCCCGGCATGTCGGGCAGCCCCAGGTCGATGAGCACCAGGTCGGCGGACTCCTGCGCAAGGAGGGCAAGCCCCTGGGCTCCGCTCTCGGCGATGAGAAGGTCGTACCCTTTGCCCCTGAGGATATCGCCGAGGGTCCGCCGTAATCCCGGATCGTCGTCGATGATGAGGATGCGCGGCCGGTCCATTGGTTCACCCTCCGTGACGGGTGCGGCCCGCCGACAGTTCCCCGAGGAGGGCCTGTCTTTTGCCGCGGCTGATCTCTTCAACAATTTCGATCAGTTGGTCGATCACCAGCGGTTTGTCCAGGCAGGCATAGGCCCCGACCTCCTCCCCCTTCCCGAGGTCTGCCGTCGTTTCCCGGCCGTAGCCGGTCACCAGCACCACCGGTTTGGAGGGGTACCGGGCGCGGATCTTTCCGAGAACCTCCAGGCCATCCTCCTGGCCGAGCTTGAGATCGAGCACCACCACCAGCGTATAGTTGCACTCCATGTGACCGAGGGCCTTGGTCCCATCCGATTCGGTCTCCACCCTGTACCCCCGCCTCTGGAGGATCGCCTTGATCGTCCGACAGAAAACAGGGTCGTCATCGACCACGAGGATGCTCTCCTCTTTTTTCAGCAATGAGAGAAACGACAGCAGCCGCGGAATGTCGATCGGTTTGGTGAGCACCGTGTAGGCGCCGTACTTTTTTGCCCCTTCGACCTGTTCCCGGGTGGCATAGGCGCTCATGAGCACAACCGGGAGGTCGGGCGCGGTGGCGCGGATCAGGCGCAGGGCCTCCACCCCGTCGATACCCGACATCTTGAGGTCCATGAGGACGCAGTCAGGTTGTTCCTCCGCGACCCTGGCCACCGCTTCCTCGCCGCTGTAGGCCTCGACCGATCCATATCCCTTGAGCCTGAGGATGTCGCGGATGGTCTTGACCATCCGCCGGTCATCATCCACCACCAGGACGTTCAAGGCCCTTTTCATGGTGTCTCTCCCATCGGCAACCGGATAATGAAGGTGGTGCCGACATCGGGCTCGGTTTCGAAGAGAAGGGTGCCGTGATGTTTGCCGGTGATGACATCGTGGGCGATGGCCAGTCCCTGGCCTGAGCCCTTGCCGACCTCCTTGGTGGTGAAAAAGGGATCAAAGACCTTGTCCCGAATCGGCGCGGGTATACCGATGCCGGTATCGACAACCCGGATTTCCACATGCTGGCCGTCTTGCCGGGTGCTGAGGGTGATCCTGCCTTTTTTGCCTTCCGGATTGGGTCCGAGTTTGTTTTCAATGGCATGGGCGGCATTGATCAGCAGATTGAGCACGACCTGGCCCATCTCATCGGTGAGGCAGGGGACCAACGGCAGGTCGGGGTCGAGGTCGGTGTCGATCGTGGCTACATATTTCCATTCATTTCTGGAAACCGTGATGGCGGTCTTGAGCAAACGATTGAGATCCGCCTCGACCTTTTCCCTGCTGCCGGGATGGGAGAATTCCTTCATCGCCTGGACGATCGAGCTGACCCGTTTTATGCCTTCCTTGGATTGATTGATCGCCCCAGGGATCTCCTCCTGAAGGTAGTCCCAGTCGAGCTGTTCAACGGCGGCCTCGCTGGCCCGAATCTGGGCCTCGGTCACCGAGCCGGTCTTGACCGATGCCAGGAGAGATAACAACAGGGACATGGCCTGCGCTACGTCTCTGAAGGCATCATCGATAAAGTTGATATTGGTGCCGATGAATTGCGCCGGGGTGTTGATCTCATGGGCGATACCGGCGGCCAATTGGCCGACGGACTCCAGTTTCTGGGCCTGGAGGAGCCGGACCTGGAGTTTTTCCTGTTCCTGCTCCGCCTGCTGTTGCTCGATCGCCCGCCTGATCTGGAGCATCAACTGCTCGATTGCATAGGGTTTCAGCAGATAGGAGAAGGCCCCCCGGTTGGTGGCTTCGATGGCCGATTCGACGGTGGCGTTGCCGGTAAGGATGATGACCGCCGTGGACGGCTGGCCGGCCTTGATCCACGAGAGGACGTCAAGGCCGGAGATATCCGGCAGGCCGAGGTCGATCAGGGCCAGATCGATCCGGTGTTTCTGGAGACAGGCGAGCCCCGCCGCGCCGTCCCGGGCGACAAAGGTTGCATACCCTTTGCCCCGCAGGATATCGGCCAGGGTCTTGCGCAGGTTCGGATCGTCGTCGATAATGAGGATGACAGCCTTTTTCATCTCGATGCTTCCTCCGTATGCCCCCCGCGAGAGGGTCTCCTTCCTTTCATCTGCCCTCCTCGGCGGGGAGCCAGACCGTAAAGACTGTCCCTGTTCCGGGTTCACTCGCCACCGCGATCCGGCCGCCATTGGCCTCGGTGAGATTCCGGCAGACCACCAGTCCCAGGCCTATCCCTTTGGCCTTGGTGGTAAAGAGCGGCTGAAAGAGGTTTTTCCTGTTCTCGGGCGAGATCCCCTCCCCGGTATCGGCCACGGAGATGGCGACGGAAGTTCCGGTTCCGGACAAAAAAGACTCCGCGTGGTCGTCCGAAATCGGCAAGTCAACCGGCGTAGCCCCTGCTCCCGTCACCCGGCGGGCGGAGATCCGCAAGGCACCACCGCCGGCCATCGCCTGCACCGCATTGGTGATGAGGTTCTGGAACACCTGGCCCATCTGCAGCGGATCAATCGTGAGCAGGGGGAGGGTGTCCGGCAGGTCGGCGGCAAGTTCGATGTTTTCGGGAAGGGCACATTGGCCGAGGCTCTCCTCCACCAGTTGCCGGGCCGACACCGCCTGGACCTGCGGGGTCTTGGTCCGGGCGAAGTCGAGGAGGTCGGTGATGATCCGCTGGGAATTGTCGATCTCATGCTTGATCATGTCCAGGTATTCCCTGGTGAGTGCATCGCCATCGGCATGGACCATTTTGAGGAAATAGACGGCATTGCTCATCACCCCCAGGGGATTGCGCAATTCGTGGCCGATGCTGCCGGAGAGCTGGCCGAGGATGGAGAGTTTTTCCTTGCGCACCAGCTCCTCCTGGGCCTCGAGGAGTTGGCTGGTCCGCTCTCTGACCTCCTGTTCCAGATTGGCGTTCAACCGGCTGACCTCCTCCTCGGCCCGCTTGCGGTCGGTGATGTCGATACCCAATGCCAGGGTCAGCGGAGAGCCGTCGATATCGGTGAAGGGATAGTCATACATCTGATAGGTCCGGTTGTTTCTCCCCTCCATCTCCCAGACTTGCAGGCCCTTGTCGGTGACCACCTGTGCCGGACAAAACTCACACGGTTCTTGCCGGCCGCGAATAACCTCATAGCAAGGGCGGCCTTTGACGTCTCCGAAACATTCGCGGAAGCAACGGTTGGTGAAAGAGATGGAATGGTCCGGGGCCTTGAGGCAGACAAAACCGGGCAGGTTCTCGAGCACAGAAAACAACCGCTGCCGTTCGGCCTGCAAGGCCTGCTCGGTCTGTTTGCGGGCGGTGATATCCTCCTTGATGGCTACAAAGTGGGTGATAGTTCCGGCCGCATCGATCAGGGGAGAAATTTTGGCATGCTCCCAGAAAAACTCGCCGTTCTTTTTCCGGTTGCGGAATTCGCCCTCCCAATCCCGGCCCGAGGTGATGGTGCGCCACAATTCCGCATAGTCGGCGGCTTTTGTTTCCCCCGATTTCAGTATCCGCGGGTTTTTGCCGATGGCCTCCTCCTTGGAATAGCCTGTTATCTGGGTGAATCTGGCATTGACATATTCGATCGTCCCCTTTGGATCGGTAATCACGATCGAACCGGGACTCTGTTCCACGGCCAGGAAAAGTTTGCGCAACTCCGCCTCCGCCTGCTTACGCGTGGTGATGTCGCGCACCGTGGCCAGAATGACCTCCTCTCTCTTCATGACGATCTTTCGCAGGAAGACCTCGACGTCAAACTCGGAGCCGTCCAGCGGCCTCCGGGCCTTCCATTCGAAAAAGAGCGCTTCCCCCGCCCGGACCCGTTTCCATATGCGGGGAAGCTCGTCCAGCGGGTTCCCCCGGCCGGAATAGTCGCCCGCAATGGTCAGCCGCAGCGCCTGATCGCGATCAATGCCGAACATCTCCAGCATCTTGTCGTTGACGTCGATAATAGCCCCGTTGAGGCCATGGATGAAGATGGCATCGTAGACGCTGTTGTAAATGAGGCGCAGGGCATCCTCCGAGGCCGCCAGTCCCTCCTCCGCCCGTTTACGCCCGCTGATCAGCACCCAGATGAACGGGGCACACAAAATCGCCAACAGGGAAGAGTCGACAAAATTCTCAACAATGGCGTTGTGATGGAGGTGCAAGAACGGCAAGAGAAACATGACAATCGTTTCGCCGACAAAGAGGATCGCCAGCAACGCGAAGAGGACTTTTAAGAGGGCGGGCAGCGGAGCGTTCGCTCCATATTTTGCGTTTACCGGCATTGGCACAGCCGTTGTTCCCGGTTCCTTTGCCATAGCTGCAACCCCTGTCAGTTTGAAAGGACGGATCGGCATACAATTCACCGGTTTGATGGAAGGTTTGACGATACGGTCACTTTTCTCCAGAGGCCGATTCGAAGCGCTCGAAGGCCTGTTTGATGGTCTGGCGCAGCAGGGCATTGCTCACGGGCTTGGTGAGAAATTTGTAGATAGCGCCCTGATTGATGGCATCGGTCACCATGGCCATGTTGGCATAGCCGGACAGGGCGATGCGGACGGTTTCGGGGTAGAGGTCCTTGACCCTCCGGAGAAATTCGAGGCCGCTCATGCCGGGCATCCGCTGGTCGCAGAGGACGACGCCCACCCGGTTGGTGGCCAGCAGTTCGAATCCCTCCCGGGCACTGGTGGCGGAGAGGATCCGATAGCCTTCGCCGCTCAAGATCCGCTCCGTCACGGTGATGACGAGGAGGTCGTCGTCCACCAGCAGCAGCGTTTGTTCGGGACGGGTCCTGTCCTCTGGCGGGAAACAGAGAGACCGCTCTTGCCGCAACAGTTGTTCGAAGGCAGGGGAAGGGAGGGGCCGGCTGAAGTAGAAGCCCTGCATTTCATTACAGCCGTGGGCCCGGAGATAGCTGAGCTGCCCTTCGGTTTCAATCCCTTCGGCGATTACCCGGAGGCTGAGGTTGTGGGCCATGGCGATGATGGTTCTGGCAATGGCCGCGCTGCCGGCGTCGGAGGTCACCTCGCGGACAAAGGAGATGTCCATTTTCAGTTTGTCGAAGGGGAAACGCTTGAGGTGGCTCAGGCTGGAATAACCGGTGCCGAAATCATCCATGGAGAGTTGCACCCCCAGCCCCTTTAATTCCCGCAGCATGGCGAGCGCGCTTTCCACATCCCGCATGACCATGCCCTCGGTGATCTCCAGTTCCAGGGAACGCGGTTCCAGGCCACTGTCGCGCAGAACCCGGGTAACAGTGGCGATGAGCCCCGGGTGCCAGAATTGGCGCGGCGAAAGGTTGACCGCCATGGTCAGGGGAAGCAGCCCCCTGTCCTGCCAGACCTTGTTTTGCCTGCAGGCGGTTTGCAGCACCCATTCACCGATGGGGATGATGAGCCCGGTCTCTTCCGCCAAGGGGATGAATCCTGCCGGGGAGACCGGCCCCAACTCGGGGCTTTGCCACCGCAACAGGGCCTCGATCCCGATCATCCGGCCGCTGGCCAGATCCACCTGCGGCTGGTAATGCACGGAAAACTCGTCATGCTCCAACGCCCGGCGCAAACACCGCTCCATGGTCATGCGCGCCACCACCCGCTCGTTCAGTTCCTCGGTAAAAAACTGTAAGGTGCCGCGGCCCTGTTCCTTGACGCGGAACATGGCCACATCGGCATTTTTCAGCAGGGTCGGCGCATCCTTCCCGTCCTTGGGATAGAGACTGATGCCGATGCTGCAGGAGAGCTCGAAATTGTGGTTGTCAATTTCGACCGGCCGGTTGACGGCGAGTTGGATTTTTTGCGCCACCAGGGCGGCGTCCTCGCTCGCGGTCAGGTCCGAGAGCACGATGACGAAATCGTCACCCCCCTGGCGGGCCACGGTATCGTTGGCACGGACGCAGGTGGTCAGGCGTTCGGCCACGATTTGCAGCAGCCGATCCCCCAGGTCATGGCCGAGACTGTCATTGATGACCTTGAAGTGGTCGAGATCGGCAAACAGGACCGCCACCTGTCGCCGGTGGCGCTCGCCGGCAAGCAGGGCCTGGCCGAGCCGGTCCACCAGGAGGTTGCGGTTGGGCAGGCCGGTCAGCCCGTCGTGATTGGCCTGGTATTCGAGCTGGTCCTCATAGAGTTTGCGTTCGGTAATGTCCCGAATGGCGGCGGAAACGATCAGTCCGTTGGGAGTTTCCAGGGGACTTTGGCTGATCTCCACCGGAAATTCGCTGCCGTCCTTGCGACGCGCGAAAAATTCCCCACCCTGCTCTGGCCGTCTGCGCGTCGGATGGTGGTTGCAATCGCCGTGGGCATCCCGGTTCGGGAGAAGACAGGAGGGGATGAGCATTCCCATGTCCTTGCCGATTACCTCGGCGCGGTCATAGCCGAACATCGCCTCGAACTGCCTGTTGACCATGAGAATCTCGTGGCGGTCGTTGACGATCAGCATGGAGTCGGGGGCCGATTCCAGCAGGCCGCGGAATTTGGCCTCGCTTTCCCGCAGGGCTGCATCTGCCTGCTGTTTCTCGATCGCCCGCCTGATCTGGAGCATCAACTGATCGATTTCATACGGTTTCAGCAGATAGGAGAAGGCCCCCCGGTTGGTGGCTTCGATGGCCGACTCGACCGTGGCGTTGCCGGTAAGGATGATGACCGCCGTGGACGAATCATCGGCCTTGATCCGGGAGAGGACATCCAATCCGGAGATATCCGGCAGCCCAAGGTCGATCAGGGCCAGATCGATCTGGTGGCCCTGGAGACAGGCAAGCCCCTCGGCCCCGTCCCCGGCGGCAAAGGTTGCATACCCCTTGGCCCCCAGGATGTCGGCAAGGGTGGTCCTCAGGTTCGGATCATCGTCGATGATGAGGATGGACGTCTGTTCCATTTCGCTAGTCCCGCCGATTATCCCGAAAGGCCGGCCGGTCCTGTTCGCCCCCGGTTCGCCCCCACCCCTGTTTTGTTCGGGAGCCGTGGCCGGGGATGCTCCGGGGATCACTGGCAATGCGATAAGCACCGCCTGAACGAAAGAAGACCTGAATCAGTGAAAAATCATCAATGAAAAGGCTTCGGTTTTTCAGTTAATATATTGAAAATTTTATAAAAATATTGCTTTATCCGCCTGTCCCGAAAACTCACTCGACAGGTGAAAACATGAAACG
>Ga0074193_1000226_pt1 | contig 103929 bp, 108 predicted proteins | sample EPASupsiteHSE605_FD_64523 | JGI IMG/M metagenome (GOLD analysis project Ga0074193, IMG submission 64523) | Bioremediated contaminated groundwater from EPA Superfund site, New Mexico - Sample HSE6-05 | ecosystem: Environmental > Aquatic > Deep subsurface > Groundwater > Contaminated ... | reverse complement strand
ATCCGGGGTCGAGCTTGTCGATCAGTTCATGGATGGTCAGCAGGGAATGCAGTTCGGAGACGTTGAACCACAGACCGGGAAAGTGCATCGACTCATCGTCGGTTTTATCGAGGATGTAGCCTTGGGAGCGGAAATCGTAATGCAGGGGGGCGCCGAGTTCCCGGAGCTTGCGGATGTAGCGCTTCAGCGTGGGCTCGGAATAGTCGACCAGGCCAAGCAAGTCTTTGAATTGTATCGGGTAGCGCCTGGCATGGAAGATGTCGAGGAGTTCATGGAGACGGTCGATTTGGGCCATACAAGCTCCCTGGGTGAAGGATGGGGATTGCCTGCCGAATGAACCGCAACGTCGTGCTCAAGGTCCAGAATGATTCACAAAAATCTTTTCCTTCGCACGGCGCAATCCTAATGCGTACCATAGGCGACAAACAAGGGCAACGGCTAAGCATCATTCAATATTTCGCGAGATACCCGGCCATCTGTCTGTTGAACCACAATGTGCCCATGCGGGCTAAGGACCAGCTAGCGGATTTTCCTTGCGGCACAAAGGATTCAGCGTAAAAGCGGTTGTTCGGTTCACCTGGTACAGGCCGGATTCCAGAACGCTGCATACGACCTTGTTTGATTGAGCGGGATGACCGGTGACGGCAAGACGAATGTGAACTGGGCCGCGCGATCAGGGAGAAACTCGCGGAAGGAGTACGCCCGCAATTTTTTACACGGGCATGGAGAAAAATCGGGCGGTTGTGTATGATGGCGGCAATTTGCTGGTCTCGTAAAAACCTAAATACCGAAAACTCACGCTTCACAAAAACAGGGTATTACGAAGCGCGGAACGTCGTTCTCGTGGCTTTTTACGAGAACGACAATTTTCAGGTCCGTGCACGACCGTCTCCAGGAGCCCTCATGGTTTGGTCCGCCGCTTCACCTCTTGATGTCTGCCCGACCGACGCCGTCGCGTCCGGGGTCGCGCCCGAGCAAACGCCCGCCCTCGTCCTGGAGCAGGTCACCAAGACCTTCGCCATCGAAAAAAAGCGGATCACCGCCCTCGACGGGGTGAGCTGCGCCATCCGGCCGCGGATGGTCACCGGCCTGATCGGCCCGGACGGGGCCGGCAAGACCACCTTGATGCGGCTCTGCGCCGGTCTGCTCACCCCGGACCAAGGCAGCCTCCGCGCCCTGGAGATCGACGTGGTTCGGGAGCCGCTGGCCGTGCAGGCGCGGATCGGCTACATGCCCCAGCGCTTCGGGCTGTACGAAGATCTCACCGTGCGGGAAAACCTCGATCTCTACGCCGATCTCCAGGGGGTGGAGGCGGCGGCGCGGCCGGAGCGCTACCGGAGCTTGCTGGCCATGGCCGGCCTGGAGGGGTTTGGCGGCCGGCTGGCCGGGCGACTCTCCGGCGGCATGAAGCAGAAACTGGGCCTGGTCTGCACCCTGGTGCGGCCGCCGCAACTGCTGCTGCTCGACGAGCCCACTGTGGGGGTCGACCCGGTGTCGCGGCGGGAGCTGTGGCAGATCGTCTACCACCTGGTCGAGGCCGAAGGCATGAGCGTGCTCCTCAGCACCGCCTATCTCGACGAGGCCGAACGCTGCGCCGAGGTGGTGCTCATCCACCGGGGCCGCATCCTCGGCCACGACCGACCGCAGAACTTCAGCCACCAGGTGGCCGGCCGCACCTGGCTGGTCCGGGCCGACCTGCCCAAACGGCAACTGCAACGGGAGTTGAGCCGCGATCCGGCGGTGCAGGACGCCCTGATCCTGGGCACCGCCATCCGGGTGGTCAGCCGCGACCGCACCCCGCTGCACCCCCGCACCCTGCCGGCGGCCCTGCCCTTCGAGGTCACGCCGGTGCCCTCCCGTTTCGAGGACTTTTTTATTGCCACCCTCAAAGACGACGACCGATCACCGGACACCCGCCCCATCGCCCTGCGGCAGGTCAACGGCCGCACCAATGGCGAGGACGTGATCACCGTCGACCATCTGGTGCGCCGGTTCGGCGACTTCTACGCCGTTGACCAGGTCAGTTTCCGGGTACGCCACGGCGAGATTTTTGGCCTTCTCGGGGCCAACGGCGCCGGCAAGACCACCACCTTCCGCATGCTTTGCGGCCTGCTGCCCATCTCCGCCGGCGCCTGTACGGTGGCCGGGATGAACCTGCGCACCGCGGCCGCCGCCGCCCGGACCCGGATCGGTTACATGGCGCAAAAGTTTTCCCTCTACGGCAACCTGACCGTGCTGCACAATCTCAAGTTCTTCAGCAGCGCCTACGGCCTGAAAGGCGCACACCGCACCCGTCAGATCGAGTGGGCCCTGCACACCTTCGACCTTGAGCCCTTTGCCGCCACCGAGAGCCAGTCCCTGCCGCTCGGGTTCAAGCAGCGGCTGGCCCTGGCCGTGGCCCTGATGCACGAACCCGAGGTCCTGTTTCTCGACGAGCCCACCTCCGGGGTCGATCCCCTGGCCCGTCGCGAATTCTGGGCCCAGATCAACAGTCTCGCCGATCAGGGCGTCACCGTGCTGGTCACCACCCATTTCATGGAAGAGGCTGAGTACTGCGACCGACTGGTGATCATGGCCGACGGCCGGGTGTTGGCCGAGGGCACGCCGGCGGAGATGAAGGCACTCCACAACGGCGTGCAGGAGCGGGAGACCACCATGGAAGATGCCTTCATCGGCCTGCTGGAAGCCCATCAATCCGCGAGGACCGGGGCATGAAACCGGGCCGGCTGCTACGCCTCCGGGGGATGATCCGCAAGGAATGGCTCCAGGTCGTCCGCGACCCGTCGAGCATTGCCATCGCCTTTTTCCTGCCCCTGCTGCTGCTGTTTATCTTCGGCTACGGCGTCTCCCTGGATGCGGAGAACATCCGTGTTGCCCTGGTGATCGAACAGGCCGACAGTCAGTCACTGAGCTTCGCCGGCGGCTTTGACCAGTCGCCCTACTTTGCCCCCATGCTCCTGCCCTCCATCCAGGAGGCGGAGACCGCCCTGCGGGAGTCGCGGGTGGACGGCATCGTCTGGCTGCGGCATAATTTCGGCCGCGATTATCTGCGCAAGGAGTCGCCGCCGATCGGCGTTATCGTCAACGGCGTCGACGCCAACACCGCCCGCCTGATCGAGGGGTATGTCCAGGGCATCTGGTTCGGCTGGCTGGAACAGCAGGCGGAACGGGCGGGCCGCACCCTCAAATCGCCGGTGCGGCTGGAGCAGCGCATCTGGTTCAACCCCGAGGTGCGCTCCACCGATTTTCTGGTGCCGGGCATCCTGGCGGTGATCATGACCCTGATCGGCGCCCTCTTGACCGCCCTGGTGATCGCCCGGGAATGGGAGCGCGGCACCATGGAGGCCCTGATGGTCACCCGGATCTCGGTGGTCGAGATCCTGATGGGCAAACTGATTCCCTATTTCATCCTCGGCATGGGCGGCCTGGTCCTGGCGCTGACCATGGCCCACTTCCTCTTCCAGGTACCGATCCGCGGCTCGCTCTGGCTGCTGCTGGCGGTTTCGGCCCTCTTTCTCTGGGTCGCCCTGGGCATGGGATTTTTCATTTCCACCATCTTCAAATCGCAGTTCGTGGCGGCCCTGGTGGCCATGGTCTCCACCTTTCTCCCGGCCTTCATCCTCTCGGGCTTCATCTTCGACATCCGCTCGATGCCGGCCGTCATTCAGGGGCTGACCCACCTGATCGCGGCCCGCTACTATGTGGCCATCCTCCAGACCCTGTTCCTGGTGGGCGATGTCTGGAGCGTGATCCTGCCCAACGCGGCGGCCATGGCGGCCATGGGGCTGTTTTTTCACGGCATGGTCTACCGCAAGACCAGAAAACAACTCGAATAGGAGCCACCGTGGGCCATCGCATCCTCGCCCTGATCGTCAAGGAATTCCTCGCCCTGTTCCGGGACAAGAAAAGCCGGCTGGCGGTGATCGTGCCGCCGATCCTGCAACTGCTGATCTTCGGCTACGCCGCCACCTTTGACCTCGAACATGCGGCCCTGGCGATCTTCAACGAGGACACCGGTCCTTTTTCCCGCGACCTGGTCGGCCGCTTCGAACGGTCGACCGGCTTTGCCGTGGTCGGCTACCTCCGCTCCGAGGCCGAGATCCAACCCCTGATCGACCGGCAGGGGGCACTGCTGGTGCTCCGCATCGGTGAACAGTGTTCGGCCGAGGTCGCCCGCGGCGAGGGCTGTCCGGTGCAGGTGCTGATCGACGGCCGCAACTCCAACACCGCCATGCTGGCCCTCAACTCGGTACGCACCATTGTCGCCGATTTCAACGAGGAGCGGATCGAACAGACCACCGGCGCCAAACTCCCGGCCCGGCTCAACCTGCGGGCCTGGTTCAATCCCAACCTGGAGAGCCGCTGGTTCATCGTCCCCGGCATCGTGGCCCTGCTGGCCATGATCGTCACCCTGGTGGTCACCGCCCTGTCCGTGGCCCGCGAGCGCGAGGCCGGCACCTTCGACCAGTTGCTGGTGACACCTCTGCACCCCTGGGAGATCCTGATCGGCAAGGCCATGCCCGGCCTGATCGTCGGCGTCGGCGAGGCCTCGCTGATCATCGCGGTGGCGGTCTTCTGGTTCCGGGTCCCCTTCAACGGCCACCTGGCCACCCTCTATCCGGCCCTGATCGTCTACGTGCTGTCGATCATCGGCGTCGGCCTGATGATCTCCTCCTTCTCCGCCACCCTGCAGCAGGCCCTGCTGGGGGCCTTTCTCTTCATCGTCCCGGCGGTCACCCTCTCCGGCTTTTCGACCCCCATCGCCAACATGCCGGACTTCATGCAGGCCCTGACCTACCTCGACCCGATGCGCTACTTTCTCACCATCGTCCGCAGGATCTTTCTCGAAGGGGCGGGGGTGGAGTATTTCTGGCACGAACTCTGGCCGATGTCGCTTATCGCCGTGGTGACCCTGGCGCTCGCCACCTGGCTCTTCCGCCACCGGATGTATTGAGAAAATATCCGGTGGCCCGCTCTCGACCGGCAACGCTTGTTGGCATAAAGAGTGCAAGGTTTATCTGTCGCGGTTTGAAAACAGTCGGGAATGCCGGACAGGGGTGGGGGTGAACGCTTTGCAGGAGCAACAAGGCAATAAAACGATCAACAATTGATGGGTATGGGCACTGCCATGAAAAAAATATTTAATTTTGGCATAATTTTTAAAATAACCATTGTCTTATTCTTTTATATTTCCTCAGTGACCATAATGGCGTTTGTGTCATACGACGATTTAGTGACAACGGAAAAGAAGATCGGGATATTGGAACTTTCTTATAACATCCATAACAATATCCTTGAATCAAGGAGACATGAAAAAAATTATTTTTTATATGGCAACGAAGATTCTCTGTACGAGAATATCACCATGATTCAAAAAGCAATTGAAATCGGAGAGAAAATAACGAATAGAGATGAGAATCTGTCAATAAATCCGAAATTGAAAAATCTTGAAAACAACATGTTGTTATACACAAAAAACATTTATGAATTATTGGATATACAAAAGACAGACATAGATAATTACAAGAGTATCACGGAAGAAATACGCCATTACGGCAAAATAATCACCGAAATCAGTGAAGATATTGTTAATTTCGAGAAAACACAGATCCATTCCATGGTTTCGCTCCTGAGAGACCAGTTGATTTCCTGGTCGTCTCTCGCCATTTTCATAGGCATTATCCTCTCGATCCTGATCGTTTATTTTATCTTCAAACCCCTTTCCGTGATCAAAAAAGCGACCGAGGCCATTGCCCGCGGCCGGTTCATTACAATAGAGGTGGTCAATACCAGAGATGAAATTCAACAGGTCATGGAGGCCTTCAACATCATGGTCTCCGAGCTGGAACGACGGCAAGACCAGCTCATTCAAGCGGAGAAACTGTCATCCCTGGGCACCCTGACCGCAGGGGTCGCCCACCAGCTCAACAATCCGCTCAACAACATCTCGACCTCCTGCCAGATCGCCATTGATGAATTCGCCTCCGGGGACGCCCCCCTGCTGACGCGCATGCTGCACAACATCGATCAGGAAACACTCCGGGCACGGGATGTCGTCAAAAGCCTGCTCGAATTTTCCCGCACCCAGGACTTTTCCCTGCGGAAGGCCTCCCTGGCCGAGGTCGCCCACAAGGCCGTGCTGTTGGCCAAGAGTCAGGTCCCACCCAATATCAACGTCTCGATCGCCATCCCCGAAAACCTCGCCATCCCCATGGACGTTCAGCGCATGCAGGAGGTCTTCATCAACATGATCATCAATGCGGCCCAGGCCATTGACCGGCAAGGGCAGATCACGATTGCCGCCACGGCGGACGCTGCCGCTAAGGAGGTGGTGATTGAAATCAACGATACCGGCCAGGGTATTCCCGAAAAGAACCAGGCCAAGATCTTCGACCCCTTCTTCACCACCAAGGAAGAGGGCCAGGGCACCGGCCTCGGGTTGTCGGTGGTCTACGGGATTATTCAACAACATCGGGGCAATATTACCGTGCAAAGCAGTCCCGGCCGGGGTACATCCTTTTTCATTCACCTCCCCTTTTCCGACGGCGATGCAGAGTGACCTCCTTGAAACACCCCTGAAACAAAACCTGTTGCGCGCCAGAACAGCATGTGACCAGGCAACGGGACGTTGTTCTCGCGGCTTTCTGCAAGAACGACAAAACTGATCGAGCAGCGGCATGAACAACCGAAAAATCCTTGTGGTCGACGACGAACCGATTGCGCGCGACAATCTGTCCCATATCATCACCAAAGGCGGGTATACGGTTCGGGTGGCCGCTGACGGGCAACAGGCGATCGAGATGCTCAATCGGGAAGAGATCGACCTGGTCCTCACCGACCTGTGCATGAAGGGCAAGGACGGGATGGCCGTCCTCGAGGAGGCCAAACGGCTCTGGCCCGCGATCGAGGTGGTGGTCATCACCGGTCATGCCAGTGTGGATACCGCGGTCGAGGCCATGCGCAAGGGGGCCTATCACTACATCGCCAAACCGTACAAAATAAACGAACTGCGGGTCGTGGTCGAAAAAGCCCTGGAAAAAAACCTGCTCCGCCGGGAAATCCACTCGCTCCGGGAACAGGTCGATTCCCGCAAGGGCGCCCAGCGGATTGTCGGTCAGAGTCCCAAGATGCAGGCGCTGCGGGAGACCATCAACCAGGTTTCCCAACTGGACTGCAATGTCCTGATCCAGGGAGAAACCGGCACCGGCAAGGAACTGGTCGCCCGGACCATCCACGAACTCAGCCCCCGGGCCAAGAAGCGCTTTGTCGCCTTCAACTGCGGGGTGTTCACCGAGGAACTGATTGCCAGCGAGCTGTTCGGCTACGAGCGCGGCGCCTTCACCGGGGCCAACAAGGTGAAAAAAGGCCTCCTGGAGATGGCGGAGGGGGGGACGGTTTTTTTCGACGAGGTGGGCGAGCTGCCCTTGTCCATGCAGGTGAAACTCCTGCGGGTGCTGCAGGAGCGGACCCTGCTGCGCGTGGGCGGCACCGAGGAGGTCGCCGTGGACTTTCGGGTGCTGGCGGCCACCAACAAGGATCTCAAACGGGAGGTCGAGGCCGGCACCTTCCGCTCCGACCTCTACTATCGGCTCGACGTCCTGACCATCAACGTGCCGTCCCTGGCCGAACGCAAAGAGGATATCCCCCTGCTGGCTCATCATTTCCTGGCCAAGCACGCCCGCCTGGGACGACCGGTGCCGCGCCTGTCGCCGGAGGCGGAACGGCGGCTCGCGCTCTACGACTATCCCGGCAATATCAGGGAACTGGAGAACATCGCCCAGCGTATGCTCATCACCTGCGAGGGGGATGTGGTCGAGCCGCAGCACCTGGCCGCTATTTTCGGCGACAGCGAAGGCATCCCCATCCGCGATCACCGCGAGGACTGGCCCACCCTGGAAGAGCACGAAAAACAGTACATCCTCGAGGTACTGGACGAGGTGGAGGGGAACCGGTCGGCGGCGGTGAAAATCCTCGGCATCGACCGGGTCTCCCTCTGGCGCAAGATCAAACGGTACGGCCTGGAACATCCGGACGTCTGATCCAACCTCCTTAGCCTTCCCTTTCCCCCTTCTCCCCTCCCCGCCGTCAACCGGTTATGGCGCCAGGATAAAGGTCTGGCGGGTGAAGAGGGGCTCGATGATCTCGCCGGCGTTCGCCACCAACTGCAAGCGCATCCCTTCCATGACGTCGCCCTCCAAGGCCTCCACCTCCTCCTTGTTGGCCCGCGGCAGCAGGACCAGTTGCACCCCCGCCCGCTTCGCGGCCAGCACCTTCTCCCGGATGCCGCTCACCGGCAGGATCCGGCCGGTCAGGGTCATCTCGCCGGTGAGGGCTACGTCCCGCCGCGCCGGCCGCCGGGTCAGCAGCGACAGCAGGGCGGCAAAAATGGTGACCCCGGCCGAGGGACCGTCCTTGGGGATGGCGCCGGAGGGGAAATGGATGTGGACATCGGCGTTCCTGAAGAAATCGTCGGATACGCCGAATTCTCCGGCCTTGCTCCGCAGGAAACTGAGCGCCGTCTGGGCGGACTCCCGCAGCACCTCGCCCAGGGAGCCGGTCAGCAGCAAGGTTCCCGAGCCCGGCATCAACGCCGCCTCGACACTGATGATCTCCCCGCCGGTCTCGGCCCAGACCATGCCGGTGGCGATACCGATCTGGGGGTCGGCTTCGGCAGCCTCCCGATAGAACTTGCGGGGCCCCAGCAACTTGGTCACCGCCGGGGCGTCGACCAGCACCTGCTCGTCCTGGCGTCCATTCGATTTCAGGCAGAGCATGGCGATCTTGCGGCAGATATCGGCGACTTGCCGCTCTAGATTGCGCAACCCGGATTCCCGGGTGTAGTCGTTGATCACCCGCGACAGGGCCTCGGCGGAGAAGTGGACCGCGGATCGGGAGAGCCCGGCCACCTTGAGCTGCCGGGGCAGGATGAACTGCTGGGCGATGTGCAGCTTCTCCCGTTCGGTGTATCCCGTGAATTCAATGCATTCCATGCGGTCCAGCAGCGGACCGGGCAGTTTGGTCAGGTCGTTGGCCGTGGCGATGAACATGATCCGGGAGAGATCGAACGGCAGTTCCAGGTAATGATCGGTGAAGTGGACGTTCTGCTCGGGATCGAGCACCTCGAGCAGGGCCGAGGCGGGATCGCCGCGGAAGTCCTGGCCGATCTTGTCGATCTCGTCGAGCATGAACACTGGGTTGTTGACCTCGGCCCGCTTCAGCTCGGTGATGATGCGGCCGGGCAGGGCCCCGACATAGGTGCGCCGGTGGCCGCGCAGCTCGGCCTCGTCGCGCAGGCCGGCGAGGGAGATCCGGATGAAACGCCGTTGCAGGGCCTCGGCGATGGCCTTGCCCACCGAGGTCTTGCCGGTGCCCGGAGGACCGGTAAAACACAAAATCGGCCCCTTGCCCATCTGGACAAAGAGCTTCTTCTCCAGCACCTCCTTGACCGTCCGGCGCAACTCGTCGAGATTGACCGGTTTGCCCAGATAGTGGGCCGCCCCCTTTTTTAAGGCGTCCACCGCCGAACTGACCGTGGCGAACCCGGTGACCATGATCACCGGGATCTCCGGGGCGGTGCGATTGATCTGCTCCAGCAGCTCAATGCCGTCCATGCGCTCCATTTTCAGGTCCGTAACCACCAGGTCGACATCCTCCCGCGCCATCACCTCCAGGGCCTCGGCGCCATTGCCCGCCCCATGGCAGACGTAGCCCTCCTTGCCGAGGACATGGATCATGTTGGTCCGCGCGATCTCCTCGTCGTCAACGATGAGGACGGTCTGCTTGGCCTTGCTGCACAGGGTTTTTGCCGCGAGGAACTCGAGAATCCGCTGCTTGACCCGGGACAGGCCGTAATGGCGGGTATCGAGGATGGCCTGCGCCCGCGCCAGGTCGAGTTTGCACTGGGTGGAGATATTCCAGGGCAAGGAAAGCACCAACTCGATGTAGTTGAGCCCCACCGAATATTCAGCGATGGCCGCGTCGGTCTTTTCGAGTTTTTTCAGCTCGCTGACAACCGCTTCCATGACTTGGTGGGGCAGTTGCGCCTCTGTTGCCCGGGCGCGGAGGATATCCAAGGGGGAGGGCGCAACTTCGCGCTGCGGCGGAAGCTCTTCGACACGTTCTTCTCTCTTCTTAAAAAACATACTCTTCCCTTCACCTTCCGCAGTGCGAGTAATGGTTACCGGACGGGACGGCCACAACCCCTCGCCCCCCTTCCGCACAAACAACAGGCCTGATTCCCTCTCTCGGAACACAGCAACGTCCGGTCAAGGACTTGCATCTATCTTTTCCTGGCACTCCCCCCCTCACTCCAACAAACCGGAAGGGACGGTGCCTTCCATGCACCCTAGCGCCTGCCAAAGTTTAACCAAAGATCCCTGCTCCGAACAACGGAACTTTGCAATAAAAATGCCGTAATCAAGAGAGCAGGCGCTCTCGTCTCGTCCCTGGCCGTTCTCCCCCCCTCCTTCTCCAGCCCTTCCGGCCACCTTGGGCTGCATTCGCTTCCTTCCCGGCCGTCTCCCCGATGGCCCTCGCTTGCCCACACGGATCCACCAAGCCGATGGACCGGTATTTCCTTCGTCCGTGTGCCATCGCCACATGCACCATTGCAAAACGCAACGCTCAAAAAGGCGGTGTTACACCACAACCCCTGACCGTCGTTGCTTTTTGCAACGCATCAGCACTGGCGCCGCCCGCCGGTCTTTTCATAAAAAATATATAAAATCAACATATTATACCGAAAAAATCGCCTGGCACACATCTTGATATACCGTGAAGCAACAAGAAACCAATCACCACGAGAACCGCCCAGCGCCATGAACAACGAAACCGACGCTTCCCGCCCCAACCCGCAAGAAGACCACCTGAGCGGCGAGCCTGCCCTGTCTGATCGGCAGAGGGAGCGCCCCTGTATCATGGTTGTCACCCGCAACGGTCACATGTCCGAGCATGTCATGGATTACGCCGTCAACGTGGGCCACCGTCTGCGCTACGCCATCCTCGCGGTCCATGTCGATACCCTGCCGTTTTTCAGAGACCGGGGCAGGCGCAGCCGCCTTTTTGCCGCCGCCATGCAGGAAAGCGCCGCGCTGTTCCGCAGGAAGGCCGAAGGCAAGGAAGTGGTCGTGGAGCACCTCGGAGAACTCGGCAAAATCGGCAGCGTCGTCAGTCGACTGTGCCATTCCAAGAAACGAATCGAATTCATTGTCATCGATAAGGGCATCCGCCTGGAGGAAATCGTCAGACAGGCGCCGGTCCCCGTCTTTCCGGTACTCACCAGCAAACAAGGTCTCTTCAACAAGACCCTCTTCCATCATCCCAAAGAAAAAGGAGTATTCGCTATGTCCACCACCAGCAGAAAACGGCACCTCAACCATTGTTTCCTTTTTGGCGCGTTGACCACCGGATTGTACGCGGCCGTGTTCGCCAACCAGGATGTGGTCATGACCTATTTCACCAAAGGGGGCGTGTTCGCGCTGCTGCCGGTGGCCACGGTGTTTGCCGTTTCCTATTTCCACGGCAACTTCACCAGCTCCTTCTGGTCGGCCCTGGGCATCGAAGCATCCAAGAAAGGGGTGGCCAAGCGTGTCGAGCCCGAGATCACGGTCAAGGAGACCGTTGTCGCTCCTCGGCCGGACACCAGACCCCGCGTCCAAGTCAACGCTTGAACCGGCGTCCGGATCGTTTGGCCATTTCTCGACACATCGCAGGGTAGACGCAATCAACACAACAGGAAAGGGAGTACGCAATGCACGGACCAATCAATGAAGTCATCCAATTTATCGACCTCAATGCCTATACCATCACCTTTTTGTTCCTGGTCGGATTTATCGGCGGCCTGGTCAGCGGGTTTATCGGCTCCGGCGGAGCCTTTGTCCTCACCCCGGGGATGATGAGCCTGGGGGTTCCCGGCACCGTGGCCGTGGCCAGCAATATGTGCCACAAATTCCCCAAAGCCCTGGTCGGGGCCATCAAACGCTACAAATACGGCCAGGTGGACATCAAGCTCGGGCTGATCATGGGCGTGTTCGCCGAAATCGGGGTGCAGGTGGGGATCATGGTGCAGAAGTACATTCTGGATAAATGGGGGCAGGCCGGGTCCAACCTCTATGTATCCATTATTTTCGTGCTGGTTCTGGTCACGGTCGGCTCCTTTGTCATGCGCGACGCCATCAAGATGAAACGCGCGCCGACCGAGGCCGGCGCCGGCACTTCCCTGGCCAAGCGCTTGCAGCAGATCGAACTCTGGCCGATGCTCACCCTGAAGACCGCCAACCTGCGGATCAGCATGTGGTTCCTGGTGCCGGTCGCCATCGCCACCGGCATGCTCGCGGCCACCATTGCCGTGGGCGGCTTCATCGGCGTTCCCGGCCTGATGTACATTGTCGGCGTCACCAGCATCGTCGCCTCGGCCACCGAGCTGGTCATCGCCTTTGTCATGGGGTTGGGCGGCACCCTGATCTGGGCCTACTACGGCATGGTCGACATCCGCCTGGTCATGATCATCCTGGCGGGCTCGCTGTTCGGGGTGCAACTGGGGGCGATCGGCACCACCTATGTCAAGGATTACATGATCAAGTACGTCATGGCCACGATCATGCTGATCGTCGCGGTCAGCCGGTTCTTCGCCCTCCCCAAATATCTCAACGAGCTGCACCTGGTCTCGATGAGCGAGACCGCGGTCACCGTGACGACCAAAATGAGCTTTGCCATCATGTGCCTGGCCCTCCTGATCGGCGCCTCGATCATTCTCGCCAGTCTGTTCAAGGCCAGAAGACTGGAAAAAATGGCCGCCCTCAACGCATAACTCTCTCTCAAGAGGCACGTATGTCAACCAACATCGCATCCATCCTCGTCGCTGTCGATCCCGGCAGCGCCAGCCGGGCCGCCTTTCAACAGGCCCTTCGTCTGGCGCTCTTCCTCAAGGCCCAACTGATTGCCATCTCGGTGCCCCCCCGCTACGAGGGCAACATGCACCGATGGAAAATCAGCAATGCCGATGAACAGTTCAGCGAGCCCTTTAAACGATGTCTGGAGGAGGCGCAGCGAGCGGCGGCCGAAAAGGGCCAGACTGTCCGGACCATCCACACGGTGGGCGATCCGGTGGAGGAAATCGTCCAGGCGGCGGAAGAGGAACAGGTCGGCTTGGTACTCATGGGCTATCCGAAACGATCGCGGCTCGAACGGGTCATCCTCGGCAGAACCACGGCCAAGGTGATCGGGTGCAGCCCCTGCGATGTCCTGATGGTGCCGGAGCATGCAGAGGTCAATTTCTCGCGGATTCTGGTGGGCATTGACGGTTCGCGCTACAGCATGGAAGCCGGCCAGCGGGCGCTGGAACTGGCGCTCGCCTTCGGCGGCGAGGTCCACGCCCTGACGGTCCTCGATATCCCCTTTGAACGCAGCATGCTCTATGGTGTGCTGGATGAGGCGAGGGAAAAGAGCTTCCCGCCGCTACAAACCCTTGCCGGGCAGGGAGAACGGCTGGGGGTGAAGGTCGTGACCGAGATCCGGGACGGGTCTCCCTATGAAACCATCGTCCACTACAGCGAACAGAAAAAGATCGAGCTGATCGTTCTCGGCACCTACGGTAGAACGGCGCTCGGCAGGGTGCTCATGGGCAGCGTGGTTGAGCGGGTGGCTTCGCTGTCCTCACTTCCCACCCTCGTGGTGAAGATGTTGTAGGCGCCAACACCCGACTGAACGGCAACGTGTCTGAAAAGTCCCCTTTCCAGATGCTGATCTTTCCTTGAAACGAGGAGGTGGGGAATGGAATTGAATCAATATTTTTTGGGCCTGATCGTCTCGATGTGCGCCGTTCATTTGGCATCAGTCGCTAGCGATCACCTGCGCACGTTGTGGAATAAACGGTCGCAGGCACAACAAGGGCTACGTTCCGAATCCCGGGAACGGGATGATTGGTACGTCTTCTTTCATTGCGCCGATCTGCTGGGTAATGAATCCCCCCGGACCACTGCCGACAGGCCAAGGCAGGAGCACGCCGCCAGTAAGCGAGAAGACTCTCAACAGGAAAGACAACGCTCGTCGCGGATGCGGGCCAGGCTGTAGCCGCCCCGTCCGGTTACCGCTGTCAGGAAAGAACTCGCCCCCTCCCCCCTCTGAGAGGGGAGGGGGGCAGAAGCACTCTGTTACCGCCGGCTTTGCCGGCCTTTTTTGCCGGCTTCCGGGAAGGGGCGCTTACTCGGCCCCTTGCTGCTGCCCCGGCGCGGTTTGGCCGGGCGTTTGTAATCCGTGACGAACAGGTCCTCCTCGGCCCACTCGGTGGGGATGGGGTGACTGATGTAGGCCTCGATGGCCTCCAGCGACAGCACGCCCCGCTCGTCGGCCAGGGAGATGGCCTTGCCTGCCGCCCCAGCCCGGGCGGTGCGGCCGATGCGATGGACATAGTCCTCACTGTCTTCCGGCAGATCGTAATTGATCACATGGGAGACCCCCTCGATATGCAGCCCCCTGGAGGCCACATCGGTGGCAATCAGGACCGGCAGCGTGCCTTCCTTGAAGTCCCGCATGATCTTGAGCCGTTTTTCCTGAGCGACATCGCCCGAAATCAGGCGGCAGGGATAATCGTTGGCCACCATGCGGGCCTGGAGGTATTCGCCCTCGCGCTTGGTGTTGACGAAAATCATGGTCCGTTCCATGCCCTCGCGGCGGAGCAGACCAAGCAGCAGGGCAAACTTTTCCTTGCTGGCGACGTGGTACAGGACCTCCTCGATGTTATCGGCGGTGAGATGGTCGCCACTGACGCTGACCTTCTCCGGCATGTTCATGAATTCGTAGGCCAACTCCATGACCCGCTGGTTGAGGGTGGCGGAGAACATCAGATTCTGGCGCCGGTCAAAGGACGGCAGAAGGCGGAGGATATAGCGCAGGTCGCCGATGAAGCCCATGTCGAACATGCGGTCGGCCTCATCGATCACCAGCATCTCGATCGCCCCCAGGCTGCACACCTTTTGCTTGAGGTAGTCGATCAGCCGTCCCGGCGTGCCGATGACAATGTCGACACCGCTGCGCAGGGTTTCGCGCTGCTTGTTGTAATCAACGCCGCCGTAGACGGCCAGGATGGAAAAATCGCAATGTTTGCCCAGCAACTGCGCATCCTGTTCAATCTGAACGACCAGTTCTCGGGTCGGTGCCAGGATCAGGGCTCGGGGTTGTTTGCCGCCAACATCGTTTTTCAGCAGACGGTCAAACAGGGTGATCAGAAAGGCGGCGGTCTTGCCGGTGCCGGTCTGGCCTCGACCGGCCACATCCTTGCCTTCGAGGGTTAAGGGAAGTGTTCGTTCCTGGATGGGGGTACATTCGGTAAATCCCGCTTCAGCAATGCCCTTGCCCAGGGATTCCGGCAGGGCCAGCTCGTCAAATCGCATTCATTTTCCTTGTCATGAGTTAAATATTTCTTTGTTATTCTGGAGTTATTATACGCATCAAGACCGCGGTTGGCAATGTAAACCTTCCACGGCCGGTCCCGGCACCACAGCTCTTCCAGGGAGCGAAGAGCTTGTCTCGAATTCGAGGAAGCGCCCCAAGATGCCCGGTCAGTCGATCCGGTAATTCAGGAGCACAGAGTCCCGGGAAGGGAAGAATTGGCGGTAGGCGGTCCTGGATTTCTCCAGCATGATCTTCGAGGCCCTGACCGAGTCGGTCTCCTTATACTTGTCGGAGAGGTAGATGATTTCGCTGATACCGGCCTGAATGATGACCTTGGTGCATTCGTTGCAGGGAAAAAGGGCCACATAGAGGCGACAATCCCGCAGATCGTAGGTGATCGAGTTCAGGACGGCGTTGAGTTCGGCATGGCAGACATAGGGATATTTGGTGTCGAGATAGTCGCCCTCGCGCGCCCAGGGCAGCTCGTCGTCCGAGCAGCGCCACGGAAAGCCGTTGTAGCCGACGCCGACGATCTTGTTCTGGCTGTTGGCGACGCAGGCCCCCACCTGGGTGTTGGGGTCCTTGGAGCGGTGGCCGGACAGGATGGCCACGGCCATGAAGTACTCGTCCCAGGAGAGATAATCGGTGCGTTTGCCGGTCATGGGGTCTTGTCCGCGGCTGCCTGCGCCTGCTGGGCCTTGAATTGCCGCCTGCGCTCGCGCCAGTCCGGAGCGATGCCGGCCGCCTTTTCGACAAATTTTCGGATGGTCTGAAAATAGAGTGGTCCGGCAACGGCGATGAGCGAATTGTGATCGGCGCCGGGCACGATCTGCAACTCCTTGCTCTTGGCCCCGCTCTCCGCATGCAGGGTCTCGGCCTGCCACAGCGGGATCAACTGATCGTACTGGCCGTGGAGGATGAAGGTGGGCTTGGTGACCTGCGCAATCTTGACGCTGTTGTTGAAGGTCTCTTCCTCGGCGATCCCCATCGTTGCCAGATCGACACCGAGTACCTTGGCCAGGGGCAGGGTCTTGGCAAAGCCGGATTCGATGATCAGGCCGCTGATCGCCTCGCTGTGGTTGACCGCCACGTCGATGGCACTGGCGCTGCCCAGGGACCGGCCCATCACGAACAGGGCTCCGGTGTAGCCGTGGGCATGGAGCCAGTCCCGCAAGGCGAGGAAGACGGCATTGCTGTCCGCCAGCAGGGTGCTGGTCAGGGGCGCACCGGTGCTCCAGCCGTAACCGCGGTATTCAACCACCAGAAAGTTGAGGCCTTCCCGGACATACATCGGACCCACCTCGTCGTAATCGGGGATGATCTCGCCGTTGCCGTGGAAAAAGATCAGGGTAGGCGCGGCGGTGGCGTGGCTGTGCAGCCGGCAGCCGATGGTGACGCCGGCCGCGACCTGAATGTCGATATCGACCGCACCTGCGGGTGGGGTATTTCTGGCGACGTGAAGGGGGCGAAAGAGAAGCTGGGTGATTTCGGCTCGATCCATGAGAGTGTGTGCTGAATGAGGGTGCATTGAGGTTGTCTGTTCCGCCCTGGGGCCCGTGAGGCAAAGCAAGGTGAGGGCCACACCGATCGCACCAAGGCAGCACCGGATACGCCAGCCCCGCTGTTGTCGGGCAGGACTGTGCTCCGCTGCTCGCGGCCGCGCGCCGAACACCGCCCGCAGAACGCAGGCGGCCCACAGGTCAAAAAATGGCGATGGATTCTGCCGCATGGCACCGACCTTGGCTTCGGTCCAGGATTTATTTATCGGTTTCCGCTCCTTACCCCAACTTTGCTTTTTTGTCAAAATGTCGTTTTTCCGGTGCCGAGAACGGTCATCTGCCCGGCGTGATCGCATCGGAACAATGAAGGCGGACTGCGTGCCGGCGTTTTCCTGTCGGGATTGCCGACCGGCTTTTCCTCTGCGCCGGCCGCACCCTTCCGTCGACACACACAATGCCAAGCGGACCGCTTGCATTCCATTGAGAATGATTCTACTGTAGTGAAGTGGGCATCAGAGAGATTGCCCGCCGTTTTCAAAGGAACCGAGGTGCAACAGCCAAACAGAGAGATGATGAACCGGATGCATCGATTCCATGCCCTGGGCATAGCTTTGTTCCTGTGTGTCCATGGTCCGGTGGCGGCCGAAACCGTGGACATGGCCACAGGGGAGGCGCAGGGGACCCTATCGCCACCCCAAAACAGCCCTGCGCCGGACAGGCAAAGGGCAAAAGGAGGCAAACGGACAACGTTGACTCACAAAGCCGGCCGCTCCGCGCAGGACCCAAGGCCCCTGGTCAGCGAATTTGTCCGCCTGGGGCAGGCGATCGTCAACAATGCCTTTGACCCGGCTATCGCCGATCGCATCCTCGCCACCAGGGAAACCCTATGGGCCTTTGGTCCGATCGATCCCGGTAGCCCTCTCTCTGAACGAACCCCTGAGGCCGACGCTCTCCCCGGCGCCATCGCCATCCGGCCCCTCAACCTCGAACCCGGAGCCTTCAACCCCTTTTTCGGTGTTTTTTTCATGCCGATGACCGGAGCACCTCTTTTGACGACCGCAGAAGACATGGCATCTTTCCGCGACATCGCCGGGCTCGATCCAAGCCACCTTTCTCCCCAGGGCACCCCCGCCCCAGAGATGGGGACCGGGAGCGGTTTCACCGCCGGCACCACCCGCACCCCCTTTGCCTATCGATATGCGATGGACAAGAAAACGTCGGTCAATGCCGGTGTTGCCTGGATATCCGATCTGGGTGACACCACCGGCATCGCGGAAGTCTTGGAGAATCCGGAAGGTGAAGGCCCGTCGGCCAACAGGCTGTCCGGGGTGAACCTCAGCCTGGGGGCAAGCTACAGGGCGGTGACGCTCACCGGCGGCTATATTCGCGCCCTTGATACCCGGACTTCCACCGAACTCGCCCTTGAGGGCAAAGAGAGCGATCCCATTGCCTGGAACAGCGAACTCGCCTATTCGACAGAACTGCTCCGCCGGGAGACGACCCTGGCTGTGGGCTACCAGAAGTCGTCGGATGCCCTGCACGCCTATCTGCCGGAAGAACGCTACCGGACCAGGGCATCCATGGCCCTGTCCGACTCCACCGTCTTCAGCCTCGAATATTATCAAGACAGGGAATTCCCCGCCAGAAACGGCGAGGAAGACGGGTACGGGATCACCACCAGGATCGGTTTTGATTTTTAACCGCGGGTGGATCGCCACGGTGATGGATTCAGCCGCGAACAGTGCCCGTCGGGCATAAAAACGCCCTGCGCCCACCCGAGACTGATCAGTCGACGCGCACCGCCCAGGATAAATCCGCCGTCCCTTCGGCGAGCTGTCGGCTCAACTGCTCCTTAATGGCGGCCGACTCGGCGTGATCGATCACCTCCTCACCGACATAGGCCATGACCTCCAGGGGCCGGGAAGGCCCGGGCTCCTGCTGGATGGCGATGTCGGCGCAGACCTCGACCCCGGGATAGTGCTTTTCGAGATAGTCGACAATGATCTGCCCCCTGACATCGGCAAGATTATCGGCACTCTGACCGACATCAAAGCCGTCTTCCTGAAACAGACTGCCGGCCATGATACAGTCCGCCACTACAATTCGTGTAATCGCCACTTTTATTCACCCTTTCCGTGCGCCATTGATCCTGCCCAGCTCCCTTTACCTTGGAAACAGCTCTATACCACAGAGAAAACCGCCGGCCAAGCAGGAAGGCCATTAAAATGCGGCCGGACCGATACCCTTGCCGCCACGCAAGCCGGGTGTCCGCGGACATCGCCATGACAGAAACGAGGTGCGAACAGCCCTGTTTTTCCCCTATGCGAGGCTGGGGAGATGATCTATAGTGCCGACATGAGGAATACCGGTGGAGGACGGGGACTGAGATGAACCTTGTGATCAGAGATGAACAGACCGCAGATGTCGAGCGGATCGCCGAGATGACCCGGGCCGCCTTCCTGGCCAATCCCCACAGCAGCCATACCGAACACATGATCGTCGCCAATCTGCGCCGGGCTGATGCGCTCGCCCTCTCGCTGGTGGCAGAGATCGAGGGGGAACTCGTCGGTCATATCGCCTTTTCCGAAGTAGACGTCTCCGACGGTGCAACCGGCTGGTTCGGTTTGGGGCCGCTGACCGTCAAACCCGGCATGCAGGGCAAGGGTATCGGCAGCGCCCTGGTGCGAGCGGGCCTGGAACGGCTACGCCAACAAGGCGCCGCAGGGTGTGTCCTGTTGGGCGAGCCGTCTTTTTACCGGCGATTCGGTTTTGCCAACGACCCGGAACTGGTACTGGAAGAGGCCTCGCAGGAACATTTCCTGACCCTGCCCCTGACCGGAACCGGGGCCCATGGCGTTGTCACCTATCACCCGGCATTTTTTAACGGCTGTTGATCCCGGCGAACCACCGGAGCAGTTGAAATCTTTTCCGGTCCTGCGGCCACGCAACAGCATTTTTTGTTTTTAATCAGTGAGGATGCAATGAAATTTTTTATAACAACCACCGCACTGCTGGCTGTCCTGTGTACCGTGGTCCTGGGCGAGGCCAAGGCCGGGGTGACGATCAGCGTGGGCGAACCGGGATTCTACGGCCGGATCGACATCGGCAGTTATCCGCCACCGCGCCTGATCTACAGCGAACCGATCATTGTCCGCCGCGTCAAGACCTGGTATCCACCGATCTATCTGCGTGTCCCGCCCGGCCACATCAAACATTGGTACAAACACTGCGATGCCTACAATGCCTGCGGCCGACCGGTCTATTTCGTCGAAGACGACTGGTATCGCGATGTCTATGTGCCCCGCTATCACGAACATCACCGTCAGGTGATTGTTCCCGCCGGCCCGCCGGTCATCTACAAACCGAAATATTACGAATATCGTCGACATGACCACAGGCCACCCAAGAAGGTCTATATCCGGGAAGAGTATTATGAAGACGGCCGCCGCCACCGAGACGACGATCATCGGGGCCACAGATAACGCGTCTGGCTGCCCGGTTTCTGCCGATCGGTACCGGGCAGCGCTTTTCCGCCCTCGCCGTTCCTGATTAGCAACCGGCACCCGTGGACGCCATGACCAGACTCCACCGTCTCAATCCAGAGTGCCGCCCTGTGCAGAGGGAGGCCTGCCTGCACCGGCGCCTCGCCCTCCTGGCCATGCTGCTGGTCCTGCCCGTTATCCTCTTTCCCCTGCCCGCGTCCGCCAAGGATGCCATCACCTGGATGGAAGTCAGCATGCCGCCCTTCCTCTTCCAAGAGGGCCCGGAGAAAGACCAGGGCTACGGCAATGTGGTCAGTGCCATTCTCCGGGAGAACCTGCCCGAGTACGACCACTTTGTCATGGCCACCAATGTGACCCGCCATTTCCACAAGTTCAAGCAGGGGGAAAAGGTGTGCGGCGTCGGGCTTTACCGGACCCCGGAACGGGAAGCGTTCATGCATTTTTCCCTCCCCGTCCTCCTCACCCTGCCTTCGGTACTGATCACGAGAAAGGATAAACTGGCAGATTTCGGCGCGACTTCGAGCATCAGGCTCGACGCTGTCCTCCGTAATCCGAACGTCGTCATCGGTCTGAGTCAGGATCGTTCCTACGGTCTCCAAATCGATGCCATTCTCAAACGGCATGAGGGCAGGGAGAACCTGATCCACTTCGGCGGCCAGGAATTGTCAGCCAACTACTTCAAGATGCTGATGCTGGGCCGGCTCGACGGGTTGATCGGCCTGCCGGCCGAAGCCATGTATCATGCTGAAAAAATGGGACTGCGGGACCAGGTGGCCACCCTGATCATCGAGGAGAATCAGCAGGGCTACGAAGGGTGGCTCTGCGCGGTTGGGTGTCCGAAAAACGAATGGGGCCGGACCGTGATCGACAAAATCGACAAAGTCCTCCTTGAGCAACGGCCCACGGATCGCTACCGGGCCGCCTACGAACGCTGGCTGGACGCCAACAGCCTGGAGCGGTATCGCGCCGTCTACCGGGAGGTCTTTCTCACCACCACCCCTTCAGACCACTGATCCCGGCGAAGAAGACAACGGAACGAGGGCGGAGCCGATGGTTCCCCCTGCCCTACTTGTTCTTGCGTTTGGCGATCTTTTTCGAATATTGCTTCTTGTACAGCCGCCGGGCCTCGGCCAGCCGCTTTTCGCTCTTTTCGATCAACAGCTCCTGGGCCGAGCGCTTTTCCTCCTTTGCCTCGGGCCGCCTCTGAATGTAGGCGCCGTCGGCCTGCATCTCCCAGGCGCCGCGCCGGTCGGCCAACTGCAAGTTGAGGATTTCCCGCAACTGTGCCTGCAACACCGGCGATTCCACCGGGGCAATCACCTCCACCCGCCGCTCCAGATTCCGCTTCATCAGGTCGGCCGAGCCAATATAGTACTGTTCCTGGCCGTTGTTGCGAAAATAATAGATGCGCGCATGTTCGAGGAAACGGCCCACCAGGGAAACGACCCGGATGTTCTCGGACAATCCCGGAATGCCGGGCCGCAGCAGGCAACTGTCGCGGATGATCAATTCCACCCTGACCCCGGCCTGCGAGGCCTGGTAGAGGGCGGCGATCACGTCCAAATCGGTCAGGGCGTTGCTCTTCAACTGGATCAGCCCCTGGTTGCCCTTGCCCTGCAGTTCGATCTCCCGCTTGATGTTCTCCAGCAGGGTCTTTTTCAGGATCCGGGGCGAGGGCAGCAGTTTTTTATAGTTCCGCGCCGGGGCATAGCCCAGGGTGAGGAAATTGAAAAACTCGGTGAGGTCGTTGCCGATGTCTTGGTCGCAGGTGAGCAGGCCGAGATCGCTGTAGGCCCGCGCCGTGCCGGCATGGTAGTTGCCGGTGCCGATGTGGGCGTAGCGCTTGAGACCGTTGTAGTCGCGCCGGACCACGAAAATAACCTTGGAATGGGTCTTGAGGCCGACCACGCCGTAGGTGACATGGACGCCGGCCTCCTCCAGGTAGGTGGCCCAATGGATGTTGGCCGATTCGTCGAAGCGGGCCATCAGTTCCACCACCACCGCCACCTGTTTGCCGTTGCGGGCCGCATCGAGCAGATACTGGATAATCTGGGAATTGGCCGAGGTCCGGTAGAGGGTCATCTTGATCACCAGGACCTTGGGATCGGTGCTGGCCTCCCTGAGGAAGCGCTCCACCGAGGAGCTGAACGACTCGTAGGGGTGCTGGAGCAGGAAGGGTCCATCCTCCCGGATCAAGTGGAAAATATTGGGGAAATCACCGGAGAACTTGTAGTGGTCGAGGGGCTGATGGGGCGAAAAATGGAGCTCCGGCTTGTCGATGGCCACGATTTCCATCAGGTCGCGCTTGGCCATGATGCCGTCGACGGTGAACACATCCTGGCGCGAATTGATCCCCAGTTCCGAGGCGAGCATGCCCCGATGCTGCCGGGTCATGGCGGGGTCGACTTCCAGCCGGACCACCTCGGCGAACTTGCGGTCCTGGAGCGCGGTCTCGATCATCGACAAGAGGTCGACCGCCTGATCCGGCCATTGCTCGGTGATGGCATTGCGGGTCACCCGGAACAGCTCGCAGCTCTCGATGATCATGCCGGGGAAGATGATCTCCAGGTTGTTGGCGATCACCTCCTCGAACAGCACATAGACGTGCCTGTCCGGATCGACCCGGATGAACCGGGGGATGCCGGTACCGGTGGTCGGCACCTTGATCCGGTTGAGATAGATATGATCGTCGTCGCTGTGCCGGGTGGCCACCAGCAGATTGAGCGCCAGGTTGGAGATGAAGGGAAAGGGGTGGGCCGGGTCCATGCCCTGCGGGGTGAGCAGGGGATAGATGTTATCGCGGAAGTAGACGGCCATTTTTTGCCGTTGTGACTCGTCGAGCCCGCTGTACTTGAGGATGTGGATCTCCTGCTTGGCCAGTTGGGCAAGCAGCTCGCGCTCCATGGCCTCCTGCTTGTCCAGGATATCGCGGACCATGGCATAGCTCTCGTCGATCTGCTGCTGCGGCGTTCGTCCGTCGATGGACAGCAGTTTCAGGCCGGCGCCGACCTGCTGCTTGAGGCCGCCGATCCGCTTCATGAAGAATTCGTCGAGGTTGGAACCGATCACCGAGAGGAAGAAGACCCGCTCCAGCAGGGGGTTGCGCTCGTCCTTGCTCTCGTTGAAGACCCGCCGATTGAATTCCAGCCAGGTCAGTTCCCGGTTGAGGTACCATTCCGGCGAGGTGAGGTCAAAAACCTTGTCGCCCTTGGGGGGGGCACCGCTTTTTGTTTCGCCTGATTTGCTACTGCCCGCCTCGCCTTTCATTTCCAAACCACCCATTGCTCGCTCCCGAACGGAAAATTTTCCCTACGTTTTCAGATTACTACAAGCATACCGCAGTTTGCAGCGAAAAAGGTAGGGATTTTTCCCTGTTCCCGGCGCGAAAAGAACCATTGATACGGCCGGTTGTCGGCGACCGTGTCCACAGGCCGGCGAGGAAAATCAAGGTCCGCTGGAGCCGTCCCCTCTCTGGCTCCCGCGCACAAAGAATTGCACCTGCGGCATCAGGCACCCCTTGTCCCTCTTGTTCATTGTGCGTATGTTACTGTTAGTACGATGGCTTGAACAAGGGATCGCGGTAAAAAAACTCCCTCTTCGCCTTTGCCCTTCCTTCTCTTGCTCTTTGTGATAACCTTCTTGATAACAGCCCATGTGCGCAAGGGAGGTGATTCCGATGACCGACCCCGAACATCAACACCAGCACGAAGAGCCGCTCTCTCCCCGTCCCCGCCAGACGATCTTGACTGATCCGGTCTGCGGCATGTCCACCGATCAAGAAGGACAATTCATCCGCTTCGAGTTTAACGGCAACCCCTATTATTTCTGCAGCGAACACTGCCTGGACACATTCACAAAGAATCCCGGCAAGTTTCTTGCAAAAACGCCGGGACCTTCGGCCCAGGCCGAAAAAAACGCCCCAATTGCCGGCAGAAAATACACATGCCCCATGCACCCGGAAATCCTCCAGGACGTTCCCGGTTCCTGTCCCAAATGCGGCATGGCGCTTGAGCCGCGTACCGTCAGCCTCGACGAGGAGGCAATCAATCCCGAGTACGACTTCATGCGCCATCGGTTCCTCGTCGCAGCCGCGCTCACCCTGCCGCTGGTGCTCATTGCCATGCGGGAGATGCTGCCGGGCGGGCACCTCATCGATGTCCTGGCTTCTTCCCGAACCCTGGGCTGGCTGGAATTGCTCCTGGCAACACCGGTGGTGCTGTGGACCGGCTGGGTCTTTTACGTCCGCGCCGTGCAATCGGTGGTCAACAAAAGCCTCAACATGTTCACCCTGATCGGCTTGGGGGTCGCGGTCGCCTATCTCTACAGCGTCGTTGCCGTTTTCTTCCCGAATATCTTTCCAGGCACCATGCGCGGACCGGATGGCGCTGTCGGCTTGTATTTCGAGGCCGCCGCCGTGATCGTTACCCTGATTCTCCTGGGGCAGGTGCTGGAACTGAAAGCCCGCAACCAGACCGGCGCCGCCATCAAGGCGCTCCTGGGGCTGGCGCCCAAGATGGCCCGGAAGATGGATGAGGACGGCAGCGAAACCGATATCCCCCTGGAGCAGGTCCGGGTCGGCGATCGGCTTCGGATCCGGCCGGGAGAGAAGATACCGGTGGACGGATTGGTGGTCGACGGGGCCAGCTCGGTCGATGAATCAATGATTTCAGGCGAACCGCTTCCCGTGCACAAACAGCAGGGTGACAAGGTGATCGGCGCCACGGTCAACACTACCGGCGCCCTCACCATGCGAGCCGAAAGAGTGGGAAGCGACACCCTGCTCGCCCAGATTGTCGAGATGGTCGCCCGGGCGCAGCGTTCAAGGGCGCCGATCCAGAAGCTGGCCGATCTCGTTGCCGGCGTTTTCGTGCCGATCGTCATTGGCATCGCCTTGATCGCCTTTGGCACCTGGTCTGTTTTCGGGCCCGAGCCACGGTTGGCCCATGCGGTGATCGTCGCGGTCTCCGTGCTGATCATCGCCTGCCCGTGCGCCCTGGGATTGGCCACTCCCATGTCCATCATGGTGGCCACCGGCAGAGGGGCGACCATGGGGGTGTTGTTCAAACATGCCGAAGCCATCGAAACCCTGCGCACGATCGACACCCTGGTGGTGGACAAGACCGGCACCCTGACCCTCGGCAAGCCGAAGCTGACCGGTCTGGTGGCAACGGAAAATATGGGTGAGGAACAATTGCTGCGGCTTGCGGCCAGTCTTGAAAAGGCCAGCGAACATCCCCTGGCGGCCGCCATTGTGGCCGGGGCCGAAGAACGTGGCGTCAGCCCTGCCGCGGTCACCGATTTCACGTCCCATACCGGGAAAGGCGTCTCCGGCACGGTCGAGGGGAGCAAGGTTCTCCTCGGCAACCTCAAACTGATGGAGGAGTTCGGCATCGTTCCCGCTGACCTGGCAACGAGGGCCGAGGCCATGCGCCGGGAGGGCCAGACCGTCATGCTGGTCAGTGCCGACGGCGAGTTCGTCGGACTGCTGGCGGTCTCCGATCCGATCAAGGCAACCACGCCACAGGCCATTCGGGAACTGCACGCCGAAGGGTTGCGGGTGGTGATGCTGACCGGCGACAACCGATCAACCGCCGAGGCGGTGGCGGCCAAACTGGGAATCGATCAGGTGATGGCCGAAGTTCTCCCTGACGAAAAGGCGGCGGTCATCCAACAATTGCAGGCTGAAGGCGCAATGGTCGCCATGGCCGGTGACGGCATCAACGACGCGCCCGCCCTGGCCCAGGCTCAGGTCGGTATTGCCATGGGCACCGGTACCGATGTGGCCATGGAATCGGCCGGCGTTACCCTGGTCAAAGGGGACCTCACCGGCATCGTCCGGGCACGGAAGCTTTCCCGCGCCACCATGGCAAACATCAAACAAAATCTGTTTTTCGCCTTTATCTATAACTCTCTCGGCGTCCCGGTGGCAGCCGGGGTGCTCTATCCTTTCCTCGGCATTTTGCTGTCACCGATGATCGCGGCGGCGGCCATGAGTCTCTCTTCCGTCTCCGTGGTCGGCAATGCCTTGCGGTTACGGCGAGTGAAGATGGCCTGAGGCGAAGCACCGTTTGGCCAAGGGGGATCGCCCCTTATTTTCAACAACCATCAAAGAAGGAGACTGAAAATGAAAAAAATGATCGTGGCCACCTCCCTGTTGTCGATGCTGTTCTTTGCCGGTTCTGCTTTGGCGGTGGACGAACACCACCCGGAAAAGAAGGATGCGCCACCAGCCGAGGCCCAGATGAAGCCGGACCAGATGGATGCCTCTGTGCAACAAATGGAGGCCATGCGGAAAATGATCGAGATGGAGAAAGATCCGGCGGCACGAAAGGCCCTCATGCAGGAGCACATGCAGATGATGATGAAGGACATGAACATGATGTCCATGATGGGGGAGAAGGGCATGATGGGTGGCAAGGGGATGATGGGGGAAAAGGGGATGATGGGCGAGAAGATGATGCCCATGGATGAGCGGATGGGGATGATGGAAAAAAAGATGATGATGATGGAGGAGATGATGCAAGGCATGATGATGCAGCAGGAGATAAAGGCGAAATAATCGTTGCCTCGTCTGGGCCTCCGCCCCTGGTCAGAGGGAAGAAGCCGGTTCCTTGCCAGGGGCGCTCCTGATGCCGTTGATTTGTTGCCAAGAGGCGTGGTCACACTGCGCCTCGACCGGGAGGGAAAACCATGGCAAGCAAAAAATCTTGGTCGAATTTCCTGAGCACTCTTTCAGGGCCACGCTTGGCTTTCCTGGCCTTTGTCGCGGCAGGAGGTTATTTCCTCTGGGCAGAGCACCAGGCCCATCTTCGGGCTGCCTTCCCGTATCTGCTTGTGCTCCTGTGTCCGTTAATGCACCTGTTCATGCACCATGGCCACTCCGGTCACCATACCGGGGATCAGGGGCATGACCATGGAAAACCACCGGCAAAGGAGGGGTGAAATGAACGAGACAGCCCCTGCCTACGGCCTCTGGCACCTGGTCATTCTCAACTCGGCCATCTTCATCTTCTTCGCCTTCAGTTTCATCAAGCCGAAAACCAAGCTCGACTGGCGTTCGCTGAGCGCTTTTTCCGCCTTTATCGTCGCCCTCTTTGTCGAGATGTACGGCTTTCCCCTGACCATCTATTTCCTCTCCGGCTGGCTGCAATCCAGGTTCCCGCAGGCCGATCTCCTCGCCCATGGCAGTGGCCACCTTTGGCATACCCTGTTCGGTTTCAAAGGCAATCCGCACACCCATCCCATCCATCTGCTGAGTAACGTCATGATCTTCGCCGGCTTTTATCTTACCTATCGGGCCTGGTTGGTGCTCCATGCCGCACAACAGGAAGGAAAACTGGCCACCACCGGCCCTTACAGCCGGGTGCGCCACCCGCAATATGACGGGTTCATCTTGGTGATGCTCGGCTTTCTGCTCATGTGGCCGACCTTGCTGACCCTGGTGATGTTTCCGGTCTTGCTGATCGTGTATGTCCGGCTGGCCAAACAGGAGGAAAAGCTGGTGCGCCAGAAATTTGGCCGCGCGTATGACGAATACGCGAACGAGGTGCCCCCCTTCTTGCCGACCTGGAGGAATAAAAGAAACACGACAGCCTGAAAGGGTGACGGTAACGCACAGGATGTATGCCGCCTTTTTCATTCCCCCGTTGTCCGCTCCCCTGGCACAGGCGAAAACAGTCCACAGCAACTCTTGCGATCAGGGGTTGTTCCGCCGTCTTGACGGAACAACGCTTACAGAGCCGAGAAGGCCGCCATGGTCCAGTCAAGGAGAAGGCCAGGAAAAAATCCCAGACCTAGGACGCCCAACAGGCAAAACCCAAGGGCTGCGGCCATGCCCGGCGAAAAGGACAAGCGGGCGACTTCCTGCGGTTCGCCCATGTACATGATGCGGACCACCCGCAGGTAGAAATAGGCGGAGATGGCGCTGAACAGGACCGCGCCGACCACGGTGAGGGGGTAGCCGGCGGCGAATGCGGCCTTGAGCAGGTAAAACTTGCCGATGAAGCCGCCGGTGGGCGGGATGCCGGTGAGGGAAAAGAGGAAGACCAGCATCAGGGCCGCGGCCAGGGGGTGGCGGGTGGCCAGGCCCTGGCAGTCGTCCAGGGATTCGCGGGGCTCTCCCGGTGCGGCCAGGAGCATGAGAATGGCAAAGGCGCCCAGGTTCATGAACAGATAGATGACCAGGTAGGTCATGGTGGCGGCCAGGCCCTCGGCTGTCCCGGCCAGGAGGCCGAGCAGGGCATAACCGGCATGGGCGATGGAGGAATAGGCCAGCATCCGCTTGAGGCTCTGTTGACAGAGGGCGGTGATGTTGCCCACGGCCATGGTCAGCAGGGCGAGCACCGCCAGGATCGGTCCCCAATGGTCGTGCAACTGGGGCAGGCCCAGGAACAGCACCCGGCCGAAGAGGGCGAAGCCGGCCGCCTTGGGACCGACCGACATGAAGGCGGTGACAATGGTCGGCGCGCCCTCGTAGACATCCGGGGTCCAAAAGTGAAAGGGGGCCGCCGCTATCTTGAAACAACATCCGGCCAGCAGCAGGCCGAGAGCGGCCAGCAAGGCCGGATTGGCGCTCAGTTGCCGGGAGGCGATCAGCTCCGCGATCCGGGCGATCTCGGTGGTGCCGGTGAGGCCATACAGCAGCGACATGCCGAACAGCAACAGGGCCGAGGCGAATCCGCCCATGAGGAAGTACTTGATCGCCGCCTCGCTGGTCCGCTGCTCGCGCTTGTGCAGCCCCACCAGGGCATAGATGGGCAGGGCCATCAGCTCCAGCCCCAGGTAGAGGACCATCAGATCGCCGGCCGAGGCCATCAGCAGCATGCCGACCAGGGAAAAGAGCAGCAGGCTGTAGTACTCCCCCTGGCGCAGGCCGATGACCCGGCAGAACTGCTCGCTCATCAGGGTGGTCAGGATCACTGCCCCCAGGCAGATGGCCTTGAACACCATGGCATAACCGTCGGCAAGAAACATGCCGCCAAAGGCCGTGGTGAATTGCGCCCCCAGGACCATGGCCAAGGCGGTGACGCAGCCGACCACGGTCAGCCAGGGCAGCAGGTGCCGCTGCCGGGGCAGGAACAGGTCGCAGCCGATCAGCAGCACGCCGATGGAGATCAGCAGCAGTTCCGGAAGAATGGGTTCCACGGCGGTCCAGTTGACAGCCACAGTGTCGATCATGGTCGTTCCTCGTACACGTTCGCGAAAAGTGTCATCGATGGTTCAGGGATGGAGCATGGTGCCAGTCGGCAGCGCCACACCGGCCAGGCCCACGCCATGGACCTGATCGAGCAGATGCCCGACCGAGACATGGAGGAAACCGAGCAAGGCGTTCGGGTAGAGCCCGATCCAGAAGATCAGCACCACCATGGGCGCAAGCGTCAAGATCTCCCGCAGGTTGAGCTGGGTCAATCCCCGCATCCCCTCCTTGACCTCGTTGAAAAAGAGGCGCTGATAGAGCCAGAGCATGTACCAGGCCCCGAGGATCAGGCCGGAGGCCGCCACCACCGAGGTCCAGGGCTGGCGTTCGAAGCCGCCGAGCAGGATGAGGAATTCGCCGACAAAGCCGTTGGTGCCGGGCAAGCCGACCGCCGCCAGGGTGAAGAGGAGAAAAAAGCCGGCGAACACCGGCATGGTCGAGGCCAGGCCGCCATAGGCCGCGATCTCCCGGGTGTGGGTGCGCTCGTAGATCATGCCGACGGCGAGGAACAGGGCGCCGGTGACCACGCCGTGATTGATCATCTGCAGAATGGCACCTTCCAGCCCGCGCTGGTTCAAGGCAAACATCCCCAGAGTGACAAAACCCATGTGGCTGACCGAACTGTAGGCGATCAGCCGCTTGAGATCGGACTGGGCCAGACAGATGATGGCGCCGTAGACAATGGCGATCACCGACAGCACCAGCATGGGCAGGAGCATCTGTTGGGTGGCGTCGGGCAGGATGGGCAGGGAAAAGCGCAGGAAACCGTAGGCCCCCATCTTGATCAGCACCCCGGCCAGGACGACCGAACCGGCGGCCGGGGCCTCGGTATGGGCGTCGGGCAGCCAGGTGTGCACCGGCCACATCGGGACCTTGACCGCGAAGGCGGCGAAAAAGGCCCAGAAGAGGATGAGTTGCAGCTTGAGCGAATAGGGTTGTCCGGCCAGCTTGAGGATGTCGAAGGTGTGGCCGCCATGCTGATACAGGAGGATGATGCCCACCAGCATCAAGAGGCTGCCGACCAGGGTGTAGAGGAAAAACTTAATGGTGGCGTAGATCCGGTTGGGGCCGCCCCAGATGCCGATGATCAGGAACATCGGGATGAGCATGGCCTCCCAAAAGATGTAGAAGAGGAAAAAGTCGGTGGCACAGAACACCCCCATCATCGCCCCTTCCAGGAGCAGCAGGGCAATGAAGAATTCCGGCACCTTGTCGCTGATCGCCTCCCAGGACACGAGCACCGACAGCACGATGATCAGCGCGGTCAGCAAAAGAAAGAGGATGGAGATGCCGTCGATGCCGAGCGCGTAGTTGATGTGCAGGGCCGCAATCCAAGGATGATGCTCGGTGAACTGCATCACGTGGGTGGACTTGTCGAACAGCAGGACGAGCGGCAGGGTCAACAGCAGTTCGACCAGGCTGACGAGCAGGGCCATCGTGCGGATGGTGGCCGTCTGTTGCCTGGGCACGCACAGCAGCGACAGCCCACCGAGGATCGGGAAGAAGATCAGGGTGCTGAGCAGAGGTATGGACATCGGGAACGCTTCCGTAAAGGGTTCGGGTTAGAGGCCGATCAGGAGCACGGCCACCAGGGCGAGGGCGCCGCCGCCCATCCAGGCGAGGTAGTGCGAGACCTGGCCATCCTGGATACGCCGCAATCGTTCGGAAAAAGAGCCGATGGCCCGGGGCAGACCGTTGACCACGCCCTCGATGCAGGCCAGGTCGACGATCCGCAGCACCACCCCGCGACTGAAGGCCAGGGTCGGCCTGACGATGGCGGCATCGTACAGTTCATCGACATAGTATTTGTTGCGCAGCACCCGGTAGGCAAAGGCCAACCGCTCGGCCAGGATGCCGGGCAGATGGGGTTTGAGCCGGTAGAGGTAAAAGGCCAGGCCGATGCCGCAGACCCCGGCCAGGATGGAGCCCCCCATGAGCAGGGCCTCGGTGGTGCCGGAAACATGGACATGGGGATGGCCGAGCACCGGTTCCAGGAAATGGGCCCAGTGGTTGTCGCCGCCGAGAATCGCCGGCACCCCGAACCAGCCGGCAGCCACGGCGCCGATGGCCAGCAGGACCAACGGCCAGGTGACCACGGCCGGCGATTCGTGGAGGTGATGGCGCTGTTCCTCGCTGCCCCGGAACTCGCCGTGGAAGATGAGGAACAAGAGGCGGAAGGAGTAGAAGGCGGTCATGAAGGCCACCAGGATGCCGATGGCCCAGGCAAACTTGCCGGCCGCCAGCTCGGTGTTGAAGGCCATGAGCAGGATCTCGTCCTTGCTGAAAAAGCCGGCCAGGCCGGGCACGCCGGCAATGGACAGCGAAGCGAGGAGAAAGGTCCAGTAGGTGATCGGCATCTTGTGCTTGAGGCCGCCCATGGCGCGCACATCCTGCTCGTGGTGCATGCCGAGGATTACCGAGCCGCAGCCGAGAAAGAGCAGGGCCTTGAAAAAGGCGTGGGTGAAGAGGTGGAAGATGCCGGCGGAGTAGGCGCCGACCCCGCAACCGATGAACATGTAGGCCAGTTGGCTGACCGTGGAATAGGCCACCACCCGCTTGATATCGGTCTGGACCAGGGCGATGGTGGCGGCGAACAGGGCGGTGACCGCACCGAGCACGGTGATCAGGTTGAGGGCAAAGGGCGACAGCGTGAACACCGGATTACAGCGGGCGACTAAAAAGACGCCGGCGGTGACCATGGTGGCGGCATGGATCAGGGCGCTGACCGGGGTCGGCCCTTCCATGGCGTCGGGCAGCCAGACATGCAGCGGCATCTGGGCCGACTTGCCGATGGCGCCGCAGAACAGCAGCAGGGCGATCAGGGTGGCCAGGCCGACCGGGTGGCCGAACAGGGCCATGGTCTGCCCCTCCAGTTCGCCGACCCGGCTGAACACCTCCTGGTAATGAAGGCTGCCGAACTGGGTGAAGATCAGAAACAGGCCGAGGATGAAGCCGAAATCGCCGAAGCGGTTGACGATGAAGGCCTTCTTGCCGGCATCGGCGGCCGATTTTTTTTCGTAGTAGAAACCGATGAGGAGGTAGGAAGAGAGCCCCACTGCCTCCCAGCCGAAGAACAACTGGAGAAAGTTATTGCCCAGCACCAGCATCAGCATCGAGAAGGTAAAGAGGCTCAAATAGGCGAAGAAGCGATAATAGCCCTCCTCGCCCTTCATATAACCCACCGAGTAAATGTGGACCAGCGAACTGACGCTGGTGACCACGATCAGCATCACCGCGGTGAGTTGATCGACCAGGAAGCCGACGGAGACGACCAGGTTGCCGGACTGAATCCAGGTGTAGACATCCTGGTTGACGATCACCCCGGATTGGACCCGGAAAAAAGCGGCCAGGGCGCAGCCAAAGGAGAGCAGCACGGTGACGATCGGCAACCAATGGGCCCGCGTCCCCATGCGCTTGCCCAGCAGGAGGGTCAGGACAAAGGAGGCCAGCGGCAGGAGCGGGATGGCAAGGAGGGAGGCCGGCATGTTTGTTAGCCCTTGAGGTGGTTGATGGTGTCGACGTGGACGGATCGCCGGCTCCGGTAGAGGGCGATGGCGATGCCCAGCCCGATGGCAGCCTCGGCCGCGGCCACGGTGATGATGAAAAAGGTGAAGGCCTGGCCGCGCACGCTGTCGAGGAAATGGCTCAGCGCCACCAGGTTGAGATTGACGCCGTTGAGCATCAACTCGATGGAGAGAAACATGATGATCACGTTGCGCCGGGTGAGAAAGCCGCACACCCCGATGCAGAACAGGATCGCGGCCAGGGCCATGTACCAGGACAGGGGGATCATCGGCGCGCCTCCTGGGGTTGAACCTGCGACGGGTCGCCGGTATCCGCGCCTTCCCTGCCCGTCCCCTCGTCCCGCCGCGCCAGCACCAGACCGCCGATCAGGGCCACCAGCAGGATCAGGCCGGCGATCTCGAAGGGCAAGAGGTAGGTGGAATACAGCTCCTGGCCCATGGCCTTGGTGTGGGTCAGTTCGCGGATGGCCTCGATGGTCCAGGCGCCCTTCTCGCCCAGGGTGAAGGCGGGGATGACCGCGATCAACCCCACGGCCAGGCCGGCGGCGATGATCCGGCCCAGCCAGGCATTGGGCACAAAGGCGGTCAGGTGCAATTCCTCGCGCAAACTGACCAGAAAAAGGACAAAGAGGTAGAGCACCAGGATGGCCCCGGCATAGACGATGATCTGCACCGCGGCCAGGAACTCGGCGTTCAGGGTCAGGTAGAGCCCGGCCATGTGAAAGAAGAGCACCAGGACCATGAGCACGCAGTGCACCGGATTACGCAGGCTGATGGCCAGGATGCCGCTGGTGATGATCATCAGGGCGCAGTAGCCGAAAAAAAGCTGGAGAAACATCGACATCACTCCTTGTTTAAACAATTTCCGCCGGCATGCTTCGTTCGACCAATCTCCTCTTTGTCATTCCGAACGCAGGTGAGGAATCTCGAAACCATCCCGAGATTTCTCCCTTTGGTCGAAATGACAGATCGGAAATGTCAACTTGAAAGCAAACCGGAATGAGTTCCGGCGGCGGTTCGAGCCTGCGCGCAGACCTTTCATTGTTCGTTGCGGCCAGCCAATTTGGTCCAGCCATGCTGGTCAGGCTTGTTCCGGCGGCAGATGCTGCCGCCACTTGCGGCCCACCACCTGCTGCTCGCCGCTCCACTCGGGCGAAACCGGCAGCCGTTTCGGCGCGGGCAGGTCCCGCTCCGGCAGGCCGCGCGGCCGCCAGAAGGGATTGACGTACTGCTCGACCGGTATATCCAGCCCGGCGACGAATTGGTCCCAGTTGGCCAGCAACTGCTCCTTGGTGAAATAGAGCGAGGCCCGCTCAAACCGGCTGTATTCATAGACTTCGGTCAAGACGATGGCGTTCACCGGGCAGACCTCCTCGCAGTAGCCGCAGTAGACGCAGCGCAGGGCCTCGATCCGGTAGCAGTCGATCACCCGGCGGCTGCCCGGCTCCTTGTCCTTGTGCGAGCGGATGCGGATGCAGCGCGAGGGGCAGGCCATGGCGCAGCGCATGCAGCCGATGCATTTGCAATCACCGGTCTCGGCATCGCGCACCAGGGCATGCTGGCCGCGGAAACCGGTGCGGATCTGCGGCCGCTCCTCGGGGTACTGGCGGGTGATCGGCTTGGAAAAGAGCCTCTTCAGGGTCAGTCCCATGCCCTGGAGGATCTCGGTCTGGAAGATGGTGGCCAGCCAGCCGCGTGGGGGTTTGTATTGAATCTGCATATTTTTTGAGTTTTCCCCTCCCCTAGCCCATGATCGCCTTGAGGCAGGCGGTGAGAACGATGTTGGCCAACGCCAGCGGGATCAAAATTTTCCAGCCCAGGTCCATCAACTGGTCGTAGCGGTAACGCGGCAGGGTGGCCCGGATCCAGATGAACACAAACATGAACAGATACACCTTGAGCACAAACCACAGCGGCGGAAAAAACGGCACCGCAAAGGGCCCGTTCCAGCCGCCGAGAAAGCAGATGGTGGCAATGGAGGCCATGACCATCATGCCGATGTATTCGGCCATGAAGAAGATGGCGTAGCGCATGCCGCTGTATTCGGTGCAGTAGCCGGAAACCAGCTCGGTTTCCGCCTCGGGCAGGTCGAAAGGCACCCGGTTGGTTTCGGCCAGCATGCTGATGAAAAAGACGAAAAAGCCGAGGCACTGGGGCAGCAGATACATGCCGAGAAAGCGGTCGCCCTGGGCCTCGACGATGGCGCTCAGGTTGAGGGAGCCGGCCATGAGCATCACCCCCACCAGGCTGAGACCCATGCTGATCTCGTAGCTGATCACCTGGGCCATGGAGCGCAGGCCGCCGAGGAAGCTGTATTTCGAGTTCGAGGCCCAGCCGGCCAGGACCACGCCGTAACTGGCCAGCGAACTCATGGCGAAGACGAACAACAGGCCGATGTCGATGTCGGCCAGGACCCAGCCCTTGGCAAAGGGGAGCACCGCCAGCGAGGTCAGCATCGCCACCAGGCAGATGATCGGCGCGGCCAGGAAGGTCGGCCGGTCGGCGTTTTCGGGGATGATGTCCTCCTTGAAAAAGGACTTGATGCCATCGGCAATGGGCTGGAGCAGGCCGTGCCAGCCGACCCGCATCGGCCCCAGCCGCACCTGCATGTGGCCGATGATCTTGCGCTCGAAATAGGTCGCATAGGCCACATGGAGCATGACCACCGCAAACAGGATCACGATCCACACGAGCATGAGCAGGATATTCATAGGGTTCCTCGGTAACAGAGCATTCCGGTTAGGTTACATAAAAAAATCACCGATCCGACTCGCCCAGGACCACGTCCAGGCTGCCGATGTTGGCGATCAGGTCGGCAATCAGCTCGCCCTTGGCGATGGCGGCCAGGGCCCCGATGTGGATGAAGGAAGGCGAGCGGATGTGCATCCGATAGGGCCGGTTGTTGCCGTCGGATATGAAATAAAAACCCAGTTCACCCTTGGGCACCTCGGTGGCCACGTAGACATCGCCGGAAACATACAAATTGCGGTCGCGGATCAGTTTGATCAGGCCGGTGCCGTAGGCGTTGGTGGAAGCCTCGATTCGGGCCGGCGTCTTGTTGGGCATGACCAGATCCGGGACATCGGGACCGGCGATCGGGCCGGGCGGCAGTTGGTCGATGCACTGCTGGATGATGCGGACCGACTGGTGCATCTCCTCCATGCGGCAGCGGTAACGGGCATAGATGTCGCCGTCGCTGCCCAGGGGGACCTCGAAGTCGACCAGGGCGTAGGCGTCGTAGGGCTGGTGCTTGCGGAGGTCGTAATCCACGCCCGAGCCGCGCAGACAGGCCCCGGTCAGACCCAGGGCCAGGGCCTCCTCGCCGCTGACCTTGCCCACGCCCACCGTGCGCTTGAGCCAGATGCGGTTGGTGTCGATCAGGGTTTCGTATTCCTCGATCTTGGCGGGGAAGATGTCAAGGAAGCGCTGCAACTCGTCGATGAAGGAGCTGGTCACATCCTGGCGCACACCGCCGATGCGGGGATAGGAGAAGGTCAGCCGGGCGCCGCAGAGCTCCTCGAAGAGATCGAGCAGAATCTCGCGCTCCCGGAAACAGTACAAAAAGACGGTCATGGCGCCGATATCCAGGGCATGGGTGGCCAGCCACAACAGATGGGAACAGAGGCGCGACATCTCGCCGACGATGGTGCGGATGTACTGGGCGCGCAGGGGCACCGAGATACCGAGCAACCGCTCCACCGCCACGCAGTAACCGACGTTGTTGGCCATGGCCGCGATGTAGTCGAGCCGGTCGGTGAGGATCAGGGCCTGGGCATAGGTCCGGTTTTCCGCCAGTTTCTCGAAGCCCCGGTGGAGGTAACCGACCTGGGGGGTGCATTCGACGATGGTTTCGCCGTCCAGTTCGAGGTCGACCCGGAGCACGCCGTGGGTGGCCGGGTGCTGCGGCCCCATGCGCAGGGAATAGCGTTCGCCTTCACCGTCGGCCACCGGAATATCGAGACTTTTCGTGATGGGCCGGGTCATTGGTCGTCCTCCTGCGGCGCTTGCTGTCCGTGGGCATGGCCTTCCGGATCGAACCCATGCTGATCGAGCTCCTTGATCTTGGCCAGCAGCTCGGTCATGCCGACCCACTCCTCCTTGCCCTTGAGCGGGTAATCCTTGCGCAGGGGATGGCCGACCCAGTCCTCGGGCAGCAGCACCCGCCGCAAATCGGGATGGCCATTGAAACGAATACCCAACAGATCAAAGGTTTCCCGTTCCAGCCAGTTGGCCCCGGTCCAGAGCTCGACCACCGAATCGATGGCCGGGTCCTTGTCGCCCACCTGGGCCCGCAACCGGATCTCGTGGCGCCGGGGGATGGAATAGAGGTTGTAGACCACCTCGAACCGGGTCAGGCCGGGCTCCTTGCGGCGGGCATTGTCGACCCCGCAGAGCGAACGCAGGTGGTTCATACGCAACTCGTCGTGGTCACGCAAAAACCGCAAGATATCCACGATCCGGCCCGGTCGGATCACCGCCGCCGTCTGCCCCTGATTGGTGTAGCTGTGCAGGATCTCGTCGGGAAACTCGGCCCGCAGCCGATCGACTATCGCCACTTGCTCCATCGGTATTCTTCCTTGCGAATCTTTTCCTGGAGTTTCAAGAACCCTTCCAGCAAGGCCTCAGGGCGGGGCGGGCAACCGGGGACATAGACATCCACCGGGATGATCTGGTCGACCCCCTGGGTGACCGCGTAGGTCTCGAACACCCCGCCGCTACAGGCGCAACTGCCCATGGCCAGGACATAGCGGGGCTCGGGCATCTGATCGTAGACCCGGCGCAGCACCGGCGCCATCTTCTTACTCAAGGTGCCGGCCACCACCATGCAGTCGGCCTGGCGGGGGCTGGCCCGGAAAAGGATGCCGAAGCGGTCGAGGTCGTTGGTCGAAGCGCCGGCGTCCATCATCTCGATGGCGCAGCAGGCCAGGCCAAAGGTTACCGGCCAGATCGACCCGGCCCGGCCCCAGTTGACCAGCTTGTTCAGCGGCCCCAAGAGGGCGTTGGCGCCGGGGATGTAGCGCACCCCCTCCTCCAGTTGCACCATGGCCGGATCGGCTATTTCTCCCATTGCAGGACCTCCTTTTTCCAGGCGTAGACATAGCCGACCAGGAGCAACCCGATGAACAAGAGCATCTCCACCAGGGCAAACAGGCCCAGCCGGTCATAACTGACCGCCCAGGGGTAGAGGTAGATGGCCTCGACATCGAAGACCACGAACAGGATGGCGATCAGGTAGAACTTGACCGAAAAGCGCATCCGCGGCGCCTCGGTGGGCTCGTTGCCCGACTCGTAGGCGATCAGTTTTTCCTTGTACGGCCGGCTGAGGCGGAAAAACCGCCCCACGAACAGGGTCAACACTCCGAACAGAACCCCGAAGATCAGGAGCAGCAGGATGCCGAGATATTCCTTGGGCAGCGCGTCCATGGTTCGTGCACCCGTCAGCGCCGGTTGTGGAGCAACTGCTCGGCAAAGGCCTGCCGGGCCGCCTGCGAGGCCTGGGAAGGCGTCGTGAAGGTCAGGCAACCGGTGGTGCACTTGGTGACGCAGGCCGGTTGCAGCCCCTCATCGATCCGGTCCTTGCACAGGTCGCACTTGCCCACCTTGCCGGTGTCGGGATTCCACTGGGGGACGGTCCAGGGACAGGCGGTGATGCAGGCCTTGCAGCCGACGCAGGTTTTGGCGTCGACATAGACGATGCCGTCCTGGTCGCGCCGCCGCATGGCGCCGGTGGGACAGGCGTCGACGCACCAGGGTTTCTCGCAATGGAAGCAGGCGAGATAGACGAAATCGATCTGCGGCGGCGAGATTTTCGCCGAGGAGACCTCGATCATCCGGCAGTAATAGGCGCCGGGGCCGGAATTGTTCTTGTCCTTGCAGTGGACCTCGCAGGCCCGGCAACCGATGCAGTCGGCCACGTTTTGGGTAACAATATATTTGCTCATGATGATTCTCCTGCGCTTACGCTCGGGTCGCCCGGGTCACGGTGACAAAACATTCGGCCAGATTGAGACCACCACCGGCCTGGTCCCACTCCTTGAGCTTGCCCTGCATGAACAACTGATCGGCCAAGCCCTTGCCCAACGAGCGTTTCTTGACCGGCACATCGGTGCCGAAGCCGTGGAGCATGAACACCGCCTCGGGATGGATCAGGTCGGTGACATAGGCGGCTATCTTGCCCTGCATGTCGCCATTGGCGACCAGCACCTGGTCGCCATCCTTGATGCCGAGCTTCCCCGCGGCCGCGCTGTTGATCCACAGCTTGTTGACATCGAGTAGATCGCAGAGGATCGGATTGTTGTGATGCATGCCGTGGGCCTGGTAGCCGTTGCGGCCGAACAGCAAGCGAAAACTCCCGGCAGGCGGCCCTTCGGGGGCGACATAGGGCGGGAGCGACGGCACGCCCATGGCCTCCCATTTTTGATTGACCAGCTCGATTTTGCCCGATTCGGTGCCAAACTTGAGCTTGTCGCGATCAAACCAGATGGCCTGGTTGCTCAATTTAACGAAGCCCTTGGCGTCGAAATCGGCGATCGATACCCCGGTATCCTGCAACTGGTACTGCCAGATATCCTCGATGGTATTGAAGGGAAAACAGTCACCCTTGCCCAGTCGCTTGGCCAATTCGACATAGATCTCCCAGCCGGCCTTGGTGTTGTTGAGCGGTTTGACGCACTGCTGCCGCCGGCCGAATCCGGGCTTGAGCCCCTTTTCGGTGCGCAGGATATCGTCGCGCTCAAGAAAGGTGTTTTCCGGCAGAATCACGTCGGCGAACCAGGCGGTCTCGCTGAAGTTGACGTCCACGGCCACGATCAGATCGAGCTTGTCGAGGATCCGCCTTTGCTCCTTGGTATCGGGCAGGGCGATGAACGGGTTGTGGCGATGGACGAAATAGGCCTTGACCGGATAGGGCAGGCCGGAATCGATGGCGGCGTAGGCGGTCTGCAACATGCCCGCGCCCTTGTCCCACTGGGGATAGCGGCTGCCGCAGCCGTCGGCCCGCTCCTCGTTCACCGCCGGCACCAGGGCGGCCAGGCTCTTGAGGCCGGACTTGCCGGCATCCTTGGGGCCCTTGGGGTAGAAGAGGCCGCCGGGCTGCTCGATGCTGCCCATCAGGGCATTGAGGATGTGGATCATCCGCGAGGCATGGAAGGAATCGCGGTAGCGGGCCAGCATCCAGCCGGGGTGAATGATCACCTTGGGCCGGTCCTCGTTCAGTTCGCGGCAGAAGGCCTCGATTTCGGCGGCCGCGATACCGGTCTCGCCAGCGGCCCACTCCGGGGTGTAGGGGGCGAGAAAGGTTTTGAATTCAGGGAGTCCGTTGACGTAGCGATCAACGAAGTCGCGATCGTACCAGCCGTTGTTGACGATGCAATGGGCCATGCCGAGCAGCAGGGCGTAATCAGTACCCGGCTTGATCTGCCAGTAGCGGCTGGCCTTGCCGGCGGTGACCGAGGCCCGCGGATCGATGTAGGTGACCCGGGCACCGTTCTTGATCCCCTTGAGGAAGTTTTTGACCTCCTTCACCTTGATCGACTCGGTGATGTTGCGGCCGAAAAGGACGATGTGCCGGGCGTTTTCGTAATCGTAGGCAAAATCCTTGCGCCCCAGGCCGTAGACCGACTTGGAGGCGTGGTGGACGTTGCGGCCGCAGGTGCAATCGTGGTTGATGTAGTTGGGCGAGCCCAGGGCTTTGACAAAGGCCTGGCGCAGATCGGCGAAAGGGCCGCCCCGGTCGGAGAACATGACGGCCCGGCCACCGTGCTCTTTGAGGATGGTGTTGAGACGGGTGGTGATATAGTCGAAGGCCTCGTCCCAGGAGGCTTCCCGCCACTCCCCTTCCCCGCGCTGGCCCCGGCGCAGCAGCGGCGCCGTGGGCCGTTGCCGGTCCTGGCGCTGGGCAAAGGCGGCCCCGCCCTTGGCACAGAGGCTCTTGCCCATGCCGCCGTCATGGCTGTTGCCCTCAATCCACACCGGCTGACCGTTTTCCACCTGCACAGCCACCGGACAGCGGACGGCGCACATGCCGCAAATGCTGTATTTCGTCTCTTTCATCGTCGTTTTCCTCACTTGGCTCCAACTTCCGCCTGTCGAAGTTCTCCTCGACAGCCCACTTCCTTTGTCAATTCAATTGATACAACTTTGTACAGATCAGATCACGACTGCAACGCACCACCACCGCTCCAGCGACCCGACTTCGAGAAATTGCGTATTCGGCCCCTTGTATCTTTTGGCAAAAAACCAGCACGTTGCGCTGCGCCAAACTTTCACATCAACAATACTGATAAAAAAATATGATTATATAAAATAAAATTTAAAAGTGACTGTTATATCTACAAAATTCAAGGTTAAAAAGAAAATCTATTTTGCAACACCAATTAATAAATTGCATTGATCATTGTGCGCAACTCGCAGACCTCAAACATTTTTTCATGCAGCCCTTCCGGCACCCCGATAAACAATACAAAGTCAAAAAAAATGGTCAACACAATACCGTATCTCCGTCAGCAATCGGCGGAGGCTCTTCGGCACCAGACCGTTTCTTGTGTTCCCAAGCCGGGCGCTCATAGCCACTCTGACCCCGGTATCAACTAGCCATACCTTTTTTTTATTAGCCACACCTAAAAAAGAATTGACACCTTTTCCCCGCCGGCTATAGTGCTTTCAATTTTAATACACCCTAAAAAATAATTAAAGCCCTAAAGCAATCGCTGGTTACACAAACGGTTGCCACCGGAACGAGAAAACAACCATGCAAAACGTTTGCCCCCACACGAAGATACAAACATCAATGGAACCATCGTTTCCCCTCGCCCTGGCTGGGGAGGGCGAGAAGGTAAAAATCGTCCTGTTCCGCGGTGGCGGTACGATGCAGGAACGTCTGCTCAGCATGGGAGTACAGGTGGAAGACGAAATCGTGGTGATTCAGCGGCAACACAATGGGGCGGTACTCATTGAAAAAGCGGGGAGCCGTTACGCCCTTGGAGGCGGGATGGCTCATAAAATCAACGTGATCAGGTGTTCAACATGGAACAGAGTTTAGCTGACCTCTCCGTGGGAGAAAAAGGAGCGGTCCTTGGCTTTGCCAAGGGCAGCCAGGCCTATCGCCAGAAGCTTCTGGCAATGGGATTAATCAAGGAAACCGAATTTCAGGTGACGCGGGTGGCGCCCATGGGTGATCCGGTGGAAATCCGGGTGCGCGAATACAGTCTCAGCCTGCGCAAGGACGAGGCCAAAGCCCTGCTGGTGGGAAGGAGGATCGGGCAATGAGCGATATTGTTATCGGGGTTGTCGGCAACCCCAACTGCGGCAAGACCACCCTGTTCAATTGCCTGACCGGCGCCAAACAGCGGGTCGGCAACTGGCCCGGTGTCACTGTTGACCGCAAGACCGGGAGCTACCGCTTTACAGATAGGACAGTGCAGGTGATCGACACCCCCGGCATCTACTCCCTGGCCGCCTCCTCCCTCGACGAACAGATCACCAGGGATTTTGTACTTTCGCGGGAGGCGCACCTGATTGTCAACATCGTCGACGCCTCCAACATCGAGCGCAACCTGTACCTCACCAGCCAGTTGCTGGAGATGGGGGCATCATTGATTATCGCCCTCAATATGATGGACATGGCAGCGGCGCGGCAATTGACCATCGACGTGCAAGGACTGGCCCAGCGGCTGGGGTGCCCGGTCGTCCCCCTGGTCGCTGCCCAAAACAAGGGCATCGACGAACTGAAAGCGGCCATCCGCGCTGCGGCCGGTGGCATGCCCCCGGCCACGGCCAAGGTGGAATATCCGGCACCGGTGCAAGCGGCCCGGGAACTCCTGTCCCGGGAAATCCAGGATATCTGCGCCATCCGCACAATCGATCCTTCCTGGCTGGCACTCAAGTTGCTGGAGGGAGACGAACAGGCGGCGCGCTCCATCGGACTCAATCAAGCCATCAACGCACGGATCGCGGACTTGCAGCAGCGGATCGAACAGGCAGAGGGCGAGGAGGCCGACATTGTCATCGCCTCGGCCCGCTACGGTTTTGTCTCCTGGTTGACCCGGGATCTGGTCAAGAAACGGGGTCAGGTCAGCATCACTCTCTCCGACCGGATCGACCGCGTCGTGCTCAGCCGGGTGTTCGGCATTCCCATTTTCCTGCTGGCCATGTATCTGATGTTCATGTTCACCATCAATCTCGGGGGTGCCTTCATCGATTTCTTCGACCAACTGGCCGGCGCCCTTTTTGTCGACGGTTTCGCCGAACTGCTCACCAGCTTGCATGCCCCGGAATGGCTGATTGTCGTCCTCGCCACCGGCATCGGCGGCGGTATCCAGACCATGGCCACCTTTATCCCGCCCATCGGCTTCATGTTTCTCTTCCTCTCCCTGCTCGAGGATTCCGGCTACATGGCCCGAGCCGCCTTTGTCATGGACCGGTTCATGCGCTTCATCGGCCTGCCGGGCAAGGCCTTTGTACCGATGCTGGTCGGGTTTGGCTGCAATGTGCCGGCGATCATGGCCACCCGCACCCTGGAGAACGAGCGTGACCGCACCCTGACGATCATGATGACCCCCTTCATGTCCTGCGGCGCACGGCTGCCGGTCTATGCCCTCTTTGCCGCCGCCTTTTTCCCGGTGGGCGGTCAGAACCTGGTGTTTTTGCTCTACCTCATCGGCATCGGCTTTGCAGTGTTGACCGGCCTGGTCCTGAAGAACACCCTGCTCCAAGGCGAGGTCACCCCCTTTGTCATGGAAATGCCGCCCTATCATCTGCCCACCATCCGGTCCGTTCTCCTCAGGGCCTATGACCGGTTGAATTCATTTTTATTCAAGGCGGGCAAGGTGCTGGTGCCGATCATCATGGTCCTCTCCTTCCTCAACTCGTTGGGGACGGATGGCAGTTTCGGCAATGCCAACACCGAAAAATCGGCCCTCGCCTCGGTGAGCAAGATGCTGACCCCGGCACTCAACCCCCTGGGGGTGACCGAGGACAATTGGCCGGCCACGGTCGGCGTTTTTACCGGCATCTTTGCCAAGGAAGCGGTGGTCGGCACCCTGGACGCCCTCTATACCGGAATCGGTCAGCAAACCGCGCCGGAGGAAGAGCCTGCCGAGCCCAAAGCCTTTGATTTGCGGGGCAGAATCAGCGACGCCCTTGCCACCGTTCCGGAAAACTTGATGGGGATCATCGATACCGTGGCCGATCCCCTCGGCTTCTCCATCGGCGATGTCAGTGATGCCGCGGCAGCAGCGGAAGCGCAGAAGGTCAACGCCGCCACCTTTGGCTCCATGGTCGCGCTCTTCGGCAGTCCAAGCGCCGCCTTTGCCTATATGCTGTTCGTTCTGCTCTACTTTCCGTGCGGCGCGGCCATTGCCGCCGTCTACCGGGAGACCAACCTCGCCTGGACCGCCTTTGCCGGATTCTGGACCACCTTTCTTGCCTATCTGACCTCAACCCTCTTTTATCAGACGGCCAATTTTTCCGCACAGCCCGGCTACGCCCTCCTGGTGATCGCTCTCGATCTGTGCGTTTTTGCCGGCGTGGTCATGATGATGAAATCGATGGGTGCCGCGAATCGGCGTTCCCGATCAACGGTTCCGATCACGGCCTCGGTTGCATCCGGTCTTGCCGGAAAACGCTAACAGGAGACGACATGGATCTGATTCAACTCAAACAATACCTGCAAGCGCGCAGGATTGTGCCGCTGCAGGACGTGGCGTTCCATTTCAAGGTGGATGTCGAGACGGTTCGTCCTCTTCTCGATGTCTGGATCGGTAAGGGCAGGGTCCGCCGGAACGCCGGGACTGCCGGGGCGTGTCAAGGGTGCTGCAAATGCGATCCCGCCACCATAGAAATCTATGAATGGCTGGAGTAATTTTCTATATTGGGCGCCTGCAGGTTGAGCGTTGTGACGCTTTCTGCGGTCAAACCATGCCAAAATCGAAAAAAATATCAATAATCATAACAAATATAAGGAGTTGCGCGAATGCCTGAAAAATATGTGAAATGCGCCAGTATTGCTTTGCTGGGATTTTTCTCTTGGATATCCGTGGCTACCGCCGGAGAGGTCGTTTCGGTCAATGGTGCGGCGCCGGTGGTCGAGGAAGAAGCCGGTCCGGAACACGGCAAGATCAACACCGCCGATGCCTCTCCGGTCGATCCCGGCCATTTTGAGATCGAGTCCTCGATCGCCTCCACCCATGCCAATCGTTTTTGGGGCAACAGTGGCAAGAGCCACGCCAGAAGCCAGGCGCAAGAACTGGTACTGGGGCTTTCCGCCACCGTCGGGGTCATGGCTGACGTCGACGTGGCGGTGAGCGGAAGTTATGCCTGGCTGAAAGATGGGGAAAACGATTTTGATCCCGAGGATGGGGTTTTCGGCCCGAAACGCGGCCATGACCTGGGCGATCTCGATATCAGCGGCCGTTATCGTTTTTTTGAGAGCAAGGAACAGAGCCTGGAACTGGCATATATTGGCGGGGTTACCATTCCGACGGGAAGCAGTTCCGACGGAGAAGAGATCGGCACCAGCCAGGAATTCTGGAGTTTCAATCAAACCTTGGTCGCCAGCAAGGATTGGGGGCAATGGACTGCCAATGCGGCGGTCGGGTATGCCTTACCGCTCGGGGAGAAACGCGAAGGGGAACGGGGGACCTTCACTGCCGATGCAGCGGTCGGCTATCAGCTCCTGCCCTGGCTCCAGCCGGAGGTGGAATTGAATTTTGGTCACGATTTTCATACCAGCGAAGATGACCGGGAGGTGCTGGCGGCAACAGCGGGACTGGTCATGCCCTTCAACGATCGGATTCGCGTAAACGTAGGTGTGCAGCAGGGGCTGTGGGGCCGAAATACCGACAAGACAACCTGCCTGTTCGCTGCGCTTAAGCTGGCCTTTTGAAAAAGCAAGTCTGGCCACCAGACTGATCCACGAATTCTAGCGTGCTCCCCTCACCTCCTGGAAAGAGTTTTCCAGGAGTTTTTTTCAACTTTTTATATTAGGTATAGCTAATTTTATCTGGGGCCACAAACATGAACCGGTTATCATCGAATCGCAGGCTTCTGCAACCCAAAAAAATATGGGAAATCGAAGGATGCTACAAGTGTGCCTTGATCGGTACCTGCCTGACGCGCGTCGAGCTCCGCAAGCTGGCCAGAGAAAGAATCTATGCCGTTGAGCCGGGAAGGGACGATTACCAGCTTCACGCCCATTTCATCAATCTTTCCGGCCAGGCAGACGCCTCAGGCAAAGCATTGCACAGGTTTCTGGAAAAAAAATATCGCCCGGCGGTGAGAAAATACCGCAGCGTCTCCACGGACCTCGAAATACAGGCCCTGTGGAACGAAGACCTCGCTGAAGGGCGGGTGGATAGCGCCTGGTGGGCCGTCATGACTCATCCCCTTGCCTCGCCGGAGTTCGTTGGTCGCCTCTATGCTTACATCCACATGCTGAGCCACGAGAGCACCAGCAATTATTACAAGGATCGCACCTTGATAAGAAATCTCCTTGCCAAGACAGCCATGCTTGAAGAAGTGCTGGGGTCGGAGCGGCAATATTTTCGGCAGAAAAAGCGGCAACTCTCACTCGAAATCAGTGCGTTAAAAAAGGAAGCCAGCAAGCAGGACGTCATGCTCCGGGAGCAAGGCGACCTGAGCCCGAAAATACCGCAACAGGATGAACGGATGCGCCACCCTGACATGCTCCACCAACAACAACTGGTGATCGTCGATCTGCGCCAGGATAACAATGCCCTTTCCAGCCGAGTTGCCCGACTCGCCGAAGACCTCGACGCAACAGAAAAGCGGCTCGCCGCAGCCCTGGTCCGGATCAGGGATTTGGAAGAACTCCGCCAACGGTTGGAATTGCACGGGGCCGAACAGAAAAAGGAACTCGCTACCCTTGAAGAACTGCTCCTTCAGCAAGGTGCCCGGGGAAATCCCTGCCTGACCTGTTCCGATCAGAACACAGGGGATTGCCCGGGCCCCAACCTCTGCGGCAAGACTGTGCTCTATGTGGGCGGTCTGCACAAGCTGGTGCCCCATTACCGACAACTGGTGGAACAACATGGCGGTCGCTTCATCCATCATGACGGCGGCAAGGAGGCCGCGCGCAATCTCCTGCCCAAGATGCTGATCACCGCCGATGCCGTGCTCTGCCCAGTCGACTGTGTCAGTCACGATGCCTGCAACTGCGTCAAAAAAATGTGCAAACGCTACCAGAAACCCTTTGTCCTGATGCGCAGCGCCGGTCTCTCCCCCCTGGCCAAGGGGCTCTGCAATATCGCCCAGTAACCACTCAAAAAAACAAAAACAACATCCATAACAAACGGAGTACACCATGCACTCTCAACATCCAGTCGACGCCGCCTACCGCAACGGCAACCTGCACATCAACCTCAACGGCCCCTTTTCTTCCGCGATTGCCGTCGAATTATCCAACACCATCGCCATGTTCTATGAAGGAAAAGGGAATGTCTTCATCCACACCGCCAACGTGACCTCCATCGAGCCGACGTCGAAACACGTATTGGCCGAGCACATCAAACGGCTCAGTGTACCGTGCTCCCATATGTACCTGACCGGCGTCAAAGGGCTTGCCATTAGCCCGGACAATATCAAGGTGATTGTCTACGAAAAAAAGAAGAAAGGCTGCTGCGGCCGTTGTCGAGACTGCAAATGCGACAATCAAAATTGAACCGGACCGGACCACCGGCAACACTGGAGCCGTTGCCAAGCAGATCGGCAAGGTTCTCGCCCTGGAAGGGCTAGAGGTGAGCATTCAAGAGGTCGGCCGGACCAAGGTGGAGAAACTGGGCAATGGTTTTGCCTTCATCCTGCTCGGTTCTTCAACCTGGAGTGACAGCGAGATCGAGTTTCAGGAATATTTTTTCCATTTTTACGAGGAGATGGGCAGTGTCCACCTGAAAGACAAGAAGGTGGCGCTTTTTGGCTGCGGCGATTCCAGTTACGAGTCTTTCTACGGCGCGATCGAGCAAAGAATTAGCCAAATCAAGCGTGCTCAGCACAAAAAATAATTTTTCCTGAAAATTGAGAAGGAAGAGAAAAGCGGGTTTACTGGTGTAAGCTTGCGCACAAACATAGAAACTTTTGCGGATAGAACGAGAATATTCGACAAGATTTTTCAAGAGGGCTCCTTGCAGCACACAATCCTTCGATATTGAAGGTTAATATTGTGCGCCATTCCTAGAGCTAAACAGAGTTAATGAGAACTAGATGCGAGTTTTTTTATTGTTTGCCAGCGACAGATATTGGGACGCTCACCATGTTCGCCACCGGCGTATAGATATCAACATCCTGCGCTGGGGTATTAAGCGTGACGATAAGGGAGTATCTTGCCTTTCTTCCCCATCTATTCAACCAATATCTTTCTCTCCACCATCCAATAACCGGTATTATCCCAACCATATTGCATGTGGCCAGATCAGCGGCGGTTCCTTTCCAAATATCCGAATGAAGTGATCCAAGATGCCGACGTTGAGTACCAATCAACCAGCGTTTACTCCCACTGTCTGAATCAATCCCTTCTTCACCTTCCCTGGCCGCTACGTTTAGCCGTTTTACAAAGGTTTTTCGGTCTTCATTGACGTTGTTCAGATCGAATCGCAGGGCATGGGAAGAGTAGCGGTACCGGTCTTTCCATCCGACTTCACCGGGTCCTGGTTCAATAAAATAGGAGAGAGTGATGCGAAGGGTTACTTCAGTTGCACCCAGTGATAACAAAACTTCTCTAGGCCAAGGGAGTTCATGGAGATGCATTTCTTTGGTTCGATATCCACTGGTGTCTTCCTTTTTGTCAAAGGGCTGGATTTCCTCCTGGGCGATTAGAGTGAAACGGTTTTGATAACAGGCCAGAGCTTTGTCGAGATCAGGGATGCCGTAACCGCACACCCGGAGCAACCTACCGTAGTCACCTTTGGATTCCGACCCTAAAAATTGCTTTCTCAAGACATCGGTCCACTCTGCAGAGTGCACCAGCAGTCCTCGCACGGTTTCGGGCCACGCCAAGGGATACATTGTCTGAATTCAGGCGGCCATCCATGCTGCCTGAGCACAGGCCGCGCTGGTGGCATTGATATAATCAAACTGTCTTTTTGCTGGCTCGTGTCCTGTAGAAAGCAGTGCTAAGTCATCATGTTCCGAAATGAATCCATTCGACATGATTGCAGCATTTCCTCCTTCAAGCACAATCTCCGGTTTGAGAGGCCATTTATTGCTCTCCCAAGTTAGAGATGTTGTGCTAAAGGGAGACAGGCCACCTGCCGGGGCAATTGGTTCGTATTCAACCAAATCCGGATCAGTTAGTCGCGCTTTGGTGGTAAATGCTCCTACAGTCAAAGCATTCCAAGATTGGCCGGGGTCATGAATTTCATTTGTTAGGTTACTTTCGGGATACAGTTTCCACTCCTGCGGGTCGTCAATATTGCCTGCCGAGACGATGAACAATCTGCGCTGCTCGTCAGCATATCCCGAGGTGAGTTGATCTATGGCCGCCGACCACGATGAAGGTCTGCCTCGATCCCTCCCATCTTCAGTAGTCACGGCCATGCAAGTAATACGTCTTCTGAATGGGGCCTGGATCTCAGTCCGGCTTACACCTTGCAGGGTAACGTATCCGTACAGTTCCGGAGGGTTCTTTCCTTGTGGCGGAATAATTTTAGCAGACTCAAGGCAATGTCCAATTTCTATGGTGTTTAGGCTCTCAAGGGCAGATTGAAGATCACCATATCCGGCCAAGCCACACATTAAAGTACCATGTCCATTGTGATCGTGTACGCCCCATGTCGGATCAACCGCGTGACAGTCTTGATCCTCCAATAAAGGCTCTAGCAAAAGGTGGCCATTGTTGGCTCCTGTATCGAGAATGGTAACGGCCACATTAGGGTCTTCCGGTATCGACAACCGGCCCTTCAATTCTTGAGCCCAATCAGCCTGGTCTTTATTATTCAACTCCAGAAAAAAACGGGCAGTTTCCTTAGCTCGTCGAAATTCTGCAATTCCGTCACAGGATTCTATAAGTTCCTTTAACTGAAGACGATTAGCATGAATCAACAACACCACACGTTCAGGAAAACGCAGCATCGGCTTTTGGACCGTTACCTGTAACAGTTCGGTCGCCTTGTGAAAAGATTCTAGTGACCCATCTTCCTCACTCCAAAGCCAAACCTCACACCATTCCGCTTCTTCCTTCGGTAGCAAGTTTAAATCATCTTGCCAGAAGGATTCAAGAACAGCCAAACGGATATCTTCTATGCTGTTGACTAATTTTTCATTTTTCGGTTTTCCCTTGTCGGTTTGTTCCTCAGTGTATCGACGGATTTTTTCCAGAAATTTGGCCTCAGTTCCAGACGGAAGATAAACCGTTGCCAGCGTAATTGTTTTCTTATCATCGTCACCCCCTCCGTGTATTTCGCGCACTGTCAGAAGTCGGATGCCCGCTTTTATGTCCTCCAGACTTTTGGTCACAAGTTCGTAATCAGGAGCACTTGCAAACTCAAGATACATGCCGTCACGTGTCGGGGAAGAAACAGCGGAACGATCATCAGAAATTTTTTGGGCCATTCGCCAGGCCTTTTCCATTTGGCTACGAATTTTTGCACCGTGCTCTATGGGATTACGTAACGGAATTTTTTTAATTATAGGGAGCGGTTTCTTTTTGAAGAGCTGTGATTGCCCGGAATGATCAAGAAATATGTGTTTATAGGACCTCGCCATCGCAGGTTATCCTCGTTCTATTCCATAGGCCAAACGACGTTGCCGCAACATAGATTTTAACAAAGCAGCAGTGACGGTTTCTCGGTCGGCAAGAATCGCTTCCTTAATTGCATCATCACAGGCAAGGGTAATTTCGGCATGACTCAGTGTCTTTGCCTCCTGAATGGCCGTGGCCAACAACAATTTTTTGCTACGAAAACCGCCAAGTCGGTTTTCCATGAGCTGTTTAATTTCGGCATTTACTGGTAGATGGTAATACAATACGTCATCAAATCGACGGAAAAGCGCTTGATCCAAAAGGCTTGGGTTATTAGTCGCTGCTACGATGAGGCTATCAGATTTATCCAGTTCAATGAATTGAAGAAATGAATTAAGTACCCGTCTCATCTCTCCAACGTCGTTATCACGCCCCCGTTCACCTCCGATAGCGTCAAACTCGTCAAACAAATACACCCCCAGCCTTTGCGCAATTATGTCGAAAATCTGCCGTAATTTGGCGCTAGTTTCTCCCATGAACTTCGTTACCAGCTTGTCCATAAGTATTGTGTGAAGTGGCAGATGCAACTCTCCTGCAAGCACTGCGGCAGTCATGGTTTTGCCAGTACCGGGTGGTCCTGCCAGCAAAATTTTACGGCGATTACTCATGCCATGTTTTTTAAGTTTTCCCTGTTGGCGGTATTCCCGGAGAATACGCTCGATTCGGTCACGTAGATCAACGGAAGTAATCAAGAATCCCAACCGTTCCCTTGGTTCGCCCGAAATAATCAAATCCTCCAGTTCCCTATTAAAATGGACAATCCGAGTATTGGTAATTTTTGCCTTATCCACCAAGGATCGGATTTCCTGGGCCAAGGAGTCATGACCTTGTTTTGCCTCATGAGCGGCAAGTTGCAGGGCAATAGTTGCAAACCGCTCCCGATCATCGACAAAATGGGATTTGATCAAAGATTTTAGTTGGTCAGCGGTGGCCACGGCTTGCTCCGACAATTCGATTGATCTTATGCTGCCAGTTTCTCATTTATCAAGCGAGGGAAGAAAAAGTCTTCAACTGAAAGCAAAGTGTTGATTTTTCATAAAAATTAAACAATCAGCGCTTTGAGAGCACGACAATGATTTAAAAAAACAAAACCAATTATTTTTAATAGTAAACTATTCAGTGGTGGGCTTGCACGCAAAACGAAAATATTCAGACGCCATCCCCCATTAATTACCAATCAACAGTTCCGTTCTCACTTGCGACCGGCTCCCCTCCTTCTTGCTCATCGAGTACTTCAGCTCGACCTCCTCGATCGTGAACCGATCAAATATCTTCCGAACCTCGGGTGTGTCGTTGATGGTCATGAGGAACCGGCCCTTGATGCCGGCCAGTACCTCAGCCAGATCGTAAAAATCCTGCTGCACGAAGTTGTGTTCGTAGCAGTTGATCTTCCAATACGGCGGATCGAGGAAGAAGAGGGTGTACTCCCTATCGTAACGCGGAATCAGGTCGCGGAAGTCGAGACACTCAATCATTACCTGCCCCAGCCGGATCCAAGCCTCCTCCAGTAATCGTTGTAGGGTGAACAGATTGAGTCGGGGAGTGCCGGTGGTGGAAGTGCCGAAGGTCCGGCCACGGCTGCGACCACCAAAGCACATCCGCTGGAGATAGAGATAGCGGGCGGCCCGCTGGATATCGGTGAGGGTGTCGGGATTGACCTGCATCAGCCGCTCAAATTCGTCCCGTGCGACCAGGGCGTACTTGAATTGGCGGTGCAGCTCCTCGGGATGGTGTTTGACCGTGCGATAGAGGGTGATCAGATCGCGGTCCAGATCGTTGATGACCTCGGTTCCCTTGGCCTCCTTGGCAAAGAAAACGTTGGCTGCCCCGGCGAACACTTCGACATAGCATTGGTGTTCCGGGAATCTGGAAATGATGGTTTTGGCCAGGCGGCTCTTGCCGCCAAAATAGGGTATCAGCGCTCCCACGAAAGGCTCCTTGTGGAAATACAGGCACTGTGCTACTACTCCCCTGCGCTGTCCGCAGCGTGCATCGGGGCTATAGCAGGAGAACCTGTGGATCACCTCCCGTGTTGACGCACGGTTGGATGGTTCGGGGAGGGGTGCAACCCTCCCCAGTCCCGTCCTCGGGTATTTCTCAGTTTTACTTCAACGCTCAGCGCATCCTATCCTCCTAGACCCTTAGTACCGCCAGATCCCACATATTCAAACTCACCAAACCATCGCGCACACTCTCCAGTTCAAAGCGCAGTTCCGTGTTGAGCCTTGCCGGGGTAAAGCCGCTGTCGGTTTGCTCATCGGCAGCCAGATAGGTGTAGCTAGTGCCAGTCAGGCCACTGACCGTGCGCAGTAAGATCCCCGTCTCGCCGTAGAGGCGCAGGGTGTAGGTGGTGCCTATCTCCGGGCCGATATTGCCCTCATCCTGTCGATTGAGAGTGACGGTCTGCGTTCGTCGGTCGCGGTGCGCCCAGGTGATTTCCAGTTCATCGGTTGCGCCGATACTGACCGGCCAGCGGGAGCCGTTCACCTGGACATTGCCCGGCGGATAGGGCCGCATCATTCGGCCAGCGCAGGTGATGGTATCGATGGGTGCGTCGGCGATGGCCAGACGGCCCAGCGGCGTGGAGGGCAGCATCCGCACTTCCACCACCTCGCCGGTGGCCCGCTCCGTCCGGTCAAGGCCGAACGAATCCTGGTGGCACCAGAGCACCGCCCCGGCCGCGTGGGCCATCGGGATGGTATCCAGTATTCCCCTATAGACCGTCACCGTGTTAGCCTCCAGGTCAAGGGCGGTAATGGCCACCAGCTCGTTTTCGAGCTCGGCATATTCGCCCACCTTGACCAGGTTGGGGTCGATGGGCATGTTGAGGGTAAGCACGGAGCTGATCTCCGGGCCAACGGAGGCGGTCAGTTGGCCAACCAGGGGGAAATTGTCGGTGTCGCGGCGCAGCCAATCGGTTGCTCCGGCGTTGCGGTCCCACATCTCATAGTTGAGGGCGTCGGAACTGGGGCGGCTGCAATAACAGGTGACCAAGGTTGAGGTGTTGTCCAGCTCGGCCAGCACGGCATCACTCTCACCGAATATGCGGACAAACTGCCACCAGGTGAGTTCCGTCAGCTTGCGGTTTAACGCTGCCGCCGGTGTGGTCAGCGAACTGGTCCACATGCTGGTTTCCGGGGTAGTCAGGTTGACCGCGCCTAGGCCGTACACGTCCCGCACTGCCACGATCCGCAACTGGCTGTCGGTGTGCAGCCCTATTTCAACCGAGCTGACTCGCATGGCCATGTTTTCGATGCCCAGCGGCCCCCAGGTAAAATTGAAGCAGTCTCCAGGCTCCAACTGGCTTTGGGTGCGGTTGATGAGCAGGGTGCAGGAGGCAATGGGCATGCACAACTGCTGCAGCTCCCTGGCCGCCACCCTGGCCGCAAGATCGGCGGAGGCAATGCCGAGAAAATCCACAGTAGTCTGATTGACTTGGCCATTGGTGCGGGCGAACCCAGCCAGGTCCTGCACGGTTACCGCTTGGGGCTGATTCTCCCGATCGACCCAATTGACGGTCACCTGGTTGATCGCCTCCACAGAGGTTGGCCCCTGGTATTCCACCAGCTCGATAATATTGGACTCGTTGAGCACCGGCAAGGCGCCTATGTTGTAATCGTTGCGCACCAGGCGGAGCTTGAGCAGGCCGGTAACGTGTGAGTAGTAAAGCACTCCGTCAATGTGATCGAGGATGATCTGGAGAAAATCCTCAACACTGGTATTCTTCGCCCACAGCATGGATAGACCGAATGATTCGGCATGGAGCAGGTTAGCAGCGGTCTGAAAACTATCCATATCCAGATCGGCCACCGGATAGCCCATGCCGCCCCAGGTAGTGTTGGTCAATGTCTCATAAATGATGTGGGCCGGGTTCATGTCGTAGTGGCCGTCCGGCGCAGTGATCTGGGCGAGGTCATCCCGCCAGCCGACCAGGGTACGGCGGCCCAGGATCGACCATTCCTTGACATAGGGGTTGTTGGCCGACAGCATGCACTTGCGGGCCACCAGGGCAAACAGGCCGCGATAGGCCGGGATGCCGGCGCCAAGGACGGACTGGAGATAGCCGTTGGGCGCTTGTGTCGGGCCGCCGAAACAGGCATCCACGGTGCCGACAATGCCGCCCTCGCGGCCCTCGCCGCCATGCAGGTCGGGCTGATTGATGCCGATGGCCGCATTCGACCCCACCACCCCGCTCCAGGCCCACTTATCGCCGACCTTGATGCCAAGCAGCGCATCCATGGCGTGGCAGAACACCAGGTGCAGGCCCGCATAATAGCGGTAGCCGGTGGTGTAGCATTGCTCGCTTTTGCCGCCGCCACCACCCATCAGACACACCTCCCCTTGATATCAGAGCTGGAAACGACGGGCTCCGCTGCCCAGCCGGTCGACTCGGCAAAGTCAACCGCCGCATGGGCCATGGCCGAATCGTCAATACTGAGCAAATAGTCGGCGTCAATGCCGTCGTTGATCAAGCCACGCCAGGAGAGGCCATGGGCCTTGCACCACACCCGCATCTGCCGGTTGCAGTAGCCCAAGGCCTTCAAGTGCCAAAAATAGACCCGGCGCATTATTTCTTGCCGCCGCTACAGGTGATAATGGGTGTGGTGCCGATGTCGCCGTACCAGACGCAATTGGGCGTTGCAATCAGTCGGGTGCCAAATAGCACCGGCACTGGGCCGGAAGAATCGACAGTCGTTGCTTCCACCTCGCCTGGCGTAACGCTGCTTTGCGTGGATGATTTTGGGGTCAGCAGGTAGGAAACAATCTGCAAGCCAATCCAAATCACTAATTGCCACATTTCAGCACCTCAAATTAAAGCGTCGCCGCTGAAAGGATTGCGTGACGGTAGATACGGCAGGCCGCCAAAGTTGACCACATTGTTAAACCGGCTGGCGCAGGTGCTTATGTTGCGCGGACAGCCCGGCCACAGGGTTACCGGCGTCCCGGCTGCCATTCCGACAATGACATCCACCAGGGCTATTACGGTGCCGGAATGGGCGGTAATCATCCGATAGTCGCTGCCTGCCTGGAGCATGCCGCCGGTGAAGTAACCTGCCGGATAGGCACCGGCTCCAGTCACTGTCAACTGATTGCCGACCACAGTTGCCGCCGTTGAACCAAAGGCCCAAGCCGCTTGGTTGAGGCCGCAGGCTGCTCCGAACAGCACATGCGGACAGCCGATCTGATAGACACGGCGTAACCCGGCCCGGCGGAAGAGGGTGAATGCCGAGTCCGAGGAGAGGGCGGCCACTGATCCGGTCCAGCGGCAGCCTGTCACCCGACCCTTCCACAAGACCGAGAAATCGGCGTCCTCATAGTGGTGGCGGAAAATGGTCACAATCATCGTGGTGGTAAGCCAGCCGGTGCGAAACAGCAGAGCCACCGGATTGGATGCGGATACTTCAATCTCAATGGTTGACTTGCGGGTGTCGCCGCCCCGAGTGAAGCCGCCTCTTTTGACGTAGACCGGTTGGTATAGATCCTCACCATAGGCCACCTCATGGTCGGCGCTGGTGAACAGCCATAGCTCGCCTCCCAAAGAAAAGCGGTAGAGCTCCAGCGGGTGCCCGGCAAAGGCAGATTGTTCGCGTTCGGTATAACTCATGGCAAGACCACCAACGGTAGAGTGAGTTCAACACAATCGGCGGTAACCCAATGGAGATCAAGAGCATCACTGTCCAGGCGGCACAACTCAAGCCAGGCGCAGCGGTTCAAGCCCGCTGCGGAAATGGCCACCGGCAGGGCGCTGTCCAGGGTCAACTGTTCAAAACCGCTGGGCAGGGTTTCCACAGCGGTAATCATCCGACGGATCACAGCGCCATCCGTGGTCTTTAGCTCAATATGGGAGCGGGCCGGACTGCCCGAGAGAGCAAATTCGTAATCAATAGGCTCGATAATCAGGGTAACGGCGTCAGCCTCTGCGGGTACCGCCAGCTCAAAGCCCCGATCATTGGCCGCGATCCAGAACGGCGCCAACCGTCCGGCACAGTAGAACAAAAATCGCAGCATCTGGTCGATGGCCGGACGGCCAATAAGGAGGAACTTTACCTCCCGGCGCAGCACCGGCTCAATGCTCTGAATATCGTACTCGATCAGACCGGTGTCGTTGTCGAGCCGCACCCATTTGTTGTCCCAGCTCTCCTCCGGATCGACCCAAGAGGGAATGGCCGGACAGAACGGCAAGGTACGGTACAGCTCTGGGCTGTCCATGGCTGGCATGGCGCTTTCATTGAGCGCCTCGAACCTGATACGGTAGTCTCCCACTTCCTCGGTGAACCGGGTAACTCGCCGCTGCTCAAGGCAAACACCGTAGCGGCAAGGGGCCACGGGAACGCCCGAGGGCCAATCTTCAGCAAACGGGGCGTCAACAGTCACATATCCAGGGGTAATGCCGGTAACGGAGCGAATCTCCAAATGGTTCCAGTAGTCATAGACTGCCACCCATCGGCCAACGGCAAAATCGAGGTATTCCGTGTCAACCGGCACCATCGAATCCCCGGCGGTAATGGGGCCGGTAGTTCTCCCCTCATCCCGCCACACCGGGGAGAACAGGTATCTGGTTTTGCGCAGGCCAATCCAGGTTTCAAACTTGCGCCGATCAGCACCGGAAAGTAGATACCGAAACTCCCATGCTCTCCTTGGCAAGGTGCGCAACTGGATGCGCTGTTCGGTGCGGTCATGGGCGATCAACACGTCGGTCTTCCAGGTCAGCGATTCATCCAAGCCATTTTCCCAGTTGTGACCCATCACCAGATAGCCCACGTCGCCGGAGAGGTGTGGTGCCCTGGTGCCGACAAGGGTTAAATCTTTTCCGGCAATACATGCCGAGACGAAATCCAGCACCGCCGTAAATTTTATCGGCCCATCAATGGTCACCGTAACGTCGATCGCGAGACTTGTTCCGGCAAGAATAACGTCAGGCGGCGTGGCGCTGGTTCCGATCCCGTCCGCGTCCGTATCGATTGTCACCTTGGTCAAGGTTACGTCGGTGCCGGTGCCATTCCACAAACACAGCCTGACTTTTCGATCTTTGGTAACGTACCCCACATTTTTTACTGGGGTTTGATCCTTGCAAAACATCTGCATGGAGTTGTCGGTTGCAGCCGGACGCAGCCCGGCAAGCTGAACAACGGTTGGTGTGTTGACATGCGCGTATGGGCTCATTGCAGCCTCAGAAACAGGTCAAGACATTGGTGCCAATACTCCATGCCGCTCGGGTGTACGGTGCAAGGCGGCGCCCAGGTCGCCACGTCAATTGGCTGGGTGTTGGTCATGGGTCCGGCTACGTTAAAGGTCATATCATGGTTGTATGGGACGTTTGCTTGCCAGAATACAGCATTCCCCCATTGGTCAATGTTGGTGCTTTTTGGTTGCAGATCGACCCATTCATACGGTCGCAACTCTGCATAGATAATTTGCTGGGTGAGGAGTAGCCCCCGCTTTCTGGCTTCAGACATGATTTACGCCCGAATCAGGTTCCAGGGAATGAAACGCGATACGCCAGCAGTCTGCTCGATGTAACACATGATCATGCCGCCAGAGACTATGGGGATTGGAATCGAATACCAATTCGGCACAGCTTGCGCCCCGGAGAAGGTGTCCACATAGGCCAGCTGCATGGTATCTGTTGCTCGGCACCGCGTGGAGATGCGAATTTCCATGGTATCGCCGGCCTGCAAGGGCGAGGTGTCCACATTCAGCACATAGACGCCCACTCCGGTTTGCTGAGAAAGTTCGTGCTCTGTATCAATGACTGTCGTCAAAAGACCATTGGCTACCGATATGGCTCCCATTTATTCGCTCCTTATATCTTAATCGCATAGGACGCAGACTTATTCGCCGCTCCTTGCCGTGCCTGCACCAAGATGTAAGTGTCAGCTCCAATAGTGATGGTCTCCCCATCCATATAAACATCGCCGCCCTCAATACATCGCAGTCCAGGAGCGAATCCGATTGGGTGTAAGAGCGCCCCGTTGGAAATATTCTTAACAAACAACGGCAGCGGTACAGGGAGCACACCGGCATTGAAGACGTTGGGCATTTTCGATCTGAGCGCCGAGCAACTACTGTATCTACCAACTGCATATCCATAGGAGGTATTTGGCGCCCAACTCCCGTTGATTTTCAATAGGAAGCTGATGTCGGTCGATACTGGGTGCGCACTAAAAAGCCAAAAATCAGACGAATTTCCGCTTGACCCAGTATATGCACCACAAACAAATTGCCCATCTGCCCAATTGCCGATCTTTTCGGTGATCTCACCAAAGGCCATGCCCCTTGTGTTTACCGGATAATTGGAACCATCAATAACTCCAGGAAAAATATAGATCGACGTTCCAGATGCCACCAGGCGAAACATTGGCATTGTGCCTTCATTTGATGGTCCCGCATAATCAAGGATATACCCGGTAGTTGCCGCTGATGCTCCTGGCTGGGCGGTGGCTGACGCGCCACTGTCATACCCGCTGCATCCAACCAGGGCAAGATGGGTGGAACTGTATTTATAGACCTCAAAATGCAGCAAGCCCTTGTGCAAGTGCAACCGGGTGTTGAGGTCATGCCGATCAATTGACCAGCCGTTTTCTTCCGCCAATGTTTTACAGGCGTTGACGACCACATCAATGCTGGTCAAGTATTGCTGTATTGTTACCGCCATCAGTTCATCCTCAATGCACAGTAGTCGCCCACGCCAACCCGGTAGACATCCTGAAACACCATGTAGTTAATGCCACCGTAGCTGACGATATTTTCAGAAGAATTATTGTGGCCGCTCACCAGAAAGAGGCCGTCAATGGCTCCGTATGTGGTCGATTGATTGTTGTCGGTTAGAAACTTCTGTTCCAGCATGTAGGTGCCATCAAGGCCTGAAAGAATTGACGCTCTCAGCTCCGTACTGGCACTCACCGCCTTGATGGTACTGGCATTTACATTTTGCCAGTATCCACCAGGAGTAGAGAGCTTGCCGCAAGTGACGGTTGAATCGGACCAAAATGAGCGGTTATTGTCGCCTGTCACCGAGTAATTCTGATTCCACACTGACCCGCAGCCAGCAATCAACAAGGGATAGGGGTATTGCGCTTCCGTTCCGATGGGGTCGATCCCGCCAAGGTGCATTGTTTGGTAGACGGTCCCGATCTTGGCCACCATGATAATGCGCCGTGGTGTGGCCACCATCCAATAGGTGATTGGCGAGTTCCAAAGATAGACGTACACCCCATTCGCCGATCTGGGCATTACATTGAACGCTCGACCGGCCCGATAGGTCCAAGCCCCGAACAGCTCCCAGTTGTAGTAGCCGGAAACAGTATTTTCAAAGGCAGAAATGCCGCAGTAAATTTCGTCAACCCCGGCAGACCCCTCGCCGCGCAGGTAGAGTTTGTCCGCGCTTTGTTCCATTATTGCCCAGCCGTTGGCGGCGGCAAAAGTGGCCAGGGTAGAAAGCAACTCTTTGTAGTTGGCGGCGGTGCCGCTGGTGTAGGCCATGTGTCACCTTCTTCCGAGGGCAGTGTTGATGGTGGAGCCGTTGCGGTTGATCTTGTTGATCAGGACCCGGTCAAAATCGGCTGAGTTGACGTAGCGGTGGATCTCGCTCTCATCCCTCACGTTGACCACCGCCAGCTTGAAGTCGCCGGCCTTGACCGTGGTAGTTGGCGGTGCCGCCGGTTGCCCGCCCTGGGCCAGGCGATAGCCGGAGGGGATGCGCGGCAGGGTGGCCCCGGCGAGCGCTCGGGCGAGGTTGCGCGGGAAGAGTTTGCGGCGGACCATTTCCATGAACGGCAGGCCGTAGAAGTCGACCGCGTCCACCGGATGGACGAACTCACGGGCCGTCAGCCGTGCCCAGATGTTGTCGGCGGTGGGAGTCGGGCTCCAGCCGGGTACGGACCCACCATCGGCCATGGTCAGTGCAGGTGCGCCGGTGGTGGCCATACCGAGCATCCCCAGCAGGCCGCCACCGCTGGTGCCTGTTGCGCCCAGCAGGGCGTTCATCAACATCTGCTTAAGGATCACCTGGGAGAGCCAGGAGATGGTCGACCGGGCGAAATCGATCAGGGCTTCCTTGGCGGATTTCGATTGGGTGATGAATCCATCCCAGGCGGACACCAGCCCGCCGGCCAACTGATCGGCCAAGCCTTCACCAATCTGGATCATCATCTCGCCATCGGTCTGCATTTTCAGCTTGGCCTTCTCCAGACCAAGCGAGAAAGCCGCTCCCATATCGGAGCCGGCAGCGATCATCCGTTCGTTGTACTCGCGGGTTTCCATCAGGCCCAACCGGTAGGCCTCGGTCACGGCGGCCTTGTACTCCTCGATTGAGGCCGCACTCTGCCGCCAGGAATCGCTGATCGCATCCAGGCGGGCACGGGCGATTTCCCGCTGCCCTGCCAGCTCCTGGCGGGAGACCTCCAGGCGCATCTCGGCCAACTCCGACTCCGCGCGGATGATGTCCGCCTGGCTGGTGTTAGAATCAGGCCGGGCCGCGTCCTCTTGCATGGCAGCCAGTTCCTGCCGCTTGAGACTGACCCGCTCGGCCATGATCCTCCGGTCGATGGCCAGTTCGGCCTCGGCCCGTGCCAAGGCGGTCGGCAACTTCGACGCCTCCAGCTTCTCCAACTCCATCGCCAAGATCTTCTCCTGGCTGGCGGCCCGGAGCTTCTCGGCCGCAATCTTCTTCTGCTCCTGGTACTCTTTCTTGGCCTCGGTCGCGGCCTTCTTGGCGGCCTTCTCCCCCTCTTTCCTGGCCTTGGCCTCTTCCTTGGCCGAGGCTTGGGATGCGGCGGTCTGGACCCGGAACTGGACCAGCTTGTCGGCGGTGTTGGCCTTGGCTGTTGCCTGCTGGACGTCGTACTCGGCCCGGAGTTGCTTGGCGGCGGCACGTTCATCGTCTGCGGCCTTGATGGTTGCGTCCCGTTGGTCCAGGATCGATTGCACCGAGGCGTCGCGGGCCGTATCGATCACCGAGAGTTCCCGCTCCAGTTCGGCACCCACCCCGGCAAAGCTCTGGCCGTTGAAGATGGCGGCCACCCCGGCCTTGAAGGCCCTGGCATAGGCGGTCACCTTGTCCAGCCCCGCCGCCACCTGCACGGTCATCAGACCAATGAAGGCGCGGACGTTCTCCGGGAACTGGCGGAAGGCATTGATCAGGAAGGTGACCGCGTCCTGGCCGTTGACCTTGATCTCCTCCAGGTTGTCGCGGTACCATTGCTTGACGGTCTCGATCGCGGCCTTGACATCGTCGGCCCAGCCGCCGAACTGAGCGGCGTTGGAGCGCAGGTACCCTTCCAGCTCGCCCGAAGCGATCTGGGCATTCAGCTCCTCCAAAGCGCCGATGCCGACCCGGACCCCGTCGGCGATCAGGTTGCCGATCCCGGCGCGGGAGATGTTGAGAAAGACCTTGTTCCATTCGTCGCCGAGGTTGGAGAGAGCGCCATCGAGCGTCTTCATCCGGTTGGCCATGGCGTCGCCGAAGTTGGTCTCGCCGAGCTTGATCAGGTATTCCTCGATCTCCTTGGCGTTCTTGCCCACCGTGGTGGTCACGCCCCGGAAGGTAAAGCTGACCTTGTCACCTTCGGAGCTGGCCTTGATGCCGAATTCCTTGAGCCGTTCAAACTCTCCGGTGGCCGCATCAGCCACCGCCTCGATCATCTGGTTGAGGTCCTTGCCAAGCGCTGACGAGGTGTTCCCGTAGCTGGTCAGCGCACGCTCGGAGGGATCGAGCCCGAAGTTGACCAACTTGATGAACGATTCGGTGACCTGGGCGAGATCATAGGGCGTTCGCGCGGCGAAGTCCTGGACGGCGGCAAAGGCTTGTTCCGAGCCCTCGGCGCTGCCGGTGGCGGTGACCAGGCCGGCGCTGATCTTGTCGAACTCGCGAGACACCCCCACCAGCTTCTGCAAGCCGGCCGCCGCCGACACCGCCCCCAGCAGGGGGCCGAGCAGTCCTGAGACCGCCCCGGTCAGGCCCATGACGCCGGTTTCCGCCTCCCTGGCCCCGGCGACAAAGGACTTGATCCTGCCCAGGGCGCGGTTGAAACCGGCGGTCAAGCCCCGGTCGACCGCCGAGAGGATGATTTCAACCTTGGATTGATTGCCCATTTAATCGCCCGTTAAAGCTGAAAGCGCGGTCAGGAAGAAACCGTAGCCGTAGTCCCAGACCCTGGAACCGTGACCGCTGGTAATGAGGCCGCAAATTGCCCGATCGAAGTCGCGATCGCCTCGCTCACCGCCCCGATCAGGGCCGTGTCCAACCCGATCCGGCGGATCAGCCCCAAAAAAGCGGCGTTCACCTCCTCGAATGCTTGCCACAGCTCCTCGATCTCCGATGGGTAAAGATCGAGCAGGACCTCCTGGGTCAGTTCCGGGCAGGCCAGCTTGAGCAACTCCTCGCACCGGCCGAGCATGCCGGTCGCTTGCCCGGCCTGGCCATTGTTGACCAGGTCCCAGATCACCCGCACCGGCAATTCCTTCAACGTGAAGGATCGGGGGCCGATCTGGATGGTTTTCACTTTCTGCATGGTGTCTCCTTATGAAGGAATACGGTTGTGGCGGTCAGATCACCGCAGTTCGAACGGGGACGTCTTGCCGGCAGGGGTCAGCATTTTGCCGGCAAAGGACAGCTCGGGGAAGCCGCCCTGGGCAAGCAGGTCAAAATCCCCCTCGGCCCGGATCTGGGCCTGCCAGACCCGCAGCTTGACGTCTGTCCCCTCGACATAGTTCCGTCCGTCGAGGTAGAGGCCGACATTGATGATCGGCGAGGTGGCGCCGGTGATCTTGACCCCGGACTGGGCCGCCTTGTTACCACTGATGTGCAGTTCATCCCCATCAATGGCCGCGCTGATCACCTTGATCATGCCCAGGCCGGTGTTGACCTCGTAATCGGTGCCGGCAACGTAGGTGGTGGTGTCGGTTGCATCCTTGACCGTGCAGGTGGTCAGGTCGAGGTGACCGAGATCCACCCACTTGTCGAGGATGCCGGTGATCGTCGCCGTGTAGGCCCCGGAGGCCGCTGTGATATCCACCGCCGAGCCCATGAAGTAGGCGGCCACGATCTTGGGATCGTAGATGTTCATCGAGAAGGAGATCGTGGCATCCGAGATCCTGGTGTAGGACTTGCCGGTCTGGCCCAGGGTGAGCTTGCCGTTAAGCTTGGCGTCGATGGTCTCGGTCTCGACCTTGGGGACCAGCTTGGTGGCGTTGCCGACCAGTTCAAAGCCGGTCGAGACGCCGGCAGCGGACAAAAAGTCGAAGTACAGATCCCCACCGAGGATCATGCCTTGTTGTGTGCGTTCCATAGGTTTCTCCTGGCCTTGCAGCCGTTTTGTTAAGCTTCCTGTGGGACAGCGTTAAATCTTCCTGTGGGACAGAATTGAATTCTGTCCCCAGCTTGCTCTATCCCTGTCCCCAGCCAGCTATAAGATCTTCTCCGGCACGACCTGCATGGTCACCCGGCCGGTGTAAATCAAGAGGGTATCTTCCACGCCCTCGTAGCGGAATCGGGGCGCGGCTGTGGGCAGGCAGCCCGCCGTCACCGGCAGCCAACCAATGAATGCCGGCCGGACCGTGTCGATCAGGTCATGCATCAAGGCTTGCCCCTTGACCTGATCCAGATAGCTGACCAACAGGGCGATCTCCCAGGTGAGCTTGCGGGTCACCGGTTTGTTGGCCACCTCCTCGTCGTCATAGAGGAAGAAAACCGCAGAGGGTGGGGATTGCAGCGCCCGTTTGCTGAACCCCTGCTCGACCGCCTTGAATACCTCCAAACCTTCCAGCCGGGCCTTGATGGCCTCCCCGAGGGTCTTCAGCATCACATCCCCCGCAGCGTTGACCGGGTGAATAACCGCTCGTCGGCGTCAAAACTGGCGCCACAGGCCGAGGTGCCGCTGGTGTCCGTTTCCGCGAGTCCGGGGATGTCGGCCTTGTTGGCCGCAATGTCCACCAGGATGGCGCGGGCCGTCTTGGCCGCCCTGGTCACCGCCTCCGGCGTGGTGGCATGTGCCCGGCGGGCGTAGAGGATCTCCGCTACTAGATCCAGGGAAAGCCGACCGAGCAGGTCGGGCACCGGTACGACCGGCGTGACGTAGCGCCGGCCGATATAACTGTCGATCTCGGTGTCGGCATCGGCGATGGCCCGGTCGATCGCCTGTTCGTTGATGCCACCGGTACCGGCGTCATCAGTCAGGTCAATCAGCACGCTTTCGGGCATCCGCTCCAGCAGCCTCGTCAGGGTCGTGTAGGGCATGGCTTATGCCTCCAGCTCCTGGCGGCGGGCCGCAATGGCATCCAGGACCGCCTTGCGGGTCTCGCCCTCGACCAACTTTTCCAACTCCTCAAGGATGGCTACCTTGCTGATAAAAGCTATCTTGGCCCTTGCCGCTGTCGGTGTAGCGGGCGAGCCAGCCTCTGCTTCGGCGGCCTCGAGCACCACGAGCATGGGCTCTTTCCGGAGCACTTCCAGTTCTTCCTCGGTGAACCGGTCGTCCGGATACTCGGTCGTCGTTGCCGGATGGGCGATGCCGCAGCGACGGAAGCCGTCTTTCTTACTGGTGATAATGATCATGTCCTTCCTCACTGGTTGTCAGCAAGGGAGGCTGGTCGCCCAGCCCCCCTATCTTGATGGTGTCTCGGTTATCAACCCAAGCCGGTGGATCCGTAGCTCAACTGCCAGAAGGCATAGCCGCCGGCGGCCCGTGCCTCGGCGCCGAACTTGAACTCCTTGCGCATGAACACGTCGTCGGCCTGGGCATCGGTCTGCTGGACAAAAACCGGGGCCTTGCGTTCCTGGTAGATGAACGGTTTGACCGGCCTGGTGGTCACGTGGAGCATCCAGGCGGTGGTCGATTCCAGGCGGGGGTTGACCAGAAGCTTGGCCGTGCCCTTATAGGGGTTGGGAGTATCGTCGGCCAGCTTGTCGTTCTCCATCAGCATGCGGCCTATGGTCTCGAGGGCCGGCGGAACCTCCAGAGTGTCGCCGATTAGGTTAAGGGGTCGCCCTTCCTCATCCTTGAACGACATGATGGCCAATCTTGCGGCGCCGTATCCAGCGGCGGCCGCAGCCTGGGAGGCGTTCGACAGTACGGCCGTCCCCTTATTGCTCACGCTGGCCCCGGCCACCGGATGATCGGTGTCGTAGAAATACTGACCGTCATAACACAGGGCGGTGAAGGCCCCATTCTTCAGCTCGGCGTCGATCTCGTCCGGCAACTGCTTGGCAGAATAGCCGGCCTCCTGGGCCATGGGCGCATAGATACCCAGGGTATCGTCATCGATATCGTTGCGGTTCACGGCCACGGTGGCTTCCCAGTCCTCGTTGACGATGGCATACTTGAATGCCTCGAACTGCTTGATGAACTTCTCGCCCATCCAGCGCCGCATCTTGGGGAAACGGGACAGCCAGTTGTAGTTGTTCTGGCTCGAGCCGGACGGTACCAGCATGGTGGTCTGCTGCCAGATGGAGGGTGCCGCCTCGAAGGCCTTGTTGAAGATGGTCTTCAGGTTGAGGAAGACCGCCTCCAGGTTGGCCTTGTTGACGATCAGGCCGCCGAGGCCCATGAGCGGGACCAGGGATGGATCAAAGCCGGCGAAGGCCTCCTGGGTGCCCAGCAGCGCACCGGCCACGCAGGGCACAAAGAGCAGGCCGATCCACAGCAACAGCGTGGTGATTCTCGATTTCATGGTGTGTTCTCCCTGAATTGAAATGGATTTTGAAAGTTTCCTGTGGGACAGAATTGAATTCTGTCCCCAGCTTGCTTTAAAGTTTAGAACGTCACCCAGACGCCATCGGCATCCACGTCGTGGACCTTGCCGGCCACGGACCGGGTGTTGGTGCCGTTGGTCTTGGCCACGGTCTGGTCGTCGACGATGTAGCAGTCGTTGCCGATGTCGACGATGGTGATGAGGTCGCCGGCAGCCGAGTTGGCAAACCGGAAAGTGCCCTTGCGGATCTGCACCTTTTTGGCCCCGTCTGCTCCGGCCGAGTTGTCGACCTGCTGGGTAGCCATCCCCAGCGCCTTGAGGGTGGTGGCGGTCGATCCGGGCACGGCGTAGCCGCCGGCGTTACGGCAGGCAATGGAGCCGCCGTAGATCTTGGTGCTCGCCGCGACGCCGAGGTTGAACTCGGTTCCGTCCCGGCGTGGGGTGTTGCGGTCTGAAGTCAGTGCCATGGTGTGCTCCTTTTAAAGTTTCCTGTGGGACAGAATTGAATTCTGTCCCCAGCTTGCTGATAATCGGCCGGATGTTTCCGGTTATTTGCCGTACTTGGCGAGATCCTCGGCGGTGTTGCCGAGCATCCGCATGATCTTGGTCTGGTCCGCGTTCAAGGCGGTCTGCTGGCTGTCTTCCGGGGTCTTGCCGCCGAGTCCGGAATCAGGCACGATTTTCGGCGCCGAGGAGATGAAGGTGCGGAACTGGTCCAACCCGCCTTCGGTCCGGCACATGGCGGTGTAGTAGTCCTTGCTGGCCGGGGCGATCTTGCCCTCGATCAAGGCCTGGTTGATGGCGGTGGCGATCTCGGTTTCCAGCTTGTCCTGTTCGTCCTGGGCAATCTTGGCCTCGGCGGTGGTGGCCCGGTTGAGGGCCAGTTCGTAGTCAGCCCGAGGGACGAACTTGTCCATGGGCGGGGTCCGGGCACTGTTGAGCGCGGTCAGCAAATCGGTTTGCAGTTTGCCGAGGGCGTTCAGCGCGGTCTCTTCGGTGGCGTCCTCGGCCAGGCCGAGTTTGGCCAAAATCTTCTTGAGCATGGTGTCTTCCTCCTGTTGCTCGTGATTGAGTGCCGCAAGCGGCAGGTTCGGTTTATTGGTCAGGCCGGCACTGGCGATGCCGACGATGGTCATGGTTTTTTGGTCGTAGAGCACGGCCGGGCTGAGGTAGCGGTATTCTTTGTTCCTCACCGCCGCCTCTCCGGCCGGGGTCCAGGTATTGACCGCTGCCGTGATGCGGCCATCCTCCTCGACCCGTAGATCGTTCAACCAGGCCGCCGCCGGAGCTGGTTCACCTTTCGGTGCCCGCAGTTCGCTGGCATGCTCGAAATCGAGCACCAGGTCGAGGCCTCGATCATTGACCTGCTGCACCACCTTGTCCGGGCTGGGGTTGTTCCATGATCGACCATCGCGGCCGGTTATCCGCTCACCTGCCGGCAACAGCTCGATGCGTTCGGGCAGACCCGAGTCGTTTGCCTGGAAATTGAGAGCCAGGGGAAGGATAGTCCGCCCGATTCCCCCCTGGCCCATGACCGCTTTTTTGTTCATGCTGCTCCTTTTGCAGAACCCCGTTTAAAAACCGTTTAAAATTCCCTGTATTTGATTTTCCTGCCCACGGCTGCACTCGGGGGCGCAGCACTCGCAACTCCAGAATGCGGGCGTTTGGCGGCCTCGCCCATCAGGGGCCAAGCAGCCGCTCCCGGATCAGGTCGAGCACCATGGTTCGGTCTCTCTCTGCCAACTGCATCTCCGTGCCCCGGTTCATGGCCAGGTACTCTCGGGCCGGGATGGTCACCTTACGGCCCCGGCCAGCCCTTTTGGTGCCGCGCTGATGCACGGGCGCATAAGGCGCCACATGGCCACCAGCGCCGATGGTGACACTGTCCTTGGAGGCCTGGCTGTGCACCGAACCTTCCAGGTCGCCATGTTCCCACAGGATCCGCTTGCCGGTCAGGTAGCGCTTGCCCTTGGTTGATAGATAGCCGTTCTTCTTCCATCCCTTGTTCCGCGCGAGGCCCATGTGCAGGGTCACCTCGGAGAGCGGTTGCCAGGGCGTGCCGTCCGGTGCGGACTGGTTCTTGAAATTCTCGATCACCCTGCGCTCATAGAAGGCGCCGATGGCCTGCATGGTCGGGGTCAGGTCGACGGCCCGGCGCAGCAATCGGTTGAACAGGTTGACCACTTCGCGGTCATCGGTTTGGAGTAGCAGCTCCATTGTCGGTCAAGCTCATCGGCCTTATATTGAAATTGCAGGGTTCGTTGATTGGTTCCACTCCCAGGGAACCGACCTCATCGGCTTTTTTGTAGGTGATGAGGACCAGGCGGGTTCTCTCCTCCCACCTGGGTCAACGAATTCCATAACCTACCTATGGTCCTCGTTAACCGGATCGACCAAGCTCTCCGACGCTCAGGCCTATTGGTCATTTGTTGAGCGCAAGGGAGGTGTTGTTGGCGAATCTCCGGTTAGCGAGTTGTTTTTGTGCCCGTTCTTCCTGCTCATCGCTGGGTCCACTCTTCCAACCCCATCGTTGTGATCAGCCGCATCCAAGCCTGGCCGATCTCCAACGGCATCCGGTCCATCTTCTCCAGCATGGCATCGGCCAGATGCTGCTTGCCAGCAGTGCCGACGTTGTAGTCCCAGCCCTTGTCAGGCAGTTCCTGCCAGTTCTCGGGCCGGGTCCGCTGATCCGGCCGGGCCGCCTCGTACTCGGCCTTGGTGGCGGCTACTGCCCGGCACTTGCACCCGAACCCGTTGGGTGGGTAATTGACCTGCCAGAACGGGTCAGTCCGGGGCAGGATCAGGCCATCCATGGCCAAGTGGTTGGGCCGGGGGTTGCGCACGCCGTCGTTGTGCACGTACTTGAGATACTCGATCCCGGCGGCCTCGAACTGCTGCCAGCGGCCGGCCTGATAGGCGCAGGTAATGTTGGTCCGCCAGATCAGGTCGCTCCGCCAGGCCGGGCCACCACCTTGCAACTGCCAGCCGTAGCGTTCCACCAGGGGGCGAAACTGCTGGCGGAACTCACGGATGTCCGTGCCGCCGGCAATCGCCTTGTCCACCAACTGCCGCAACTCGGCGAGCAGGTCAGCCTGGTAGGCCCCGGCGGACATGAATCCCTTGCCGTGGGCCAGACCTTCCAACTCGTCCCATCTGGTGGTGGGAATGTCGAGCTTGGCGCGAAACCAGGCCGTGGCCTCGGCAAAGGGCAGACGAAATACCCGTTCGAACTCAGCGGCATCCATCGCGGTCCGATTGTTCCCGGTATGGGTGTTCCCTGGCCAGCCGCTGCAACTCCTGCCAATCGGCCAGCATCCGGGCTGCCGGCACCTCGACGGCCTGGCCATGGCTGAGGTTGCTGGCGACATGCACGATCAAGCCGGCAAGGACAAGCAGGCCCACGGTCATGGCGATCTCCCAGACGGATGGCCTTTTCACCCCGCCACCTCCATCCGGCCGGCCAGGTTGCCCAGCAACTCCATCCGGGCCATGATCTCGCCCAACTCTTCAGGCTTGGAATCGGCCAACAGATCGATCAGTCGCTCCCGGAACTCGGCTAGGCTCTCCGCTTGACCGAGCAAGGCCTCAGCCTGGTCAATCAATCCGGACGCCGGATGTGCTGTTGCCTCCTTCGCCCAATTGAAGAGCACCGTCTCCACCGGCGCTCCCTGCGGCTTTGCCATGCTGTTGGTGGCCATGGCCGGCGGGACCGGTTTCTTTTCATCCTGGCCCACGGCAGGTTGCCGGGGTTCACCTTGGGGCCGTAGCAGGTCCTCGGGCTTAGCAGACGGGTCAGGATCCGGGAGACCCAGCTTGTCGCGGATCACCGATTGCTCCACCTTTAGGCCCAGCGGCACCAGCTTCTCCACCGCGTCGACCAGGGCCTTGACGTCCTCCGGCGGGGTGGCCCGGAGCTGGATCTCTGGGTACTGCTCCTGCGGGCCAAAGTTGAGGTCAATAAACGGCCGGACCAGGTCGCGGTTGAGGGTCTCTTCCAGGGCCTCGGCGTCATCGTCACGGATATCGTCGCGCACCTCGGCCTGCAAGTCCTCGTTGCCGAGCTTGCCCGGCGTGCCCGAGCTGGAGGCGGTCTGGCCGAGGATGCCCTTGCTCACCTGGTCGTCCAGGTAGTTGGCCAGCCGCTCGAAGAAGTCGGCCGAGCCGCCCTTGTTGCCGGCCTCGATCAACTCCACCTGCATCGACTCGGGGAAGACTGCCGCCGCGTCGGTACCCAGGTTGGCCACCGCCGTCTTGAGGATCCGGATCTCGTCTTCCCTGGCCGAGGAGCCGTACTTGCCCAACCGCAGCGGCATGCCGAAGACCTCGGCAAAGGCCAGCCAGTCCTTGACTGTGTAGCCCTTGCACATGTAGGCCCAGGCGGCCAGCCGGGCGATGCCGCCCCGGATGGGGATGCCGGCCTTGCCCCGGTGGACATGGGTCAGGTACTTGTAGGGCGCCAGCTCGAGGCCGTTCATCAGGTCGGCTTCGTCCCGCAGCCGGATCTCCCTCCTGCTGACCAGGTCGAACTGGAAGAAGCGGGGATCTCGCCACTCGTAGTTGGCCGGGCGCCACTGGGTCCCGGTCTGCCAGAGGATCTCCACCACCGAAAAACCCTTACCGATGGCATCGAGCAGATCCTTGAGCAGGCCCCGGAAGCCAGGCGTGCGGATCAGGGTCCGCACCGCATCGGCCAGCTCCTTGTCCCGGCCAGTATCACTGGCACTTTCCACGGTCAGCGGCAGTCGGGACACCGCCAGCTTGCGCTTGCCCAGCTCAGCCGCATAGTGGAGATCCCGTTCCTCCATTTCCTCGGCCAGTGTCAGGTAGGCATGGTGGTCCCCGTCGGCAGCGGCCCGCAACAGGGTGGCCAGCCCGGCCGGGGTCAGGCCCGAGGCATAGCTGTCGTTCCAGATGGTGCGGATGCCGGTCAGGGTCGGCGCCGCCTGTTCCCGCGTCAGGTCCCGTGTACGGACCGGTCGGCCGAGATAATCGTAGAGCATCACCACAACCCCTTGCCGGCGCCGAGCCCGGCCGTCACCCGAATCGGCCGTTCGATCCGATCATCGTTTCGTCTGCCCACCGGATGGTAGGCGTACTCGGTGACCTCCATCCTGGTAGCCGAGATGGCCATGGCCAGGGCAATGGCCGCATCACCATGGCGCTGCCGGCCGTCTGAGCCTTTGGTTTTGGTCTCCGGCAGTTTGGCCACGCCTCGGATCATCTTGAGCGCCCGGTAATCATCGAGATGATCGGCATCCTTGGCCACTTCCACGGTGCCGTCCTCGAAGAATGACTTGAACCGGGGCATCTCGTCGCGGTACCAGGCCTCGGAAAGCATCACCTGCTCGATCCGGCCGGCCCCGTAGCGCTGCATGGCCCGCTCCGCCAAGTACTGCCCATTGCCACGGGCATCGAACTTGCCGAAACTGAACCGGGGCAGACGATCGAGTACATGGAAGACGATCAGCTTCTGCTCCTCGAAGGGCACGTTGGACAACTCCACCACAAAAGGCTGGCGATAAGTCAGGTCCTCCCGCTCTTCCAAGGGCGAGAGCACGGTCAGGTCGCCCAGGCGGGCAAAGTCCTCCCCGGCGTAATGCCGGTGCTTCGGATCCAGCTTTTCGAGCAGCGGCGCGAGATGCTCCTCGCACCACTCCAGGGCCTCGGCCTGGCGGATATGATCCGGCTGCAAGGTGAACTCGTTGGTGCAGGACCAGCGCAGAATCGGGATATCTTCCCGCATGCAGTGCTCGATGATCACCCTGGGCAGGAAGGCGCCCGAGCCCTGGCTGGGGATGCAGAACAGCTCCTCGTCGGCGCCGCTGCCGTACTGGGCGATCAGCTTGTCCCGCCACTCGGTCTCGGCCTCCGGGCTCCACTCCTTGCCCAGGCGGAGACAGATGCGTTCATACAGTCCTTCGGCCAGGGCATCGTCGATGGTCACCCGGTGCAGGCTGTATGGTTTCTTGCCGGCCCGGACCTCGTTGATCACCTCGTTGAAGGGGTTGGTGTCGCCGTCATGGGTGGAGATGATCACCACCCGGCCACCCCACATCAAAAGGGCCATGGCCGCCTTGATCAGCTCGCCCAGGTCGTCGTGGAAGGCCGCCTCGTCGATCACCACCTTGCCCTGCTTGCCGCGCAGGTTGGAAGGACGGCTGGACAGGGCCACGATCTTGTGGCCCGAGGCGCAGCGGATCCGGAAGGCGAGGATATCCTTGTCCTCATCCTCCAGGACGAACTCCTCCACCGCCGAGGCCGCCTTGTTGAAGTGCCCCAGCCAGTCGCCGCAGTCCTCGATGAACTCCTGGGCCATGTCCTTGTTGTAGCCGATGTACCAGACGTCCATGCCGTTCTGGCTGGCGGCCAGCAGGGCATCGTCGGCCGCCTCCGCCCAGGAGAGACCGATCCGCCGGGACTTCTCGATGATCTTGACCTCGCCCCCGTCCTCGAGCCACCGTTGCTGGTAGGGCAACAGGGCCATGGGGGTGCGTCGGGTTCGGTCTTCCTTGACGAATTCGGCCATTATCGGTTGAGTCCCAGGATCTGGCGGCGGATCGCTTCGGCCGCCTCATCGGACAGGCCGCCCTTCCGGGCAGGCTCGTCTTCGGGTTTGTATTTGCCCTGGAGTTGCTCGATCATCTCCAGGGCCGCCTTGGTGTCCTTGATCGCGGCAAAGGACAGTTCTCCGGGCCGGGTCAGCATGGAGTTCAGCTTGATCTGCACCGCCTCCCGCAGCGCTTCGACCGCATCCTGGGGCGTCCGGATCTCGCGTCCGGCAGGTTGGGCCGGATCGCCCATGCTTGCGGCACCGGACCGTTCCCGTGCCTCCTGTTCCACCAGCTTGCCGGAGCTGACCAGGGCGCCGAAGGCGTAGGCCTTCTGCGGGTCCTCGGTGGCGATCACCGACTCGATCAGTTTCGCCTTGGCCAGCATCACGCCCCTGCGGACCGAGGTCTGGGCCTGGCGGTACTCGCGGCGGCGGTCCGGCCAGGTCGGATCCGAATCCGACGACCAGCGCTTGAGCTGGGAGACCGAGACGCCGGTGCGCCCGGCCACCTGCTCGAAGGTGAGGCCGTCGAGGATGTAGAGTTCCTCGGTAGCCTCGATGGTCTCCCAGCCGTAGGATTCGGGCATTTTAACTACCCGCGGGACAGAATTAATTCTGTCCCCGGCTGACTGGACGAGATCCCCAGGGCTCGTTTCAAGGCCGCGATCTCGCCGCGCAGCCCCATGTACTCGGCGTGCTTGCCCGCGAGTTCGACCGCCTGGATCGCCGCCTGCTCCGGCTTGATCTCGTGGAGTGGCGCATAGGGCTCCAGCGCGGCCCGCACGGCGAAGATGTCGCCCTGCATGGAGTTCTCCAGCTCGCGGAGCCGGGCCTCTTTTTCGGCCAGCATGCCGCGCCGGGTCAATCGTTCATTATCGAAGCCCATCCACGCCCCCCTTCTTGATGATCGGGCAAAAGAGATTGTTGTCGATCCGTTCAGCCAGCCTGGTGCTGACCTGCGTGTTCAGGGCGACGGCGCCGAGCAGCTCCCCGGCCACCCGATCGTACCCCTTGACCAGCAGCACATTGTCCTCGTACATCCGCACCACGCTCTCGAACCGCTTGTCATAGAGGGTGGTGGCAGCGGCGAAATGTTCCTTCATCAGCGTGATTTCTGCCAGATGCTGCTGATCTCGCTTCTGGTCCCACTCCAGCCGCTCCAACTGTTCCTCGGCCTCGCGTTCCATCCGCTCCTTGCGGTCGCGTTCGTAGCGCCGCTGGTCCACGTACCAGAAGATCAGGACCAGGCCGGGCAAGCCCAGCACGGACACCGCCGACATAATCACGCTCAACGACAAGCCCTCGATCAACGGAACCTCCTTTTATCTTCCCGTGGGACAGGTTTAAACCTGTCCCCGGCTGACTCAAATAGCTGTTGGCAGAACACGCAACGGGTGCAGCCGGGGGCCGCTTTTCTCCGACCATCGGGGATCGGCTCACCGCAGTCCTCGCACTCGAAGGCCGACTCGCCCTGGGGCATGCTGTCCAAGTGGTGTTTGAGGGCCATTTTCTGGAACCGCTCCTGATCGCGCTGGGCGAGATCGGCCTCATCCATTATTGGTTGGCGGCCTGGGCAACGCCGAGCCGGGCGGCAGCGGTCTCCCGGACGATGGCGACGATGTCGCGGATCACCACGACCTTATTCGCCACCTCGGTGCCGGCACCCAACTGTTCCATGATCTTGGCCTGGACCAGCAGGACCAGGTCGTTGAACGATTGCCGGGTCGCCGGATCCAGGTTGAGGCTATCGACTCGGGCGCCGATGACCCGATCGATGACCGAGGCCGGTACCGGTTCCTTGGTGTCGGTCAGCACTGCCAGCACAGCGGTGGCTACCGCATAGGCCGGGGCAACGGTCTCGGGTTGGGCACTGAAGGCCAGCCCCACCGCCACCCGGATGGTGGCCGCCTCGACTGCGTCCACCTGGCCATTGCCCAGGGTACTGGCCCCCTTGGGGCCGAAACAGGCGACCTCGGTGACGAGGAGCAGGAGAATGACCAGGATGGGCACGAATTGCCTGATGTTCTGCGCGGTGAAGAAGTGCTGCATGGATGACCTCTGATGCTCGGATTATCGGTTGAGGGGCCTGAATCAGGTGCGGGCGAATACGCCCGGAAAATCCTCGTGTTGGCTCCAGTTCTTGTAGTGGAGGTACTGCTCGCCGTTCTGGCAGCGGACCAGGAGGCGCGGCGGCCGATGAGTCAGGCAGGTCATGGTGGCGTGCAGGGTCTTGGCTCCCATGGCGCCATCCTCGACCAGGTCGGGGTACAGGCGCTCGTGGGAGTTGAGGGCATTAAGTGCCCGCTGGAGGAACTTGACCCCGTTGCCTGGGCCGCAGTTGACGCTGGCCTCGAACAACTCCGCGGCCACGGCCGCGCTGACCGGATCGATCAGGTGGCAGCGCAGCGGCTGCCAGAACTCGGTGTGATAAAATTCGCGCACCAGGTCGGGGTCCAGGGACAGGGGATCGCCATGCCGGAGGCACTCGTCGATGAGCGGCCAGCCGAGCCAGTCGGGATGCATGGTGCGGGCGATACCCATGTAGGTCTCGCCACCCTTATCCTTGGGGTTATTGGCGTAGCCGCCCTCATCCTGCATGGTGGTGGCAAAGGCGTGTTCGAAACTCATAGGCCCCCCGCTTGCTTCGATTTAACCAAACCTTGAAACGGGCGGGGTTGTGAGCCCCGCCCAGCACAAAGGAGAATGCATGGCCTGTCCGAGCCATGTTGATGAGGGGAATATAGGCGAATGAAGGGGAGGGGGTAAGACTGCGGGACTACAGTGGAAAGAAGAGCGCCCCTTGCCTGGCGGCAAGGGGCGGTGGGTAAAACTCTGTTGGGTTGCGCTGCGCTTAACCCAACCTACCGCTACCGCTACAGCATCGAGCGGGCGCGGTTGATGGTCTCGGCCACGGCGCGGAGGATCAGGTGGAGGCCGTGGGCCGAGCGGTCGGTGAGGCCGCCGGCGCCGGGCGCGGCCAGGGCCGGGGTGGCGTCGGCCAGGAACTCCAGCACGGCGGCGACGTCTTCCAGTTGGTCGGCGGGGTCGGCCGAGGGCGACACCGCGGTCATCGCAGCGCCCCCACCGGGAAGAGCTGGAGCTGTTTTTCTGCGTTTGCGTGCAAATTTTTGAAGAAGGTCTTTGTTTTTCTGGTGTGCTGCACCGGCAGGACCACGCCGGCGTCGGCGATCTTCTTGGTCCAATTGGCCACCGTCCGGGCCGGCATGCCGAACAACCGGCCGATTTCCTCCTGGGTCAACCCCAACCGCCGATACCGCACCAACTCGGGGATGAAAGAGGCATCGTAGCCGAACCGGGCCGATTCGGAGACGACCATCATCAGCCGGTCGGTCAACTCTTCGCGGGTGCGGGCCATGCCGGAGGCGATCTCAGTCGCCAGCTCGTCAAAGGCGCGGATGTATCCCTCGCGCAACAGGGCCGCCTTTTGACCAGTGAACCCCATGGCCAGGAAAAGGAAGCCGTTTTTGGTCATCTCGTAACAAGGGGACTCTGTTTGTCCGCCGGTGACCGGGTTAGCCCGAAAATGCGCCATCTGCAGAAAATTCTGCTGTCGGAACTGGGGGCTGCACTCCATGTCCCTTATGGCTTGCAGAACGGTACGGTGCTCGCGGTTGAATGCCTCGGCGACCTTAAGCGAGGTGGCGACGGGGTGACCGTCCTTGATGATGAGGGTTTGCTTGAGGATGTCAATCTGGCGTTGGTTCATAGCGTTACTCCTGTACAATGATAGAAGTTCCCGCCCCTTGCGACCAAACAAAAAGGGCGGACCGAGCAGGTTGGTCGACCGAGGTACAGGACCCGGCGAGCCCGAAGGCTCCCTGCCCAGCCCGCCCAAGAGAGTGCGCGCTGAACTGTGGACACAAAAAAACCGCCAACAAAAGAAGGGGGCGGTGTGTCCCCTGTAACCGTTCGGGCGACCAAACCCGGCAACCGTTTTTTTGCGGCTGCACGGGTAGCTTTGCCCGAAAACGCCCCTGGTGTCAATGATTTTGTCAATCACCCTTCAACCGCCTGGCTCCTTGTGCTACGATGGTGGGTAACCATCACCATTCCTGGAGGACCCCTCGATGAAGCGCATCGCCATTTTGTTGGCCATTTTGTTCGGCTTGGCTTGGATTGGCACGAAAATTAACGGTCCAAGCACCGGTGCCAATGCCAAGGTCGCTACGCCTCCGCCGCCAGCGGCAAAGCCAGTAGAGCGCAAGCCTCTCACTCCAGCAGAGGAGAAGGCCCAGCAGGAGAAATGGTTTGGGACTGACACTATTGTTGACGCCAAGCGCGCCGTGAAAAACTCTCTCAAGGACCCAAATTCCGCTGAATTCAAGGATGTATACGCCAACTACACCGAGGCTGTTGGCCTGGTGGCCTGCGGGCGCGTCAACGCCAAAAACAGCTTCGGTGCCTATACGGGTTTCAGGGCTTTCGTTTCCAACGGGAAGACTGTCATCCTCGAAGGCCAGGACGATATCAAAAAAGTCTGGAACAGCGCCTGCAAATGATAACGAAAGGAGAAAACCGTATGAAATTGGCCACAAAATGCCTGTTGCTCTCGTTGATGACCATTCTGCTCGGCGCTTGCGCCGCCCCTGTCCGGCACGAAACCGCCAGCGGACGGCCGGAAGTGACAATAAGGGGCAAGGTCGGCAACCAAGTCCAGGCAGAGATTGCTAATCTGATGTTGAACAGGCGGTATTCCGTCAAATCATCCTCGCCCAATATCCTTGTTTTCGAGAAGCCCTTTGACAACGCAATGGCCTCGGTCTTGTTTGCCAGCCAATACGATGTCACCCCTTATGCCAGGATCACTTACAATGTCTTTGAGATCGGGGACTCGACGAGGATTGTCGCGTCGTTCGCGGCAATCACAAATCCGGGGTCGGCATTTGAACGAGTCACACCGTTGGACAACAATCCCGACACCCTCTGGTACCAAACCAAATTGAACGAGATCAAGCAGCGGATCGAAGCCGGCAAGTGACATGAGGGAGGTGCCGGCGTCAATCAGAACAGTGTCATCTGCCCTGAAAATTTATGTGCGACAGCCTTGTCCGGGCAATTGTTTCTCACGTAGGCCATAACATCCCCTAAACCAAGGTTATCCATGCAGTATCGGTAAAGCTTTGGGTGGCTGTGATAAAGCCTTTGAAAACGGTTTGGGCTGGGCTCCATGTGGATGGCGAACATGCAGAAGACACAGCCAGTGCGCTTGACTCCAGTACAATACATGGTGCCATCGCTCTTGCTCCTGACCTGCCCATAGACAGACGGAATTTTGATCTGATACTTGACAATGGCCCTAAAAACATCCTGTTCGGTCCAAAATCCCATTGGCATGGATTTGGGGTCTTTCATGTCGTAGCCATTGCAACCATGCTGGAGGTAAGCCTTTTGCCTGGCTTTGGAATCTGCAGCCATGGTGCCAACATATTGGCGACGACCATGTTCTCGCTGATACCTTGCCATTGGCTCCTTTTTCATTATCGAGCAGCACTTGTCGCTACACTCAAAAGGAGCGTCGACCAGAAAGCGCCATCGATCAGCAATCCGAAATCCATTGACCTGCTCACCAAAACGATTGATGCCCTGGTCATACAAGCGATAGACGTTTTGATTGTTCTCGGTTGGATGGCGAAGAATGGATATTCCTCTCGCCACCTTCTTACTCGCTAAAGGGTAGCCGTGTTTCAGCAACACGATGTTGAACGGAATTTTGGGCCGCATTATGATCACGTTTGGCATAGCCTTCACATGCCGGACCAGCTCCGGATATTCCAGGCCCGTATTGCAGAACACCGCAGGCACTTCTGGATAAATACGGCGCACAAGCCACAACAGAACCGACGAATCTTTTCCACCTGAAAAAGAGACCGCGACCTGGCCGTTAAATGATTCGTACCAACATTTGATTTTTGCAATGGTCAGCTCGATCTTTTGGTCCAATGGCAATGATTGCAAAACCTGCAACTCCTGCATTTTGTCCTTTGCTGCTCCAGACTGCACGGAATCGCGCCACTTCTTTTCAAATGTGGTCAGCTCTTTTGGAACATTCCCTGCTGCGTCTTTCATCATATCCCCGTGCCGTTATCCCTAGAACAGACTCATCTGCCGATCGTCGGTGGTTCGGCCGAGGATCTTCCAGCCCCAGCTCTCGGACACTCCGTATTTGCGGAACAGGTCCACCCCGGCAATGCCGCCCCGGTCGTATTCGGCCCGCATACACCGGTCGCGATAGTTTTGCAGCCACCGCCGATAGCCCCAGATGCGGATCGGCGTGCCGTCGAACCGCTGGGCCAGGAGCAGGGCGGCGCGCACCCCCACGATCTCGGCCACCAGGCGCATGTCGCCGCTGAGGGTGTCGATGGCCGGCAGGGCATCCTCGGGCAGGTTGATGATATCGAAGGTCTTGCTCATTTTTTCTTCGCTCCTCGATTTTCCAGCCGGTGCTCCAGATCGGTGATCAGGATGTGCAGGGCCTGGCCGTTCTCCAGCCACTCGAACCGGTCGATCCCGAACTGCTTCTTGACCCTGGCGTGCAACTTGGCCATGTCGTAGCCCAGAGCGTGCCACAGGGCCAGCACCTTCTTCTGCTGCTTGGCCGCCGGGCCGGGCTTGATACTGATGTAATTCGGATTTTTGCGTGGCTTGGCGCTCACCTTGGGCTCCCAGCCCTTGGCCTGGAACATGCCGATCAACTCCAGGGCCTGCCGCTCGGTCAGCTCCTTGGCAGACTCCACCCGGAAGTTGAGCCGCAACATATCGCGGTAGGCATCCTCGGTGATGACCAGTTCCTTCCTGGCGATGTGGATCCGGGCCAGGGCGCTTTTACTCGGCGGCATGGTCGGTCTCCTGTTTGAGAATATGGTCCAGGTGACCAAATTGAAGCTTGTCGGCCTTTGAGCTCAGAACCTGGTACTTTTTGTACCATCCTTCGGACTCCTGAACGCTCTTGAGGAAGGCGATTTGCCCTTCAAGGCTATTATCATGCGGCGGATCTGTTGCCCTTTTGTTGACCAACTCTTCCCATTTCGCAAAAGCAGCATCGGCCTTCGCTCGGATCACATGACCTTTGGCCATGTTGATGTTCCGCTGGTTGAGCGCAAATCTCCAAAAGAAGACACCATCCATAAAGATCAACGCCAGCAACTCCTCTTTGCTCAATGCCTTGACCTGCTCAACAAGTTCGTCCCTGGTGGGCTTTTTGGTATTATTCGCCATTGATTTCACCTTGCTGCTCCATTTTGTCCAATGGGTCGCCATATTCTGCGATGTATCGTCGCATGGCCTCACTCATATCGTCTTGGTTGGACGCCGGTCGAATCACCCGCTGGCTGCCGTCGGTCTCAGCCCGGCGTTGCTGCTGCTCGCGGCCGGCGTCGGCCTGATCGGCGAGGTGCCAGGTCACCTGACGAAGATAGTTGTGATTCTTCAGCGGCCGCTGCAGGGTGTCGGCGCGGGCGACCATCTGTTCCATGCCCATGGCCCAGAGGTGCGGCGGGCAGGGCCGGGCCGGCTTGCCCTGGATCTGCACCCACCCGGGTGCGATCAGGGCGGCGAGGTCGGCGGTGATCTTCTTGGCCTTTTTCCAACTCAACGCCCGCGCCGACGGCCGGAACAGCCCCAGGTAACCCAGGATTTCCTTGGCCACAGGGGCGGGCAGGGTAATCATTGACTGGAGCGCTTCCCTCGCCGCCATATCGTTCTCCCAGGCTGATGCCGATGCGATTGCTCCGCAGGATGGACAGGTGAGGATCAAGCCGGCACCTCGAAGCGCTTCCCGCTGACCTCGATGTCATTGTAGAACCTGGACAGAATTTTCAGTTGGTGGATCATGATCAACCCTTGTTATCACTTGCGATTGGCTCTGCGTCCGCAGGCAATCACCAATTGCGCCACCGTCTTGCCCACCTTGGTCGCATCGGCGTTGTCGGTAACCAGCCGCTTTTTGTTCATGACCGCCAGTTCCGCGCGTGACACAAGCATAAGATTTTCGGCGGCAAAGTTTCTCCGATCCCCATCCGCGAATATGACCACGTGCCCAGGCGGAACCGGCCCGTTGGAACCCTCCCACAGGAGGACGTGCTTGCTCCGCCATTGATGCGGTTCGCCGATCTTGATCTCGATGATGCCCGTGTTATCGCGTTCCGATCCCACGGGAACCCAATTGTGCGGCCGGTGCCCTTTTTTGAAAGTTGTCGTCGATCTGCCATTGACCCCTTTTTTGCCGGTATTGAACGGGACGTTACCTGGCTCGAAACGTCCCGTCCGGCCACAAACAATACCGTGGTTTTTAAACACCCCGACGACCATGCCTTTAGTGCAGGTGAAGCCGAACTCTTTATGGAGCCCCTTTGCCATCTCATCTTTGGTCAGGTGCAGATTTGCCCTGACCCAGGAAAGATGTTCTTTGGCCCATTTGTGCCTCATTGTTTTTCAGGGCCTTGTGTGAGCATGGCCGGCATGGGGCCGTCGATCAGCCGTTCCTTCATCGCCACATGGGCCTTGAGCACCACGGCGGCATTTTGGATGATGTGTCCGGCGATGGAGGTCATCCCCTGAGCCCTGGCGAGTTCTTCCTTGAGCTTTTCGCCCTTGATGTCGGGATCGTTCAGTCGCTCCAACTGCTCGAACAGATGATTGTTGAGGTCGGTCAATCGGTTTTTCATGCCTGTTCTCCTTGCTTTGGGCCACTCATGATGTTCGAGCCGCGCCCGTGTTCCCCTTGTCCGACAGGTGGGCGAGATCGCCATGCGGGATATGGGGCAGGTAATTGGGGTCGGAATACAGTTGTTGCAGGCTCAACCCGGATTGCCGGGCCTTGATCGCTGACATCCCTGGCCGCTTCCCTGGAGCACGCCGTCCGCGCCGCACCTTCCGCACCTGCTCTATCATCTCCGGCGGGATATCCTCCGGCTTGCCCGCATCCGCCCACTTGCGATTCAAGGTGCTGTAGGGTATGTCATGTTCAATTGCCAGGGCTATCAGGCTCGTGGGCTGCCCCAGGTGCCGCAGCTTATGGTGCTTGCTCATGTGGTTCTCCTTATGGCTGCTCATCAAGTGTTGACCGTTGTGAATCTTCCACAGTGTTCGCACTTGGTGCGCTTCTTTTTCTCAAGTTTTTCAAGGGTTTTTCTAATCTCTTCGAGCCTGTACTTCCAGTGGCTCGCTTGAGTTATCATTCGTTCGAGCACCCACACCGGGTTGAGTTTTTCACCACAACTTTCGCACTCGACATAGGTCAACGCTGGATCGACAAGGATCTTCAGATGCCGACAAGCGTCTCTGCTCCTTTTTCGCTCGAAAACCAGCGTTGGGTGTCCATCAACAATTTTCATCAGTATCTTGTTGGCTGCTCATCAGATCCGGAGCGCCACCTCTGGATGATCCCGGCCGGCGTTGTCAACAGGCGGGTCTGCCCCATGCAGACCAGCCACCGGCCGGAATTTCGCTTAATCCAAGCGTTGTGTTTCGGTGATAGGTGCCGCCATCCATGGCAACACCTCAATCACCTCGACACGCGTCCAGCCGTGAACCACTACCTTCCAGTGTCCCTCATTGATCTCTGGACAGCGCTGCTTCAGTAACCGCCACATCCTGTATGCCTCGGCAGCGCCTCTGCCAATCCGCTCCGCCTTGCATAGGTCCACGTACAGCTCAAAAAAGCGCGGTAGCAATCCTTCCGGCACCTCGTAGACACGGCCCTCTGCCAAGGGAGCGATCCGTTCCGGGACCACCCCGCCCTGCGCAGAAATGCGCTGCCACAACTGGTTGATCAATTTCTTCAAGGTGGCCATCTTACACCCCCGAAAAATCCAGGTTCACCTGCCGGTATTCGCCCTGTTCGTTCCGTTCATACACCCGGTAATAGGTGCAGGAGCCGGTAACGGTGACCGCGTCGCTGATAGCCTCCATGGCCTTGATCCAGGTGGGATGCTTGATCTCCAGCTTCCGTAATCCCAGGATCCGCTTGGTGTTGATCCTCCCCTTCTTGTCCACCTGGAAGGCATCCTCGATCAGGGTGCGGACCTCGGCGCCCGAGTCCCTGGTCCACTCGCGGAGGCATTCGTCGATCAGGGCCTTGGCTGTCTGCAGCCGCTCGTCGAAATCGAGCCGCTCCGACACGTCCCGCAGCACCTTGTAGCGACCGTCGAAGGAGACCAGGTTGATGTTGCCCTTGGCACCGCCCAGGGTGACCCCGTATTTCTCGGCGCTGAGGTCCAGAAAGGCCTGCATGTCGGCGGCGATCCGTTGCTTGAACTCGGCCACCGTGGCGGCCAGGGCCTGAGCCTTGGTCACCACTTCCTTCACGAACTCGTCTCGGGCCAGGTCGATCTCCTTGATGCTCTCGATCGGCACTAGGTGGCCGATCGCGTTCTGTTTGTAGCCGTCGGGTATGGCTTGCATGGTTTTTCCTCCATAAGTGATCAGGACTTTATCGCGGATCGCATCGGTCGATCCGTTGTAACTATCGTTCAGGACCTGGGAAATGGTGGCTGGGCTGTAATTGAGCTTGCCGGCCACGGCCGCCTGGCTGCCCTCGACCTGCACCGCCCTACGCAGCAAGCTGATCCAATCCATCCTGCCCACCTGTGGTTTTGAGCTGTGCGGCGAAGTTACACATCTCGCGGTAATCGTTCAGCTTCTTGACCGCCAATTCCGTCGCCATGCCGATGGCGAGCAGGGCCTGGTGATCCGGCGACGGACCGGCCTTTTCGATCAGCTCATGCACCCGCAGATTCTGGGCGATGGCGTCGGTGCGGTAGCCACTGACGATCTTTTCCGAGGTCAGTTCGGCCTGCATAGCCTTGGTGGTGCGGGCAATGGCCAACAGGTCGACGTTGCCGCCCAGGGTGCCGATGCGCAGGTTGTGGACGTGCTTGCTGATTTCTGCCAGACTGCGGTTGATCCGTAATGCGTTCATTCTCCTTCCTCCATGGTGGTGATGGCGTATCTAGCCTTGGACAGGGCCTCGCCGATGGTCTGTAACTGCTTGAGGGCGCCGTCGATCACGCTGACCGCCGCCTCTTTTTTCTTTTTTCGCAATTCCCGCAGCCGATTGGCCTTGGTGTCGTCTTCGGGCATGTCGACGGGATCGTTGATCAACTGCCAAGAGCCCTTCATTCCCGGTTGCTGGTGTTTCCGCACCACGCCCCGCTGCACCAGCATCCGAAGCCATTCCTTGGCATAATCGGGGGCGACGTCGGCCATTTCCACCAAATCATCCACCGCCACCCGGCGGCGCATTCGCAGGATCCGCCACATCACCGCCCGCTTGTCCTCTTGTTTCTGTTCTTGGGGACGGCCATAGACCCCTTGGCGTAACCGGCTGAGGCTTTTTGCCTTGAACAGTTCACTCAGCCCATCGAGCATGCGCTTGTGTTCCTTGTAGGTCTGCAAATGCATTTCATGGGAGAGCTCCGTGACCGTCACTTCACCCCTCTCGGCAATCAGCTCCAGGGCCTTGGCCAGAATCTGCTGGTTATACGAGAGCAACGTCATGATCAGTCCCCTTTCAGCCCGCATTTGCAGGCGATGGCGGCCAGTTCCGCATCTACCTCGCCGGTGCGGCGGAGGCTGGTGGCGGCATGGGCTAGGTTGATGGTATCGCGCCGGACAATTCGCAGGTCGCCGCCCGAGGCCCGGTGCATGATCTCGGTGGCTGGCGGGCTCAAGTGCAGGCCGGTACACTGGCTGACATACAATCCCACATCCGTGGGGCTCACCGGCTCGAACTCCATGGCCCGGTAGGTCCGGGACCAGACCCGGCGATTCTGCTTCATCAGGTGCGGTAGTTCCTCCTCACCGATGAGGACGATGATGCCGCCGGTGATCTTGACCAGATCACGGATGATTTCGAGAAACTTCTGGCCGAACCGCTCGATCTCATCGATGAACACCGGTTGGTTGCTCATGGTCATGGCCTCGATGATGGCATCGAAGCAGCGGCCACGACGGCCGGGGATCTGGCGGAGGCCAAATTCCTGGCAGAGTTTCTGCAAGAAATCGAGTTCGGACCAAACCGAGACCGTCTCGATATAGACGCAGCCGTTTCGGGCCGCCCAGGTCTGGACGGTGCGGGTCTTGCCCCGGCCAGCCCGGCCCCAGATGCAGCCGAGCCGCTCGTCGCCTTCCCCTGCCCCGCCCTTGCCGATCATCAGGCCCTGCATCAGGGTTTCAAAGGACCGCACGTTTTTGGTCTGGACAAAGGTTGGCTTGAACTTTACTGTGGAACCCATAGGTCATTCCCCTTTTGATCTATTTATGGCTGTACGAGGCCGGTGTTCGCGCACCGGCCTTTTTCATTACCTCGCGTCGGCCGATTGACGCCACATCAGGCCGTATTTCATCCGACAAGTCTCCCAGTAGTCCGGAAAATCCGTGTAGGCCTTGGTCTGCTCAAAGAAGGTCATGAAGCCGGTCCATTCCGGGCCGAGTTCGATCCCCTGGGCCTCCATCTCGACCAGTCGTTCGTAGCGATCGCTTTCGTCGAGCCGGAGCAGTTCATCCTTCAGGGCTTGCGCTTCGGCCTCCTCGTGTAACCGCGTGGCTTCTTCCACCTCACGGCGGAACTTTTCGGCGTCCAGGCTGATCATTTTTTGGCTGGGAGCCTCGATGGCCTGCCGGTCATCGGTCAGCACCCCGATTTCTGCCATCTGCCGCCGGTGCTCGGGCAGGATCTCTTCCCGGAGCAAGGCCCTGGCCGAGGCCGAGGCCAACTTCTCTTGATCCCTTTTTTGGGCGATGTGCTGCCGCAGTTTCTCTTTGTCGGTTTCGGTGCCAAGTTGGGCCGCCGCCGGGTGCATTTGCTCCACCGGGGAAGCCTCGCAGAGCAGTTCGCCTTGCTGGTCCATCACCCAGATCGAGCTGGTATCCTGGAGGTCGTAACGGATGGAAACCTTGTGCCGGCGGCCGTAGAGGGCCGGGTGATAATAGTTCTGCCCCCGGAAAGTGATGCCGTTGCGGTGGATGGTCTTGATTTCCAGGCTCATCATCAGCCAGATCAATTCGGCCTTGTCGACACCGGGACCTTTGCCTTGGAGGAACACTTCCATCGGACACTTGCCGCCGAGGTGGCCCCGCTGCGACCGTTTGGCGTACTCGTCGAACCAAGCGGCAATCAGGATGTGGGCTTCTTCCAGGGTCAGGCAGCGGTTGCCGAACTGTTGTTCGTGGACCTTGCGGTGCAGCTTCTCGCCGCGCATCATCCGGGGAGGCTTGTTTTCGATGCTGGTGCCGGTATAGCCGGGGACCAGCCGTTCCAGTTCGGCGAAGGAACCGAAGAAGCGCTCCACGGTCTTGGATTGGCCGTGATAAGGCCAGGCATGGATGGTCTGGCAACCCATGCGTTCGTAGAGGCCGGCGTAACCAGCCTCGTCAAAGTTTTGTGAGCCCTTGAAGAACCGGGCTTTGAAAGCCCGGCCGTTGTCCAGGTAAACCACGCGGGGATACATGCCCAGGCGCAGAACCGCCCGGCGCAGGGCGCTGGAGATGGCAGCCGTGTTCTCGGTCGGCATGATTTCCCATCCCAGCGGCATGTTGGAGGCCATGTCGTAGAACAGGATGAGGGTCATGTGATTCTGCGGCTTTCCGGTCCAGGGGTTGAGGATCTCGAAATTGAGGTTGTGGCCGTCGGCCACGATGACGTCGCCGACATTCAAGAGGCTCATGTCGCGCTCGATGTACATCGCGCACTGGTCGTTCCAGGCCTTGGCACCTTCGCGGGCGAAAACCCAGAGGTGATGGTTGCGCTCCTTCCAATGGTGGAGCCAGCGGCGGTAGGTAGCCTCGCTGTGGCTGTTCTCGATGCCTTGTTGCCGCATGACCGCCTTGGCCACCCGGAAGGATTCCGAGATCCGGGGTTTGTTCGGCCGCAGCACGCAGCGGAGGAAGATCTCGGTCTGCTGTTCCGTCAAGCTGCACTTGCCGCGCAGGTGGGCGCCGCGCCGGTCGGCCAGGAAGAAGCAGTCGTTGTTGTGCTTGCGCACCTTGACCGCCCAGCTCTCGATGGTCTTCCAACTCACCGGGCCGAGTTGTTCATGGAGATGCGGCCAGGCAAGGCCGGAATTGTAGGCCTGCTCGAACTCGATCCGGGCCTGGACCTTGTTGCCCCACCCGGCGGCGGCCAGTGCCCGGTTGTAGAGACCGAGCAGCGCTGCCTTGTGCTGCATCTTCTCTTCCATGCGTTGGGTCATGGCGGGGGGTGATGGCTGGGCAACGATGACGTCAGCATTGAGGGTGCTATCGCTGGTGGTCGGGATCGGTGAGGAGGTCACGGGCAGGAGATCGCCCGCCGATCTTTTGGCGACGAGAGCGATTTGGATGGCTTTGGGGAGTTGGGCGACGAGGTAGCGCCGTTCCTTACCGCCGATGATTTTTCTTTCCTCGAATAACCATCCTTCTTTGTTGGCCTTTCGTTGTGCCGATGTTTTATGCACACCCAGAGCCCTGGCAATTTCGTTGATCGTCACCGGTTCCATTGTCATGCCGCCTTCTTCATATTCTTTGGAAGGTGCAGATATTGCTCCGGGCAGCCATGGTCTTTCAGATACTGCAGTACCTTCTGCTGGTTCCTCTTGCCGTCGATGGTCAGGGAAACAGGCGTGTGGTTGCGGTAGCCAAGATCTCGCCTGATTGATTCGACAGTCAACTGGTTGCGAAGCATCCATATCCGTATTTCGGTCGAATTCCTCATCCCAGCTCCTCTTCGATCTTCCTCATCTTTTTCCGCAGTGCCTTGGTCTTGTGGTACACCCTGGCCCACTCGAGCAGTTTCACGTCTTCGCCATCGATCGCCAAGCCACCCAAAGCAGCGATCATCACCGCCATCGGTTGCACCGTGCCCAAGGCTGCGCACAATAGCGCCAGTGCCTTGATACCCGGCACTCGGCTGTCATCTTCTACGTTGAGCCATTTCTCGAACAGGTCCTTGCTCACCCCGGCCTTGCCATTGATGGGCAGATTATGCCGACATGCCAACTCGTTCATCCGGTCCAGCACCTGATCCCGTGACTGGCCGGAAGCCTTGATCGCTTGGTTCAAGGCCTCCTTAACATCACGGACAACCGTGTGCAGTCCGGAATTGCTGAAAATTGTGAGTTGGGTGGGTCGCAAAATTCGTGCTCCTGTCCGCCTCTGTGGCACTGTTTGTCCTATTTTTGGTGGCAAGTGGACGTTGTAAAAATGAGCCTGCCTTGATAGGATGCAAAAAAGGAACTTTTGTTTCTTTATTATTGACGATAATTATCGTTTTTTAGTGAATTGTCAATTCGAAAAATCGTGCATCGCTTTATTTTTAGTGAACGTATCAAACCATTCTCTGTAACTACCGTTAAATCAATGCGATACGGAAAGAGATGCGCCCGAAAAAAACGCATCGCTTCCGCATCGCTTTCATTCCTTAAGCGATGCACGCAAATTTGGTGAATTTTATGGACACTGGAATTGGCGAAAGATTGAGAATAATCAGAAAAGATGAATCTCAAAAAGATTTTGGTTCTCGTTTTGGCGTGAACCTGAATACCATCGGTCGCTATGAAGCAGGGGCAACTTCTCCAACTGGGGATTTTATTGCATCGGTCTGCAAAGAATATGGCATCAATCCTTCATGGCTGCTCGTTGGCGAAGGTCCCATGTACAAGGGCCAGGATGCCCCATCTTCGATGCCTTTGCCTGAGCATAAGCCGCAATCTATAGTCAGCGACGGGAACGGCCAAATCTTTATTCCCCAATGGCAAAACCCCGATCCGGAGATGTTCGATTACATTCCCATGGCGGAAACACAACTGTCCGCTGGAGGCGGCGCCTTTGTCATCTCGGAAGAGATCGAAGGGTATTATGCATTTAGAAAAAGCTGGCTGAACAGGGTCGCATCCAGCGCCAAGAACTTGGTGCTCATGCGTGTCCTGGGAGACTCAATGTCGCCAACCATCCAGGAAGACGACACCGTTATGATCGATATCGGGAAAAGATCGATAAAGGAGGGAATGATCTACGCCATCCGCTTTGATTCCACTGTGATGATCAAACGGCTGGCTTTTCGCCCTGGCGGGCGAATCTTGATAATTTCAGATAATCGGCACGAATACGAACCCTACGAAGTCGAAATGAGGGATCTGCACATCATCGGCCAGATCATCTTTTTCTGCCGAACCTTCGCCACTGAATAAAGCTGGTTCAGGTCCTATTAACTTTCTCGGTTTATCTGCAAATCTGACCTATTCCAGGCCCAAAACCGAAAAGTTTCTTGTTTTAAGAATTTGTCCGGAAAATTTTTCTCAATTTCCCGCAAGTCTCTATAGCGTTTGGAAAAAGTACCTCAAAAGTACCATCATTCCACGCCATTCAAAGTTTCTACGTTTATGTGCCCCCCTATAGCCATTCAAAGTTTCTACGTTTATGTGCCCCCCTATAACTGGAATCCGCTTTTCTTTTTTACAGACGAGCCCCTTGAGAAGCCCCCGGCAAAAAAAACGGGTAGTTGGATTTCTCCAACTACCCGTATATACTGGCGGAGCCGACGAGACTCGAACTCGCGACCTCCGGCGTGACAGGCCGGCGTTCTAACCAACTGAACTACGACTCCAGCATGTGCGTGGTGGGCGAAACAGGGATCGAACCTGTGACCCTCGGCTTGTAAGGCCGATGCTCTCCCAGCTGAGCTATTCGCCCCAAAAGGTGACGGTCTATTTATCAGGTGCGCCCTTGTCCGTCAAGAAAAAAACAGAGCCTCCCTGGACTATTAGCAATTTCCCCGCCTCTTTCCCGGCACCTGAAAGGTCTCCTGATCAGTGCGCCGGGGTGTTGTGCGCCGAGATGGTGAAGTCGCTGAAAATGGAATCCAACGGCACATCCTTGAACAGGGTTTCCCCTGTCTTCAAGATCAGGGCGCGTTGCAACACCTCGTCGACATCGTCCACCAGATCGATGGCCAGACTGTTGCGGATTTTCTGGGGCACGTCGCGGAGGTTGCGCTCGTTTTCCCTGGGGATCAGCACGTTGGTGATGTTGCCCCGCTTGGCGGCCAGCAGTTTTTCGGTCAGCCCGCCGATGGGCAGTACCCGGCCACGCAGGGTAATCTCGCCGGTCATGGCCAGTTTGCGGTCCACCGGCAGCTTGAGGATGGCGGAGACGATGGCGGTGGCGATGGTGATGCCGGCCGACGGCCCGTCCTTGGGAATGGCCCCCTCGGGCACATGCACATGGATGTCGATCTTCTGATAAAAATCCGGGTCCAGCCCCAGCCGCATGGCGCGTGACCGCACATAGGACAAGGCTGCCTGCGCCGACTCCTGCATGACGTCGCCGAGCTTGCCGGTGATGGTCAGTTTGCCGGAACCGGGCATGATGGTGGCCTCGATCTGCAACAGTTCGCCGCCGACCTCGGTCCAGGCCATGCCGGTGGCCAGCCCGATCTCGTCGCGTTCCTCGGCAAGGCCGAACCGGTACTTGGGCACGCCCAGATAGCGCTCAACGGCCTGGGGCGAGATCCGGTACTTCTTCCGCGGCTCCTTGTTCTTGAGCCGCTCGCGCGCCACCTTGCGACAGATGGAGGCAATGGTCCGCTCCAGACTGCGCACCCCGGCTTCCCGGGTGTAGCGGCGGATGATCTCGAGGATGGCCTTGTCGTTCAAGGCGATCTCATCAGGCTTGAAACCGTTGGCCTCGAGCTGTTTGGGCAGCAGAAACTCGCTGGCGATATTGAGTTTTTCCTCCTCGGTATAGCCGTTGAGCTGGATGATCTCCATCCGGTCCTGCAACGGCGCCGGGATACCGTGGAGATGGTTGGCCGTGGTAATGAAAAACACCTCGGACAGGTCGTAATCGACATCGAGGTAGTGATCGTTGAAGGCGAAATTCTGCTCCGGATCCAGCACTTCAAGCAGGGCCGCCGAAGGATCGCCGCGAAAATCAACACTCATCTTGTCGACCTCATCCAGACAGAACACCGGATTGATCACCCCGGCCTTCTGCATGGAGAGGATGATCTTGCCCGGCATGGCGCCGATGTAGGTCCGCCGGTGGCCGCGGATCTCGGCCTCGTCGCGTACCCCGCCCAGCGACAGACGGACGAACTCACGGCCCATGGCCCGGGCGATGGAACGGCAGACCGAGGTCTTACCCACGCCCGGAGGCCCGACCAGGCAGAGGATCGGGCCGCGAATCTTTTTGACCTGGGCCTGCACGGCCAGGTATTCGAGAATCCGCTCCTTGGGCTTTTCCAGGCCGTAGTGGTCCTCGTTCAGCACCACCTCCGCCCGTTCGATGTCGATCTTGGAACGGGACTTCTTCTTCCACGGCAGGCTGATGATCGCATCGATATAATTGCGCACCACCGTGGTTTCGGCGGACATCGGCGGCATCTGGCGGAGCTTCTTGAACTCCTTGTTCACCTTCTCCTTGACCGCCTTGGGCAGGTTTTTTTTGTCAATGGCCTGCTGCAATTCGGTGAGATCGTCGCCGCCCTCGCCCTGCCCCATCTCCTCCTGAATAGCGCGCATCTTTTCGGACAGGTAGTAGTTGCGCTGGGTGGCGTTCATCTTCTTCTTCACCTTGGCGTGGATATCCTTCTCCATCTCGGAGAGTTCCATCTCCCGGTAGAGGATCTCCAGCACCTTGGCGATGCGTTGCGGTAGGCTGACCAATTCGAGGATCGATTGTTTTTCCTCGGTTTTCAGTTGAATATGGGAGGAAATGAGGTCGACCATCCGCGAAGGGTCTTCCAGGGAGGTGATCGATTTCAGGACCTCGCGCGGCAGCTTCTTGTTGGTCACGGTGTACTGATCGAAGGCCTTGCGGAGCTCGCGGAGATAGGCAGGTACATCGTCGCGCTCGATATCGACATCCGGTGCCTCGACCAGACGGACCGAGTAAAAGGAATCCTCATGGTCGCCGCCCTCAAAGGCGCCGACAATGATCGCCCGACGCTTGCCTTCCACCAGGGCCTTGATCGTGCCGTCGGGCAGGCGCAGGAGCTGCATGACCGAGGCCAGGGTGCCCAGGGAGTAGAGATGTTTTTGCTCGGGATCGTCTACCCGCGCGTCCTTCTGGGTCACAAGGAAGATCAGCGAGCGTTGTTCCATGGCCGCTTCCAGGGCCATGATCGATCGTTTTCTCCCGACCACAAGCGGCGCCACCATTCCGGGAAAAAGGACAATGTCCCGGAGCGGCATCAAGGGATAGGTTTCGGCAGTCAGTTCACTCATCGGCAATGATCAGGCGATTTTTTTTGTTTCAGCGTTTTCGTAGAGGATGACCGGATACTCCCCTTGGGTAATGACCTGCTCGTTGATCACGCACTCGGTGGCATGTTCGTCCGAGGGCAGTTCGTACATGACGTCGAGCATGCACTCTTCCATCACTGAGCGCAGGCCGCGGGCTCCGGATTTGCGGGCCAGGGCCTTCTGGGCGATGGCCTTGAAGGCGCCTTCGGTGAAGCGCAGGGTAATACCCTCGTAGGCGAACAACTTCTGGTACTGCTTGCTCAGCGCGTTCTTCGGCTCCTTGAGAATGCGGATCAGGTCGTCTTCCACCAGCTCTTCCATGGTGGCGATCACCGGCAGCCGGCCGACCAGTTCCGGGATCAGTCCAAACTTGAGCAGGTCCTCGGGCTGGATCGAGGCCAGGATCTCGCCGATGGACCGCTCCTTCTGGCTGACCACCTTGGCGCCAAAGCCCATGGCCTGGGTGCCGGTACGCCGTTTGATCACACTGTCCAGGCCGACAAAGGCCCCGCCGACAATGAACAGGATGTTGGTGGTGTCGATGCGCACCAGCTCCTGCTGGGGGTGCTTGCGGCCGCCCTTGGGCGGCACCGAGGCCATGGTGCCCTCAATGATCTTGAGCAGGGCCTGCTGCACCCCTTCGCCGGAGACATCGCGGGTCAGGGAAGCGGAGTCGGATTTACGGGCGATCTTGTCGATCTCGTCGATGTAGATGATGCCGCGTTGCGCCTTCTCGATGTCGTAATCAGCGGCCTGGAGGAGGCTGACCAGGATATTTTCCACGTCTTCGCCGACATAGCCCGCCTCGGTCAGGGTGGTGGCATCGGCGATGGTGAACGGGACCTTGAGCAGCCGGGCCAGGGTCTGGGCCACCAGGGTCTTGCCGCTGCCGGTCGGGCCGATGAGGATGATGTTCGACTTCTGCAGCTCGACCTCGTCGCCGGCGACGGGCGGGGCATTGATGCGCTTGTAGTGGTTGTGCACCGCCACCGACAGAATCCGCTTGGCATGATCCTGGCCGATCACGTACTGGTCGAGGTAGGCCTTGATCTCCTTGGGTTTGAGGACCTGCTGGCCAAACTCGGGCCGGGCCCCCTCCTCTTCGGAGGAATCGGTCATGATCTCATTGCACAGGGCGATGCATTCATCGCAGATGTAGACGTTGGGACCGGCGATCAGCTTGCCGACCTCTTCCTGGCTTTTACCGCAGAACGAACAGACACAGGCAAGGCCGGGATCGTCGTGGAAATCGTTATTCACCGCTCCTTCTCCCCGCCCAGCTCCTCGCGACTGGCCAAGACTTTATCGATAATGCCGTATTGGCAGGCTTCAACGGCGCTCATGAAGTTGTCGCGCTCGGTGTCGGCCTGGATCTTCTTCATCGGCTTGCCGGTGTGCTTGGCCAAGATGGTGTTGAGATCGTGGCGCATCCGCAGAATTTCACGGGCATGGATGTCGATGTCCGTGGCCTGGCCCTGATAGCCGCCCATGGGCTGGTGGATCATGATCCGTGAATTGGGCAGGGCAAACCGTTTGCCGGCGGCGCCGCTGGCCAGCAGCAAAGCGCCCATGGAGGCGGCCTGGCCCATGCACAGGGTGGCGACATCGCAGCGGATATACTGCATGGTGTCGTAGATGGCCATGCCGGCGGTCACCGAACCGCCGGGGGAATTGATGTAGAAGGTGATGTCTTTGTCCGGGTCCTCGGCCTCGAGGAACAGCAACTGGGCCACGACCACGCTGGCGACGTCGTCGTTGACCTGACTGCCGAGAAAGATGATCCGCTCCTTGAGCAGCCGGGAATAGATATCGTAAGCCCGTTCGCCGCGCGGACTCTGTTCAACAACCATGGGAACCAGATTCATGCTTTTTCTCCGGAGAAAACTTCAGGATGGCGGACCAGGGGTCCGCCATCGGTAGAGACAATCGACCGTCCGCTCAGGCCTCGGTCTGCTCAGTGGCAGCTTCGGAAGGGGCGACTTCGGTATACTTGGCCTGTTCACGCAGAAAGTTGAGCACCTTCTCGTTATGGAGCTCGTTCATGAACGGCAGGATTTCCTCGCGCCGTTTGAAATATTTTTTTACCTCGTCAAGGGTCATCCGGTACTGGTCGGCGATGCGCTGGTAGCCGCGCTGGATGTCTTCGTCGGCGATCTTGATCTCCTCGACCTCGGCAATCTTCTTCAGGAGGAAATCGCCCTTGACCCGTTTGACCGCGACCTCGCGGTTCTTCTCCACCAGGTCATCCAAATTGATGCCGGCAGACTCGAACGACAGGCCGCTGCGCTTGAGATTCTCTTCGGTCTGCTTGAGCATTTCCTGAATCTCAAAATTGACCAGTCGCTGCGGCACCTCAAAGGGATTGAGCTCGATCAGCTTGTGCATGATCTTGTCGTCGAGATCGCCCTGGAGGGCATCGTTCTTGGCCTTCTGCAACCGCTGGCGGATGTCTTCCTTGAGATCGGCCAGGGTGTTCAATTCCGGCTTGATGTCCTTGGCGAACTCATCGTCGAGGGCCGGCTTGATCCGCACCTTGACGTCCTTGACATCCACCTTGAACTCCACGTTTTTTCCGGCCAGCATTGGATTGGGGTAATCGGCCGGGAAGGTGATCTCGTAGAGGGTCTTGTCGCCCTTCTTCAGCCCGAGCAGCTTTTCCTCGAAATCCTTGCCCAAGCGGTGCATGCCGATATCGACGCTGAAGTTTTCGTTGCTCACCTCTTTCATGGCCTTACCGTTGTGGAAGCCCTGAAAATCAACAACCGCCACATCGTCCATGGCAATGGCATGACCTTCCTCGGCGGTCTGCAACACGGCTTGATGCCGCTGCAACAGGGTGATCTCCTTTTCGATCTCCTCTTCGCCGACCGCAACCACCGGTTTCTCTACCTCCAGGCCCTTGTACGCCTGGAGTTCGAACTGGGGCTTGATGTCCACGAGGGCCACATAGACAAAGGTGCTCTCGTCGGTAAAATCGTGTTCGACGATCTCAGGATGCACCACCGGATCGAGCTTTTCCTTTTCGACCGCGTCGAAATAGCTCTCCTGCACCAGCTTCTCGCCGACCTCGCCTTGCACCTGCGTCTTGAAATTGTTTTCGAGCACACTCTGGGGAATTTTGCCGCGACGAAATCCCTTCAGCTTGACATCCTTGTTGATCTTGGCATAGGCCTTGTCGAGGGCCGGTCCCACGGTTTCCTTGGGAAGGGTGATGGTCAGTTTTCTTGTCAGCTCGGAGAGTTGTTCGACGGCGATTTCCATGGACTGCGGTTCCTCATGTTCGGTTTACCGGGGCTGTCCCCCCCGGGGTATTGGGTAGTGCCAGCCCGTTGCTCTGACGACCGGCGTACTGTGTCTGATCACTGGGGAGCATTGGTGCGAGAGGGGGGACTCGAACCCCCAAGGGCTGGCCCGCTGGATCCTAAGTCCAGTGCGTCTACCAATTTCACCACTCTCGCGATACGTTAAACCGTAATTAATAACCAGAATAACCTATCCCGTCAAGTAATCCATGGGGGGAAAAAGTTGTATTATCAACAAATTTAAGGAATTAAACCAGAGGGGCTGGAAGGTCGCGGGGAGCCGTGGCCTCGCCCGCCGCTTCACCGGAACGGATCAGGAAGGCTGAAACCAGACAAAGGACTAGGATGGCGGCTCCGGTGGAGAAAAAGGCCTGGCGCATGCCGAGGGCGTCCATACTGACCCCGGCCAGCACCGCCCCGGTGAACACCCCGCCGCTCATCGCCAGGTTGAACACTCCCATCATGGTGCCGTGGCCGAAACGAGCCCGGCCCTCTTCAACGGCATAGGCACCGAGGACCGGCCAGAGCACGGCTTCGCCGAAGCCGAGAAAGAGGTAGGTGCCGATCATCGCCCCGAAACTGGTCATCAAAGGAATAAGCACCACCGCAATGCTCATGCAGACGCAACCGCACACCAGCAGCACCACCTTGTCATAACGATCAGCCAGCTTGCCGCAGGGATACTGAAGCACCGCGTTCATCAGGGTGCGGCTGGCGATCACCAGGCCGGTCTGCATGCCACTGCTGCCGGACCAGCCAGCCATCATCACTGGCAGGAAGGCCATGGTCGGCACCATCATCAACACGGTGGCGAACCGGGCGATGAGCACCCCCACGGTCCGCCGCCTGGACAACATCAAGCGAACATTGGCCACTAAGCCGGGCTGCTGCTGCCGGTCGATCGGGCAGCAGGCGGGCATGGTGGTCCAGACCAGGAGAAAGGCAAAGAAACAGAGCGTGGCCATCATATAAAAGACCGAGGCCAGACCCCAGCGATCGGAAAAAAAACCGCCGAGCACCGGCCCGCAGCCGATACCGCAGAAGAGAGCGATATTGACCACCCCCATGTAGCGTCCCTCCTGGCCGGGCGGGGCAAGGAAACTGGCGTAGGCCATGGCCACCGGCACGATCATCGCCGCGCCCACCCCCTGGAAGAGCCGAATACCCACCAGATGGGCCACCCCGCCGGCATGGGGAATCAACAGGCCGACCAGCCCGTAGATAAACAGACCGGTAACGAGAAACCCCTTGCGGCCCCAACGGTCGGAGAGATTGCCGACCACCGGTTGCAGCAGGCCGCGGCTCAAGGAAAAGGCAGCGGTGATCAGACCGAGGGCAAAACCGGAGGCCCCCAGCTTGGTGGCCAATACCGGCAGGACCGGGATGATGATGCCGACGCCCAACAGGGCGATGAACACCGACAGCACCACGGTGACGAGGATACGGTTCAACATCGTTGGCGAATATCTGGACCGGGTACAGGAAGAGACCGGGTCGGGCTTGAACAAATGGACAACCACCACGGGGCGACAACCGCGCCGTTTTGCACCGCTCCTTTGTACCATCCACCCGCACGATTGCAAACCGCTCTTTCCGACGCGGTCTCTTTCGATTTCGTTTCACGGTCGCGACTCGTCCACCCCGCGCCTTGAACTGCACGAAAAAACACCGTATAGTGATCTGCTTTGTCCCTTTTCGATCGCCCAGCAGGATTTCACCCGGAGGAACCATGGAAAACATTGCATTCAAGGCCATGATCGTCACCGAAACCGCGGACAAGCGGTTTGTCCGCACCGTCGGCGAAAAACACATCGAAGACCTGCCTGCGGGCGAGGTCCTGATCCAGGTTCGCTATTCCTCTCTCAACTACAAGGATGCCCTCTCGGCCTCGGGCAACAAGGGGGTGACCCGCAAATATCCCCACACGCCGGGCATCGATGCCGCCGGGATGGTCGCCGAAAGCACCACCCCTGCCTTCCGGCCCGGAGACCAAGTACTGGTGACCGGCTTTGATCTGGGCATGAACACCAGCGGCGGCTTTGCCGAATATATCCGGGTGCCGGCCGCCTGGGTGGTGCCGCTGCCCGCGGGCTTAAGCCTGCGCGAGTCCATGATCTGCGGCACCGCCGGCTTCACCGCCGCCCTTTCCTGCCATAAGCTGATCGAGAGCGGTGTCACCCCGGAGCAGGGACCGGTGCTGGTCACCGGCGCCACCGGCGGGGTCGGCTCCATCGGGGTGGCCATCCTGGCCAAGGCCGGCTACGAGGTGGTGGCGGCCACCACCAAAACAATTGAGGCGCCCTATTTGCAGCAGATCGGCGCCCGGGAGGTGATCAGTGCCGCCGAAACCGACGACCAGAGCGGTCGGCCCCTGCTCAAACCGCGCTGGGCCGGAGTGGTCGACACCGTGGGCGGCAACATCCTCAGCACAGCCATCAAAACCACCCGTTACGGCGGCACGGTCACCTGCTGCGGCAACGTCACCTCCGGCGAGCTGCACACCTCGATCTACCCCTTCATCCTCAACGGCGTCAGCCTGCTGGGCATCGATTCGGTCAACTGCCCCGCTGCCCTGCGGCTGCGACTCTGGGACAAGCTCGCCGGAGACTGGAAGCTCGATCATCTTGAGGCCATCACCACCGAACTGCCCGATCTGGCGACCCTGGATGACCATATCGACCTGATCCTGCAAGGAAAACACCGAGGCCGGGCCATCGTCAAGATCAGCGCTTGACCTGACCATCGAGGCCGGAACGCCCCGAGAGTTCCCTTTTCATCAAACCGATAACGATTGACATGCTTCTTGCCGATCACCACAAAACCGCCCTGATCCTGCCGGACCGCTCCTATACCTACGCCGACCTGCTGGGGCTGGCCCGCGCCCATGCCCGGCACCTCCCGGAGGGCACGGCGCGGGTACTGCTCTTCTCGGAGAACCGGCCGGAATGGGTATTCGCTTTCTACGCCGCCTGGAGCGCGGGCTGCACGGTGGTGCCGGTGGATTTTCAGGCCACGGCCGCGGAGGTCGCCTTCATCGCCGGGGATTGCCGGCCCCAGGTTGCGTTCTGCTCCCAGGAACGCAAACCGGTGCTGGCGGAGGCGCTGGCCGGCCTGGACTTCGCGCCCCCGCTCCTGGTCTTCGAGGAACTCGCCCTTGCCACGCCAGAGCCCCCGGTACCGATCGACTGTGCCGCTCCCCAGGCCACGGCCCTGTTGATCTACACCTCGGGCACCACCGGCACGCCCAAGGGGGTGATGCTCTCCTTCGAGAACCTGCTGGCCAATGTCGAGGCGGTCACCGTCGGCACCCCGATCTACAGCCCGGAGGAGCGGGTGCTGATGCTCCTGCCCCTGCACCACATCTTCCCCCTGCTCGGCACCCTGGTCATTCCCTTCCGGATCGGGGCCACGGTGGCCCTGTCGCCCTCGCTCCGGGCCGAAGACATCGTCGCCACCCTGCAAACGAACAAAATCACCATCCTCATCGGCGTGCCCCGGCTCTACAGCCTGATCATGCAGTCGATCCAGAAGAAAATCGCGGCCAGCCGCATCGCCACCCTCCTCTACCGGCTGGCGGACCGGGCGGCCTCGCCCCGGCTCTCCCGGTTGCTGTTTGGTGCAGTGCATAAAAAATTCGGCGGCCACCTCAAGTACCTGGTCAGCGGCGGCGCGGCCCTGGACCCGGTGGTGGGCCGCCAGTTCACCATCCTCGGTTTCGAGATCCTCGAGGGCTACGGCATGACCGAGGCAGCGCCGATGATCAGCTTCACCCGGCCCGGCCAGGTGCACATCGGCTCGGCGGGCACGGCCATGAGCTGCACCACCATCGCCATCCGCGACGGCGAGATCGTGGTCAGCGGCAAAAACATCATGCAGGGTTACTGGAACCGGCCCGAGGAAACCGCCGCGGTCCTGCGGGACGGCTGGCTCTACACCGGCGATCTCGGCCACCTCGACAACCGGGGCCGACTGTTCATCACCGGCCGCAAAAAAGAGATTCTGGTGCTCGCCAACGGCAAGAACATCAACCCAGTGCCGATCGAGCAGGAGTTGGAGGCAATCAGTCCCGCCATCGCCGAGGCGGGCGTCTTTCTCAAGGACGACCTCCTCCAGGTGGTGATCCGGCCCAACCTGGCCCTGATCCGGGAGCAGGGCATCACCCGGATGGACGACTACTTCCGCTGGCAGGTGATCGACCGCTACAACCAGAAGGTTTCGCCGGCCAAGCGGCTGCATCATTTTACCCTGGTGGACAGCGAACTGCCGCGCACCCGGCTGTCCAAACTGAAACGCTTCCAACTCCCGGCCCTGGTGACGGCAAGGGAGGAGCGCGCGATCCAGACCGAACACCCGACCACCGAGGAATACCGGATCATCCGCCAGTTCATCGAGCAGCACACCGCCCGGACCATCGGACCGGACGACCATCTCGAAATCGACGCCGCCCTCGATTCCCTCGACAAGGTCAGCCTGCTGGTATTCATCCACAAGACCTTCGGCGTCGAGATCGGCGAGGACACCTTGATGCAGATCCCGACCCTGCGCCAGTTGAGCACCTTCATCGCCCAGCGCAAGGAGCGGATCGCGGTCGAGCGGATCAACTGGCGCGACATCCTTCGGGAACGGGTCAACAGCGGCCTGCCGCGCACCTGGTTCACCACCAACCTGATCAAGAATCTAAGCCACCTGCTCTTTCGCTGCTATTTCCGCTTCCGCACCGAAGGGCGGGAAAACATCCCGGACACCCCCTGTATCCTCGCCCCCAACCACCAGAGCTTCATCGACGGCCTGCTGGTGGCTGCCGGCCTGAAAAACACCCTGATGCGGCGCACCTGCTTCTACGCCAAGGCCAAGCACCTGCAAAACCGCTGGCTGCGCTTTCTCGCCGACCGCAACAATGTCGTGGTCATGGACATCAATGCCGATGTCCGGGAATCGATCCAGAAGGTGGCCACCCTGCTTGCCAGCGGCAAGAACATCATCATCTTCCCCGAAGGCACCCGGACCCTTGACGGCACCCTGGGCGAATTCAAGAAGACCTTTGCCATCCTGAGCAAGGAGCTCAATGTGCCGGTGGTGCCGGTGGCCATCCGCGGCGCCTTCGAGGCCCTGCCCGCAGGCAGCAGGCTGCCCCGGCCGTTTCAAAGGATCTCGGTGCGCTTCCAGCCGCCGGTCTTTCCGGAGGACCACAGCTACGAGTCGCTCAAGGAACTGGTGCAAGAACGGGTTCGGGAGTGCCTGCGGATGGGCGACCAACCATTGCTTACCGGCAGCGGCGGCAGTGCCCCCTGACACCAAGCTCCCTTGTGCCGTCAAATCGTGCCAGCCGCCCGAAATCCTCGGATAAAATTTGCTTGAACCGAATACAATGAAAGAAGAAGGAATGTTCATGCCGTACGATGTCACCGATGCCCGCATCAACCCCAACGGCAGCCTGGATGTGCTCTCCCGGCTGGAAGTGGGCAAACTCCTCAACACCAGCCGAGGCGAACTCTATCCCCTGTTCCGCAACTCATCGCTCGCCGTGCTCAACTACGGCGGCCACCTCGACGACGGCCGCGAATTGCTTGAACGCTATAAGGACTTTGATATCCGGGTCATCCAGGAGGAACGCGGCATCAAACTCGACCTGCGCAACGCCCCGGCCAGCGCCTTTGTCGACGGCAAGATGATCCGGGGCATCACCGAACACCTGTTCGCCGTGCTCCGCGACATCGTCTACGTCGACGACACCATCAACAACAATCCCCGCTTCGACCTGGCGACCTCGGACGGTATCAGCAACGCCGTCTTTCACATCCTGCGCAACGCCCGGATCATGCGGCCGCGGACCAATCCCCGCCTGGTGGTCTGCTGGGGCGGCCATTCGATCACCTCGGCCGAATACGATTACAGCAAGGAGGTCGGCTACCAGTTGGGCCTGCGCGGCCTCGATATCTGCACCGGCTGCGGCCCGGGCGCCATGAAGGGGCCGATGAAGGGCGCCACCATCGGCCATGCCAAGCAGCGGATCTATAACGGCCAGTACCTGGGCATCACCGAACCCGGCATCATCGCCTCGGAATCGCCCAACCCGATCGTCAATGATCTGGTGATCATGCCGGACATCGAAAAACGGCTGGAGGCCTTTGTCCGGATCGGTCATGCGGTGATCGTCTTTCCCGGCGGCGTGGGCACGGCCGAGGAGATCCTCTATCTGCTCTCCATTTTGCTCGATCCGGAAAACTCGCGCATCCCCCTGCCCCTGATCTTCACCGGCCCGGCCAGCGCCGCCGGCTACTTCGAGCAGATCGACCGCTTCATCATCGACACCCTGGGGCCTTCGGCCCGGCAGATGTACCGGATCATCATCGCCGATCCCGAAGCCGTGGCCCGCAAGGTCCTGGAAGGCATCGACGAGGTGCGCCAGTTCCGGTTCAAGACCGACGACGCCTACTATTTCAACTGGCTGCTCAACATCGACCTCAGCCTGCAACTCCCTTTTGTCCCCAGCCACGACACCATGCGCAGCCTCGACCTGCACAAGCACCAGCCCCCGCACCTGCTGGCCTCGAACCTGCGCCGGGCCTTTTCCGGGATCGTCGCCGGCAACGTCAAGGAGGCCGGCATCCGGCTTATCGAGGAGCAGGGGGTGTTTGAACTCCGGGGTGACGCCGCCGTCATGCGGCCGCTCGACACCCTGCTCGCCGCTTTTGTCGACCAGCAGCGGATGAAGCTGCCGATCAACGCCTACAATCCCTGCTACCGGCTGGTGGCGGAGTAAAATTTGCTCTCGTTCCCGACGCTCTTCACCCCAAATACCAGACAATCACAGGTGATAAGGTGGCCCATTCAAGCGATGACAATTCCTCTTTGGCGGTATTGATCGATGCTGATAACGCGAGCCCTGCAATCGTTGAACCTCTGCTGGCCGAGATAGCAAAGCTTGGTGTCGCGAGTGTGAAAAGGATCTGCGGGGACTGGACAACTCCCAACCTAGGCCATTGGAAACTTGCCCTTTTGGAACATTCCATTCAACCAATCCAACAATTTCGCTATACTGTCGGCAAAAATGCGACCGAGTTTGTGTCCGTGATAACTGTAAAAAAGACCTGGGGTCAACAAACAAACCCTAACCACATCAACCCATAACCAACTAAATTAATTTAAAATGTTACGAGATTTAGCACTGGCCGCCAAGGCCGCCTGTAGTCGGGAGGACCAGGAAAGCCTGATCCCGCTGGTGAAACAACTGCGCGAGCTGGGGGAAACCGCCTGCAAACGGGGACTGCTGGCCCTGGAAGGGGAACTGATGCAGATCAGGGACCCCTTTCTCAAGCTGGGCATCCAATTGATCGTCGACAAGACCGAACCGGAAAACGTCCAGGACATCCTCGATGCAGACATCTATTACAACGAATCCAACGGCCGGGAGTTGTTGAAAAAAATCATCATCCGCGAGGGACTGCTCCGCATCCAGGCCGGCGACAATGCCCGCAACATCATGATCTGCACCAAGGTCTTTTTAGGCAAGGTCGACCCGAGTCTCTGGTAAGGGATGGCACCACTGTCCGAGGAGATCGGCATGGAGGATGAAAAATTCGTGGATCTGCCCAGGGAGCGGCAGAGGGAAGCAGTCAGGACCCGCTTTCAGCACCGGCAGGGGGTCGGCTGGTTTACCCCGGAGGGGGTCTTTGCCGGGGTGAACGAGACCGATGTCATCGCGGCCCTGATCGATCTGGAAGCGGCGGAGATCGATGCCATCGGCGACTGCATGGGCGGTTGCTCCATGATCGCCCCCCGGCTGGAGGATTTTGTCAGGAAACCGTAAATAAACGATGAGGGGCAGGGCAGCGGAACCATGCCGCTGCCCTTGCCAGGAGGCGGGCAAACGGCCAAGCTCACTTGCCGCAAGGGAACGCGGCGGAACAACAACGACCGGAAAAACACAAAAGGGGAGAAGTGGTCAACAGGCAGAAAGCCCGCTTCCCTTGCAGTCAATTCAATGTGAAGCGCCTTGTTCAGCCTTGCCGTTATTATGATTTTTTCCTGTGTATCTCGTCATGACAAACCGTACATACGGTAATCAGGTTGCTTTCCGTGTTGTCTCCACCCTTGGCATGGTGTTTTTTGTGATGTAACTCCAAATGCCGCGGGTCTGATCTATTCCATTCTTTGTGGTAGAGTAGGAGGCTGATAGACGAACCCAACCGAGGACTTTACTGGACGCCTCGCCGCACGCGGCTACTACGTGTCAACCAGTCGGACCGTTTCTCAACCTCCCCTCATCAAACCGTGCATGCGGT
>Ga0074193_1000225_pt1 | contig 103938 bp, 90 predicted proteins | sample EPASupsiteHSE605_FD_64523 | JGI IMG/M metagenome (GOLD analysis project Ga0074193, IMG submission 64523) | Bioremediated contaminated groundwater from EPA Superfund site, New Mexico - Sample HSE6-05 | ecosystem: Environmental > Aquatic > Deep subsurface > Groundwater > Contaminated ... | reverse complement strand
CGCACACGGCGATATAGGTCAGATAGCTCAGGCCGCAGCCGCCGTATTCTTCGGGCACCCAGATGCCCATCATACCCATATCCGCAAGCTTCCGATAGGTCTCTGCGGGGAAACGCTCCTGCTCGTCAATCTCTGCTGCTAGGGGCTTAACTTCTTTCAGGCTGAAATCTCGAACCATAGATATTATTTCCTGCTCATCAGCACTAAATCTAAAATCCATAGTGTTTACCCTTCCTTTATAATATAGTTTTTGGTAGTATAGCCATAATATATAACGTTTACTTAAGGCTGCTTCTAATACTAAAGCAATTTGCGTGCCAGTTTATTTAATGTAGTGAAAAGTGTTCATATGTTTACAAATTCCCGTTATCATATGCGAGAATTTGTAAAGTATAAACTAGCTGAAGAAAAGCTTCATATTTATCTAATTGCTATATAACTAAAATCAGGTGAGAATGTTGCAAATGTGCAATATCCTTGTTGGCTGCGCAGAAAAAATGAGAGTGTGATTGCTTGAGCATGTGGATAGGAGTTTGAAGTATTTCGCCAAACATCTTGATGCATCTTAGAGAGAAAAATATGCGCGAACTATGCCCTGTTATCAAGCACTTGCAGGTTCGACCGTGTAGACCTCCAAAACCGTAGGCCAAGGGGTCGATCCCGTCAAGCCCCTGCCACAAAAAGTCCGTAAATCCTTAGGAAATCCAAGGGTTTACGGACTTGTGTTATTTGTAGACGAATCGCAAGAAGTTGTCTCAGAAGCCATACTCAAAGATATCATAACATGATATTTATTAACCTCATGGTGCGAACAACCGCGTCCTTAAGTAAATATTCAGCGTTGTTCATTGCTTCGTTCAGACTCATTGGCTTGTTCACAATGCTAATTATTGCGCCAATTCCGAGCTCGTATAGTTCATCTGCGCCATTGCCGATTCCGCCGGTAAAAGCAATCACGGGTATTTTCGCAGGTTTTGTTCTTTTCGCGATTCCGACCGGCACTTTACCGAAGGCTGTTTGTCGGTCCATCCTTCCTTCACCGGTTATCACCAGGTCCGCATGAGAGAGTTTTTTGTCAAAATCCATTAAATCTAAAACGATATCTATGCCGCTCTGAATAGTTGCTTTGCAAAATGACATCAGGCCGCCTCCGAGTCCACCGGCCGCGCCCGCGCCCGGTTCTTCCGCGATATCCGTCTCTAATGCGCTTTTGATAACCTGTGCAAAATGCAACAGATTATTGTCCAAAATTCGCACCATTTCAGGTGTCGCGCCTTTTTGAGGGCCATAAATCACTGAAGCACCGTTTTCACCGCAAAGCGGGTTTCTCACATCACAGGCTGCAATGAACACACATCCATTAATGCGACTATCCGCATGGGAGAGGTCGATACTTTCAAGCCGATCCAGCGCGCCTCCTCCAAAGCCGAGTTCCTTGCCATTTGCGTCTTTGAAACGATAACCTAAGGCCTGAGCCATGCCAATGCCGCAATCGTTGGTTGCGCTGCCTCCTAGGCCAACAATAATCTTCCTGCAGCCATGCTCCAGCGCCGAGCGTATCAATTCGCCTGTACCATAAGTGGTTGTTTTAAGTGGGTCCAGTTCTCCTTCGCCCACTAGAAGCAGCCCCGATGCGGAAGCCATTTCGATAAAGGCCGTTTTATTTGGCAAAATTGCATAGCTTGCCCTTACCTTGTTGCCCAACGGGGCGGTAACTATCTCGTTTATGAGCTCACAGTCCGTTGCTGAAGCTATAGCTTCAACGGAACCCTCTCCGCCGTCCGCTACAGGTATCTTTATAAGCTCAGCATCTTTGAAGATTTCAAGTATACCCTTTTCAATGATTTTGCAGGCCTGAATTGAAGTAAGGCTTCCCTTGAAAGAATCCGGCGCAATAACAATTTTCATTTTCTGTACCCATTAAACGCTGACGATATTTGCGGGTGTACCAGTCAGGAACTTTTCAAGATTATCGGCGGCGATTTCCATAAGCCGAGTTCTGGATTCCTTTGGCGCCCATGCTATATGCGGCGTAATTATGCAATTTTTCGCCTTCAGGAGTGGATTGTCGCCTTTTATTGGCTCGGCGGACACAACGTCGACAGCCGCCCCGAAAACTTTTCCGCTGTTTAGGGCAGCAGCGAGAGCCTCTTCGTCAATCAGCGGTCCCCGTGAAGTATTGATTATTATGACTCCGTCCTTCATGCTTGAGATATTTTTTTCGTTTATTATATTCCGTGTGTTTTCAAATAACGGACAATGCAGGCTGATTACATCGGCTTGTTTAAACAACTCATTAAGCGCAACATATTTTAGCTGCTCGTTTTCAAAGGCTTTATTCGGATACTCGTCATAGGCAAGTACCTTCATTCCAAAGCTTTGCGCAATTCTTGCCGTATTCTGCCCGATTCGTCCGAAACCGATGATGCCCATTGTTTTTCCGGCAAGCTCTATCAGCGGATAGTTCCAAAAACAAAAATCAGGACAGTTTTCCCACGCACCCTTCCTGACCGCGTCACTGTGAGAGCCTACGTGATGACAAATTTCAAGCAGCAAAGCAAAAACATACTGTGCAACCGAAGCCGTTCCATAGGTAGGAATGTTGGTTACGGTAATATTCAGCTTGTTTGCAGCAGCGACATCCACAACGTTATAGCCCGTAGCGAGAACCCCGATATATTTCAGATTTTTTGCCGCGGTCAATAGTTCTTCGGTCAAAGGGGTCTTGTTCGTGAATACTATTTGAGCGTCTCCGATTCTCTGGACAACTTCTTCCGGCGGTGTCCTGTCATATACCTCGAGTTCGCCGAAGCCCTTAAGTCTGTCCCAGGACAAATCTCCCGGGTTTAGAGTGTAGCCGTCCAGAACGACTATTTTATTATCACTTTCCGTCATAAGCAGTACACCTTTCTTTAAATAGTACGCGTGTGATTTTGATAATTAGTGTTTGCTGAATAAACCGGATTTCGGTTTGTTCATCGGACATTAATTAACGGATATTAGGCCACCGGTCCAAGCTGGCGGCCTAATAGGATGGCGTGCGATCGTATTTCGTTACCTCAGCTTTGACATCTCACCGCGCCACTTGCGTAATTGTTCCACGGTGGGCTTTTCTCCCGTTTGAATAGCTTTACGGCACGGTTCAAGAACAAATAATTCGGCCTTCATAACCCTGCGGCAGGCTTCTGCCAGCTCCGGCGCGACTTCGGTGGGAATAATCGTGGCCCCGTGCCTGTCTGCATGAATGAGGTCTCCTGGGTTAACGGCCATGCCGCAAATCTCGACAGGACAGTTTCTGTCAACCAAATGAGATTCAGCCCGCGCTATCATTATATCAGTTGAAAAGAAGTAAAAGTCCATTCTGCTGACTTCATTCAAATCCCGGACGCCGCCGTCGGTAATGGCTCCCGCAGCACCCAGCGCTTTAAAAGTGGTAGCCTGTACCTCGCCCCAAAAGGAGCCTATCGGCAAATCGTCTATATCCTGTATTACCGCGATTGCCGGCTCTTTTGATTCGAGCACATCACCAAAAAATGTGAACATCAGTTCTTTCTGCTCCGGAGTAGGGGCGTCGGTTCCGGAGATTTTAGCGGTTACCGCATAGCCGACCATAGGCTTTTCATTCGGGGTGCGGAGCAGCAGACCCGGATAACTGAAGCCAATCGTGTTTGGGCGAAGATTGAATCCCTCAAGAGCATTCCAAATCGTCGGGGTGTCAAATTCCCTCAATTCCTCCAATTGTTCTCTTGTTAAATTACTCATAAGTTACCTCTGTGTTGTTAATTAACTAACTGATAATTAACGCGCTTAAAATGACTAGGATAGTTCCAAGCAAAAGCGACCATTTTATATTTGCCTTCAATGCATCGCGATAATCCACATGTAAAACGCCCAGCGCAAAGTAGACTGTGGGGTTAGTTATGCAAATCGCCGCGGCAACGTTATGCCCCGCCACAAACATTGTGGCAATGGTTGAGCTTGCAATGCCATACTGGGCGCCCATACTGCTTACCACAGGCATAATGCCGTATATCATTGCGTTTGCATCCAGAACAAATCCCAAGGGCGTAATGAATATTGCGATCACGTACTCTACAAACCCGTTCATCCAATGCGGCACTATGGACGCAAGCGCTGTTCCGATAGCATCAAACATTCCCAGGCCTTCCATAATACCCAGCAGGGCGCCGGCGCCAATCAGAGTGTAGACCGCGGTTAAAATAGTGCCTGCATAGGCCTTGATTCGTTTTTCCTGTTCCTTGATGCTTCTGTAGTTCAGAGGAAGAACAATTCCGCAGCCAATCAAAAAGGCAATATAGGAAGGAACTCCGACAAAAAGCGCAACTAGGATTATCACAGTAATTGCAAGGTTTGCCCAAAACAATTTCGGCCTTCTGAGGGCTTTTTCCGCATCGGATAAATCTTCACGCTCGAGTGAAAATTCGACATTTGTTAAAAATTCGCCGCGCTTTTGTTCCTGCTTGGAAGCGAAGAAAAGAATTGCAAATGAAAGTACTAGAGCAATGGCGTTTATGGGAAGCATCTTCATAAAAAGCGCCATTGGGTCCATGCCTATAACGGCGGCCGCTCTGGCAGTCGGCCCCGCCCAGGGAAAGAAATTCATTGCCGGCACTATAGTTGCAAACACCAGAACCAGCAAAGTTCGCCGGATTTTCAGTTTGTCAAAAACAATAACCATCGGAGGTCCGACAATCAGCAAAGCAGCAACGCCCTGACCGTCCAAGGATGCCACGCAGGTGATTACTGCGGCAACCATAACTATTTCTACAACACTCTTGCCGGCCTTTTTCATTAAAATGTTGATAATCGGGTCAAAGAGCCCCGCGTCGGACATGACTCCGAAGAAAATGGTTGCAAGAATGAATAAGGCTGCGATAACCAAAACATCGCTGATTCCATTATGTACATTGAGCATCGTGTCTTCAAATGAAGTTCCTATTATCAATGCCACTGCAATTGGCACCAATGCCATGATGTTGCCGGGGAGGAATTTGCTCTTAAGGATTAACAGTATGATGACAACCAGTATGAAGATTGCGGCATAAAGCAGCATAGCAATATACTCCTCTCATTATTTTAATACATTATCCAAATCGAACCGATCTGAATTCATTCAGGTCGATTCATATGAATCGACCTCGGCGATTCTGATGATTACAGGGGGAGCTTCTATTAATTATCTCACAATATCACACTTCTGCGTCTGCTAAAAAGATATATTGCTGCCCGGCGTGCATATCGTTCTCGTACTTATGTCCCTGAGGATTCGGGCGAGGGAAAGAGAATTTAATGATGAGCAGATTGTCGATATAAAAAACCTTGATTTTGTTTTCGTCCGCCTCATACAGATCCGCAACCTTTTTAGGCGTAATATTCGGGGAATTCTTGATTTTTTCGTATGCTTCCTGCGTTTCGCAGAAAATCTCGATGGTTACCCAGAACGGCCCCGCGTTTTTAGATCGCACATAGCGCGCGATGTCTTTTACCGTTGACATGTTCTCCCTTCCTTCTCTGAGTTATATTTGGAAATATTCGAACCTGACCAGCTCAAGCGGGTCGTCTACGTCCACCACATGGTAAAGCATAAATTCGTAGGTTTTGCCTCTAGGGCAATCGACAGGAGAGAACGGGAAAGCGAAACTGGGCAGCTGCTTTGTAAAATCTATCGGGAAATGCAGCAGCAGAGGGTTAAAGAGCTTGGCGATCTGAGTGGCTGTCTCCTGAGTGTTTGCCGTTATCGTCAGTAGCATACCGATTTCTCTGGGTGCCGGAGTTCCTTCCGAAACCGGACCGGCTATTACGGCGTTATAACCGTAGGCCTTGAAATTGAAGGAGTATTCGTCGGACGAATAGCCGCTTTTAGTGATAAGCGCCACGGCGTATTCGCTGATGTTTTTAATCCAGGTTTCAGGATCGGCCATGACCTGACGGTCGGCAATCCCAACAAGCGAAATGTTCTGATAGCCAACCGAACGCGCGCCTTCCAGCTTCATCGTGTACTGCTTTGCGTGCTCAAACTTAGTTCCCGTAACATATACGGTACTTTCATCGACCTGGGTGTAAACCGCGTCCTTGGGCAGGATGCTGCCCGAAGGCTCCGTCAGTCTGAAGGGATCGACATTTTCATAAATCAAATGAGCGGAAACAGTGTAAGGCGTGCAATGAACATTGGTCTGAAGAGGCTTTACATAGAAGCCAGTCTCATCCACCACCAAAAAAACTCCGTCTCCTCCTGCGCCGTCCGTGCATTGGCTGCCGCATTCCGCAATTTTTGCTCCGTGCCAAGCTGCCGCAACATCACAGCCCATCATCAGCGGCAGGGCCGCGATAATGGCGGTATCGGTTGCTCTGCCGCACAAAACGATATCAGCCCCGTTTTTTATTGCCTCAATGAAGGGCTCCGCGCCTGCGAGGGCGACGATATTGTCACATTGGTCAAAGGTTTCCCTGGTGATTTCAGGTGCGCCCTCCAAAGCGTGTATTTTGCCTTCGTCCCATTTCTTTTTAAGAATTTCGGGATCCTGCTGGGAATAAATTTTAGCTATCTTGCCCGTCAAGCCCTCTTCCTTCATTATCTCCTGTGTGATTGCCGCACAGAGATTAACGGTTGAATCGGTACCGCATGAAGAGCATGTTCCTATTAACAAAGGAATGCCTGCTTTTCTTGAACCGATGACGGAAATTCGTAGATCGTGCTTAAGCATGGCTCTTGAATATTTGGACATGCCATTTGCAAGATAGGCGGGGCCGGAATCGGTAGAACCGGCATCTATCGCTATGACGTCAGGCATCATAGCCATTCCGGCGGCGAAGGACTCCTCGTTAATTCCTCCGCCCATTGCGCCAATTGGCATTAAAACTTTGCAGCTTTTCATTACAACCTCCTTGCTAAATATTGGGTATGAAACTAAAAGATTAATCTTAATTATAATATAATGTGCAATTTAAAATAAGTAAAATACAATATATTCGACACTGGCAATAGGGAAAAATCTATGATGAAACCTTTTTAGCCAATTATTAATTTTTGATTTTGTTAATTGGAGCTTTTATTGACTTTAATAGCCGCTTGGTCTAAACTAAAATTGTGCAATAGTATAATTGATATTAATATTTTAATTTTCAATAGAATAATTTCTATTTATTAATACTAGGAGGATATCATGAATGATCGACAGCTGAAGTATATATTGGCCATCGCCGCGGAGGGGAATATTACCGCTGCCGCACAAAAATTATACATTTCCCAACCTTCGCTAAGTTATTTGCTTGCGCATGTGGAAGAGGAACTAGGCGTAAAGCTGTTCGACCGCACCATATCGCCCATGCCTCTTACTTATGCCGGTGAATGCTATATTGAAGCAGCCAAAAAAATATTGGGCGTTCAAAATGAGCTGCAAAACCAAATTGACGACATTCTGGACTACCGAAAAAGTCGGCTGATTATCGGCTGCAGCTCACGGCTTTCATCTTTGCTCTTGCCTGCTGTTTTGCCGGAGTTCATCAAAAAACACCCAAATGTTCAGATTAAGCTCTATGAGGAAAGTGTCACTGTTTTAGAGGAGCTTCTGGCCGCCGGCGTTCTAGAATTGGTTTTTACTACCTCAGATATAGATAATAACTCTCTGGGACGTATCCCTCTTTACATGGAAGAAATGCTATTATTTACACCGGCTGATTTTGTTCCACCGGAGACAATAAAAAAGGACGGCTTGTATTTTCCCGTTTTCGATCTTTCCTGCTTGGAAGGACGGCCCTTTGTTCTCTATAAACACAAGCATCAGATTAGAAAAATGGCGAATCAAATTTTTACGGATTTTAATATACGCCCCAATATTATTTTGGAAACAGACAACTGGGAAACGTGCTATTCAATGGCGGAAGAGGGCCTGGCGTTCACATTTCTACCGTTTACGCCGTTTAAAAAGGTCCTGATGAAGGGCGATGAAAGAATTAAATATTACAGCGTCGACGGCAATTACTGCCGGCAGCTGGCTGTATATTACCGCCAGAACACCTATCACCATAAAATTATAGAAACATTTATTGACACGACAAAGACGATTTTAAACAGCTATATCTAAGTGGAAAGAAAAAGCGCAAGACAATAGGGAGCTATTTAATTGCGGAAAAATAAATGAGATAATTTGGACTGCGTCTAGTAAAGCAGAATAGGCCTGCTCGAGCATATTCGTAGAAATTAAAAATTGATCGTCAAACTTCTTGATGCATCTTGAAGCGAAAAACTCGTATTAGTCATGCCCTGTTATCAAGGGCTTGCAGGTTCGACCGTGCAGACCTCCAAAACCGTAGGCCGGGGGTTCGCTTCCTTCTGCCCCTGCAAAAAAAGACACCTTTTTAGGTGTCTTTTTTTATTATTATTGTGACTATTTGACCGTTATTGCACCTGAAATGTTTAATATTCAATACATGAAACTTTCGGAGTATGTCGCAGCTATTTACCCACTTTTCCCTGTTTTCCGGCGAGTGAAACCTCTGATTGCATCTTAGGAGAGACAAAATAGAAGACGTTCTTGTCAATAGGATTTATTTAATTGGACTATGATAGGCAACGTTGGAGGATTCTGAGAAGCTGTATGTATTTGAAACTCCGATATAGGCCTGCACTACGATAATTGGAAGGGAAATAGCTGCGTTGCTCTTTCAGTTTGTCCGAGTGTGCGCTGCGGAAGATACTCGAAACACATCCCGATCGGACAGCAGTAAGCCTCTATCTGGATAATGACCATGCGCTGCCTCAGAACGGTTGAGCGATAGATTACAGATGCTCGGATATGAGGATGTATCGTATGACAGGACGGGACTGAGAAATTGGAATAAAGCGGATGCGTTAGTTAAAAGCAAATCCTTCCCCGCAATAAAAATTGGCGGGAGGTACTATGTAGTTAAGTTTGATTTCGTTAGTTGGCTGGAGAGGCAAAAGGGAAAGACTTGCTGATTATTGGCATTATTATAATTAAGCTCTTTCAATCTCAGTCTGGTTTCAAACAGAAAAAAGAATCAAGGCGGTAAAGCTGCTTATAAACAAGTATTTACTATGCAGATGACGTTGCAAGACCCACTGACCTTTTTTCAACGCAGTCCACTTTGCTCAAGATACTGAAGACGTCCTATTTCATAAAGATTGTTGCCGCAGCTGTCAATTATCACGGTGAGCGGGAGATTTTCAAGCTCAAGTTTTAGGATTGCCTCCGCGCCCAAATCCTCGTAAGCCACGAGTTCCGCCTTTTTGATGCAGCTGGAAAGTAGTGCTCCGGCGCCGCCGATAGCGCCGAAGTAAACCGCTCCGTTGCGCTTCATGGCACTAATCACGGCTTCGTCCCGCTTTCCTTTTCCAATCATGCCGAGCTCGCCCAGGTCTAGTAGGGTGGGGGCGTAAGCATCCATTCTATAGCTGGTGGTTGGTCCGGCAGAGCCGATTGGCTGACCCGGGCGCGCGGGGGACGGTCCGACATAATAGATAACAGAGCCTTCAATAGGGAAGGGCAAGGGTTGTCCTTTTTGAACCAATTCACAGAGTCTTTTATGCGCCGCGTCCCGCGCGGTATATACGGTTCCGCTTAAGTAAACGCTGTCGCCAGCTCTAAGCCCTCGGGCGACCTCCGGTGTTAGCGGAGCGGTAAGATATTTCTCCATTACAGCACCTCCGTGACGTGCCTTGCAACATGGCAGTTCATATTGACGGCGCAGGGCAGACCGGCGATATGTGTCGGCATAACCTCGATATTGACAGCAAGCGCGGTGGTTCTGCCCCCAAAACCTTGAGGCCCGATTCCCAGAGCATTTATTTCTTCTAAGAGCGCGTCCTCCAAAGCAGCATAGAACGGCTGGGGGTTATGGGAATCCAGATTGCGCAGCAGAGCCTTTTTTGCAAGTAAAGCAGCTTTGTCAAAGGTACCGCCGATACCCACACCCACAACAATTGGTGGACATGGATTTGGACCTGCATTTTCCACCGTATCCAAAATAAAGCGCTTTATTCCTTCGACACCATCAGAGGGCTTCAGCATTTTTATTGCGCTCATGTTTTCACTGCCGAAGCCCTTGGGCGCGACAGTGATTTTTATTTTATCTCCGGGAACAAGCTCCGTATAAAGCATGGCGGGCGTATTGTCGCCTGTGTTTACGCGATTAAGCGGGTCACAAACCACGGACTTGCGCAGATATCCTTCTGAATAACCCCGACGCACACCTTCATCCACTGCCGCGGAAAGGTCCCCGATAATATGCACGTCTTGACCGATTTCCAAAAACACGCAGGCCATGCCGGTGTCCTGACAGATGGGCGTATGGCCTCCAATCGAAAAATTTTCGACTATTTTATCGAGAATTCCATGCGCCAGAGGCCAAGACTCGTTTTCGCGAGCTTCAACAATACAGCTTTTTACATCCTCTGGCAGGCGTAAGTTTGCTTCAATGCACATGCGTGCAAGAGTATTCGAAATATCGGCAGCATCAAGTTCTCTCATTTTCACTTGCGTCCTTGCTTTTTATTCGTTCTTCGGCTTGTTTTTCGTTTACTTCTAAAAAATGTCCGACGATTCGCCGCATATATTCATCAACACGTTCTTTACTGTGCTTAATCTCCTGACTGACAGAGTCCAAGTCCTCTTCGCGAAGACGCGTACCGGCAGGCAAAAGGCCTCTTGAGATAGCCTATTTTAGTGTCAGATAAAGAGTGTCACAGTTTTGCTTTTTTCCTTCAATTTGATCCCGGAATAAAAGGATTTCTTTATTCATAAGGCGTTCCCCCGCTACTCTTGAAACAATTATATATTATCAGAGAAAATAAAGTCAATAGAGCCGCGGTGCATGCATATGTATACAACGATATATTAAAGTATAATCTTGCATGTTTATGTATTAGTTGCAAGCTCTTTATTGTGCAGATTATACTGCTATTAATAGCAGATTCCGCAATGCGTTGAGCGATTATAGGCATTAAAGACACATGAAAGGATTGATAATATTGGAATTTGACCTGGTAATAAAAAATGGTGTTGCATATACGAGGATGGTTTTCAGCACCTGAACATTGGCGTGAAAGGAGAGAAAATCGCGGTTCTCGCCCACCCGTCGATGGAAATGGATGGCGCTCGGGTGGTGGATGCGACAGGAAAGCATATCCTTCCCGGATTTATTGATTGTCATTGCCACCTTTGCGACCCGGGCTTCACTAACAAGGAGGACTTTTTACCGGCACAATAGCTGCCGCCCACAGCGGAATTACAATGGTATGCCCACAGCCCAATACCAAGCCGGTTCCCTCGACACTGGAGGCGTATCAGGAGCAGCTGGAGGCTGTCAGCCAGAAGTCGGTGGTGGACTACACCCCCCATCGGCAGCCCGCTGGGAGAAGCGGCTGATGTTAAGGCAATATCCGACGCCGGAGCTGCCTGGTTCAAAATCTATGAAAAAGTAGCTACATACCCATACAATACCTCCGCGGGTACGCTGAATACACACCGCATATATGAGGCGTTCAAGGATGTTGCGGATAACGGCAAATATTGCAGTGTACATCCGTTTGATAAGTATTTCTTCGACGCCGCCGTCGAGTGCTGCAAGGTTGCCGGTGAGCCGCTTGACTTAGCGCATCTGCGCTATCAGTGGGACAGCGATGAGAAAATGACCGGTGCGCCATACCAGCTTTCCGATTACGCACGCAAGGCGGGGCTTAAGTGGTATGCCATGCATTGCTGGATTACTTGGGGCATCTGCTTGTTAGCCATGTGAACGAGGGCTGTTAAGTCTGGAAAATTTGGTGGAGATCACTTCGGGTTACTTTGCAAAAGCCTTCGGTATGTACCCCCGCAAGGGGGCGCAAAATGCACGGGCGAGTGACACATACAATTCTCCGCGGCAGAGTCATAATGGAAAGCGGAGAAGTAAATGTTTTGCCCGGTTATGGTAAGTGTGTTACATCCGGCAATAGCAAATAAGGAGAAATAATGAAACAGGTACTACCTGAGGTAAACGCGCTCTTTTCCAGAGACGGCATGTTTACACGCTGGCTTAAAGTGGCGGCCGCATTAGCGCGCGCACAGGCTCAGCTGGGCACCATCCCCGAAAATGTGGCGGAGGATATCAAGAATAATGCCAAACTGGAGAAAGTGGATTTAGAGCAGTATGACGATCTTTATAGAAAGACCGGACATCCTATGGTCTCCATGCTTAAGCTGCTCGAGGTGGCTTCCGGCCCCGAGAGCGGCCAGTACATTCATCTTGGCGCCACCACACAGGATGTGATGATGAGCTTTTGGCCGGACTTGCGGTCAATGAGAATACGGGCAAACACAAGACAGCTATCAATTCGCGGGCGTGAATTGATAGCTGTCTTGTGTTAATATTTTACTTGTAGAAGATGCAAGAAAATGCTAATAAATATTAGAATTAATCAAGGAATGTAGCATTAAAAAAAGATTTCTATGGCGCAACACATGCAACACATGTTGTTCGAGTTTAAAAGAAACCTTTTCGAGCAGAAAAAGAATACTAGTTTACACGGACGCGAGGCCCAGAGTGGACAAGTTCGAGCATATGCATAGGAACTCGGGATAGTGTACCAAACATCTTGATGCATCTTACACCGAAAATATGCGCGGGGTGTGCCCGGTTATCAAGCAGTTGTCGGTTCGACCGTGTAGACCTCCAAAACCGTAGGCCGAGGGTTCGATCCCGTCAAGCCCCTGCCATGAAGCCTTCAAGTATTGTATTAATACTTGAAGGCTTTTTTATACCGGTCTTTAATAAATTGAGTTCGGAAGACCTGTGCTGTATTATGTTAGAAACCGACTATGCCGATTTATGCCAGCACTCGTGCGAGGCGGTCTCGCTGTGAAACGCGCAGCGGAGCCTTAAAGTGCATTTGTAAAAAATAATTGCAATTTAAAACCAAACTGAAGGCTCGATGGTCTAATAGTGGACCGGTCAAAAATAAACAAGGGGGATATGCCCGTGACAAGTGACGAGTTTTCAAACCGAATTGTCTCTATGATGCAGACGCTGTATCGTGTCAGCTATACGCAGTTATCACAAAGCTGCGACCGAGACGAAGCTGTTCAGGAATGCTTGTGCAAGGCGTGGCAGAAGCGAAAGCAGCTCAACGATGAGCGCTTTATGCAGACCTGGGTCATTCGTATTCTGATTAACGAATGCCACAACATCCAGAAAAAAAGAATGCGGGAGTCGCCGCTGGAGGAACTGCCCGAGCGAGCCGCGCCGAAGGACGCTGATTTTGAGCTGCATGATGCGTTGTTGAAGCTGGACGAAACGGTGAGGCTGCCCATCCAACTGCACTACATGGAGGGCTTTTCGATCAGTGAGATCGCACGCATCCTGCGCTGCCCCGAAGGCACGGTAAAGACGCGGATGCTTCGTGGGCGGCAAGAGCTGAAAAATTCATTATACGGGGAGGTTCAACTGCCATGCAAAATAAAAGAGATTTGAGCAATGCTTTCGGAAAGGCCGACGACGATTTTGTCAACACTGTATATCAGACCCTTGCTGCTATCCAAATACAGCATGAAAGAAAGGACAAAAAAACGGTGAAAAAAACAAGCTTTCGTCTTGTGGCCGTTCTTGCGGTAATTTGTGCACTGCTCGCCGGTACTGCGTTGGCTTTAACAAATACTTGGGGAATCTTTGATTTCCTGTATGGAAGAACGAATGATGTGGCCGTGCTGCCAGAAGCTGCCGAGATTGTACAAACGACTGTACCCCAAAGCGGCGGACAGACGGACCATGCGGCCTTCTCGGTACGCCAAGCCATATTTGACGGACAAAATCTGTACATTGTCGTAGCGGCAAAGCCGGCTGATTCTGATTATTTACTTCTGGGACCTGACGCAAATCCGTCCGACCCTATCGGAAACCTAGGTCCGCTTTTCTCGGACAAAACCGGAACAATCGCAGACTATGCCCGGGATAACAACAAACAGATGATTAAAACCGCTCTGGCAATTGACGGCACGAACCAATCAATGGATTTCCTTCTTGAGGAGGATTACACGCTTGTCTATATGATTAAGGCTGTTATCGTGGACGCTTCTTCAAAACTGGACCTGGAGGTCCATTGCATTTCGGCGCCCTTTATCAGCGAGGGCGGCGAGGATGTTGTTGATGAGCCAAACATGAAACGAACCACCCTGTCGGTTGCGGTTGAAAACACAGGGACAAAAGAGACTGTCAGCAGCACAGGGCCGGTTGTCTATAGCGACTGCGGCGTGCAGGTAGATAAAATCACCCTCACGGGCTCGGCTATGGCCCTGTATGCTGAAATCGAATTTACAGTCATAGACAAAGAGAAATTTGCCGAAACCGACGGCGGTCTCTGGTTTGAATTTTTGGACAGTAGCGGGGCGCGCCTGCCAGATGGTGCAGGATCAAACGGGAGCAGTGAAAAGATTGATGAGAATCATTATATACAGAAAACCTCTTTGCAGGCTTCTGAATCGCTGCCGGGTGAAGTAATTGTCCGCGGATTTAACTGCTGGGAAAAGAACAAGTATGAGACGCATACAATCCAGATGCAGTAACAACCGGGACTAAGCCGTTCAGCGTAGCCCCCCGACAGTGGCGCCAATTAATGAAAAAGGACCTGGCTATCATCTAATAGCCAGGTCCTTTTTGCGCTATACGGGCGACTGCCTTTATAAACGTTTGGGAGTCAAAGCAGGGCCTCAGAGTCCAACTTTTCCGACTTTTTCTTTTGATAGAACATGAGCAGCAGTATTGCAAGTGCGGCAGAAACGACGACCGTCACATAAATAGACCGGTACCCTGTGTTGAGTGTTGTCTGATAAACTTGCTCAATTTCCGAGGACTTGGCGTCAAGCGCCGCCAGATAGTCTTGCTTTGCGGTTTCAAAAGCACTGGGGATTGCGTCAGTGAGTGTCTGCATTTCGTTCGAGAGCGTCTCCATTTCGGACCTTGCGGCTGTCATTGACGCCATAGCCGTCTCCATCTGGGCCCTGCTTTGCTCACTCGAAGCAATTTTACCCTCAAGGGCTGCTATTGCACCCTGCAAAGCAGTAATTTTGGAGTCCAGCTCGTCGAGAGATTTGATTTCTGATAGCTGCTGTAAAGCGCTTTCGGGCATCTTGCTCTTGACCTGGGGGGGCAGCATATCGGCAAGACTCCAGTCCGCCGTACTCGGCGCTTCTTCCGATGTGCTTTGATCAGAGCCGGTATTGCTCGGCATTTGCGCAAAGTAAGCGCGCAGGCTTTGAAGCTGTGTCAACGCCATTTTTTGCGAAGAAACGGCTGTCTGCATGCCTGAAATACCTTGACCAATGCCCGCATAGCCCGCCTGCATCTCGGCAAGGCTGCTGTCCATTTCTTTTATTCCGGCCGCTACCCCGTCAATGCCTGAACCGAGGCCGCCCTGGATTTTGGATATTATCGGCGGTGTCATCTGCGTGAACATGCGCTCGGACAGCTCCTTTGTTATCCCGACGATCGTTGTAACATCGGAGCTTTTGAGCTTTTCGATAATATCTGCGGGCATCTCGACCCCGCTGTTTCCCGAGAAGTCAAGGGAGATTGTCTGCATTTCAGTCAAGTCTGGCATATCCATGCTGCCAAGCTTATCTGCCATGTTGGGCTCGGCTCGGAGCGCTGCTACCTCGTCGGAAATTTCCTGGACATAGGGCAGGGGCGGTACCGATATTTCGCTTGGCATCACCGCCATGAGTTTTGCCTGAACGGCGGTTCCGGCAAAAGCAAGAAAGCCAACCATGATAGCGGGCGCAATTGAAGTCCCGATTGAACGGATGAGCGACAGTGTTGCGAGGCCTGAATTGGCCTCGTTCTCTTCGACATTCTCGAGCATCATGTAGTTTACAGGCGCTCCGATGGTAAAGCCCATGCCAAAGCCAAGAAGCATGAGACTAATGATAACGGTCACAAGGGTCGGGGTTACCGTAGCCACAAAAATTAGAAAGAGCGCTCCGGCTATTGTGATCGAAAACCCCAGTATAAGGACACGTTTAGCCCCGATCTTATCGATAAGCCGGCCTGAAAGCATGGCGGAAACGCCGGAGAGCAGGCCGAGAATCACCGTGAAGTAGCCGCCGCTGCCGCTGGCCACCTTCAGGGCGTTTTCGCAGAATTGTGGAATAAAGACGATCCCCATCATAACGAAGCCAGAGGCAAAGGCAACGGAAAGCGTTGTAAGTATTCTGCCGCTTGTGAAATATTTCAAGTTCATAACAGGATCTTCCGCGCGTTTTTCAATAAAAATGAAAATCGGCACAAGGACTGCAAACGCGATGAGGAAGGGATAGACCCCGGTGCTGGTGATGGTGTTCGTGAAATCAAAAAAATCAATCTGCTTAAGACCGTAAAGCAGGGATAGCACCATTGCAACGATAACCAGCGTTCCAAAACCATCAATCTTTTTGACAACTGTTTCCTTGTGGTTGGGCAGAAAGAAAACCCCGCCGAGAATAATAAATATTGAGATCGGAATGTTGACAAAGAAGATATACTGCCAGTTTTGTGCGCCAAAAATGTTAAGAATCGCGCTGCCTGCGAGCGAGCCGAAAATATTTGCAATGCCGTAGACCCCGCCGACGAGGCCGAGGGCCATGCCGCGTTTTTCTGGGGGAAAAGAGGTTCCAAATTCAGCCGTTGCAACCGGCATAATTCCGCCGCCGCCGACCGCCTGAATTGCTCTTGCAGCAACGAGCATTCCAAAGCTGCCCGCATAGTGTGATAGACCGCACAGGAGCGAGCCGAGTCCGAACAGAAGAATGCTGGCGATATAAATAAGCTTCCGGCCGTATCGGTCCGCAAGCTTTCCCATGACCGGAATGCTTGAAGCATAAGCAAGCGTGTAGATCGTGATGATCCAAATGCCTGTTTTCTCATCCACCATCAAGTTGTTCTGGATAATGGTTCTCGCCGGTGTCACAATGCCGGTGTCGATGGCTCCCATAAAGATACCCGCGAGATAAAGGACCAAAATTAAGGCGAGATTAGGTTTCTTTTCCAATTTGTTGTTCATAGCGCCATCCCTTTCAGAGCGTTTTTGCGACGTTATCCGAGATTTTCTCGACGATTTTTTCGAAAGCGCGTACCTCTTCGTCACTGATGCCGTCATACATGGTGCCTCGCCATTCGTCCAGAAGCCCGCTGAGCACTTCCTTTAGACTGCGTGCCCGATCTGTCAGCGTAATCATCTTTTCGCGCTGGTTGTCGTCATTCACCCTGCGGGTAATATAGCCTTTGTTTTCAAGTTTGGCCAGACTTCGTGCGACCGTACTCTTATCAAGCATGTAGAACTTTGCAATGGATTCCTGATTTGCCTCACGCTGCCCCATCAGATACATCAGAATGTACTGCTCAGCGGCATTCAAATCATAATCGGCAAGTCTTCTGCTTGAATAGAGATGGCTTCCTCGTACTATTATTGAAAGATTACTCATTAGTTTCACAAAGCTACCTCCGAAAGTTGCAAGTGCAACAATTGTTATTGCAACGGTTATTGTACGCCAGGCGCCCACTTATGTCAAGTTTAATCTGAAGCGCTGCTGGGTGTCCGCCGATTTTGATATTAAACCTGCGTCAATGAGACAAAAGACAGCGGCGTTCTGATACAAGCCGAAGTATCGGTCCCCCCAAACAGCCCGTGGCCGCATCTGCCCGCAAAAATGTGCAGGGTCTTTATACACATGTTACTAAATTAACAATCTGTAATAAGTGAAAAAGTAGATTTTAGCAGGGAAGCGGACGACACGCTTGACATTGTTAAAAAAAGTGCTATATTAGTTATCGATGGTAGCTAATAGCTACCAAAGGGAACTACTAATCGCAAAAGGTTAAGGCCGAAAAGAAGCAAGTGCTTCGGACTCTTGCAGGATCGTAAAATAATGGCTATAATTACTGTATTCCAATAAAATTAGATAAGTAGGGCGGAATGGTAATGAAACCTATTATAGATCTGTTACAGGAGTTTGATTTTACTGAATCCGAGGCAAAAGTGTACATAGCTTTTCTGGAAAATGGGGCAAGCACCGGATATGAAATCAGCAAGATTTCCGGCGTGGCGCGCTCCAAAATCTACAACGTTTTGGAAACACTGACGCAGAGGGGTGTTCTGACGTGCAGCCAGGATGAGAAGAGTACACTGTACAATGCGGTCCCGGTTGAACAGCTTACCTCCTCCATCCGCAGACAGATTGTCAAAAATCTGGATCGTCTGGAGCAGGAATGCGATAAGCTGTCAAAGCCGCGAAGCGATGAGCGAATCTGGTACATATTTGACTGGGAGAGTGCAAAAAGCCGATGTCTGCAGATGATCAATAACGCAAGCGAAGAAGTGATGATGCAGATTTGGACAAACCAGCTTGACCGGGAATTGGAGCAATGCATTTGCCGCAAACAAAAGGAACTGGACAGGATGGCGGTTATTCTCTATGACGAAACCGAAACCTACAGAACCACGATCCCGAGGTTTTATCGGCACGGCTTTGAGCAGGAAAAGCTCAAGGAGATGGGCGGTCGCTGGCTCACCATATCAGTGGACGGAAAGGAAATGATCTATATGACCTTTTCCGAAACCGGGATGACCCAGGCTATTTGCAGTAAAAACGCCGACATTGTTCTGTTTGCACGCGAATATATGTACCACGATGCTTATTGCCTGCGGCTGATCGACCACCTGAGGGAGCAGGCAGCCTCGGAATTTGGATTTAACCTGGAAGGTGTGCGTGATGTGTTCTCTTTTTAATTAGAGAGGATGGGTATTATGCTTGTAAAAATTGTTTTAGCGCTTGTCATTGTTGTTAACGGTGCGTTTCTCGTAACCTTCGTTCGCGACTTGCTGGCGCACAAGGGCCAGACGATGAAAGAGGCCGGCAATCCAATTGCCATGGCCGTTTCGTCTTTTGTCATTTTCCTTTTATCGACCTTCGGTATATCCGATTTTGCTATTTCCACTTCGCTGTATCCGAAACTGAAGTGGGTCAGCGCTGAAAAGCTTCCCGGAACTTTGAATGCCCAGTGCGTTATTCCTGTGGCTGTGATGGCGCTGTGCTACATCTCCACTATTTCGGTTGGACTTGCTACTTTAATCATTGCAATCGCGGCACAGGTTATCGGCTCCTATGTTAGCCCGCGCTTTGTCGTTAAACTCCCGGCCAACACCATTAAGAGATTTGTTGCGGTGGGCCTTGTTATTGCCGCGGTCCTCATTCTGGCCAACAAATTTAATGTTTATCCCTCCGGTGGTGAAGCCACGGCGCTCACAGGCCTCAAGCTCGTCCTTTTTGCGGTGCTTTGCTTCGTGTACGGTGCTCTCAATAATATCGGCATCGGCTCCTATGCGCTGACGATGGCAACGGTTTATGCGCTGGGCCTCAACCCGGGCGTGGCCTTCCCCATTATGATGGGCGCCTGCACCTTCTCCGTGCCTGTCGGTTCAATGCAGTTTGTCAAGCTCGACGGGTACAGCAGAAAAATCACCCTGTTTGCCTCCACCTTCGGCGTTCTCGGCGTTCTGATTGCGGTTTTCGTTGTCAAGAGCTTGAACACCTCCATTCTGCAGTGGATTGTTGTGGTCGTTATCCTCTACAGCGCGGTTTCTATGTTCCTGAGCGCCAGAAATTCCAAACAGACAGATGATGGTTCCGTGAAGGAGAAAAAATAAGCAAAAATGAAAATTATCATATTAAATGAGTCAGATATGCGCCGCGTGTTCTCCATGAAGGATGCCGTGCAGGCTGATAAGGATGCACTGAAGCTGTACTCCGAGGGGCAGAGCAATATCCCGCTGCGAGCCAATTTGGATGTACCCGAGCACGAGGGACAGAGCCTTTATATGTACGGCTATGCCGCTCCTGCCCATGCCCTCGGTGTTAAAATCGTATCTGTTTACCCCAAGAACATTGAAAAGGGTTTAAACAGCGTTCCCGCGACGATGGTTCTGGTCAACAGCGAGACGGGCGAAGTGTGCGCTATTATGGACGGAACCTTCCTGACCCGTATTCGCACCGGCGCTGTGGCAGGGGCCGCGACGGATGAGCTCGCGCGGAAAGACAGCAAGGTGTTTGCCTTGTTTGGCACCGGCGGACAGGCTGAGACCCAGTTGGAAGCGGTTTTGACCGTGCGGCCGATAGAACTTGTCAAGGTTTTTGATATTAGTCAGGAACGAGCGCAGGCCTTTGCCGCACGCATGACCGAGCAGTTCGGCAATAAATTCGGCGTCAAAATCGAAGCGGCCGCAACAGCGGCGGAAGCCCTGGCGGATGCGGATGTCATCACGGCCGTTACCACCGCCAAAAAGGCTGTTTTCGATGGCAGACTGGTCAAAAAGGGTGCCCACATAAACGGCGTCGGTTCCTATACGCCCGACATGGCTGAAATCGATGAGTTTACCGTTGTTCATGCAAACAAGGTCTATGTTGATACTCGAAACGGGGCAATCAATGAGTCTGGAGACCTGATACAACCCATAAAGAAGGGCGTTTTCAGCGTCGATCGGGTAACGGGTGAGCTTGGCGAGGTCATTTCCGGGAAGGTGCCCGGACGGCAGGCTGATGACGAAATCACCTTTTTCGAAACAACGGGCAGTGCCGTGCTGGATATTGTCACGGCTCAGCGCATCTATGAGTGCGCGGTCGCGCAGGGAATCGGCAGCGTCATAGACATGTAATTTATATTAAACGTAAAGGCCGGACTTCAGTGTCCGGCCTATATTTGTCATCGGCGGGCTGTTTGCGCAGGCACATTTGGCATGGGCAAATCGCTCAAAATTTGCTGAGATTTCAAAAAACCGAAAGTGGACAGTAGTCGCCGGACGTGATATTATGATACAAAAGATTAAAGCGGAATAATTCTGAAGCGCTAGACGCATTTCCGTTTTTCATTTAAGGAGGGCTCTCTTTGGAACAGGTTAGAATCATAGAAATTAAGCAAAGCGTTTTTGAAAATAACGACCATGAAGCCGATAAGGTGCGTCAGGAGCTCAAACAGCAGAAAACTTTTCTGCTCAATCTGATGTCATCACCCGGGTCAGGCAAAACCACCACGCTCACGCGCACCATTGAAAAACTTAAAGATGAACTGCGCATCGGCGTGATGGAAGCCGATATCGACTCCGATGTTGACGCGCTGACGATTGCCAAAACCGGCGTGAAGGCCATTCAGCTGCATACCGGCGGCATGTGCCATCTTGATGCGGATATGACCCGCCAGGGCCTCAAGGAGTTCGGTACGGAGGATATGGATCTGGTCGTACTCGAAAACGTGGGCAATTTGGTGTGCCCGGCGGAGTTTGACACAGGAGCTGTGAAAAACGCCATGATCCTGTCCGTCCCGGAAGGCCATGACAAACCCTTGAAATATCCACTCATCTTCACGGTCTGCGATGCGCTCATTATCAATAAAATCGACGTGCTGCCGTATTTCGATTTTGATATGGACAAGGTCGTTGAGTATGCCAGAATGCGGAACCCCAAGCTGGAGATTTTCCAGATCTCGGCGAAAACAGGCGAGGGTGTAGATGCCTGGTGCGACTGGCTGCGCAGAAATGTCAGCGCGTGGAACAGCGATTTAGGTGAGAAACAGGATTAAGTCGTTCAAGTTATAAAAAAATAGTCCAGCGGCAGGGCATGACAAGTTTGCGGTCGTGCCCTGCCATATAGTTCAAAGCCGCCGCGGAGGTGCTTCCTCGAGCGGCGCAAATGCGCAAACGGTTGACAAGCGTCCGTTTTGGCCCTTGACATTGAACTTGCCGCCATTCAAATACAATGCTATAATACACCATCAGATGCGTGCTATATTGGAGTGATTAAAATAGAACGATCAAGAATCCAAAAGGATAATATTCTGAAGAACGCTTATTGGCTGTTCAAGCAAAAGGGCTATACCAATACCACGACCAGAGAAATTGCGGACGTTTGCGGGATCAAACGCGGACTGCTGCACTATTACTATAAGCAAAAAGAGGATATCCTCTCCGACCTGTATACGGATATGCTCGAAGGTATGCGCACCTATCTGGAAGAGGAAGCAAAGCCGGAGGTCGGCGGGCTGGCCTATATTGCGCTGTTTAATAACTTCTTTTTCAAGGTTGTTTCAAGCTTTCGCTTCCTGCACAATCTCCTCTATGATGTGCTGGACAGCAAAAGCCTAAAACGCATCAAGATTGAAAATACCATGAGGCTTTATCAAAAGGTTTACGAGGATTTCAAAATACCGGTGACCGATCAGGCGCTTTTTATCGCCACGGCGGTTGCGGTGGGCTCAGAGGCCGAGCTCTTGCTGAATGCATTTGACGGCAACCTGCAGGTGAGTTTTGAGGCGCTCGCGAGAATTATTAATAGGGCCGAGTTTTCCATGCTGGACGTTAAGGCGGACAGCTTGACGGAAATGTTGGATGCCGCCGAAAAAGCAGTGGAAAATCTCAGCCCTGATGATTTTGCCGCCTATTTTAAGAATGTATATGCTTGGAGCTGTGATGCGGGAGATTAATCCCGCATCCTTTTTTTGTTTTGGGCGGGCTATTTTGTGAATTATTTGGCATTTTGAACAATTGGGCGCGCCCAATTTCTGCATTGACAGGGGCGGCTCCGCGTAGTAACATGAGCATGGATTGGGCGCGCCCAATATCCGAAAGAAAGGACTTGTTCTTTATGGAATGTTCAATGCTTCTCTCGCCGATTAAAATCGGCAATCTTGAAATCAAAAACCGATTTGTGGTTCCCCCGATGGGGTCGAACTTCGCCAATCTGGATGGAACGGTTACCCAGCAGATGATAGACTATTACGTTGCCCGGGCAAAGGGCGGCTTCGGACTCATCATTATGGAGGTCGCAGCGGTCGACCCAATCGGCAAGGCCATCATCTGTGAGGCCGGGCTGTGGTGTGATGATCAGGTCGAAGGCTATAAGCGGCTGACAGACGCTGTTCACGCCGCCGGCGCCAAAATGTTTGTTCAGCTTCACCATGCCGGCAGACAGACCGTCCCTCCGTATATCGGTGGAAACCAGCCGGTTGCGCCATCCACGGTGGCTTGTCCGAATATGGACGCACTGCCGCATGCACTCACGGTCAACGAAGTCTGGGAGACCATCGGGAAATTCGGTGATGCGGCGCAGCGTGCCAAAAAGGCGGGCTTTGACGGCGTTGAGATTCATGGCGCGCACGGCTATCTCATCGCGCAGTTCATGTCCACCCACGCCAACAAGCGGCTCGATGAGTTCGGCGGCGACCTTTTGGGGAGAATGAAGTTCCCACTCGAGATAATTAAGGATATCAAGAAAAAATGCGGGGACGATTTCCCCCTATCCTTCCGCTACTCCTATGACGAGAAGGTAAACGGCGGGCGTACACTCGAGGAATCGACTGTGGTTGCAAGGCTTCTGGAAGAGGCGGGGATTGACGTGCTGCATGTCTCGATCATGACCTATGCCAGCATGCAGTGGATGAGCGCGCCTTCGGCGGTTCAGCCGGGCTTCAACCAGTATCCGACCGAGTTTATAAAGAAAACCGTAAACATCCCCGTTATCAGCGTCGGCCGCTACAGCGATGTGTTTGTTGCGGAGGACGTCATCAGGAGCGGCAAGGCGGACATGATTGCCTTCGGCCGAGAATCTCTTGCGGACCCCGAGATTCCGAATAAGGTCAAGGAGAATAAAATCGGCGAAATAAGCCCCTGCATTGCCTGTCTGCAGTCCTGCATCGGCTACCTGTTTGATCCGGGCATCAACAAAATTTCCTGCCTTGTAAACCCCGTCACGGGACACGAGGGGGCTTACGACCTTAGTGAGGCTAAAGAAAAGAAAAAGGTGCTCGTTGTTGGCGCTGGCCCTGCCGGACTCGAGGCCGCATGGACGGCGGCAAAGCGCGGACATAAAGTCGTCGTGTACGAAAAAGAGGAGACAGCGGGTGGGCAGTTCCGCCTGGCAGCCGTTCCACCGACGAAGCATGAGATCCTGAAAATGCTAAAATTCTACATCACGATGGGCAAGAAATACGGTGTCGACTATAAGTACGGCGTCGAGGTGGATGAAAGCGTTCTTGAGCAGGAAAAGCCGGATGCTGTTATCCTTGCAACGGGCGGCGTTCCCCTGCTTCCGAATATTCCGGGAATCAACAACGAAGCATTCGCATCCGTTCGAGACATCCTCGGCGGCTTCGTAGCGCCCGGCAGAAAGGTCCTGATTGTGGGCGGCGGCATGTCCGGTGCGGAAACAGCCGACTTCCTGGGCGAACACAATCGAAGTGTCACGATTATCGATATGCTGCCCGAAATTGCGCAGGATGTCGAGGGCATGGTCCGGGGCTTCCTGATGCAGCGCCTTGAAGAGCACCATGTCAATATGGTAACCGGCGCTAAAGTCAAGGAATTCTATTCGGATGGTGTTCTGTACTGCAAGGACGGACAGGACCATGAGCTTAGAGGGTTCGACACGATTGTGCTGTCAATGGGCGTTAAATCCTATAATCCCCTGGAAGAAAAGTTCCGTTCGAAGGTCAAGGAACTCTACGTGGTTGGTGATGCACTGAAGGCCTGCAAGGCCAACCATGCGACTGAAACCGGATTAAGTGCGGCGCTTAAACTGTAATTGCATCACGGTTTCCAGACGAGCCTGAACGAAAAAGGACGCAGCCTTTGATAAAAAGACTGCGTCCCTGTTTATGTGATCTAAGGCCCGTCACGAGCGGGCACCCGCCCTTTAACCTCGGGCGTTTGACCTTTAAAACGCGCTCAGGAGCGCTCCTGGTTCAATCGGCATCTTTCTGCAATGGCGTTATAGAGGGGGGTCAGCGTCGCGGCAACGAACCCGCCGGAAAAACCGTTGTTATATAGATTCATCCCGCCGTGCAGATAGCTGACATTCATCGTCATGGAGACATGGACGAATCCCGCAAATATGCCCGCCAAGGGGCCAAAATGGCCAGCAATTGGCGCGAGAGTGGAGCCGAACAGCGTTGCAATGACCGCTTCCGTGCTGCTGGGCGCGTGAACGTTGAGCAAAGAGGCCCCGAAGGCGCCTAAAAAGATCGGCAATGTGTTTCGGGGATGGTTGCCGAAAGCCGAAAAACCCATGACGGTAAAGATCGCGCCGATCGTCGCGCCGTTGAGTGAACAACCGATCAGAATGATGTAGGTCCAGGACGCGACACCCATGAGGGCCATGTTGATAAGCGTTATACCATAGCCGCATTTTTCAACAAAGTCCGTCCGGAGCCGCCCAGAATAGCCGAGAAGCTTGCGATAGCTTTTAAAAGACCACCGGTTATAATACAGCCCGACCAAAAAAACCACGGCGAAGAGCCACAACAGAAAAATGCTGAGCACGAGATTGTTGCCCGAAGATAAAATTAAGGTGGAATTCACCTGAAGATTGAACATGCGCAGAATGCCGGTGGCAAACATACCAACTATACCGGCTGTAAACCCGATGTTATAGAGGTTAAACCCCTGATGAAAGTTGTAAAAAGCATCGGCCAGAGGCGGTATGACAAGACCGATCAGGATACCCGCGCAATACCCGGCCAGAATGCCTTTCCATAGCGTCAGACCAAGGCCAAAGCTCAGCACACTGATGAGCGGCCCCAACGCCGTTGCAAACAGGCTTGTTACCGCGAGCGCTTTGAAAGGTATTTTTTTCAGCAGCGCATACAGATAGACGCCGAGGGTAATCGGCAGGGAATTAAAGATGTTTTTTCCGAAAAAAGCAAAGCCGCAGATGGTAATCAGCCCGGCAATGGCCATGCCGCTCAGTTGGACGCGGTGGATGTGCAGAACCAGAACGGACAGCAGCCCGATGATTCCGCTGTTAAGAAAGGCTGCGCCCAACCCGCCGACTTCTATGTAATCTGTTATCAGATTGCTCGGTGAGAGCAAAATTCGAATGAACCCTTTCCCAATGGCTGCCGGTGAATCAAAGACAAAAGCAATGACTACCAGCAGCGCACAGAATGCATACATGTGGGCGTAATGTCCTTGCGTGCGGGTTAATTTAAGCTGCATTATATTTCCTCGATGCTTTCTGACAGATTTTTGAACGGATAATAACAAAAAAGAGCGTTCAGCATTTCGGCTTTGGGCCGCGCTATCCGGCGTCGGTTATCTGATATCTTTTGGCAGGTAGTCTCTCAGTGGCTGGACCGAGACATAGGCGGGTCTGATGATCTTACCCATGTTGACAAGCTCCTCCATGCGGTGGGCACTCCAGCCCACAACGCGTGCAACGGCAAACATCGGGGTGTACAGTTCCAGCGGCAAATCCAGCATCCGATAAACAAAGCCGCTGTAGAAATCGACGTTTGCGCTCACCCCCTTATAGATTTTGCGCTCTTCGGCAATGACCTGCGGCGCCAGCCGCTCGACGGCGGCATAAAGCGCATACTCCTTTTTAAGGCCCTTTTCCTCGGAAAGCATCTCAACAAACTGTTTTAGAATGCGCGCGCGGGGATCGCTGATTGAATATATCGCGTGACCCATGCCGTAAATGAGGCCACTTTTATCAAAACGTTTTTTGTGAAGCAGGCCTTTGAGGTACTCCTTAATGGCGTCCTCATCCGACCAGTCATCAAGACTTTGCTCCATGTCCTCAAACATCTGCACGACCTTGTTGTTTGCGCCGCCGTGCCGGGGGCCTTTCAGGCTGGCAAGGGCAGCCGCCATGCAGCTGTAGGTATCTGTTCCGCTGCTGGTGACAACGTGCGCCGTAAAGCTGGAGTTGTTGCCGCCGCCGTGTTCCGCGTGGAGAACAAGGCAAAGATCCAGAATCCGCGCTTCCAGCGGGGTGTATTGAGAATCGGCGCGCAGAAGGTGCAGGATGTTTTCTGCGGTGGAGAGTTCCCGACGGGGTGCATGAATAAACAGGCTTTTCCCCGACTTGTAGGTATAGCCCTGATAGCCGTAAACCGCCAGAAGCGGGAAAATGGCAATCAGGTTGATGCACTGGCGAACCACATTCGGCAGGCTGATGTCATCCGGCCGCTCGTCGTAGCTTGCCATGGTCAGAACGCTGCGCGAGAGCATATTCATCATATCGTTGCTGGGGGCTTTCAGTATGACATCCCGAACAAAGTTGGTTGGGAGTTTGCGGCGAAGGGCAAGCTGGGTGTTAAACTCTGTCAGCTCCGCCTCTGTCGGCAGTTTGCCAAACATCAGCAAAAATGCGGTTTCTTCAAAACCGAAATCGCCTCTTTCCAGAAAGCCTCTGACAACATCCTTAATAGAATACCCGCGGTAGTAGAGCTCTCCTTCTATAGGAATCTTTTCTCCGTTTACAGCCTTAAAAGCCCGAATTTCGGAAATCTCCGTTAAACCGGCCCGAACACCCTCGCCGTTGACATCGCGCAAACCGCGCTTGACTTCAAACCGGTCGTAATCTTTCTGGTCAATGCGGTTGTTGTGCTTGCAAAGATTTGCAAACTCTACAATGGGCGGGGTTACTTTTGAATAATCTGAGATACTCAAAGGGAGCACTCCTTTCTGCAAGTACTGGTTTAAGAGCGGATGCTCAACCGAAGTTGAGCGCGTGAAAAGCCATCAAAAACGCCTTGTTTTGCCGGGACTCCGGCTTCAAATCGGCTGTCTGACGGTAGCAGAAAAACAGACGTCTGCTAAGATTGTATCATAATAAGGCGCGTTGGTAAACCCCTTGGCTGGAAGGAACGGGTGACAAATACTGCGTTGCGCTGCCGCAGGAAGTGCCGAGATGAGGATTTTTATGCAGACAAGCTAATTAAACTGCCAATAAAGCTGCGGATTTCAGGCCCCGGGTTTTGCCTATTTGACAAGTTGACAAACAAAAAAGCGTATAGTATAATCAACATAATAACTTAATAAACTAAACTGTTGAAGCGGAAAAAAATCAGAAGACTCCTTTCAGAGAGCAAGGGACGGTGTGAGCCTTGCAGGAAGCGCTGAATAATATGGACCGCCGAGGGCGGCGTTAAAATGCGCCGACGCCGGACCAGCGTAACGGGTCAGGGATATGTTGGTATCCTGATAAGGGCTCTTTATGGAGCCGAAACAAGGTGGCACCGCGGAAGTGTTTTCGCCCTTGATTTGCATATGCAAGTCAAGGGCGTTTTTGTTTATACTATTTCATGGAAGGTGAGAAAATATGCAAAACGATGGAAAAATAGTAATTATCGGCGCGGGACACGTAGGCTCCCATTGTGCCATGGCACTTGCACGCGGCCGGGCCTGCAAGGAAATTGTGCTGGTTGATAAGGATGCGCAAAAAGCACGGTCACAGGCGCTGGACGTATCGGACGCGCTGACCTTTCCCCCCTCCCAGACAGTCGTTCGGGACGGCGTCTATACGGACTGCGCGGATGCTGCCATTGTCGTCATTGCGGTCGGCGAACCGAGACTGCCGGGGCAAACAAGACTGGATATGCTGGAGCATTCGGTTCTCATGCTTCGGGAGCTGGTCGGCGTTTTGAAACCCATCGGCATAGGTGGCCTTGTCATTACCATCACCAACCCCGCAGATATAATCGCGGACTATGTCAGACGTGGCCTGGGACTGGATCGGCACCGGGTCTTCGGGACCGGGACGCTCTTGGACACCGCCCGCCTGATCCGCATTCTGTCCGAGCAGACCGGGTATAGCCGCTCGTCAATTAGTGCCTTTTCAATGGGTGAACACGGGGATTCCTCCATGGTTCCGTTTAACTGCATTTCTATTGGCGGAAAACCCTATGAAAGCTTTTCGCAGCTTGACAAAGCGGATGTCCTCACACGCACACGGGTAAGTGGCTTTGATATCATAAACGGAAAATTTTCCACAGAGTTCGGCATTGGGCAGGTCCTCGCCGTTCTGTGTGACAGCATCCTTCGGGATGAAAAACGGGTTTTGCCGCTTTCGGTGCTGCTCGAGGGGGAGTACGGCCAGAAAGATGTCCACTGCGGCGTGCCCTGCCTTGTTGGGCGTACGGGCATCGAGTCCGTCATAGAAGTTTTGCTGAGCGCGGATGAACAGGCCCAACTGGAGGAGTCCTGCCGAATCATCCGAAAGCATATGGCAATCGGTCAAGAGATTGCACCCATTAATGCGGGTTAAGCATACAAACTTATAGTAGGGAGCGCGTGAATAACATGAAAAAGTTCAGACAGATTATGACCATCCTCCTCGCGGCGGCTTTGGGGGCAATGAGCCTGACCGGCTGCGCAAGCAAACAAGACGGGACGGCGGCTGCCAGTGCCGAACCAAGCGCGAAGAAAATCCGAATCGCCCTGGTACAGCCCATGAGCCACACATCTCTGGATCAGATCCGGGATACGATTGTTGCCGAACTGACCGCCTCCGGCAATGACTTTGAAATCGTGACCCTCAACGCAAATGGGGACACCTCGGCGCTGGCCACCATTCTGCAGAATGAAAAGGCCAACGGCACCGACATTATCGTGCCGATTGCCACTTCCACCGCCCAGAGCGCCAAGAGCGTTTTTGATGGCACCGAGACGCCGATCGTCTTTGCGGCGGTTTCAAATCCGGTCGCGGCGGGGCTGACAGGCGATGACTGCAAATTCATTACCGGCGTTTCAAACAATATTCCCTCAGCAGAGATCGTAAAGCTTATTTCCAATTTCCAGCCCAGCTATCAGAAAATAGGCTTCCTTTATACCTCCAGTGAAACCAATTCCGTTTCAACGATCAATGCCGCCAAAGAATACTGCGATCAAAACGGCATCGCCTACGAGGAAGCCTCCATTGCGGCGCTTACGGAGCTTCCCGCAGCGGTGAACGGGCTGCTGTCCAAGGGCGTAGACGCGCTTTACACGGGCAATGACAACCTGATCGCCTCCGGAATGCCCGCTTATACGGATGCCGCCTACGCAAAGGGCGTGCCTGTTTATTGCGGCGCTGACTCCATGGTTGCCGACGGCGGCTTTGCGACCATCGGCGTGGACTATGTCAAGCTTGGCAAACAGGTCGCTGCGATGGTGCTGAAGGTTGCCGCCGGAACGGCACCCTCCGAATTGCCCTACGAGACTTTGAGCGAGTATGCAAAGTATGTCAACCTCCAGGCGGCCGAGCGTGTCGGCCTGACGCTGACGGATGCGATGCTCGAGCGCTACACCGTGTTGGTTGAAAAAGATGGCACCAGCCACTTCGGTAAGTGAGATAAGTGTATGCAGTATCTTGATATGCTGATAGCTGCACTGGGCCAGGGCGCGATTTACGCGCCCATGGCTCTTGGTGTCTTTATTGCTTTCCGAATCCTCAACACACCGGACCTGACCATCGATGGCAGTTTCGTTTTCGGAATGACGGTCTGCGCGCTCGTCACGGTCGCGGGGCACCCCATCCTCGGCGTTGTCGCAGGGGTTTTGGCAGGAATGGCGGCAGGATTTATAACCGGCGTACTGCAGACCACACTGCGCATAAACGCCATACTGTCCGGGATATTGACCATGACGGGCCTTTACACCATTAATTATATGGTGCTCGGCGGACAATCGAATCTCTACCTGCAGCGCTTAGCGGTCAATGAAAGCGGCGCGGAGGTGCCGGTTGCCAGCCAGACCATCTACAAGATGGCCGCCGTAGGCGGCAACAGCGACTTATCCGCGCTCATTCTCTCCGCGGTAATTGTTGTGCTGACCGTTGTCGTCATCGCAATCTTCTTCAAAACGCGCCCCGGCATGGCAATCCGGGCCACAGGGGACAACGAAGAAATGGTTCGCTCGTCCTCCATCAACGCGGACAGAACCCGCGTCATCGGCATCATGCTGGCAAACGGACTTGTCGCGTTGTCGGGGGCAATGCTCTGCCAGCAGCAGCGCTATGCGGATCTCGGCAGCGGCAACGGCATGCTGGTGGTGGGGCTGGCCTCCGTCATCATCGGGCAGGCACTGTTCGGCAAGCGCGGCATTACCGCCGGGGTCATTTCGGCGGTTGTCGGGTCCGTGATTTATCGGATTATTCTGCAGGCCGCCTTTAAGATCGATATGCCAAGCTATATGGTGAAGCTTTTGTCTGCGCTCATTGTGACCGCCGCGCTCGTGCTGCCGCTCATTAAAGAAAAAGTGCTTGCCCTGCGCATTCGGCGGGCGGGAGAAAGGGAGGCGGCCAAGTGAGTGAGCAGCTTTCGATTTCTCATCTGACAAAATCGTTTCAGGCGGGAACAGACAGCGCGACGAAGGCGCTGAACGATTTTTCACTTTCGGTACCGCGTGGGGAATTTATTACCATCCTAGGTTCCAACGGTGCGGGAAAATCTACCCTGTTCAATGCAATTCTTGGAAAGTTTCTCCCCGACAGCGGCAGAATCGTGCTGGACGGGGAGGATATCAGTTATCGGAAAGACTATAAGCGCGCCGCCGATATCGGCTGTCTGTTTCAAAATCCCCTGCGCGGAACGGCGCCCAATATGACGATCGAAGAAAATTTGGCGCTGGCCTATACACGCCACGCCTCCAAAACGTTTTTTGCCGTCAACCACAAGGACAGCGCCTATTTTCGCACGCTTCTGGCCGCGCTGGACTTAGGCCTGGAGGACAGAATGAAAACCAAGATGGGTCTGCTTTCCGGCGGACAGCGGCAGGCGGCCTCGCTTCTGATGGCCACCATTGCAAAACCCAAGCTGCTGCTGCTCGATGAGCATACCGCAGCGCTGGACCCCGCGACCTCCGCCAAGGTGCTTAAAATTACGGGACAGATCATAGCTGAAAACGGACTGACAGCGCTCATGATTACCCATGACATGAATCAAGCTTTGAGCTTCGGAAATCGCACGATTATGATGGATTCGGGGCGGCTTATTCTGGATATCAGCGGTCAGGCGCGCGCGGACATGACCCCGCGCAAGCTAGCGGATCTGTTTTCGGATAAAGCGGGACACCTGCTATCCGACCGGACGATGCTGTCCCTATAAAAAACGACGCTACAGGAGCAATTGGCCTAATGACCGACTGCGGATAACCCCTAAATCAATTGAGATGCGCGTAGGCCCTTGGTAAAACCGGGGCCCGCGCGCTTTTTAGTTTATAGGCCAGACAGAAAGCGGGCGTTGACTCGGAAAACGGGGTGTGACACGTCTGATAGAACTTCTGACAACAAACAGATAAACTTGCAAAAGATTGCACAACGCGGTTTTTATAAGTGCGTTTTGTTAAAATAATACAATAATAAAAGCCAAAATTGTCAACATAACAAAAATTAGTTGCAGAACATTGCAAAACGTTGCAATAAAGCGGCAAGAGGTGTAAAATCCGAATCAGAAAGACAGTCGAGGTGCATTATGACAGGTAAAATCGTACTTACCGCCAGACAGCAATCAATTCTTGATTACGTCAACAACGCGGGCAGCGCACAAATTAAGGATCTGGCAATAGAGCTGAGCGTTTCCGAGGCGACCGTCAGGCGAGATTTTGATGAAATTGCCCTAAGCGGGCTTGTGGAACGCGTGCACGGCGGTATCGTCAAGGCCAACGGAACCGCTTTCGAGCGCATACATAGTGAAAAAATGCAGTCCATGCTTCAGGAAAAGCAGCGGATTGCACGTAAGGCGGCCTCCCTGGTCTCAAACGGCGACAGCCTTTTCCTCGATTCGGGCTCAACGACTTTTTTCATCGCGCAGAACCTTGCAAATCTCACCGACCTGACGATTGTCACCAACAATCTGGACATTGCCTACTCCTGCCAATTTCACCCCACGACCTCCCTGCTTGTGACCGGCGGCGTACGGCGGGATAATTACAGTGTTCTCATCGGAGATGTCGCAGAAAATATGCTCAAGAGCTTCTTTGTGGACATTGCGTTCATGGGCTGCGATGCCATTTCAATTGAAAACGGTGTTTATAATACAAATTTCATGGAGCTCGGCATTAAAAAGCAGATTGTTCAGTGCGGCAAACGGCTCATCCTTGTCACCGATAGCAGTAAGTTCCATAAAAAAGCGCTGGCAAAGGTTTGCGATGTGCAGGAGCTCGACATGGTGATCACGGATACGGGTCTGGATGAAGAGGCCTTTGAGAGCCTGAAAAAAATAGTTGTGAACTCATACTGCGTATAAAATATTGAACTGTTGAAAGGAACAAAGACATGAGTTGGTTAAAGGACGTAATAGGAACCGAAAAGGCAATAATCGCCATGTGCCACCTTCAGGCTTTGCCGGGAGACCCCTATTATAATAAAGAAAAGGGCATGGACTGGATTCTCGAAAAGGCCAGAGAGGACTTGATGGCGTTGCAGGACGGCGGGGTTGATGCCATTATGTTCAGCAACGAGTTTTCGCTCCCCTATCTGACGAAGGTTAAAACCGAAACAGTCGCCTGTATGGCAAGAATTATCGGTGAATTAAAGTCCCTGATTCGTGTTCCCTTTGGCGTCAACTGCCTATGGGATCCCATCGCATCGCTGGACCTTGCCGTTGCAACAGACGCAAAATTCGTCAGAGAGGTCTTCACAGGGGCCTATGCCAGTGACTTTGGACTTTGGAGCGTCAGCTGCGGCGAGATTGTCCGGCATCAGCGCGAAATTGGTGCAGAAAATGTCAAGCTTCTTTTTAATATTGTCCCTGAAGCAGCCAAGTATCTGGCCGACCGGGATATAGAAGCCATCGCGAAAACGACCGTGTTTAACTGCCGTCCGGACGCCCTCTGTGTGTCCGGCGCAACGGCGGGCAGCGCCACAAACCCCGAGATTCTCAGAAAAGCAAAATCTGCTGCTGGAGACACCGTCGTTCTGGCAAACACGGGATGCAGGGTGGACACCATTGAAAATCTGCTGACAATTGCCGACGGCGCGGTTGTTGGAACCACGTTTAAATATGACGGCAAGTTTGAAAATCAGACGGATGTCCATCGCGTCAAGGAATTTATGGATAAAGTTAAGACTGTCCGCTAGCACATTTTGAAGGAGGCGAGAACGCTGACAAACAGACAATATGTGCTCGGGTTCGATTTTGGTACCTTGTCCTGTCGTGTGCTCGCCGTAGACAGTGATACGGGCGACTGTGTCTATCAAGCGTCAAGAGACTACCCGCACGGCGTAATAAACGGCACGCTTCCCGGAACGGATATCGCACTGGAGGAAAACTGGGCCCTTCAGGATCCTGCCGATTACATAGATGTGATGTGCGAGCTGACCCGAGCGGCAATTGCAGAGCTTGGGGCCGACAGCATTGTTGCAATCGGCACGGATTTTACAAACTGTACCGTGGTCGGCATCCGGGAAAACGGACTTCCGCTTTGCGCGTATGAGGAATTTAGAGGCAAACCTCATGCTTGGGCGAAGCTCTGGAAGCACCATGCCGCCCAGCCCTACGCCGAGCGAATCGAAGCGGTGCTTAAAGAAACCGAAACGTCTTGGTTAAGGGACTATGGCGGCAACATCTCCAGCGAATGGTTTTTCCCAAAGCTGTTGGAAATTTACGAGCAGGCACCGGATCTGTTTGCCGCCTGTGATCTTTATCTGGAAGCAGCCGACTATATCGTGTACTTCCTGACGGGCAACATTATCCGAAACAGCGCGACCCTTGGCGTCAATGCCTTTTACAGTCCCGAAAGGGGATTTCCCAAAAAGAGCCTGCTCAACCGCTTTTCAGAAGGTTTTGGCGACGCGGTTTACCCCAAGCTGAAGGGCACTGTCCTTCCGGTCGGGAGCCGAGCGGGCCGACTGAGGGAAGAAGCGGCCAAGCGTCTGGGCTTGAGTACGGCCGTTACTGTCAGTGCTGGGCATGGAGACAGCGAGGTGGCCTGTGCGGGCTTGGGTGCGACCGAATCGGGCACCATGATCATGGTCATGGGAACCTCCACCTGCTATCAGATGATCTACGATCAGAAGTGCCTTTTTGATGGCGTGTGCGCCGTTGTTGAAGGTGGCATGATTCCTGAACTTGTGGCTTACGAATCGGGCCAGCCGGCTGTAGGAGACGCTTTTTCTTGGTATGTTGAAAACATGATGCCCGCTGAATATACCAGGCAGGCAAGCGCGCAGGGCATGAGCGCACTCCAATACATGAATGCGCTGGCAGCCCAGCTTTTGCCCGGGGAATCGGGGCTGATATCGCTGGACTGGTTTAACGGAAACCGAAGCGTGCTGATGGACTACAGCCTCAAGAGCTTTTTTGCCGGTCTTTCATTGGACACCAAACCCGAGGCCGTTTTCAGAAGCATGATCGAGGCAACGGCCTTTGGTGCACGTAAGATCATCGAGGGGTACGAAAATGCAGGGCTCACGATTAAAAAACTGATCGCCGTGGGTGGCCTTTCTCTAAAAAGTGAACTAACAATGCAGATTTATGCGGATGTACTCGGAAGCCCGCTTTGTGTTGCGATGATTCCGAATGCCAGTGCGATGGGGGCCTGTGTCTGCGGCGCCGTTGCGTACAGACATGAAACGGGAACACGCGCCGCCTTTGAGGCGGAGGTGCAACGACTTGTTCACGGGACAGAAATGCGGTATGAGCCGAACCAAAAAGCTGTTGCCCTTTACAATGAACTTTATAAGGTGTTTTGCACACTCCACGATTTTGCGGGTCTTCACTCAAATATTTGCAGCGAACTCAACAGGATTCAAAGGGTCTCTAGAAAGGCCTTTGAAAAATAGTAAATTTGGAGGGTTTAAATGAAAAAGTTCTTATGCGCAGTCCTTGCTCTTACAATGCTCTTAGCATTGGCCGCCTGCGGCGGAACGACAGAAAAGCCTGCCGCCTCAGCAGACGGCAGTGCAGAAACCTATAAAATCGCAACCGTTGTCAAAGAGAGCTCCGATCCTTGGTTCATCCGGATGGAAGAGGGTGTCCAGAAATTTGCGGCAGACACCGGAAACACCGCGTTTCAGAAGGGCCCTGCGGCCTATGACTCCGCGCAGCAGGTCCAAATTATTGAAGAACTCATTGCGCAGGACATCGATGCAATCTGCGTCGTCCCAATCGATCCGTCAGCCTGTGAGCAGGTCTTGAAAAAGGCCATGGATCAGGGCATCGTCGTCATCACCCACGAATCCCCCGCCCAGGAAAACTGCAACTACAACATTGAAGCCTTTGACAATGTTGGCTATGGCGCGTACATGATGGATGAGCTTGCAAAGGCCATGGGCGAAGAAGGCGAATATGTCTGCATGGTCGGCTTCCTGACAACGGCCTCCCATAACGAATGGGCCGATGCCGCCATCGCCCGCCAGAAAGAAAAATATCCCAATATGAAGCTCATCGACGTTCAGAAGGTCGAAACTGAGGATAGCATGGAAGTGGCCTATGAAAAGGCAAAGGAACTGCTCAAGACCTATCCCAACCTCAAGGGCTTCCTTGGAACCTCCAGCTATGACGCGCCGGGCGCCGGAAAAGCAATCAGCGAGCTTGGCCTTATCGGCAAGTGCTTCTCCGTCGGCACCTCCGTCACCTCGTGTGCCGCCGACCAGCTGACCGAAGGCTCGACACAGGCGGTTCTCTGCTGGGACCCTGCAGAGGCAGGCTATGCGATGAACGTGCTGGCTCAGATGGTGCTCGAGGGCAAAGAGAATGAAATCGTCAGTGGTCTGAATCTGAATATCCCCGGATTTGAATCGCTGAATGTCAACGGCAAGTACCTCAACGGTAACGGCTGGATCGTCATCACCAAGGACAATATGTCCGAATATAATTTCTAATTGACTGTATAACGGTACGGTGTGAGCACCGTATTCAGAAAAGTCTCAGTCTCCGCAAAGCGGAGACTGAGACACAAAAAGTATAATGTAAGGCCAATGCAGCAATGGGGCGCATCAGCTGCGCGTTATCAGATAAATGGAGATGATTCCATGTCGGATACAATTTTGAAAGTAACGGATGTCACAAAACGCTTTGGCGGTGTTTGTGCACTCGATAATATGAATCTTGAGCTTGAGAAGGGCGAAATTCACTGCCTTGTCGGTGGCAACGGCAGCGGAAAATCGACGCTGATCAAAATCATCTCGGGCTTTTATAAGCCTGACGGCGGAACCGTCGAATTCAACGGCGTTTTGAGACAGCGCTATAACACCATGGACGCCATCTCCGGCGGTGTCCAGGTCATCTATCAGGATATGTCTGTTTTTCCCAACCTGACGGTTGCGGAGAATATTGCAATAACAATTAATAAATCCCTGAAAAAGAAGTTCGTCAACTGGAAGCAGGTCGATAAACTTGCAAAAGAGGCTTTCGACAAAATTGGCGTAGACCTACCCCTGCACGAGCTGCTCGAGACGCTCTCGGTAGCTGACAAGCAGATTGTCGCCATTGCGCGCGCGATAATGAATGACGCAAAGTTGCTCATTATGGACGAGCCCACCACCGCGCTGACCCGTAAGGAGATCGAAAAGCTCTTTGAAATCATTAAAAATCTTCAGAACAGAGGTGTCACCATTCTGTTCGTCAGCCACAAGCTTGACGAGGTTTTTGAAATCGCGGACCGCTTTACCGTCATGCGCAATGGCTGCCATGTTATCACGGATACGACTGAAAACGTTAATCACGAAAAAATGATTTATTACATATCCGGCAGAAAACTGGAGGGCAACAACTTCCTCTTTGATGCGGAAGAGCGTGACACCCCCTTGTTTGAAGTCAAAGACCTCTATCTGAAGGATGCTTTCGAGGCGATCTCCTTTAAGGTCATGCCGGGCGAAATTCTGGGTATTACGGGTCTGCTTGGTTCCGGTCGGACGGAGCTTGCCATGTCCTTGTTTGGGCTCTATCCGCCAGATGGCGGCGAAATCTATATCAAAGGCAAGCACGTGACGATCAAATCCCCGCAGGATGCACTTAGAAACAAGATCGCCTATGTCCCTGAGGACAGACTGACGGAGGGCCTTTTCCTGCTCCAGTCAATCAAGGATAACATTTCAATTGCAAACATTGACGACATGAGAACTGACAAGGGCGCAATTGATGAACTGCGCGTCAACGCCGATGCCGCAAAATGGCAGGAAGCGCTCTCGATCAAGCTGGGCAGTCTCGACGACCCCATCAGCACCCTGTCCGGCGGCAATCAGCAGAAGGTCGTGCTTGCCAAATGGCTTGAAACCGCGCCCGACGTGCTGATTCTCAACGGCCCCACCGTCGGTGTCGATATCGGCGCAAAATTTGATCTGCATGAAAAAATCAGAGAGATCGTCAAAAGCAGGACGACGGCTGTCGTCATTATTTCAGATGATATCCTGGAAGTGATTCAAAACTGCAACCGAATTCTGGTCGTAAAGAAGGGCCGCATTACCGATGAGCTGAGCAACAGGGACCTGGACGAAGACAAGCTGGTTTCCATTGTCACGTCCAAGGATTGAGGGGGCGCTTATGTTAAAAAAGCTGCTTAAGAAAAACGAGTTCTACGTTTCGGTGGTGCTTATCCTGCTCATCATCGTCATTCAGGCGAAGAGCGGCCAGTTCTTCACCTCGAACAGTCTAGTCGACCTTGCCCGCTCCTGCATCCTGCCCGTCATGCTCACATTGGGTGTCATGATGCAGATTACCGCCCGCAGCATTGATGTGTCTTTTCCGGCGATCGCAATGCTCACGATGTACACGGTTACCGCGGTTTCAACTGCCGCAAACTACTCAGGGCCTGCCTGGCTGCTGTTTGTGATAGCGGCGCTGCTGGGGATGCTGCTTGGCACGGTCAACGGTGTTCTTGCGGCCTGGCTCAAGCTCCCTACGCTGATTATTACGCTTGCAACTTCGAGCATTTATATGGGCATTCTTCAAGGTGTTTTAAAGTGTCGTGTCATCGCCGTCATGGCCCAGCCGCTGGAGAGACTCTCAAGCACCTATCTCTTTGTGGCGACGAACAGCCAAACGGGACTGACAAGTCCCCTGTCGGTGTTGTTCCTGTTGATGCTGGGTGTGGTCGTTCTGGTCGGTGTGCTGATGCGCTACACGATGCTCGGCAGGGGTATTTATGCCTTTGGCGGTGACCCCGTATCCGCCGAGCGCGCGGGCTTCAACACGGTGTTTATCCAAATATTTGTGTTTGCCTTTATGGGGGCACTGGCCGGGCTGGGCGGCATGACCAGAACAGTACTAACCGGTTCCTGCCAGCCGACAACGCTAAACGGGTATGAAATGGTTTGCATTGCGGCTGCGGTCCTCGGCGGAACAAGACTCTCCGGCGGTGTTGGCAGTATCAAAGGGGCGCTGCTGGGCGTTCTGCTGATGATGACCGTTAATACGAACCTTATTCTGCTAGGCATCCCGACCTATTCCGCAAAGTTTGTTACCGGCGTACTCATCATCCTAGGAATCGGTATTTCCTCCTATCAGGCGCTTCGTGCCAAAAAGAAGATCAGCGGCGTGATTCTGGAAGAAGAGACTGAAGAAAAGGAGCTTGCGGTACGATGAAAATGAACCATAGACAACTTGGAAAAAGCGTCTCTAAAAACGCAAACTTAGCTCGGCTGCTTGTCATTTTTGTTATCTCATTTGCCGCTATGGCGCTGATTCAGCCGGACATTTTCCTCACCAAAAAATACATAGTTTCAATGGCGTTTCTGTTTCCAGAATATGGCATTTTGGCGCTTGCGATGATGCTCGCGATGATGAGCGGCGGCATTGATTTAAGCATTGTGGCAACGGCAAATTTTTCGGGGATCGTTGCTGTCCAGTTTTTGCTCCGTTTTTGCCCGACCGACGCATCCGGTATTCAAGCCGCGCTCTTTCTGATCGTCACGTTGGTCATCGCGGTGGCCGTGGGCGCACTCTGCGGACTGTTGATCGGCTTCTTCGTGGGCAAGCTGGGTATTCCGCCAATGGTGGCAACGCTCGGCGGTGCGGACCTCATCATGGGCGCGTCGCTGATTATCACCAAGGGCTCGAGTGTCAACGGCCTGCCAAATTTCCTGTCGGCGGTCGGAACCAAGATTTTGTTTGGCTTTCTGCCGGTGACGGTTCTGGTTTTTGCCGTCTGTGCAATTACGATCAGCTATCTCCTGCAAAGGACGTCCTATGGGCTGAAGCTTCGGATGATGGGGTCGAATCCGACCGCCGCCAAATTTTCGGGACTTGATAACGATAAGATTCTCATGAAGACGTATATGATTAGCGGGATGCTCTCCGCTGTGTCGGGACTTTTGCTGATCAGCCGCGCCAATTCCGGCCGTGCCGACTACGGGGTGTCCTATGTCATGCAAGTCATTATCATCTGTGTGCTGGGCGGGGTTAACCCCAACGGCGGATTCGGAAAAGTCAGCGGCCTTGTCGTTGCGATTCTAATCCTTCAGGTGTTATCCTCCGGCTTCAACATGTTCCCGGACCTCAGCAACTTCTACCGCTCCATCATCTGGGGCCTGGTCCTCGTGATGGTCGTCATATATAATCACATCAGTGTGAATGTACACATGAAAAAACTGGAACGCGCTACATAGCAGGGATTTTTACTGATTTGTTTTCTAAAGGCTTGGTGGGGATAGAAAAAAATAACTTATCAGCATTTTAGAGATACCCTCGATTTTGGCAGGACACCAATTGGTTTGCATAGGCTGACCGGTGTCCTGCCATTTTATTGGTGCAGGCGCGAGCTGTCGTCCTTTTGCCGGGCTATAGGCCATTAAATCGTTCTAACTGGAGAATAAAAATGGTATGGCGCAGCCTTGGTTCAGCGACTATTGTCGCTGTTTCTTCTGTCAGCTAGTATGGTGCACGGCTAAAACAGCAAAAAGGCGCTGAACTAATAAAAAAATCGTAAAAAGTGGCAGCAGGAATTGGAGTATGATTGATTTTAAAGGGAAAAAATAATATAATAACAGAGAACCCGAAATTTACCAAAAGTTTGAACGCTCAGGCGTTTTGGATTCATAGACGAAAGTACTCAGTTCCGACGCTGCTCCGACACCGAAATACACGGAACTTCAAAAACACATATTGGAATAGTAACACAATCCGTCCGGAATGACCCGTAAGATGCCAAAAGAGAACCTGTTTTTGCCGTACCGATTGTTGTTTCTACTGAGCGGCAGCCACTAGCAAATTAAGAGGTTTGCCGTATTTTTGTCGAAATTTGTCAAAATATGCGAGGGGGGTGCGTGGATGAAGATCATTAAAAAGTGCATGGCGTCTCCACCGGCGCTCGCGCTGTTCGTTTCGACGGGCCTCGTGCTCTTTGTCCTGTTCATCAAGCCAATCGGCATGGCAGACAACGGCGATTTTTACAGAATCATCAACGGCAACGGCATATACAAGCTGGACCGGGACCAGAAAGATCAGTATTTTCAGTATTTCAGCAAGGAATTCGGTACATTCGAGTACTACAATGAAAGCCAAAACACCATTATATCGTCTCAGACGCCGTTTATTCAGGCGGCCCTTGCACTGGATCGCCTTTTCACAGGGGCCGACAATCGATTTGATATCCGCTTTCTTTCGGGTATCCTCAGCCTGTGGTGTCTGCTCAATATTTATCTGCTGGTCGATTATGCCGCCTTTGGCCTTCAAAAGCGCTATGGATATGGCATCGCCGCGCTTGCGGTCTACCTTTTTGCAGATGTGGGCTACACCGCCTATTTCAATTCCTTCTACGCAGAGGGCCTTGTTTATGTCAGCTTTTTGTCTGCAATGGCAAGCGCACTGCTGATTTTTCAGAAAAGACACAATCTCTATTTGCTGCTGACGCTGTATATTTTCAGTAGTGTCGTGCTTACGACCGCCAAACAACAAAATGCGCCGCTGGGTGTTCTGCTGGGACTTCTGATTATTCCGCTGATGCTGTCTCTTCCGAAAAAGCAAGGCCTCCGCAAAAAGAAAGCCGCGAGGCGTCGCACTGTGGCCGTTGCCGTGTGTTCCATTTCACTGTGCGTATGCGGGGCACTGGTTTATTATCTGATCCCCCAGGAATTTGTTGATATCAACAAGTACCACGCGATGACGCGCGGGATTCTGATGACCTCCCAGAACCCCGAAACGGCACTTGAGCATTTCGGCATTGACCCACAGTATTCCCTGCTGGACGGTTCCATCTTTTTTGAGCGCTACCCGGCGGCGGATGTCGAGGGCGAAGACCTTAAAACCCGCTTTTACCCGAACTATGGATTTGTGTCCGTGTCCTTGTACTATTTGGAGCACCCGAGCGAGCTTTTGCAGATGCTCGACGCGGCGGCCAAGAACGCCTATAATATTCCGCCCGAAGCCATGGGAAACTATGAGCGCAGCGCGGGAAAAGAGCCGGGGCAGAAGTCCTGGTTTTTCAAGCTGCATAGCTATTTGAAAGCAAGGATCGCCCCCAAAACCGTGGGCTTCATGATACTTTGGATCGTCGCCATTCTGGGGCTGGGCTTCAGGAACCGCGGACGAACGCTGGTGCTGGCCTGTGCGATCCTGATGGGGCTGTCCCAAATCGGGGTATCCATCATCGGCGCCGGAGATGCGGACCTGTCCAAACACATTTTCCTGTACAATGTGGTCTATGACCTGTGCAATTTTGTCATGCTCTCGACCGTGTTCTTCCGCTGGCGTTCGGACAAGCGCCAAGCCAAGACGACCGGCCTGCCGATTGTACAGGCCTCCGATGCGGAGAGGTCTGCCAACCAGATGGAAGGCGTCGTATCTAGCGAAGCGGGGGCGAAGCAATGAAGAGAAACAGGGCCATTTTGCTCAGCATGATCCTCACCGCAGCGCTCTTGTCCGCCTGCGCTTCGTCCGCCGCCTATCCATCCGATACCGCTGTGCCGCTTCCGACGACACAGATCGCACCGCTTCCGCCGGGACAGGCCGAAATGAGCTGCCGCAGCTTTGTCGAGCGTGCGCTTTCTTCGGAGGCCGGTGTGTTTACAAATTACCTTCCCACGGATCGCGTTGGGGTGCTGGCCGCCGGCCATGAGGTACTCAGCGAATCGCAGGGACTGCTGCTTTGCTACTATGCCGCTGCTGCGGATAAGGCGGCGTTTGATAAGACCCTCTCGTTTGTTCGGGATAGGCTGGACACGGGGACGCTCCTTTCCTATCGTATGCGGGTCGACGGCAGCGTTTACCCCATCAATGCCGCGGTGGACGATCTGCGTATCCTGCGTGGACTGCTGAACGGTGCCGAAAGCTTTTCGGAAGAGACTTATCAAGTGCTTTGCGACAACTGGGCCGGCAGGCTTTACAAGACCAACACGGACGACGGGCTCCTGCTCGATTTTTACGATGGCGACGCCCAGCTGCCGGGCAGGCTGTGCACGCTGTGCTATTCCGATTTCAATACGTTGCGGAGGCTTGGCGAACGGGACGAACGATGGCTTGCAGTCGAAAAAAATATGCGCGGTATTGTCTTGGGCGGCTATTTGGGGGATGCTTTCCCCTTTTTCAAAACGCGCTGGCTGCCGGATGAGGATGCCTACAGTACCGGCAATATCCGCATGGTAGAGGCGCTTTTGACGGCTCTGCACCTATCGGAGGTCGGTGCATGCCCCAAAGAAACGGTGGACTGGCTGAAAAAGACTCTGGCCGACGGTGCAATTTACGGTGAATACACGCAGACGGGCAAGGCGGCAACGTCGATTGAGTCCACGGCGGTCTATGCGCTTTGTGCCTTGATCGGCATTTCAGAAAACGAGCCGACCCTTGTAGAGCTGGCGGTAGCGAAGCTTTCCGCCTATCAGATAACGGACGAAGAAAGCCCGCTTTATGGGGCCTTCGGCAATTCAGAGACGGAGCAGGTTTTCTCCTTTGACAATCTGATGGCCCTGACCGCTCTGCGCGCGCAGACCGATTTTTCAGCCGCCCTAGAAACGGACGGTGTGGCATGAGAAGGGGTATAACCTTTATTGCGCTTTTCCTCGCGGTACTCGGTTTTGTCCCGGTTTTTGCCCATGCAGTGGACACGGAAGCCCAGACAGAGAGCATGGTTCTTCTGGTTTGCGATGAAAACAATGGGCAGGCGAGATTAGAAGAGCTCATCCGCGCCTGCGGAAAGAGCGTCAATTCGGTGTCTGAAACAGACTATGGTCAGGAAATGCTTTCAGACTACAGTTATCTGGTCACAACCCTTGCCTCGGCCTACCGTGACGCGGTGAAAGCGGACATCCCCACCGTCTGTGTGGGCGAAAATGCCGGACCCGTGGACGGAGTGGAAACGCTGAGGCTGGAAAACGCCTCGATTGATCTGGAATTGGACGGGCACAGTCAGGCGGCGTTTGTCCAATCCGGCCTTTTCGCGAAGGATACGCCGGGGCTGACAGATACCTACGGACAGGTTCGGACTATTGACGGCAGGGTCTTTCCCTTTGCCGTCATCGGCAAAAACGCCGCCTATGTGCCGTGGTATCAGGCCGACGGACTCAGTGCCGTCATGCTCGGTGGCTTCCTGAATGCTTTTTTCAGCGGGTCAGCCGCTCCGGGCCGGATGTATGTCCTCATTGACGAGGTCTATGCTTTTTCCGATCTGGATATGCTCACACGGGTCGCGGACCGTTTTTACGACAGCGGCATTCCTTTCATTGTACGCGTCATGCCGCTTTACGACAATTTGGATTATCCCGCATTTCAGCGCTTCACGCAGGCGCTGCTCTATGTGCAGTCAAAAGGCGGATCGGTGGCTCTGCACGACCCCTTTGTGCGGGCTTATGAGTCCGAGCGTGAGCCGCTGGCAGTCCGAAAAGCCAGGGCGGAGACCGCTTTTGCCGAGGCGGGCGTTAAGCTGCTCGACATGAGCTTGCCGCCCCTTGCTATCCGTATCGACGATATTCAAGGCATAAAAAGCGCGTCGCTGAATTTCGGGACGCTGCCGGTCGATACGATGATCAGCTATACGCTTTTTGAAACAGATACGGACCTTGACGAGGCGGTAAAGGCGCTCAACGGGGCATGGTTGACACTCTCGAGCTACAAAGCAAAATTTTCGGAGGAGGACACTATTTTCACCGAAAAGAAGATTGATGCGGACTATATTTTCCGCAAGGCCGAGGAGACGAGCTTCAAACGCTTTTTTACAGGCGCAAATCAGATATTGGTCATCCTGGTGAGCGTCTGCGTCGGCGTTTTTGCCTTGTTGCTGATTATCGGACACCGGCTCTACCGAAAAAAGTTTTACAAAAAGTAAAGGAGGCTGGCAATGAACGTAACCGATGTGCTGATGCTGGCTGCCCTGGTCTGCATCTGGTTTCTGCTGCTTGTCAACGTGGGTCTGATCGTTGGCGGGTATCTGTATTACGTGGAGTCCACCAGATATCTGCCGCCCAAGCTCAAAGACTACCCGATGGTGTCTATCATGGTGCCCGCGCACAACGAGGGCGTTGTCATTACGCAGACGGTGCTGTCGCTGCTGAATTTTGACTACCCGCAGGACCGGTATGAAATTATCGTCATTAACGACAACTCCTCGGACAACAGTGCCGAGCTGCTCGAGACGATACGCCGAAAAAACCCGGACCGCAAGTTACAGGTCATCAACACCGACAGCAAGGTTGGCGGCAAGGGCAAGTCCAACGCCCTGAATATCGGGTTTCAGATGTGCAGCGGCGCGTATATCGTCATTTACGATGCGGACAACACCCCTGAGAAAAATGCCCTGAAGCTGCTTGTTTCGGAGATCGTGGCAAACCCGCATCTGGGCGCGGTGATCGGCAAATTCCGAACCCGAAATAAGGACGCGACTCTCCTGACCCGTTTTATCAACATCGAGACTCTCGCATTCCAGTGGATGGCGCAGGCGGGACGGTGGAAGATTATGAAGCTGTGTACCATACCCGGGACGAATTTCATTATTCGCCGCAGCATTTTAGAGGGCATGGGCGGCTGGGACATTAACGCCATCGCCGAAGACACGGAAATCAGCTTCCGGATTTACAGGATGGGCTATTATATCAAGTTCCTGCCTCAGGCGGTCACCTGGGAGCAGGAGCCGCAGACGCTGAAGGTCTGGTTCCGCCAGCGAACCCGCTGGGTCAAGGGCAACATTTATGTTCTGATTAAGAATATGGGGCTGATCTTTGACCGCAGAGCTGGTCAGGTGCGCTTTGATATCTGGTACTTCATGTCCACCTATTTCATGCTGCTGACGGCGCTTGTCATCTCGGACTGTGTGCTGCTGCTCAATATCTGCGGCTGGGCACACACCACGCTTCAGGGCTTCAGCAACCTGCTGTGGATATTGGCGATCGTTCTTTTCATTCTCGGAACCTTCGTCACCGTTACGACCGAAAAGGGCGAAATGAATGTCACAAATGTGGCCGTCATTGCGCTGATGTATTTCACCTACTCCAAACTGTGGATGGTGGTCGCAATCTACGGACTTTTTCAATATATTAAGGACAAACTATTGCAGCAGGAAGTCAAGTGGTATAAGACAGAACGCTTTGAATAAGGGGGCCTGAACTTGAGAATAAATAAAAAACTATCGGCCTTAATTTTGGTACTGGTGCTGTGCGCATCCGGTCTGGCGGGGACCGCGGGCGCACTGGCAAATTCAGAGACCGCCGCGCAACAGATACAGCCAAAAGCGGCGCAGGGCGCAACCGCGCAAAGCGCCGTCGCGCTTGATGCCGCTTCAGACGCGGGCAACGCTGGGCTGTTCGTGCATGAGGAAGCGTTTTTGAGCGACCACAGCTTGACGGGACTGTTTGACCAGTGCGTCAAAAACTTCAACACCGGCGATTGGGCCATTAAAGACGCGGTTGTCAAGCTGCGCTACACGGCCACGCAATTGGCGGACAATACGCTTTCCAGCATGACCTTGACCCTTAACGGTCAGATCTTTTACTCCCAGCGCATAGAGCCCAGCGTCAACGGGGAAACCCAGGAACTGACGGTGGCACTGCCGATTGACGCCATAACCGAGGGGCAGAATACGCTCACCATTGACACCTATGTCCGGACGGCGGACTCGCTGCCCTGTGTGGATGATGTTTCCAAAGCCAACTGGATGATGATTTTTAAGGAGTCCATTGTCTCGATTCAGTACCTCCCGCAGGCGCCGTGCGACACGGTCGCACAGTTTTATACCCAGTTTACAAGTATCGACGCCCTGGAGAACAGACAGAGCGCGGTCGTGATCAGGCCCGACGCAGACAACGCGGAGCTCACGGCCGCAGCCTTGATCCTCTCCGGTGTTTCAGGGCAGGCGCAGATGTTCTATGACAACATGGCCCTTGAGACGGCGGACGACATAAGCAACAGCCTGTACCGCCTCTACGTCAGTACCTACGCCGAGCTGCCCGCGGGCCTTAAAAACGCCCTGTCACCCGAGGAACAGCAGGCCGCGCAAAATAACGCCGTGCTTGCGCTTATAAACGGCGGAGGCGGCAGCAAGCTGCTCCTGCTCACCGGCAGTGACGACGCGGCCCTCATAAACGCCGCCCGCCTGTTCGGGAACGACAGCTATGTCACCCAACTACGCAAGACTTGGAAAAGCGTCTCGGCCACGGACAGCGTTCTGATGGAAAAGCAGGAGACGCAGCAATATTTGCCGCTCACGGAGACAGGGACCTACCTCAAGGGAGCTTTCCGTCAGAGTGCCTCCTATTATATCAGCTTTCCGGAAAATCGCCTGCTAGCGTACTCCAGCCAAATCAGTCTGTCCATGCGCTACGCTGAAAATCTGGACTTCGACCGCTCGCTGGTCACGGTCTATATCAACGACGAACCCGTTGGCAGCAAGAAGCTTGAAAAGGACAAGGCGCAAGGGGATACCGTTGTTTTCGATATTCCGTCCGACCTGAACGTGAGCGGAAACTTCTCGGTTCGCGTGTCCTTTGATCTGGAAATCAAGGACCTGTGGTGTACGCTCCGGCAGGATGAAACACCTTGGGCCTGGATTTCGGAGGAGAGCCTGCTCAAGCTCTCAACGGTCAGCGCCGACGCCCTGATTTTCCAATACTACCCCAGCCCCTTTATTAAAGATGGCAGCTTCAGCGATACGGTCGTGGTGCTGCCGAGTGCGTTCGGCTCAGCGGATCTCGAAGCCCTGCGTGAAATCATGCTCACCTTCGGCAGATATCTGACGGACAACACGGGGAACCTCAGCGTCGAGAAGGCCTCGGACACAAGCGATTTCAAGGGCGACAACGTCATCAGCATCGGCCGATATAAAAATAATCTCATCGCACAGCAGCTCAACGACAAGATGTATTTTCGGTTTAGCCCCGAGGGGACCACGCTGCTTTCGAATGAAAAGATGCAGATTGACCCGAGCTATGGTGCAAGCCTCGGAACAGTTCAGCTGTTTAATTCGCCTTACGGCGATGATAAGCGGGCACTGATGATTGTCTCGGGTGTCAGCGACGAAGGGATGCTGCTCGGCGCCGCCTATGTCGGGTCAACGGACAATCTATGGAAGATCTACGGGGATGGCTTTGTCACCGACGGCGAGGACGTTTTCCCCTTCCGCTTCAAGGAAGACAACGCACAGCAGCAGACCGGGCTGAGCCAGCTGCTTACCCGCAGCGACCTGAGGACGGTAGCTATAGCGGCGGGACTTGTGGTGCTGCTTGCGCTGACGGCGGTCATACTCCTTTGGAGAAAGTACAGAAGAGCGGGCAAGGAGGACAAGAAGCAATGAAAGCTAAAAGAAACTTCTTAGTCGCAGACATCGCCTATCTCGGCATGCTGCTTTTGCTGTTTGTATGCATCCTGTTTATCTCCGAAAACCCCGACAATCTGCAGAAAAACTCGATTATTCTGGCCGCCGTGCTCATCATGGTCATCATCACCTATTTCACCTCGCTCACGGCGGGATTGGTGCTGAATATCGTCATGATCTTCGGCTACAGTGTGTATGTGATCGTTTCGGCGGCGTACAGAGGCATTACCGTTGACAGCAATATCTATTTCTGGATTTTCTGGACCCCCTGCATCACGGTCACGGCCTATCTGTTTGCCAGACGGACGCTGTCGGCGGAAAAGGAAAATGAAAAGGCACAGGAACAGCTTCAGCGTTTGTCCGGTGTCGATGCGCTGACGGAACTGAAAAACATGCGCGGCTTCGAGCAGGAATGCAATGTCTATATGAAGATTTCCCGCCGCTACAACATGGAGCTGGTTCTGCTCGTGTGGCAGTTTCGCTACCAGCGCGAACTTTCCCAGATGATTGGCGAGGAGGGACTCCAGAAGCTGGTAGTGCAGGTTTCGCAGATTATTGCCGCCTGCCTGCGTGAGGAGGATGCGGTCTTCATGCTCGACAACGACCCTTATCTCTGGGGAACCCTGCTGTTTACAAACGCGGAAGCCACCCATATTATCATTGAACGCGTGCAAAAGGAGCTCGAGCACATCGAGCTTAAAAGCGGCTCCGGCAAGCATCTGCTGGCACTGGATATGCGCGTCGGCACGGCACGGTGCTCCGAGCTTGTGCAGTCCCCGTTCCACTTTCTCGAGCAGGCCAAAAAACGCGCCCAGTACGATGTGTAATGCGCACCTCCCTGCTTAACGCGCTGAATAAAAACGGCAAATACGGCTACAACCAACAGCCCAGCACCATCTCAAAAAGGACGGTGCTGAGCTGTTGGTTGTACTATTTGTTGAGGTAAAAATGAGTTTATTATACTGGAGCTTTGGGCCGTCCTCTTTCGAGAAATCGGCGTCTATTACCTATCAGTCGAAAGAAGATAAGGCATTATTATGGGCTCATCACGTCGTATATTATTAAACAGAGGAGATCCGTGAACGGTTCATATGTCTTGCGCTTTCTCCCCAATACCAAAATTACTCGTAAACGATTTTGCAGCCGTTGCTCTCAATGCAGTTTTTAATGTCTGCTTCTGTGGCTGGGTCATTATATTTAATATCGATGGTGCCTGTTACTAAATTGACGCCGACCTCGCCAATGCCATCAAGCTTACTCAATGAGTTTTTTATTTGGGTCTTTTGAGCCTTGTTTTGGATACCGGAAACACTACAAAGCATCTGGTTCATTTCTCGTCCTCCATCTTTTTCTCATGTCCGCTCGGATGCACACCGGTCTTTTGACCATTAATAATACCCGCATCGGCATTTTCTAAGGGCTTCATCCGCCTGAGCGCTGGATCGCTTTTAGGTCGGTCTTTTGTTCGGTTTTTATTATTATTCATGTTAGAGTATCCTTTTAGAAAGAGAATTCTTTAGATTTTTGGCGAAATAATAAGCTGATGTTTCACCTGAACGATAAATCTTCGCGAACAAACGAGAAGATTAGGACGATGCCTTGTCGTTGCCTGATTTACGGCTGCTTCCAGCCTGTTTATTGGCTGTTATACCCGGAGTCTGGTTTTCACGCACTATTGGAATCTTTTCAATTGATCGATCAATCCTGGGTTTGTTGTTGTTTTGCTGACCCTTCGGCATACTATTTATCGCTCCTTTTATTGTTCCTGTTCTGGTCTAAATTTATCTTTGCGGTGTTATGATTCCGATTGGTATTATTAAGACTAAAAATACATTTTCTGAATGTTGACATTACCGATTGCCAAAAGCTCTTTTTCAAGCTTCTCAACTTTTGAATCGGCACTGTCTATGAAATCCAATATAATGATGCCAGATGAATCCGATGGCGTTTCGTGAAGACCGAGGCGCGTTTGGATAATACTGCCGTATTTGGATAGGACCGATTGAAAATGAGTGGAATCTTCGATTCTCTCTTTGAGCTGGATGCCCATAACGACCTTTGACATGGTTCGCATTTCTCCTGTTTTGAAAGATGAAGATAGTATGCCACAATTATTAAAAATATAAGCAGTCGGACTGTTTTATAGCTTGTCCTTTTAAACATCAGGTTTTCAATTCCTGATATGTTCATGATAAACCGAAGCGCGAGAAGCCGACTATTTATATGAATATCCGGCCATCAAATTGCGTCACGCGGTGTCATAAGGGCTTAAAATGCTTATATGAGAGAACAGGCACGTTTTTTAACTTCTTTATAAAGGGGCTTGCAAACGATTTTTATTCAATGTATCCTTTAATAAATTAATGGACAAACTCTGAATTTAAAGCGATTGTGAAGTGGTATAATGGAAAACTTGAATACTGATTTTGTGAACTTAACAGCCGAGAATCTTGCCAATGAGCATTTATGCTGCATAATCCGCAGTAAAAAGCCCCATCCGGGGGTGGAGGCGAAACGCCAATGGCTGTCTGACCGACTGAGTGAAGGGCATGTTTTCAGAAAATTGAATGCAAAAGCGACGGTTTTTATCGAATATGCGCCGCTTGAAACAGCCTGGGTTCCCATTACGGGCGATAACTATTATTATCTGTATTGCTTGTGGATTTCCGGTGAGTACAAAGGAAAAGGGTATGGGAAAGCGCTGATGTCCTATTGTTTGGATGACGCCAAAGAAAAAGGGAAATCCGGCATTTGTATGCTTGGGGCAGAAAAACAAAAATCATGGCTTTCTGACCAAGGCTTTGCTAAAAAGGTCGGCTTTGAGCCTGTTGACTCCACTGAAAATGGCTATGAATTGCTAGCATTATCTTTTGACGGAACGATGCCAAAGTTCGCACAAAATGCTAAAAACCTCAAGATTGAGAGTAAAGAGCTGACAATTTATTATGATATGCAATGCCCCTATGTCTATCAAAACATTGAGATGGTCAAACAGTATTGCACAGTTAATAATATTCCGGTCTCTTTCATTCAAGTGGATACGCTGGAAAAAGCAAAGGCCTTGCCCTGTGTTTTTAATAACTGGGCTGTGTTTTATAAAGGAAATTTTGAAACAGTGAATTTACTGGATGCCGCCTACTTAGAGCGGATACTCAAAAAATAAAAACCAATAACGAAGGCGGTCAGATTTTAAAACTTATTTTATAATGGGTATTGCAAACAATTTTTAATCGATATATCCTTTGTTTCAAGGATATCCTTTAATAACTTTAAGGGAGAAAATTGCTTGAATGAATCAGGAAAATATCGCAGAACTTGAAAAAACGATAAGCCGCGACTACAGCAATATCGCGGGCATTACTGTGCTGAAAAACGGCGTAAAACGGTATGAAAACTACTTTAACGGGTACACCGCCGACGCCGCCTTTCATGTGTTTTCGGTGACAAAGAGTATTCTTTCCGCACTGATCGGCATTGCCATCGATAGAGGCTATATCACGAGCCTCGACCAAAAGGTGTTGGACTTTTTCCCGGATTACACGCCAAAGCGAGGCGAAAAGACGGCGCAGAGGGTCACGATACGGGATATGATGACCATGACCACCCCGTTCAAATATAGGTCAGCCCCGTACACGAAGTATTTTTCAAGTGAGGACTGGGTCAAGGGCGCCCTTGATCTTTTGGGCGGCAAGGGAGAAATCGGTTCGTTCCGGTATACGCCACTGATTGGGCCGGATATCCTGTCGGGTATCCTTACAAGCGTAACCGGGCAGTCCGCGCTCGAATTTGCCTATGAAAACCTGTTTTCCCCGCTGGGGATCGATGTCACGAAGAAAGTGGTTTTTCAGACAAAAGAAGAACAGCTTGCCATTATGAAGGACCATCACGGAAGCGGATGGGTCGCAGACCCCAAGGGAATCAGTACGGCGGGCTGGGGGCTATTCCTGACGCCCACGGATATGGCGAAAATCGGGCAGCTGTACCTAAACGGCGGCAGCTGGGATGGCAAAAAAATCATATCGGCGCAATGGGTCGCCGAGAGTACCAGGGTACACAGTCACTGGGATGAGCTGAAGCTATCATACGGCTATCTTTGGTGGATCATTGACGGGGATAGTTATGCGGCTCTTGGCGACGGCGGCAATGCAATCTATGTGAACACGGCGAAAAATCTCGTCGTCGTCATTGCGTCACTTTTCAAACCGACCGCAAAGGATAGAATAGAACTGATCAAAAAACAAATCGAACCAATAGCTGAAGCCTGCGTATAGGCAAGGACTGAAGCATCCGAAGCCCCAGCATAAAAGACGCCCTCTGTTGAAGGGCGTCTTTTATATCGCTGCTCTGTTAATTGCGGTCCGTTATTGGCGGTATCCGAGATGGCCGCAGCCGCGGCTGGAGCTCCGCCGTGGTGTTCGCCGTTTCTTTGCCGGGCGGCTTTGTGCCGTTGCTGTCAATCAGGCGCGGTTAGGCTTGTCCCGGCCTAAATTTATCGGTATTTATTTCTTCTTTTATTTTGATGCCATGATAAAGCATCCAATTGATTGGGGTTGAAACACCTAACGCTTGGCCAAGCCTGAGTATCTTGCCTGCAAACATTTCGATTTCTGTTTTTCGGCCGTTTTCCAAATCTTGAAGCGTTGATGGTTTGTTGAAAAACGGTAACTTCCTTATGGTTTCTTCTTGACGGTCAAGATCATTTTGTCCCAAAGCCACACCGAGGCGATTGGCTATTTCAATCACCTCCAACATAGCGCCGCGCCGGATGGCATTTGCGTGTTCGCTGACTGTAAAAGCGCCGAACGGAATACCGAACATGGCGCAGGTCAAATTCTCTCCAATATTGCACATAAATTTAAACCACATGCCATAAATCATATCGGCGTCGATGGTCGAGCTTATAGCACAGGCGTCAAACAAGTCCTTAATGGCTTTTACGCGTTCGCTCAGGTTGTCGTTCTTCGCTTCTCCAAAATGAACACTGCCGAAGTTCGGATCAAAATCTGCAACGCCGTCCTGCATGACAATAGAGACTCTCATGAAGGAATACAGCACATGGTCCCACCCATAAACATCAGCTACCCGTTCTTCACTGTCGATTCCATTCATGACGCACAAAATCTGCGTATTTGCGCCCACTTGATTGCGTATATCGGATAGGGCTTGGTCAAGCCCTGTATCCTTAACAGCCATAATGATCAGGTCGGAGGGACGGCTTTGGGACTTTGGGTCAATAATAGTAAAGTGGTGGGGAACCCCGTTAACAGTAATGCCGTTCGCGCTCAACCGTTCGGCCCGCTGGCCGCCTGCAATCACACCAAAATTCTCTTCACCCAAATATGCATGAAGCTTAGGCGCAAAAAATGACCCCATTGCGCCTAAGCCTATTAAGCTAACCTTATTAATCTTCATTGAGCCCATTCCTTCCAAAATCGTTATTTCGGACCTGCTATCGGGATTTGCATAATTATCCACTATTAATTTTATCATTGTTATTGACTAAATTCAACATATACCGAGGGAATATAAAAAAGACGCCTTCGATTGGAAGGCGTCTTTTTGCCGGTGATACGCGTTCGAAATGGCGTTTTTAGCTATATCAGTGACTGCCACAGCCGCAGCTGTGGCCTTCGCCGTGATGCTCGCCGTGACCGCCGCAGCTGTGGCCTTCGCCGTGATGCTCGCCGTGACCGCCGCAGCTGTGGCCTTCGTCGTGATGTTCCCCACAGGTATGACCCTCGCCGTGATGGTCACAGTTGGCCTCGGTGCTGTAGGTAAGCTTTCCAGAGAGCAGGGCCTCGACGGCCTTATCCGTGTCACCTGACACGCCCGCAAACAGCTTAATGTTGGCAGCCGTCAGGGCGTTTTTCGCACCGCCGCCGATGCCGCCGCAGATCAGGGTGTCCACGCCGATCTTGTGCAGCACATCTGCCAAAGCGCCGTGTCCGCTGCCGTTGGTGTTGACGACAGTGGCCGTTTTGACGGCACCGTTCTCGATATCATAGACCTTAAAGCGCTCCGTGTGACCGAAGTGCTGGAAGACCTCGCCGTTTTCATAAGTTACTGCAATTCGCATACTGTTATTTTTCCTCGCTTTCATTCTGATGGTCTGCCGCCATGCATGGCGCTTCCGGGCCCTTTTCACAGGGGCTGTCCGAGACGTGGCGTCGTTTGCCGTGACAATGTCCGCAGCCGCAGCCGCAGGGCTCGCTGCCGCACAGCACATAGTCGCCGCCGCCGATGGTAAGCCGAATGCCGCCCACCAGACTTTCCGCGAGCTTGACCCGGGCGCTGTTATAAATTGCCTGCACGGTTGTTCGCGCCACGCCCATACGTTGGGAACAATCTTCTTGACTCAACCCCTCAAGGTCGATCAGGCGGATGGTCTCATACTCGTCTATCGTCATGACGATACTCCGCCGCTCCTCCATTCCACCGTCTAGCGGGCCAAAGCTCCTGTTGACGGGCATGCAGCAGACACGACGGCATTTCTTTGGTCTTGGCATACGATCGCCTCCCATCGCCACTTGTTTCTGACATATGTCAATAAATCGCAGTCACAGAATAGCACTGTTATTGACATATGTCAATAACAAACCGAAGAAAATTTTATTTTGCGGTTAAAAGGCTGGAACCGCTGACAAAAGCGGGCAATCCGTCGGGGCCTGACTTGTAAGCGCGGTTTCTGCATGATATACTAATTGCATATTGCAAAGCTTATTGACTTGCAGTTGGGATGGTGCGGTTATGATTGAACAGAGCAATGATCAATTAGGCATCTTTGACCAGAACATACTTCAGACGGTTATTGACGGTATCGATGCGGTGATTGCCGTCTGCGATGCGGATACCACCGTGCTCATGATAAACGCGACGGCCTGCCTTCGCCTGAAGGAGCTTGCGGGTATGGAGCCGGACGAGCTGATCGGCCACACGATTGACGACGTGATTGAGCCGCTGATTTATGACGGTATCTCGCTTGTCGGACTTGTTGCCAAGGAAAAAAAGCCGATGCAGCGCAATATCCGCTATAAGCTCGACAGCAAGGGGCTGGATAAAACCATCCTTTATACCGCGGCGCCTATCATGGAAAAGGGCGAGCTTCAGTACATCGTGGCAACAGGCAGGGACATGACTCAGCTGATTCAACTTGAAGAGCAGCTGGCGGCTTCCGAAAAACTCAACCAGTACTACTCGGTTGTGGTTCAGCAGCTGTCTCAATATGATAAAACCGATTCGATCATCTCCTCCAGTAAAAAAATGGAGGACACCCTCAAGCTTGCCATGCGCGCGTCGAGGTCCGAGGCCTCGGTCTTCATCACGGGGGAGTCCGGCGTCGGCAAGGAGGAAATCGCCAAATTCATCCACAGAAACAGTGATCGGAAGGATAAGCCCTTTATTGCCATCAACTGCGCTGCGATTCCAAAGGAACTGATCGAGTCCGAGCTTTTCGGCTATGTCGAGGGCGCGTTCACGGGCAGTAAAAAAGGCGGCAAGCGCGGCCTGCTCGAGGAGGCGGACGGCGGCACTTTTTTCCTTGACGAAGTGAGCGACCTGCCCTTTGAGGTGCAGGGAAAGCTGTTGCGCGTGCTGCAGGATGGGGTGCTGCGGCGCATCGGCGCCACACATAATTCCGAGATCAATGTCCGATACATCAGCGCGACGAACCTCAGTCCCACACGGCTGCTTGACAATACCGTGTTCCGACAGGATTTATTATACCGCTTGAGCGTTATTCCCATCTATGTGTCACCTGTTCGGGAGCGCCGAGAGGATATTATTCCCTTGGTCGAGCACTTTTTGACCTTCTATAATAAGAAGTATAAGAGAAATGTCCAGTTTTCCGCCGCAGTTTACAACTACCTGTGCTGTCTGCCCTGGCGCGGGAACGTCCGTCAGATTAAAAACGTGGTCGAACGCATCGTTATTCTCGCAGAGGACGGCACCCTGCTGGCCGAGGACCTTCAGCCGATTCTCCGACTGGACATTGAAACCGGCACCAACGATATTGCGGAGACCGCCGTCAAGGTCACGCAGATGACGACCCTCTCAAAAGCGCAGGAGGAGATGGAGCGGCAGCTCATCGACATGGCGCTGGACAAATATAGGACTGTCCCCAAGGCTGCGGCCGCCCTGGGAGTGCCGCCCTCCACCATCTATCGAAAGCTAAAAAAATAAGCTGTACGCTAGCACGTTAAGATTCGCAGATTGCAAAAAACCATTGCAATCTGCGAATCTTTTTATTTCTATGCAAACATGAAACTATATAAATTGCACAGATGACGGTGGGTGAATAGCCGAATAAATACCAAAGTTTTTGTTTCAATTGGGCGACTGTTCTTTTGGCACGGCTTTTGCTTATACAAATAATGAACACAAACGGAGAAGGAGTCAAACAACAAAATATTTGACGGAGGTAATTTATGTCAGACAAGATTTTTTCAGGCATTAAGGTTGTAGAAATGTCCACCTATGTGGCGGGTCCAATGTGTGCGCGCGTTCTTGGTGACTGGGGCGCCGAAGTCATCAAGGTCGAAAGCTATAGAGGCGACCCGGTCCGGGTGCTTGGCATGAATATGCTCGCCCCCACCGATGATGAAGAAAACCCCGCATTCTTCGTCACAAACTCGAATAAGAACATTATTGCCATTAACCAGCGCAAGGATGAGGGAAAGGAAATCATGCAGAAGCTGGTCAGTGAAGCGGATGTCTTCATCACCAATTACCGCAAGGAGGCGCTGGCTGCGATGGGCCTTGACTACGAAACACTCAAGGCGAAAAATCCCCGGCTTGTTTTTGCACATATCCTCGGTTTTGGCGAAAAGGGGCCCGATGCCGCCCGCGCCGCCTTTGATTTCACCACCTATTTTGCACGCAGCGGCTTCATGCACGCCATGGCGGACAGCGAAGGTGCGCCGACGATAAACGCCCCCGGCTTTGGGGATAACCAGCTTGCCATGTTCCTCGCGGGCGGCGTCTCGGCCGCACTCTACAAGCGGGAAAAGACCGGTCTCGGCGACTATGTCAATGTTAGCCTCTATCACTGCGGCATCTTCGCGTTCGCCGTGCCGCTTGCAGGCGAGCCCTATGCCACGATGTATCCCTACACCCGCACGCATCCGCTGACGCCGCTTGTCAACACCTATAAGTGCGCGGACGGCGTGTGGTATTATTTGGGGACGCCCGACTACATTACATACTTTGCAAGGGCGGCCCGCGCACTGGGGCTTGATGCGCTGGCAGACAATGAAGATTACAATTCGATTATGGGCATGCTCATGAACGTTGAAGAAATCGTCCAAATGTTTGACGAAAAATTCATTCAGAAGACCTCGCTGGAGTGGAAAGCGGTCTTCGACACGGCCGATGTGCCGGGCGAAATCGTCTGCACGTGGCAAGATGTTCTCAAGGACGAACAGGCGTATGCCAACGACTTTTTAATGAAGCTGCACTATTCAAACGGAAACGACGGTGTGCTTGCGACCACACCGGTGCGTTTCGGGAGCATGGATATATGCGATTACACCAAACTGCCCGGCGGCGTTGGCTGCGATACGGTCAAGATACTGGAGAGTCTTGGCATGAGCCAAGAAAAAATTAATAAACTTAAAGAGGATAAAGTTGTAGCGGGATAAGGAGAGAACAGTATTGTACACGATAGGAATAGACATTGGTTCTACAGCCTGTAAGGCAGTTGCCCTTCTGGACGGAAAGGATATCGTCGGAACATCGCTCATTCAGACAGGGACGGGAACCAGCGGCCCCGGTCGGGTCTATGAGGATGTTTTCAAAGCGGCGGGCCTCACCCCCGGAGACGTCTCCCGCACGGTTGTCACCGGCTACGGCCGCCTGACCTTTGAAAAGGCCGACAGCCAGGTTAGCGAGCTCAGCTGCCATGCGAAGGGCGTGCATTTTCTAATGCCGAAGGCCCGCACGATCATCGATATCGGCGGACAGGACGCAAAGGCGCTTAAGCTTAGCCCGGCGGGCACGCTGACAGGCTTTGTGATGAACGACAAATGCGCGGCGGGAACAGGGCGTTTTCTCGATGTCATGGCCCGCGTGCTAGAGGTAGATGTCGGGGATCTCGCAGCGCTGTCCGAAAGGGCGACGGAGCAAATATCAATCAGTAATGTCTGCACGGTTTTCGCCGAGTCCGAGGTTATTTCGCGGCTTGCCGCGGGAAAATCGCGTGAGGATATCGCCGCGGGCATACACCAGTCCGTCGCCAACCGCGTGGCGGGACTGGCGCGGCGCGTCGGCATCGAACCGGAGGTCGTCATTACGGGCGGCGTCGCGCAGAATCTGGGCGTCGTCAGGGCCATGTCCGAAATCCTTGAGATGACCATTACCCCTGCCCCCATGCCGCAGCTCACAGGTGCGCTGGGCGCTGCGCTTTTTGCCTACGATGAAGCGTTAAAAATGAAATGAAAGGAGAACGGACTTTGAACGAGGTAAGTTCGGTTGAAGTTTTGAACATGCTCCAAATGGAGCATTACCAGAACGCGTTTGAAAGAAAAATGGAGGGCAAGCCGATTGGCTGGCTGACCTCCATCTTCCCGCAGGAGATCGTGGAAGCACTCGATCTCGATTATGTGTATCCCGAAAACCACTGTTGTGCGGTTGCAGCGCGCAAGGAATCCCCAAAGTTTATCGATATAGCCGAGGGCAAGGGGTACAGCGTCGACCTGTGCGCTTATGCCCGCTTGAATCTCGGCTATGCCGAGGAGGGCTATGCCGATTCGCTGACGATTCCGATGCCCGACTTCATTTGCTGCTGCAACAACATCTGCAACGAGGTCATCAAGTGGTATGAGAACCTCTCCAAGAACCTCGGTATCCCGATGATTATGGTCGATATCCCCTTTAACGACCAGTATTATCCCGATCAGGCGCGTGTGGACTACATAAAAGGCCAGCTCGAGCATGCCATCACTCAGCTTGAGGAGATTGCGGGCAAAAAGATGGACTACGACAGATTGCGGGAGGTCATGCAGATTTCCAACGAAAACTCCAAAGCCTGGGCGGAGGCCATGAGCTATCTGAGAAGCAAGCCCTCGCCAATGAACGGCTTTAGCATGTTTAACTACATGGCCCTGATTGTCTGCGCCCGGGGAAAAGAATCCTCCAAGCAGGTGTTTGAGCTGCTGGCCAAGGAGCACAAGCAGATGGCACAGGAGGGGCGGAGCAACTTCAAGGGCGAAGAAGAATTCCGTGTTATGTGGGACGGCATTGCGGTCTGGCCCTTCCTTGGCTTTACGGCAAAGACGCTCATAAAAAACGGCATCAACATGAACGCGAGCACCTATCCGGACGCTTTCGCTGTGTATTACGACGAGCCGACGCTTGAGGGCATGGCCAAAGGCTATGCGGGCACGGCCAACACCCGCTGTGTCGAGTTCCACGCAGACGCCCGGGCCGAGCTGATGCAGCGCAACGGCTGCGACGGCGCGCTCTACCATATGAACCGGAGCTGTAAGGTTTGGGACATGATGCAGTACACCATCGCAAAGCGCACAAGTGAGATTACAGGCAAGCCCTACGCCATTTTTGACGGGGACCAGGCCGACCCGCGCGGCTTCTCGGAAGCACAGTTTTCAACCCGAATTGACGGCCTGAAGGAAGTCATGGCGGAAAACAAGAAAGAGGGGTGAAAATATGAGAGAATATCAGGAAATTCTGGACAGCCTAATTGAGACTTCGGCGCATCCGCTCAGACAGGTCAAAGAATTCAAGGCGCGCACGGGTGGCAAGGCCGTCGGCTGCTTCCCGGAATATGTCCCCGCGGAGCTGGTTTATGCGGCGGGGATGTTCCCTGTGGGCCTCTGGGGCGGACAGGTGGAGATCAGCCGGGCGAAGGAGTATGTTCCCGCCTTCTGCTGCTATGTACTGATGAGCGATCTTGAGTACGGCCTCAACGGTACTTACAAGGACCTTGACGCCGTCCTTATTCCGTCTCTGTGCGACACCCTCAAGTGCCTGAGTCAGGACTTTAAGGTTGCGGTGCCGAGTATACGGCACATTCAATTCGTTCACCCGCAGATGCGAAAGATCGAAGCGGGCGTGAGGTTCCTCGAGAGCGAGTACGGTCGCGTCCTTAAGGCACTCGAGGAGGTCTCCGGCACAAAGGTGACGGACGAAGCCCTTGCCACGGCTATTCTCGTTTTTAACGACAACAGACGGGCGCTGCGCCGCTTTGTGGCGCTTGCCGCCGAACACACGGATATCGTCACACCCGCCGCGCGCCACGCCGTCATCAAAAGCGGCTTGTTTATGGATAAAAAGGAGCACACGGCGCTCGTCTCCGAACTATGCGAGGCGCTTTCGGCCCTGCCCGTCGGCAAAAAGGGCAAGCGGGTGCTGCTCTCCGGCATCATGGCGGACGACGAAGCCATGCTCAAAATTATGGCGGACTGCGGTCTTGCCGTTGCCTGCGACGATCTGGCGCAGGAGACAAGGCAGTTCCGCTACGACGTGCCCGAGGAGGGCGGAAGTCCCCTGTACCGCCTAGCGAAGTGGTGGGAGATTTTTGAAGGCTGTTCTCTGGCCTATGACCCGAGCAAAAAGCGCATCGACATGATAATTGACGAGGCGGAAAAATATGATGTCGAGGGCGTCATCATCTGTATGATGAAGTTCTGTGACCCTGAGGAGTATGACTATCCCCTGCTCAAGGCGGCGCTCGAGGCCAAGGGCATCCCCAGCTTGTATATGGAGATCGACCAAAAAGCGGAAGCTCAGGCACAGACAAGAATACAGGCTTTCTCTGAGATTATCTGACGCTAGTTTTAGCGCCCCCGGTCGGGATCAACTGAAAAGAGCCGTCCAAACGAGTCAGACAGAAAGCTGGCCCGACCGGAATTTTTTGAATGTATGCTCTATAAAACGGTGACAAAAGCCGGCCCCCCGCGTTTTTAACCCTTTTTTTCTCGGAGGCGATCGTTATCCGGCTTTTTTCATACTCTGCCAAAACGAATGCGCAGCAAACAGAAATGTTTACTGCGCATTCGTTTTTTAGCGATCGGCCTCAGACGTATTTTTCAAAGTAGAAGAACGTTTCGTCCTCACCGGATTTTTTCATGCAGGAGGAGAGCATTTTGAAAGAAGCGGCATTTTCCTTGTAGCACTTCGCCACGACGCGGTTTAGGTGGACTCTGTAGAGTGCCCAGTCGGCGACGGCGGAAAAAGCCTCGGCACCGTAGCCGCTGCCAGCGAATTCCCTGGCAATGCGGCAGCCAAGCTCTGCGTCGCCCCGGTAGTTAAAGTTATAAAGCACGGCCTCGCCGATGAACTGCCCCTCTTTGCGGACGGCAAAATTGACAGCTGAGCAGTGTTTGAAGTCATTACTTGCGACCTGGAAGAAGCTGTCCTCCTTAGGTATGCCGCCGAGCCCCGCCACATCGTCATAACCCCAGAAGCTGTTGCGGTCCCGATCGAGTACCAGCGCGTTGTAAGCCGGAATGTCCGCCTCGGTAATCTCCGACAGCGTCAGTCGGTCTGTTGCCAGTGTGGGGATCTCGCGGACGTGGCAAAGCAGCTCGTTTTGGGGTTCAAAATAATATTTTGGCGCGAGCTTGGCCGGGGCGTATTGAAGCTTCGAGGTCCGAAGACCCCGGTCCGCCGCATCGTCTTCCCGATTGATGCACTTAATCCCCTTCGAAAAATGCTTGGCAAAGGCCTGTACCAGCGTGGGATAAACCCCCTCGTAGGAGTACAGGGCCTTTTCCACGTGAATAATGAGCGTATGCCCGCAGCGCTCGGCCAGCGACATGGCGACAAGGCGCTCCCCGTCAAAGATGCCGCCTGCGTAGAACCAGGGCTTGCCGACGAGCCGCATCATTCTCTTGGCTAGGGCAAGCTCGCGCTCCGCACTGCGGCCGGACTTGCCGAATTCCTTGCCGAAGTCCGTCCAGAATGCGTCGATAGCGGCTTGGTCGGCCTCGGTGAGAGGACGAAAGACGGCGTTTGGGTGGGCGGTTTGAAACCGTCTGATGTGGTTGCGCTGGCCGGCGTACTGACGGCCAACAAAATTCTGAAGGTCCTCCGCCCGGTAGATATAATCCCGCCAGGTGCGGATATTGCGCACACGGACATAGGGATAGCGTGCCAGCAAAACGGGGGCCTTTATTTCGGGTACGACCGAGATGATCAGGGGAATGTTTTTCTTGATACAGTAGCTCTCGATGGCCTCAAGAGCCTCCTCTTCAACGCCGTCCGGGCCCGGAACGGGATAGTCAAAAACGTATAGGCCGTCGATGTGGTTTCGTATAATAAGGCAGCCGCCAGCTTCTGTCCACTCAGGATGCAGGACGGTGCGCCACATGAGCTTCGTGCCGATGGCATATTCGCAGAGGCCGAAGTCGCAGCCGTCGTAATAACGGCGCAGCTTGTTTCCATCTGTCTGTGTAACGGGTTTGAATTCCAGCATAATCAAGTCCTTATCTGAAGTCTATGGGAAGATCGTATAGGCCGGCCAAACGGCCGCTGAGACATAAAGCTGAGACTACCGTGGCGGCTCCCATCGGCGACGCTATCTATTATAGGGTCTTTTTGAAATTTTGGCAATATCCTGCTGTTTTATACAAAAGAAAAATGAATAAAAAAGTAAACGCACGGGGAAACAGCCGATTCCCGTGCGTAATTAACTGTTGTAACGGTGTTTGCCCCGCTTACAAGGCTTACTTTTGTTTTCTGGATATATTCAGCAGCGCCAGCGCGTAGAACACGGACGCCGTGACAAGCAGGATCAGAAGGCTCACCGGCTGCGAGACAGCGGTGTCCCCAAATTTCAGCGTCACGCCCATCATTTGGCTAAATTCGTCCACCGCAGAGGCCGGTGCGCCCTTGAAGCTCTCGGCCAGCGGCGCTTCCATCATGACCTGACGAAAAAGGGCGGCACCATAAGACACCGGGAAGCATTTGACCACAAGCTGGACACTCTCCGGAAGCTGACCGATCGGCAGATAGATGCCGGTAAGAAAACCGATCACGGTACCGATAATGGTGCTGGCAGTGGCAAAGGCGTTGGAACTTTTTAAAAAGGAGATTATAAACAGAACAAGCGAAGAGTTGCAGAAGGTGCAAACGAAAATGAGTCCCAGCGTCTTGAGCAGGGCGGGCAGCGCAAGTAGCTTTCCGCCGCCTGCAAGTATGTAAACCTCGGCGAGCACGAGCGTGATCAAACTCATGATAATGCCGATGATAAATGCGCCGATAATATAACCGCCGACGAGCCTGCCACGGCTGATGGGAGAGGCTGCAAAGTCCTTGGTAATCTTTTTTTCACGATCCTGCACCATGATGCCATAGGCGCCCATCGTCGTTGTGAAGGAGGTGACGGCCAGAAGGCCCGACATGATCCAACTGTCCATTAGGAAGCGGACACCGGGTAGATCACTCATGCTGCTGGTCCAGACATCTCCGAGAAACAGGGCATAAAGGCCAATAATGATAAACACCGCGAGCAGTGAGAAAAAGACTGCGCTCTTATCCTTAAAAAAGACTTTGAGGTTTCTGATACCGAAGCTAATCATTCCCGCATCTCCTTTCCGGTAATCGCGATAAACGCGTCGTCCATCGTGCCTTTTATGACTTCAAAGCTCTCGATATACGGTTTGCAAGCCTCAAGCACCGGCATCGCGTCCAGCGTTGAGACGAGCGGGACGGTCACGGTGTCCGCGACGATCGTGAAGCTAAGGCCCTGCTGGCGCAGAAGGGTCGATATCTCCTCGGCTGCGCTGCGGGATGAGAGTACAAGTCTGTCGCTGGAATAGCGGTCCTTCAGCTCGGAGGGGGTGCCCTTTGCTGAAATCTCACCCTTGTCAATGACAATGACATAGTCCGCGCAGGCGGCTTCTTCCATGTAATGTGTCGTCAGAAACACGGTCATGTCGTTTTTCTTGCGAATTTCCGTAATAGTATCCCAAACATAGCGGCGGGTCTGAGGATCGAGCCCCGTTGTCGGTTCGTCAAGAAAGAGGATTTTCGGGGTGTTGACGAGTGCGCGTGCAATATCGCAGCGTCTGCGCTGTCCGCCGGAGAGCTTGCCGTATGGGCGCTTGAGAAGTTCGGTTACACCTGTCGTTTCCGCAGCGTTGTCCACAGCGGCATGAAGCTTTTTTCCTTTTAAGCCGTAGAAGCTGCCGCGAATGTGCAAATTTTCTTCAACAGTCAAAAGCTCATCCAGAAGCCCGTCCTGAAATACCGCGCCAATTATTTTTCGAATCTCTGTGTCCTCTTTGCCCAGCGCAAAGCCATCCACGGTGACCCGCCCGCTGTCGGGCTTGAGGAAGGTGCATATCATGTCGATTGTGGTAGATTTTCCGGCTCCGTTCGGGCCGAGAAAGGCGAATAACTTGCCTTTTTCAACATAAAAGTCCAGACCGTTGACAGCGCGGATACTGCCATAGGACTTGTGCAGGCCCTCGACCTCGATGATCTTCTCCATGTTCTCCTCCGAAAATCGTTTTTTACATTATAATGGAAAAAAGTATCCTTGTCATTAGAAAGTGAGCCGGTTTCTATTAAAATTGTATTAAAATGGCCTCAAGCGTCGGCAGAGCGGCTGGCACTTAAATGGGACTGCGTCATATTATGTATCGGAAGGAAGTGGTGCAATGAAATTTTTCGTAATCGGCGGCGATATGCGCATTGTTCGTCTGGCGGCCATGCTGGAAAGTGAAGGCCACGAGATTAGCTGCTATGCGCTGGACGAAGCACCCGCCGATCTGATTAGAAGCTGCGCGTTGTCGGCCGGAGCTTGTGCGAAGAATGCCGACTGCGTCATTCTGCCGCTGCCCGTTCTGGATATGCGCGGCGGACTGAATGCGCCGCTGAGTGCATTCCGCTACGATGCGGAGGAAATCCTGCGTGCGCTGCCGAAGACGGCAATCGTCTGCGGAGGAATGCCCGGGGAGAAGCTATCGAAAACGATCAAGGATCTCGGGCTTAATTTTGTCGATTATTACGCGCGGGAGGAACTGGTTGCCCTCAACGCGCTTGCTACCGCCGAGGGAACCATTGCGGTGCTGCTTGAACACTCGCCGATAACGATCTGGGAAAGCAATATTCTCATTGTTGGCTACGGACGAATCGGGAAAATGCTCGCCTCAAGGCTCACGGCACTGGGGGCGCACGTCTCCGTTTCTGCGAGAAAGGCGGGCGACATGGCCTATATTCGCGCCTGCAACTGTCAAGCGCTCGATACACGTAAACTGGGTGAGGAGCTTTCAGACTTTGACACGGTTATAAACACCGTGCCCGCTCGCGTTCTGGATCGCGAACAGTTGAAGCTGCTCAAAAAAGATGCGCTGTGCATCGATCTTGCGTCTCGCCCCGGCGGCTTCGACTTTGAAGCGGCAAAGGACTTGGACCTGAACGTCATTTGGGCACTGGGCCTTCCTGCGGAAACCGCCCCTATCACAGCAGGTAAAATTATTAAGGAAACGGTTATGAACATTTTGAGGGAAAAACGCGGGGAGCTGTAAATCCTGTCCCCGACACTATAGGAGGTTTCATCTTATGCCGAAAACCAGACTGGGGCTCGCAATCTGCGGCTCATACTGCACCTTCGACAAAATTCTGCCCGTAGCAGAGAGCCTTGCGGAAACTTATGAGTTGACGGCGATCATGTCTGAAAGCGCCGCAGAAACGGACACACGCTTCGGCTGTGCACAGGCCATGAGAGAACGCCTCGAAGAAATCACGGGCAGGGATATTATCTGCACGATTGCGGGCGCCGAGCCCGCAGGCCCAAAAAAACTATTTGATATCATTGCCGTTGCCCCCTGTACAGGCAACAGCCTGGCAAAGCTCGCCTGCGGGATCGCCGACAGCGCCGTAACGATGGCCTGCAAGGCCCATCTGAGAAACGGAAGGCCCGTGGTAATCGCAATCTCCACAAACGATGCACTAGGAGCCAATGCAAAGAACATAGGCGAGCTGCTCAACCGTAAAAATATCTATTTCGTGCCCTTCCGCCAGGACGATCCGCAGGGAAAGCCCACCTCGATGATCTCGGATCTCACCCTCTTGCCGGAGACAATCGAGGCAGCGCTCGTGGGAGACCAGCTCCAGCCGCTGATCCTGGGGCCGAAATAAGGCGCAGGGCTTTGGAGCGATCCTGCCCTGAAACCCTGTGCTTCAATAAAGCCCAAAGCCAATTCGGAGCTTTGGGCTTTGCGCATTTTCAGCACGGCGGAGCAATTGTTAAATAACAGTGAAGGACAGGACCAGAAATTGACATTATAGCCTTTAAATTATATAATATCCTTAAAGTTTGTTTAAAGATGACACAGGTATAATATACTGCATGAAGGCAGAAACAGCGTGCGTCGTTTGGGACCGGCATAGTCCGTGCGTATAGTCGGCGCTATGCCGCTGCTTTCGGGACAAGCGGTTGGAGGGAGTATCTTGAGCAAAAAACTGATGCTGATTTTGAATCCGGCAGCCGGAAACGGTGGCGGGATCAAAACGATAGGGCCGACAATGGAAGTTCTGTACAGAGCTGGGTTTGTGCCGACGGTCTTTTACACGCTGGGTGTGGGCGAGGCAACAAGGCTGGTTCTGGAGCATGCCGCCGAATATGACTGCGTTGTCTGCGTCGGTGGCGATGGCACACTCAGCGAAACTGTGGCGGGACTGGCTCAGATGCCGTCACCGCCGCCGCTGGGATATATCCCGCAGGGTACGGCAAACGATGTGGCCGCCTCGCTGAAGCTGCCGAGAAACCCTGTCAAGGCGGCGCAAACCATTGCCGCAGGGAAAACGGCTTTCCAGGACGTCGGAAAATTTAACGACAATGATTATTTCACCTATATCGCCGCGTTCGGGGCTTTCACGGAGGTCAGCTACGAAACGCCGCGCGAAAACAAGCAGTCCCTCGGGCACCTGGCCTATATTCTGCAGGGAATGTCGCAGCTTCCCAAGATCACCGCGTACCACACGATCGTCGAGTGCGATGAGGGCATCATCGAAGACGACATCATCTTTGGCGCCGTTTCAAACACAAAATCCGTCGGTGGCATTGTGAAGCTGAAAAAGCTCGGTATCGAACTCAATGACGGTCTTTTTGAAGTCACGCTTGTCAGAAACCCTGCCAACGTTATCGAGATGAACAAGATTCTCTCGAATGTTCTGGCTCAGAACTTTAACGGCAATCAGGTGATGATGTTCCAGAGCAAGCATGTGAAGTTTACCTTTGACCGACCTGTGAAATGGACAAGGGACGGGGAGGCGGGCGGCGCGCATGAACAGGTCGAGCTTGACAACCTGCATTCGGCCATTCGAATCCTGATCTGAACAGGCAGGTCCGCCCCGAGTCTCCCGACGCAGCACTTCTTTAATGGGCAATAAAAAAACGCACCGGATTAACCGGTGCGTTTAATTGTTTAAGATTATTTAACGAGGCTTGCAATTTCGGCTGCGAAATCGTCCTGCTTCTTTTCAATGCCCTCGCCCTTTTCAAAGCGAGTAAAGCCGTTGACACCGAGCTTGCCGCCAACGAGCTTGCCGATTTCGGCAATATGCTGCTCGACGCTGATCTTGTCGCCCTTGACAAAGGCCTGCTGGAGCAGGCAGTTTTCTTCATAGAACTTGCCGACGCGGCCCATAATCATCTTTTCAATGATATTGTCGGGCTTGTTGGCGTTCTTGGGATCTTCCTTGGCCTGAACCATAAGAATTTCTTTTTCCTTGTCAATAACGGAAGCATCCACGTCGCTCTTGTCGCGGTAAGCGGGGTTCATTGCGGCAATCTGCATAGCCAGATCTTTACCGAGTTCGATAACCGCTTCCTTGCCTTCAAGTCCCGCGGGAACGGCGAGATTGATGATAACGCCGATACGGCCTCCCATGTGAACATAGGGGATAGAAAGTCCCTCCGCATAGCGGACAAAGCGGCGAACCTTAATGTTTTCGCCGATAACAAGGACCTTTTCCTGCTGCATCTGCTCAACAGTGAGCTCGGTTCCGGGGTATTTGCTGGCCAGAAGTGCTTCGAGGTCGGCGGGGTTTTCCTTGGCGACGACGAGTGCGACGTTCTTGGTGAAATCCATGAAAAGTTCGTTTTTCGCAACAAAGTCTGTTTCCGCATTGACTTCGACGACAACGCCGACGCCGTCAAATACTTCCGCATAGGCAACGCCCTCTGCGGCGATGCGGCCGGCCTTTTTCTGAGCGGCTGCAAGGCCCTTTTCGCGGAGCCATTCGATTGCCTTGTCTATATCGCCGTCGGCTTCAGTGAGGGCTTTCTTGCAGTCCATCATGCCAACGCCGGTCATTTCGCGCAAATTCTTAACATCCTGAGCTGAAAATGCCATAGTGTGTTCTTCCTCTCGTATGATTATTTATCTTTCGGGTAAAGCCCGATTTATCCGGCGCGGGGCTCGCGCCGTAAAGAACCCGCGCGGAAAGGGGTCGTCCGATCCGCGCAGGTCAACAGTTATTCTGCGGCTGCAGGGGCTTCCACAACTGCGGGCGCCTCAACGGGGGCGTCCTGGCCCTGACGGCCTTCCTGAACGGCGCTTGCCATAGCCGAGGAAATCAGACGGATCGCACGGATCGCGTCGTCGTTGCCGGGAATGACGTAGTCGACTTCGTCCGGATCGCAGTTGGTGTCGACAATGGCGATGATCGGGATGTGGAGTTTGCGGGCTTCGGCGATGGCGTTGTGTTCTTTGCGGGGGTCCACAACGAACAGTGCGCCGGGGAGCTTCTTCATTTCCTTAACGCCGCCGAGATATTTTTCAAGCTTTGCAATTTCGTTGGTGAGCTTGATAACTTCCTTCTTGGGGAGCATATCGAAGGTGCCGTCTTCCTGCATTCTGCGCAGTTGGGCAAGACGGTCGATACGGGTACGCATGGTTTTGAAGTTTGTGAGCATGCCGCCGAGCCAACGGGCGTTGACATAGTACTGGCCTACGCGCTGGGCTTCTTCGCGGACAGCGTCCTGAGCCTGCTTCTTGGTGCCGACAAACAGGATGCTCTCGCCTCTCATGGACAGCTCGCGGACGAAGTCATAGGACTCCTCGAGCTTCTTGACGGTTTTCTGAAGGTCGATGATATAGATGCCGTTACGCTCCATATAGATGTATTCGGCCATCTTGGGGTTCCATCTTCTGGTCTGGTGACCGAAGTGAACGCCTGCCTCCAAAAGCTGTTTCATTGATACTACTGACATTTTTGTTCCTCCTGATTTTAGTTTTTTCCTCCGGAGACCTCATCTCGACATTCCAACCGATGAAATAAGCTTTCAAACGGCCACTAGGAAAACGATCCGTCTCCGTGCGTAATGCCTTGGTATTATAACAAGCATCGGCTGATTTTACAAGCACTTTTTCAAAAAATCTTTGATATTTCAGGCATTTGTGCCGATTATCCGCGCTTTTAGCGGACGCTTGCGTCGAATTTCCAGATGATGCATATATCTTGTGGTCCAAACGGCCGAATCATCCCGGCATTGATATAAAAAAGAGTCGGAATCTTTCGATTCCGACTCTTTTTATAAGAGGACCTTATTTAATGGTGGCAAGCAGTTCCCCGGCAACAACGGTCTGCCCGGCTTTGACGAAGACTTCGTCGACCGTGCCGGCCATACGGGCAACGACGCTTGTTTCCATCTTCATGGCCTCAACGACGGCGATGACCTGATTTTCTACGACTTTGTCGCCAGGCTTTATCTCCACCTTGGTCACAGCGCCAGGGATGGATGCACCGATTTCACTCTTGTCCTCGGGATCGGCCAGAACCGCCTGTTTTTTGACCGCAACGGCGTTTTTATCCGGCACCGCGACCTCGCGGCGCATACCGTTGAGCTCGAACTGCACGTTGCGTGTGCCGTCGTCGTTCAGATCTCCCAGGCCAAGGTATTTAATGACGAGGGTTTTGCCCTCCTCGATATTGATGCGTGTGGTTTCGCCGAGAGCCATGCCGTTGAAGAATACATGGCTGCCCATGCGCATGAGATAGCCATATTCCTTGCCGTGCGTGCTGTACTCTTTGTAGACCTTCGGATACAGACAATACGAGATCAGATCGCGCATGTCAATCTCGTCACTGCTCATGAAGGCGGTCATTTCCTTGCGGACCTCTTTGAAATCGATCGGTTCGAGTATTTCGCCGGGACGGCAGGTAATGGGCTTTTCGCCCTTGAGAACGACCGTTTGCAGGTCCTCGGGGAAGCCCCAGGCGGGCTGACCCATCATACCCTTGAAATAGTCGACAACGGAATCCGGGAAGGTGAGGGCCTCTCCGCGGGCAACAATATTTTCGGGTGTCAGGTCATTCTGGACCATGAAGATTGCAAGATCGCCGACCATCTTGGAGGAGGGCGTCACCTTGACAATATCGCCCAGCATATGGTTGACCGTCGCATACATTTCCTCGACCTCGACGAAACGTTCACCCAGACCGAGAGATTCAACCTGCGGCTGAAGATTCGTGTACTGGCCACCGGGTATTTCGTATTTATAGATCTCGGTAACGGGGGACTTCAGCCCGCCATCGAATTTTTCATAACGCAGACGCACATCGGCCCAATAGTTTGTGAGCTGCTGCAGCCCGTCGAGCTTCAGCCCGGTATCACGCTCGTGACCCTCAAGGGCGGCGACGACCGCGTTCATGGAGGGCTGACTCGTCAGCGAGGACATGGAGGAAATAGCTGTGTCGATAATATCCACGCCTGCCTCCGCCGCCATCAGGCAGGTAGCAACCTGATTGCCGCTGATGTCATGGGTGTGCAGATGAATCGGCAGACCGATTTCGTTCTTGAGCGCCGAAACAAGCTTTTTGGCTGCATAGGGCTTGAGCAGGCCGGACATATCCTTGATAGCAATAAGATGCGCGCCGCGCCTTTCCAACTCTTTTGCCATCTTGACGTAATAATCCAGCGTATACTTGTCGCGCTTTGGGTCCAGAATGTCGCCCGTGTAGCAGATGGTCGCCTCACAGAGTTTGCCTTGATTGAGCACCTCATCCATCGCAACCTCCATGCCGGGTATCCAGTTGAGTGAATCAAAGATGCGGAAGACGTCGATTCCGCCCTTTGCGGCAGCCTTGACGAATTCACGGATTAGATTGTCCGGGTAGTTTTTGTAGCCGACGGCATTGGCGCCGCGCAGCAGCATCTGGAAGGGAATGTTGGGTATTTTTTCGCGCAGCAGGTCCAGCCGTTCCCACGGGGATTCGTGCAGATAGCGGTATGCCACGTCGAAGGTCGCCCCGCCCCACATCTCCAGCGAGAAGCAATCGGCCAATATGGCAGCCGTGCCCTCTGCGCTCTTGACCATGTCGCGGGTGCGCACACGGGTGCTCAAAAGCGACTGGTGCGCGTCACGCATTGTTGTATCCGAAATGAGGAGCTTCTTCTGATCAAGGACCCACTTTTTGACGGCCTCAGGGCCTTCCGCGTCCAGCAGCTGCTTGAGCCCGGGCTTGGCGGGATAGTCTACGGTCGGGAAGCGGGGAATGTTGTATTGCTTGCGGTCGATATCGGGATTGTCGACCTGAAGCTTTGCAATGTATTTGAGTACGCGCGTGGCGCGGTCGCGCGAGAGGTTAAGGTCAAACAGCAGCGGCGTCTCATCGATGAACTTCGTGTGGCACTTGCCATAATGGAAAGTTGGATGGTGCAGAATGTTTGTTACAAAGGGAATGTTGGTTTTGACGCCGCGGACGTGGACTTCGTTGATGGCGCGCAGCGCCCGACGGCAGACGCCCTCAAACGTTTTATCCCAGCAGGTGACCTTGACCAGCAGCGAGTCGTAATAGGGGGAGATCACGGTTCCCGCGCCCGCACAGCCGCCGTCCAGACGGACGCCGAAACCGCCGCCGTTGCTGTAGGCCGTGATCTTGCCGCAGTCGGGGGCAAAGTTATTGGCGGGGTCCTCCGTGGTCACACGGCATTGGATAGAGTAGCCGTTAAACTCCACGTCTCCCTGCTTTTCAAGTCCGATGAGCGGTGTCGTCAAAGGCTTGCCCTCGGCAATTAAAATCTGCGCGCGAACGAGGTCGATCCCCGTTATCATCTCTGTAACGGTGTGCTCAACCTGAATACGCGGGTTCATTTCAATAAAATAGTGGTTCCAGTTCTTGTCGACCAGGAATTCGATTGTTCCGGCGTTGGTGTAACCCACGCTTTCGGCAATTCGGACGGCATCCGCATGAAGCCTTTTGCGCACATCCTCCGGCACCGAGAAGGCCGGAGCGAACTCTACCACCTTCTGATAACGGCGCTGAAGCGAACAGTCGCGCTCGCCGAGATGCATGACCTGTCCGTGTTCATCGGCAAGGATCTGAACTTCAATATGTTTAGGCTCCACAAGATATTTTTCTATAAAAATATCGTCGTTCCCAAAGGCTTTTTTGGCCTCACTCTTAACCAGATTGAAAGCGGGTATCACTTCGTCCTCGGCTGCGCACAGACGCATGCCGCGGCCACCACCGCCTGCCGCCGCCTTCAAAATGACGGGGAAGCCGTAGCTTTTTGCTTTTTCAAGGGCGTCATCGGCGTCCAAAAGAGGCTCGGTGCTCCCGGGGATGGTTGGAACGCCGCAGGCAATGGCGATGGCCTTAGCGCTGAGCTTGTCGCCCATTTTGCCCAGAACCTCGGAGCTCGGGCCGATGAACTTAATGCCGGCTTCCTCACAGGCGCGTGCAAAATCGGCGTTTTCGGAGAGAAAACCATAGCCCGGGTGGATGGCATCCACTTCCCTGCGCCTTGCCAGATCAATAATGGCGGGGATATCCAGATAGGCGCCAAGAGGGCTGCGGTTCTCACCGACGAGGTAGGCCTCGTCTGCCTTCGTGCGGAAAAGACTGAAGGTATCCTCGTTGGAATACATCGCAACGGTGCCAAGGCCCAACTCGTTGCAGGCGCGGAATATACGGATGGCTATTTCGCCGCGGTTAGCGACCAGCACTTTTCTAAACTGCCTTTCGGCCATGATGTTCCCTCTCTTTGACTAATTAAATCTCACATTTTGCAATTTGTAAAAAACCAAAATTGCATAAAAGTAAGATTATTATATCGGCTTGCGCGCACGAATACAAGGATTTTTAACAATACAGCCCGAATTCGGGATACTTTCCAAAGGAAGTGCGCGCAAAGGGCTGAAATTATGTGAAATAGAATAGTGCCACTTGTTTCGAACGTAATGATGTTTTGGAGAACGATAATTTCATTTCTCCCGCATTTCGGCACGAGAGCGGACGGGGCTGGAAATCTTAAACTTTAAATTTTTCTTCAAACTGCCAAGTGAACCAGGGGTGCCTTTCGCGCTTGCCGCGGCGGTATTCGCCGGAGACATCAATGAGCACAATGTCGCCGCCGATACGTTTAATGCAGTCCCAGGGCAGGATGTAATCGTCCTCCCGCCAGAAAAGTCCGAGGAATTTGCACCGTCCCGGCACGATCAGGGCGAGAACGCCTCCCGTCGGTATATCGATCAGGACGTCGCAGACATAACCGAGTCTCTGCCCGTCGCAGACGTTGACGACCTCTTTGTAACGGAAATCCTCTATGCGACATTCCATAATGATGACCAGTCCTTTCAAAAATGTCGAAGCCGCCGATTTTGAGGCGCGCGAATTTGCCGAAAATCGGCCTATGGGACGCGCAGAAGTTTAAAACCAGCGCGCCCCCCGTATCTAGGATATGGGGGGCGTGGATTGTCCTATTACAAAATAAATGAGTCTGAATTTGTGCAGGTGGGCCGCTTTGCGCGGCGGTGGTTTTCAGCCGGCATCAATACTCTTTTTGATCTGATCAATTGCATTTTTTTCGAGTCTTGAGACCTGAGCCTGGCTGATGCCAACCTCGGAGGCAACCTCCATCTGAGTCTTGCCGTCATAAAAGCGCAGCGCAAGGATGCGCTTTTCCCGACTGCCGAGGGCCGCGACTGCCGCTGACAGAGCAATTTGCTCTATCCACGCATCGTCGGTGTTTTTATCGTCGCCGATCTGATCCATGACACAGATGCTTTCTCCGCCGTCCGAGAAAACCGGCTCGTAGATGGAAATGGGTTCCGAAATCGCGTCTAGGGCGAAGTAGACCTCCTGACGCGGAATTTTAAGGATTTTTGCAATTTCTCCGATATCCGGCTCCTTCTGGCGTTCTGCCGTAAGCCGCTCCTTGACCTGAAGGACTTTGTAGGCTGTGTCGCGCATACTTCGGCTGACCCGTATGGAGCTGTTGTCCCGCAGATAGCGCCGTATCTCTCCGGCGATCATCGGAACGAATGTCCGGTGTTGATAAAATAGGCCGCAGATAGCCGATTGCGTGGAAAACCTGTATTATCAGTACTTGTAATCAATTCGGACGGCATTGTGTGTGACCGTGATTTTGTCGATGACGGAGCAAATGAGGCTGCGCTGTTCGCGCGTATCCATATAGGGCCAGGTCTCCCGAATGTTGAGGAGCGTCTTTCTGGCTGCCTCAGCGTTTTTGGTCCAGAGGCCGCGGCTTTCCTCTTCCCGTAGCTTTTCGTCGAGTTTCTTGATTTCCGCAGTCAGCTCGTTGATGCTGCCGAGCAGGATGCTGTTGCCGGCCTCCGAATAGAGATCATACAGACGCCTGAGCTTCTGCTCGAGGAGGAGCTTTTTCTTTTGAAGGGTCTCTGTCAGAGAGAGGGGGCGATCCTCGCCGCCTCCGTTGATGCGGTCGGCCGTCATCTCCATGAGGTCGGCAATCACGGCTCGTTCAATGTCCTCCGCCCAGACCGTCTCGTTGTCACAGTCGGGGTCCTTGACGAGATAGGGCTTTGAAATTTGCTGAGAATAACAGACAAGCTTGAAGCCCGCGTTGCCCCATTTCTGATAGCGCATCTTGGCTCCGCACACCCCGCAGTAGACAAGACCCGTCAGCAGGTGACCCGAGGAGGCAACGAGCTTTTTCTCCGAACGCTGGGCGTGCAGCGCCATGGCTTTTTCGTAGACTTCGACCGGAACGATCGGCTCATGCAGCCCCCGATACTCTACGCCGTTGTAGTCGATGATGCCGATATTTGTTTTCCGCAGCAGAATCTGGGAGGCAAGTTTTTCGTATTTAAGGCCAAGCATGTTGGCGATGTTTTGAAGGGAATGGCCCTTGAGATATAAATCGTAAACTTGGCGGACCGTCTCCGCATCGGCATTTGGAATAAGGATGCCCCGCTCGAGGTCATAGTCGTAGCCAAACGGGACGCCGCCGCCCCCCGGCCAAAAGCCCGCTTCGACACGCTTTTGCATGCCGCTGCGCGTCCGCTCGTAGATGTTCTCCCGTTCAAGCTGCGCAAACACTGACAGAATACCGACAACCGCCCGCCCGAAGGCCGTCGCCGTATTGAAGCTCTCCTGAATCGAGATGAAAGCCACGTCGTTTGGCAGGAAAACGTCCTCAATCAGGTGGAGCGTATCCTTCTGGCTGCGGCTGAGACGGTCGAGTTTGTAGACGCAGATGTGTGTCAAGACCTTGTTCTGGACATCCAATATTAGCCGCTGCATGGCGGGACGTTCGAGCGTGGCACCGGAAAACCCGTCGTCAATGTAAAGCTCATAGGTGACTTGGCCATCCATCGTTTTGGAATAGGCAATGAGCCGTTCCTTCTGGACCTCGATCGAATAACCTTCTTCCGCCTGACGGTCGGTGGATACCCTGATATAGAGTGCGAGCCTAATCGGCTTGTCCGACTCGCTTTGTATTTTGCGCATTTTGCTTTTTGCCATATCCAGACCCCTTCAAGCGCCGATAAGTATTACAGGCGGCACATAAGTGCCGCCTGTGCGGGCAGGAACTATTATATAAAGTTAACCTGAAATAATGCTGTCTTCAAAAGTATAGCCGTCCTCGCTGACCATGTTCAGACGACCGGCGACATCACTGACAATACGCTCAATCGTCGGATTCGTAATGGCCAGGCCGCGAAGCACGGTTTCGGGGATCTCGTTGCCGTCTCTGTCGCAGCGGATAAAGGTCAATTCTCGTCCGTCGACGGTTTTTCGTCTGCCGTTCTTAAGATAGTCCATATTTTAACCTCCGCAGGATGTATTTCCTGATAAGATTATTTCCGAAAAACGGAAAATCAAACATACGGACGTAAAAAAGAAAGGCCCTTTTGACGGTTAAGCCCCCCCGATGACTTGTGTGTTGAATTCAAAGAACGCATATGATAGAATACATACATTGTAAATATGTTGAGGCAAAGGTTCCCGTATCTGTATTGTTGATGTATTTTAACAGCCTTACTTTTTGGGGATTCTGCGGAGAAAGAGAAAAATGGCAAATGAATGAGGAAGTCAAAATACCTGAAAACATAATGGGCACGATGCCGGAGAACAAGCTCCTGCTGAAGATATCGGTTCCGCTGGTGTTTTCCATGCTAGTACAGGCCCTGTACAATGTGGTGGACAGCTTTTTTGTTTCAAAAATCAGCGAAAATGCTCTGACGGCGGTTTCACTGGCCTTTCCGGTGCAAAATTTAATGATCGGTGTCGGTGTCGGCACGGGCATCGGCATGAACGCCCTGCTGTCAAGGCGCCTCGGGCAGAAAAACTATCCTGCCGTCAATTCCGCCGCAATGAACGGCTTAGTTCTGTCGCTTGCCAACACACTCATTTTCATGGTGTTCGGTATCTTTTTTGCCGGGGCCTATTTCCGATCTCAGACGGACGTTGCGGAAATTGTGACGAGCGGTACGGCTTATCTTTCAATCTGCACGGCAATCAGCTTCGGCGTCTTCTTTGACTTTACCTTTTCGCGGCTGTTGCAGTCTACGGGCCTGACCAAGCACGCAATGGTCGGACAGATCATCGGGGCCCTGACGAACATCGGACTAGACTGGGTTCTCATCTTTGGCCACTTGGGATTTCCAAAGCTGGGCGTTGCGGGCGCGGCCTATGCAACGGTCATCGGTCAAATCGTCTCCATGCTTTTTGATTTGCTTTTTAACCGGATTGCAAACAAGGAAATTCAGCTGGAGCTCAAGGGCTTTCGGCCCAGCCTCAGCGTCATTGGTCAAATTTATGCCGTCGGCGTTCCAGCCATACTCAACTCCACGCTGTTTTCCTTTTTCACCTTCGGCATGAACCGAATTCTTATCGGCTTTTCGACGGCGGCAACCGCCGTCATGGGGGTTTATTTTAAGATTCAGAGCTTTATTTTCATGCCTGTGTTTGGACTCAACAGTGGCATGATCCCCATTGTGGCCTATAATTTTGGTGCCGGAAGGCCGGACAGAATCCGAAAGACCATGCGCTTAGGGCTGATGTACGCGCTCGGCATCATGATTATCGGGGTGCTTTTGTTTCAGCTCATGCCCGAAAAGATTCTGTCCCTGTTTATCGATAAACCCGAAACGATGGCAATCGGTGTTGCCGCCCTCAAGACAATCAGCCTCGGTTTTGTGTTTTCGGCGGTTGTATTTGTTATCAGTTCCGTGTTCCAGGCCTTGGGACATGGGGTTCATGCGCTGATTGTGCAGTCGGTACGTCAGCTGATAGGCGCCCTGCCGCTAGCCTATCTGTTTTCGCTTTCGGGCAATGTCAACATGGTCTGGTGGGCGATGCCGGCAGCCGAGGTCCTCACAGCAGCCGTCACCCTTCTGCTTTTCCGATCTATTAATAGAAATCAGCTGGCGAAATTGGAGCCGCGTCCGTGCGGTTCGCCAACTTTAGATACCGGAGATTGATTACATGAAAAAGGTATTAATCCTCGCAACCGGCGGAACCATTTCAGCTAAAGCCGGGGAGGACGGCATGGTCCCGCAGTCGGCGCCGCCCGAGCTCATGGGTGCGCTCGATAAACTCGGCAAGTATTACGACCTCAGCTATAGGGGCATTCTCAATCTGGACAGCTCCAATATTCAGGCTGAGGAGTGGAAGGTTATTGCAGGAAGCGTCTTTGACGCGCTGCAGGACTTTGATGGTTTTGTCGTTACTCATGGTACAGATACGATGGCCTACAGCGCCTCGGCTGTTACCTTCATGCTGCAAAACCTCGACAAGCCCGTGGTGTTCACAGGCTCCCAAGTGCCGATTGGCTCGCCGCTGTCGGATGCGCAGTCCAATCTGGCCACCGCGCTTGCGGCAATCGACCACAATGTTGTCGGGGTCACAATTGCCTTCAACCACAAGCTGATGCGCGGCTGCCGAGCCGTCAAGGTACGTACAATGGGCTTTGATGCTTTTGAGAGCGTTAACTCCCAGAACAGAGGCGAGTTTTTTGCCGACGGGGTGCGCCTTGTAACCGAGCGCTTCCAACCACGCGGTCAGATCTGCACGCTCAAGGACAATATCTGCAACGAGGTCTTTCTGCTCAAGCTGATTCCCGGGACAAATCCCGAAATATTTGACACCCTGCTCAACATGCATTACCGAGGCATCGTGCTGGAAACCTTCGGAGCGGGTGGCCTACACTATCTGCGCCGCGATCTTTCCGCGCCGATCAAGCGCCTGGTGGACAGCGGGATTCCTGTCGTCGTGTGCAGTCAGTGCCTCTATGAAAAAAGCGATTTTTCCCTCTATGAGGTCGGGCGCAAGGTCATTGCGACAGGCGCCATCCAAAGCCTGGACATGACGACCGAAGCGGCTGTGACGAAGCTGATGTGGGCCTTGGGCCAGACCGATGCACTGGATGAAGTGCGCCAGATTTTTGAAACCAATTACGCGGGTGAAATTACCTTTTAGGGCAAAGCGACCGCCCATAAAGCAAAGAGAACCGGAATTAGTTCCGGTTCTCTTTGCTTTATTCAGAATTTTTCATCCGAGGGAATGCCCATCTCTTCAAGCGCGTCAACCACTTTTTTCTTTTTGAGCCGTTTATCCACCGATTCTTTAATCAGCACAAAACAGATCGAGCACAGCGGAACGGAGAGAAGAATACCCAGAATGCCGCCGACACTCGCACCGATCAGGACTGAGATAAAAACAAGCAATCCCGGCAGACCGACAGATTTTCCGACCACGCGGGGATAAATCAGGTTTCCTTCAAGCTGCTGTAAAACGACGAGGAAAACAATAAACAACAGAGCCTGCGTAAAGGAATCTGACAGTGAGAGAAGCGCACCCAGAATACCGCCGATCCAGGCCCCGAAAACGGGGACGAGCGCCATCACGCCGACGACGGCGGAAGTTGCCGTCGGATAGGGGAAGCGAAAAATTATCATGCCGACAAAACACAGCATACCAATGATGACGGCTTCTGTCAGCTGCCCTGTAACAAAGTTGCGAAAGGTGAGCTTGGTCAAACGAGCGATTCTAAAGATGCGGGTCGCGGCCTTTTTATGTGTGTAGGCCAATATTAGGCGCGAGGCGAACTTGCCGATCCGCTCTTTCTGCGTTAAAACATAGATCGAGAGAATCAGGCCGAGCAGAAAATTAAGCAAGCCGCTGACAACGGAGAGTGCGGTGTTGGCAATGTCGTTCAGAGCGCCGCTTTCAAAGGCGTTCTGGATATATTCCGTTGCATTTGTAATGATTTCCTTCCAATCGGCCACGCCGCCAAGCGGTATTCTGAACGACACATCGAAGCGTTCCAGAAGAAGGTTAATGTTGTTAATGAGCTTTGTGACCGAGGCGGGCAGTGTGTTTGCGATGATGGCAAAGGCTTCTTCAACCTCCGGCACGATCAGCAGCAGGAGCAGGGCGATGAGCCCGGCAACAATGATGAGGGAAAGAACGACGCTTAATCCGCGCGCAATGGATTTGCCCCGTTTCGGGAAACGCTTGACCAGAGCCCCGAGCATGCGTTTTTCAATCAAAGACATAAGCGGGGCCATGATGAAAGCAATGCACAGTCCGATGATAATCGGCGTGAGCATGCTGATTGTTTTCAGGATAAAGCCCCACACGCTGTTAAGATTAATCAGACCGATACAGAAGGCAATTGCAGCAAATAAGATGAATAGAATTTTTTTAATGTTTTCCTTGGTCAGCTCCATGTTGTTACTCCTGTATCACGGTTCGTTGCAGTCTGCGTTTTCGCCCAGCTCCTGACGGGCGGCCTTATTGGTATATATGGTTTTCCGGTAGACAACATACCGGTCATAAACATATTCTGTGGCAAGATTTGCGACCATGGTAATCCCCAAAACGAGGTAATAGTTCCAGCCAAGCTGAGTGAGCTTGACGCCCCACCAGATGGATAGCGGGGTGAACACAAGATAGAACGCAAATACCAGCAGCATGGCGAGAGGAATATTCGCCACGGACTTGAAGGTGAATTTTCGATTGAAGGTAAAGTTCCAGAGAACGGACAGAACTAAAGCAATAAAATAGGTCAGGCCGTAGTCGTTTCCGAACAGTTTGTCGAGCGCAGTCAGCTCGTCCAGCCGCGTAAATTCATGCAGTAGGGTAAAGGACCCGAACTGTATGATGCCAGCAGAAATGGAAAACAGAATGAACTTAATCAACATCCAGGAGTTCTGTTTCTTCGTGAGCTTCGGTGTTACATTATTTCCCATAGCGACCTCCAGTGAACCGGCAACGCGCTTTAGCCGCTGCGCTTTTTCATGTTAAAGACAATTTTATACCGCAGCTTGGAAAATAGCAAGGATAAGAGCGCCCTTTCTCTGTGCAAAAAGCGCTTTTGGTGGGGAGATTTTTTGTGCTTCTTGATTTTTACGTGAGAATTATATATCATAAGGATTGCGGGTCTGCGAAAACATGGCGTATGCGGACAGGCGGAGTATCGAAAGGAAGAAAGTTCAATGGGATTGAAGACCGATATACAGATCGCACAGGAGACTGTTCCCCAGAAGATAACCGAAATCGCGGACAAGTGCGGCATTGACCAGAAATACATCGAGCAGTACGGATTTTCAAAAGCGAAGATCGACCTGAAGTTTCTCAGCGACACATCCCGGCAGGACGGCAAACTCATCCTTGTGACCGCCATAACCCCGACCCCTGCGGGCGAGGGGAAGACGACCACGACCGTTGGCCTTGCGGACGGGCTGCGAAAAATCGGCAAGAATGCCGTTGTTGCGCTAAGGGAGCCGTCTCTCGGGCCGGTTTTTGGGGTCAAGGGCGGTGCGGCGGGCGGCGGATATGCCCAAATCATTCCCATGGAGGACATTAACCTTCATTTTACCGGCGACTTTCACGCCATCGGCGCGGCAAACAATCTGCTTGCGGCAATGCTCGATAACCATATTCAGCAGGGAAATGCCCTCGGCATAGACCCGAAGAAAATTACATGGAAGCGCGCGCTGGACATGAACGACCGCCAGCTGCGATTTATTGTTGATGGCCTTGGCGGGAAGGCAAACGGCTGTCCAAGAGAGGACGGCTTTGATATTACCGTTGCCTCCGAGGTGATGGCGGTCCTCTGCCTGGCAGACGGCATGGCGGATCTGAAAAAGCGCCTTTCGTCAATCATCGTCGGCTATACTTATGACGACAGGCCCGTCACGGCGGGGCAGCTCAAAGCCTCCGGCGCAATGGCGGCGCTGCTCAAAGACGCACTGAAGCCAAATCTTGTACAGACGCTCGAGCACACGCCTGCAATTGTGCACGGCGGTCCCTTCGCCAACATTGCCCACGGCTGTAATTCGGTCACCGCAACGCGGATGGCATTGAAGCTGGGTGATTACGCCGTCACGGAGGCGGGCTTCGGTGCCGATCTCGGGGCGGAGAAGTTTTTGGATATTAAATGCCGCATGGCGGGGCTGAAACCATCCGCCGTTGTCATCGTTGCAACCGTTCGTGCCCTCAAACACCACGGCGGTGCGGCAAAAACCGAGTTGTGCGACGAGAACCTCGAGGCACTCGAGCGAGGGCTTCCGAACTTGCTGCAGCATGTGGAAAACATCACAACGGTTTACGGCCTGCCCTGCGTTGTGGCAATCAACCGTTTCCCGGCGGATACGGAGGCGGAGCTTGGGCTTATCGCGGCAAAATGCCGGGAAAAAGGCGTGAACGTTGCCCTGTCCGAGGTGTGGGGCAAGGGCGGAGAAGGCGGCGTCGCGCTGGCAGACGAGGTCGTTCGTCTGTGTGAAAAGGAAAACAGCTTTAGCTTTTCCTACGACTGTGATAGGAGCATCGGTGAAAAGCTGGAGACAATTTGCAAAAAAATATACCGTGCCGACGGTGTCGACCTGACGGAAACGGCTAAAAAGCAGGCCAGCCAGCTGGAAGAGCTCGGCTTCGGCAAGTTGCCGATCTGTATGGCGAAAACACAATACAGCTTTTCTGACGACCCGAAGCTGCTCGGTGCGCCGCGCGGCTTTAGAGTTACAGTGCGCAATCTGAAGGTCTCAGCGGGAGCGGGCTTCATTGTGGCGCTGACCGGCGATATTATGACGATGCCCGGTCTGCCGAAGGTTCCCGCTGCCGAGAATATTGATGTTGATGAAAACGGTGTTATTACAGGCCTGTTCTAAGCTGCCAAAATTCTTCCCACTATAAACGGAGGCAAAACATGAAAGTGCTTATTTTAAATGGAAGTCCCCGTCTCAAGGGCAACACAAGCTACGCCCTGCGTACCCTAGCCGAAAAGATTAAGGCCAACACGACACATGAGGTCGAACTGATTGATGTCGCAAGGCTGAAGGTTGCCGGCTGCACCGCCTGCTGCGCCTGCAAGAAGAACGGAGGCAACTGCGTCATCTGCGACGACGGGGTGGCACTCGTCAATAAAGTGTATGCCGCAGACGCCGTTATTTTCGGTACGCCCGTCTATTGGTGGGGCATGTCCGCGCAGCTCAAGAGCGTAATCGATAGGTTCTATGCAAAATCCGGGGTATTTAAGACCATGAAAAAGCAGATTGGGCTTGTCGCTGTTGGCGCAAGCGGGCTGACGAACAAACAGTATGAGCTGATACGCGGTCAGTTTGGCTGCATTTGCGACTATCTGGGGTGGGAGATCAAGTTTAGCCTGTCCTTCTCCGCAAGCGAACCGGGGGATCTGCGTGCATCGGAGAAGGCCGCTTCCGAGCTTTCAGATGCATCGAAGCTGTTTGTCTGAACAAGATGACAGATAATTATGAGCTGATTCGTTCGGACCGGCGCACACTCGCTTTAGAGATTACTGCAGACGCCCGCCTTGTTGTGCGCGCCCCCAGGCGCTGCCCTGCTGGGACAATTAGAAGCTTTGTCGAAAATCATGCCGACTGGATTGAAAAGCACACTGAAAAGCAGCGCCGCCGTGCCGAGAGTATGCGGGCGCTGAGCCCGGACGAGATCGCGGCACTTTTTGACCGCGCCGAACAGGACATTCCGCTTGTAGTCAAAAGCTACGCGGCCCAAATGGGCCTCCACCCCGCAAGCGTTCGGATAACGGGGGCGCAAAAACGCTTCGGCAGCTGCAGTGTCCGGAATGGTCTGTGCTTCTCCTACAGGCTCATGCTGTACCCCCAGGAAGCAATCGACTATGTCGTTGTGCACGAGCTTGCGCACATTGTTCATAAGAACCACGGGAGGGACTTTTACGCGCTGATTCAATCGATCCTGCCCGATTATAAACAGCGGGACGCGTTGCTCAAAAAATAGCGCGCTCCGCAGCAAAACGCCGGCTTCAAGGAGAAATCAATGGTATCAAAAGAGATAAACCAGACAGAAGCGCTGGGCACGGAACGTGTGGGAAAACTGCTTTTTCGCCTAGCCGTTCCCGCGATTGCAGCACAGCTCATAAACCTGCTGTATAATATCGTTGACAGGATATACATAGGGCACATCGAGGGCATCGGCAAGCTTGCTTTGACAGGCGTGGGGGTCTGCCTCCCGCTTATCATGGTGATTACCGCGTTCGCTGCGCTTATCAGTATGGGCGGCGCGCCGCGCGCCTCCATCTCCCTCGGAAAGGGCGATAAGAAAAGCGCTGAGAGAATATTAGGCAACAGCGTCACCCTGCTTGTCCTTATTTCACTGACACTGACCGTTCTTTTTCAGCTTTTTGCAAAAGACCTGCTCCTTGCCTTCGGAGCCAGCGACAATACGATTGGCTATGCGACTGATTATTTGCGCATATACAGCTTGGGAACACTGTTCGTCCAACTCACGCTCGGACTTAACGCGTTTATAGCGGCGCAGGGCTTTGCAAAAATCAGCATGCTCACGGTGCTGATCGGTGCCGTTTCAAACATCATCTTGGATCCAATCTTCATTTTTGTCCTGAACCTGGGCGTTAAGGGCGCAGCGATAGCAACCATTATCTCCCAAAGCTTTTCGATGATTTGGATTCTGTTCTTTTTAACGGGTAAGAAAACGACGCTTAAAATAAGAGCGCAGTATTTGAAATTGCAGCCCAAAATTTTTCTCCCCTGCCTTGCGCTGGGGCTTGCGCCGTTTATCATGCAGGCCTCTGAGAGCGCACTGAATATCTGCTTTAACACCTCCTTGCTCAAATATGGGGGGGACCTTGCCGTTGGCGCAATGACCATCCTCACAAGTGTGATGCAGCTATCGTTCCTGCCGCTTGCGGGGCTTGCGCAGGGCGCGCAGCCCATTATCAGCTACAACTACGGCGCAAAAAACGCGAAGCGGGTCCGGCAGGCGTTCAAATTGCTTCTTCGCTCCTGCGTGATCTTTTCCCTGACGCTCTGGGCGTTGGTCCAGCTCTGGCCGCAGGGCTTTATCCGAATTTTCAACAACGACAAGGCACTCATCGAATTTGCGGTCCCGGCACTGAGAATCTATCTGTTGGTGTCCTGCATGATGGGAATACAGATCGGCTGCCAGCAAACATTTTTGGCACTGGGCAAGGCGAAGAGCTCTCTTTCAATCGCCGTGCTCCGCAAGATCGTGGTTCTTATACCACTGATTTACATCATGCCCCGCCTACCGCTGCCTGTATCCAAAACAACGGCAATCTATTTGGCCGAACCGATTGCCGACACCATTTCCGTCGCCTATACGGTCGTTCTTTTCTTTTTTGTATTCAACAAGACCCTGCGGGAAATCGAACAAGAACCGGACGAACACCGGCAGAGCGGACTGTTTCTGTTTCTGCGAAAGGCCATACTATTTTTTACCGGGCCGATGAAAACGATCTGGGAGGAGCCGTTTGACGGAGGACCTTCGGTCTTTGTCGCAAATCACGACAGAGCCTATGGGCCGATTGCGATGAACGTGCAGTTTGAGCTGTGCAGGGATATCCGGCCCTGGATCAATGCAGAGGTCCTTTCCTACAGGCAGGCGCCCGCTTATATCCGCAAGGACTATTGGTGGGACCTTGACAAGTGGTATTCTCCAATTCTGAGCTATACGCTGGCCTACGTTTACGCCTTGATTATTCCGACCGTCCTGCGCGGCGCCGACTGCGTGCCTGTTTATCATGATACGGGCGTCATGTCGACGCTTCGAAGCAGCGTCAAAATGCTTAGTGACGGGAAGCATCTGCTGCTTTTTCCGGAACACCCAGCAGGCTATCACCGTTACAGTGAAAAAATATTTGACGGTTTTGTCTCCGTCGGCCGCCTCTATTACGGTCGGACAAAGGAGCAAGTTGTGTTTTACCCGACCTATGTTGACTGGAAGGGCAAGACCATCCGGGTCGGGAAGGGGATACCCTATGACCCCCAAGTGCCGTACCAAGAACAGACCGTGTCGACAACCACAGAAATTGAAACCTTTTTCGCCAGAAAAGGACTATAATAAAAGCTTTTATTCCCTGCGAGATTGTGTTATTATAGCCGCGGCGCTCAAATAAGCGGCAATTACCCTGCATAAGGAGCTCACTGAAATGATACTGAAGAAACCCACGCGGAGACAATGGATCCTCATGCTGTACCTACCTTTTCACCTGATTTGGTATTTTATTCTTGAACAGTCGGTGACCACCGATTACTATACCATCCACTGTGCCTGGGACAATCTGATTCCATTTTGCGAATGGTTTGTCATCCCTTACTTATCCTGGTTTTTATATATGGTGACAGCCGGCCTCTACTTTCTCTTTAAGGACGACGAAGCCTTTGAGCACTACATGCTCTCGCTGATTTTTGGCTTTTTCATCTGCACGTTCATTTGCTCTGTGTTTCCAAACGGTCAGGATCTGCGGCCTTTCAACTACAACAACAACTTTGCGGCGCTGCTTGTCAAATGGATGCAGGACTTTGATACAAACACAAATGTCTTTCCGAGTATGCACGTCGTCGGGGCCTTGGGGGCGGCATTTGCCATTGCCCGAAGCAAGACGCTCAAGTCGAAGGTTTGGCTTCAAATACTCAACTGGATGCTCTGCACGGCGATTATTATGGCAACAGTCTTCCTTAAACAGCACTCCGTTCTGGACATTGCCTCCGGAATCGTGGTCTGCGTGTTTGTTTTCTGGCTTGTCTACAAAGGCTATGCCGGAAAACTGCTGACAAAATTTGAAAATCTTATTACAAAAAAGCGCCCGGTCTGATAAGACAGCACTAAAAAGACACGCTGCAACGTGAAACTTTGCGGCGTGTCTTTTTAGCGTATATTGGGTCAATAATCAATATCGAGTGCGTCCTGTGCACCCGCCGAGAAACGAAACGTATAGTCGTCAGTCAGATAAATGGCGTAATAACCGTCAAATTCCTCGACAAGTGCCGAGCCCTTTTCAACGCCGAGAACAAAGCAGGCCGTGCTCAGAGCATCGCAAACACTGGAATTTGCCCCGATGATGGTAACCGACAGCAGACCGTTGTCGGCGGGGTAGCCGGTTTTGGGGTCGAGCAAATGGTGGTAGAGCTTGCCGTTTTCCTCAAAATAGCGCTCATAGATTCCGGAGGTGACGACAGAAAGACCGCTGACCGTGACGCTTGCAATCGAGCCTTCCTTAAAAGGATACTGGATACCGATTTTGAAACTCTTTGTATCGGTTTTACCGCCGATGCACAGAACGTTGCCACCGAGATTAATGATGGCGCTGGTGACACCCTTTGAGACAAGGTACTCTTTCACCCTGTCTGCAATATATCCCTTGGCGATGCCACCGAGATCCAGCCGCACGCTGTCATTTGCAAATTGCACGGTATTGCCGGAAATCGAAACCGCGCTGTAGTCGACCTTTTCTCTCGCAGCCGCGACGTCCGCGGCGGTAGGAACGACAGGGTCGTCCCCCGTAAAATTCCAGAGGACGGCAAGCGGCTCAATCGTGATGTCAAAGGCGCCGCCGGAAAGGGTTCCGTAATATAGCCCCTCAGCAATCAGTGCGGCGGTCTCATCCGAAACCGTGCTGATCTCACGCGTATTCAGCTTATATATTTCGCTGTTTTTGTCGGTCCTAGAGAGCAGAGCGTCATATTTTCGACAGAGAGCAAAGGCGTCGTCAAGCAGCGTTTCGTCCGTGCTGCCATAAATCGTAATAGTTGCAACCGTATTGAGCACAAAAGCGCTTTCGCTGATTTTTTCACTTTGGGACACGGAGCAGCCCGACAAATTCGTTAATAATATGACAACAGCCAAAAGAAGAGTGTTAAATTTTTGTCTATTATTACTCGTCATAAACCCTTCTTTCTTTGTGATTATTGCAACAATATTAATACTGATTGTGAGAAATTTCAACAAAAATCTATAATTTTTCGCTGGACATTTTCCATTCAAGATGTATATAATAAAAATTGCATTAATTAAAATCCAGCATAGAGAGTCAAGGTAAATGTTAGGAGGAGAAACCGTGTTCAGCAAAAAACTACACGGTGTGCACGTGCCGCATCGGAAAAATACCGCCGGTTTAAAGCCCGAGAGACTGCCGGTCACGCCCTTTGTCACGATTCCGATGGCCATGCATATCGGCGCACCCGCAAAGCCCGTTGTGAGTGTCGGCGACGAAGTGAAAGTCGGCCAGCTTATCGCGGAGGCGGGTGGCTTTGTGTCATCGCCTATTTATTCCGGGGTGTCCGGCAAGGTCAAAAAAATAGACAACCTGCTGATGTCGTCTGGCCAGTTTGTGCCCGCTGTCACCATTGAGACCGACGGGTTGCAGGCCGTCCTCGAGGGGATTGTTCCACCAAAAGCGGAGACGCTTCAGGAATTCGGAGATGCCGTGCGCCGAAGCGGCGTTGTCGGCCTCGGCGGAGCCGGCTTTCCGACCGCCGTCAAATTAACGGTCAAGGAGCTTTCGGCAATCGAGGCTGTCATTATTAACGGCGCCGAGTGTGAGCCGTATATTACAAGCGACACAAGAACCATGATCGACGATGCAGAACTCATCTGGGACGGCATAGCACTGCTCCAAAAATATCTGCAGGTTAAACGTATTATCATCGGTATTGAGAATAATAAGCCCGAGTGTCTGAACATTCACCGCAAAAAATGCGTTCCCGGCGGCGGTGTCGAGGTCAAGGCCCTGCCTGCCATGTATCCGCAGGGGGCTGAAAAGGTCCTGATTTACAATACCATCGGAAGAGTTGTGCCCGAGGGCAAACTGCCGCTGGACGTGGGGGCAGTTGTCCTTAACTGTACGACGCTTGCGGCCCTTGCCCGATACATGAAAACCGGCATGCCGCTGGTTGAAAAATGCGTGACGGTCGACGGGTCGGCGGTTCAAACGCCTAAAAATGTGATTGCGCCCATCGGCACGCCCGTTAAAGCCCTTTTCGATTTTTGCGGCGGATTTAAGTCCGAACCGCAAAAGGTCCTTTATGGCGGTCCTATGATGGGCCTTGCCCTGCCGGACCTCGACGCACCTGTCCTTAAAAACACGAACGCCGTGCTTGCCTTTAACGAAAAGGACGCGGGGCTGCCCAAGGAAACAAATTGCATTCGCTGCGGCCGCTGCGTGGGAGCCTGTCCCTTCAGCCTTGCGCCCGTCGACATTGAAACGGCGTTCCGCCAGGCCAAACCCGAGGAACTTGAGATTTTGAAGGTCAATCTCTGCATGGAGTGCGGCTGCTGTGCCTATGTCTGTCCGGCAAACCGCCCGCTCGTTCAGGTCAACAAACTCGCCAAGGTCATGCTTCGGGACTACCAGGCTGCGCAAAAAGCGGCTGCCGAAATGCTCAAGGCCAGAGACGCGAAAAAGGAGGAGAAAAAATGAGCACCATGAAAGTATCGGTTTCTCCTCATGTGAAGGACAGCACCAGTACGACAACGATTATGCGGGACGTGCTGATTGCCCTTTGCCCCGCGCTGGTTGCCTCCGCACTCATTTTCGGTGCAAGAGCGCTTCTGGTTACGGCGGTCTGCGTGGCCGTTGCCGTCGGCAGCGAATGGGCCTATGAAAAGCTCGTCAAAAAGCCTTCGACGACCGGAGACCTCTCGGCGGCAGTGACCGGCGTCCTGCTGGCCTTTAACCTGCCCGTTGGCATCCCGCTCTGGCAGGCCGCGTTTGGAAGCATCACCGCCGTCATTGTCGTTAAGCAGCTTTTCGGCGGCATCGGTCAAAATTTTGCAAACCCCGCTATTACAGCGCGTATTATCATGCTGCTCGCTTTTTCCAGCACGATGACGGCCTGGGTTATCCCGGGCGCAGCCGACGCTGTTTCCGGCGCGACCCCGCTTGTGATACTCAAGGGCGTTGAGGGCGGAGGAACCCTCCCCTCGCTGACACAAATGTTTCTTGGCCTGCGTGGTGGCTGTCTTGGTGAAACAAGCGCCATAGCCCTGCTGCTGGGTGGAGCCTATCTGCTTGTGCGCCGCGTGATTTCATGGCATACCCCGGTGGCCTTCATCGGTACGGTCTTTCTCTTTACGCTTGCCGTCGGTGGCAATGTTCAGAACTCGGTGTATGAAATTCTCTCCGGCGGCCTTTTGATTGGCGCGTTTTTCATGGCAACCGACTATTCCACGACGCCGAATACCGACTGGGGACGCATCATCTTCGGTGTGGGCTGCGGACTGATCACGGTTCTGATCAGAGTTTGGGGCAGCTACCCGGAGGGCGTATCGTTCTCCATCCTGTTAATGAATATACTCACGCCCTATATCGCCAAGGCCACTCGTAAAAAACCGTTCGGAGGTGTGGCTGCATGAAGACTGCAAAATACGATTTTATAAGGCCCGTCGTGGTTTTAATGCTCATCTGCCTTGTTATCTCCACCGCCCTGGCGTTCACAAATGAAAAAACCGCGCCTCTGATTGAGCTGGCGGAAAAAACCAAGGCGGAGACAGCACGGAAAGAGGTTCTGCCCGACGCGGACACGTTCACGCAAATGGAACTGACAGGGCTGCCCGCCACCGTAACAGCGGTCTACAAGGCCGATAACGGCGTGGGCTACGTCCTTATGATAACGGCCAAGGGCTACGGCGGAGATATGAAGCTCATCTGCGGCATTGACAGCGACGGGAAGATCGTCGCGTCCAGAACCCTGTCGCATTCAGAAACACAGGGTCTGGGCTCCAAAACCGCGGAAGCCGGGTTCCGGGACCAGTTCGCGGGGAAAGATGCGTCCCTCGCGGGCGTAGAAGCCATCTCGGGTGCGACGATCTCCTCGAAGGCGTACATCGGGGTGATAAAAGATGCATTTACGGCCTATGATATTGCAAAGGGGGCAGAATAGGTGAAAAAACTTGGTATACTAATTAACGGCATTTTGAAGGAAAACCCTGTTCTTGTCCTCATTCTGGGCACCTGCCCGACACTGGCGATCTCGACTCAGGCTTCAAACGCGATTGGCATGGGGCTTGCGGCAACAGCGGTACTTGTCTGCTCCAATATTGCGATTTCAGCGCTGCGCAAGGTCATTCCGGATAATGTCCGCATTCCGTGCTACATCGTGCTGATTGCAGGCTTTGTCACCATCGTTCAGATGCTCGTTCGGGCCTATGCCCCCGCATTGGACGAAAGCCTTGGGATTTATCTGCCGCTCATCGTCGTCAACTGCATCATCCTCGGCAGGGCTGAGATGTTCGCCAATAAAAACACCGTCTGGGACTCCACGCTGGACGGCATCGGCATGGGCCTCGGCTTTACGCTGGCACTGTTTGTTATGGCGGCAATACGTGAGATTTTCGGCAGCGGCACCTTCTACGGACACCCCATCCCTGTGCTGATTGACAACCACATTTCGATTATGACGCTTGCGCCCGGCGGCTTTTTCGTCTACGGCTGCATGATCGCGGCTGTCAACAAATTCAGCAAGGGCAAGGCAATTAAGAAAAAAGAATTCGGCTGCATGGGCTGTCCCTCAGCCGCGGCCTGCGGAAAGCTCAGTGACGCTTCCTGCGGAAAGGAGCGTGAGGTCTGATGGAAGCATTGATTCACCCGGACTTTAAGGGCCTTGTCGTCATTCTGATGTCGGCGGTCTTTGTCAACAACTATGTTCTCCAGAAATTTTTGGGTATTTGCTCCTTCCTCGGCGTTTCAAAGAAGCTCGATCAGGCCACCGGCATGAGCCTTGCGGTTATTTTCGTCATGATGCTCTCGACCGCCGTGACCTGGCCGATTCAGTATTACCTGCTCAATCCCAACGGACTCGGCTATATGCAAACGATCGTTTTTATCCTCGTTATTGCGGCCCTCGTCCAGCTCGTCGAGATTGTTCTAAAAAAGTACATTCCATCTCTGCATTCGGCGATGGGTATCTATCTGCCGCTTATTACAACCAACTGTGCGGTGCTCGCCGTAACCATCCTCAATGTCGACAAAAGCTACGGTTTTCTTGCGTCGATGGTCAACTCCCTCGGCTCCGGCCTTGGCTACTTTGTTGCAATGGTCATGTTTGCCGGCGTCCGTTCCCGTATGGAGGGGGGCGAAACACCGGAGTCGTTCCAGGGTCTTCCGATCTTGCTTGTTGCCGCCGCCATTGTCTCGGTCTCGTTCTTCGGCTTTGCCGGTGTGATCGAGAACCTGTTCTCGTAAGGAGGCGGACTGATGGAAGGAATACTATTTGCAATCATATCCGTTACGGCAATCGGCGTCATCTGCGCCGTGATGCTGGCGGTTGCCTCCAAGGTCATGGCGGTCAAGGAGGATGAACGGTTTCCCGCTGTGCGCGCGTGCCTGCCGGGCGCCAATTGCGGCGCTTGTGGCTATGCCGGCTGTGACGGCTATGCGCATGCCCTGATCGAAGAAGAGGGCATCAAAACGAATCTCTGCGTCCCGGGTGCCGACGGCGTATCCAAAGCGCTCTCTGAGCTGCTTGGGGTTGCGTTTGAGGATGTCATCGAGCAGGTCGCCGTCATCAAGTGCAGAGGCGACTGCAGTGTCACCTCTCCCAAAATGGACTATCAGGGCATTGATAGCTGCAAGGCGGCAAAGCTGCTCTTCGGCGGAACCGGTAAGTGCGCCTTTGGCTGCATGGGCCTCGGCGACTGCGCCGGAATCTGTCCGAACGACGCGATCTGCCTTGAAAACGGGATTGCGCATATCAACACCCGCCAGTGCATCGGCTGTGGGATGTGTGCCTCAGTTTGTCCAAACAAGCTCATCACCATTATGCCCGACGTTGAAAAAATGCTCGTGACCTGTTCCAACACGGAGAAGGGCGCGGTTACACGAAAAGAGTGCACCCACGGCTGTATCGCCTGTAAAAAGTGCGAAAAGGAATGCCCGGTTGGCGCGGTTACCGTCGTTGACAATCTGGCGCGAATAGACTACGATAAGTGCACGGACTGCGGACACTGCGCAGAGGTTTGCCCCACAGGCTGTATCGTCAAGGGCGATTTCAGCGGCATACACAGCGCATAGCCGCAATAAATATAAAGCTCCGTTTCTTAAAACGGAGCTTTATTAACGAAAGCTACTGAGAGGAAGGGCCCCTATGAAAAAAAGACGGAACGATCTTTTGCTTCTCGCGGCGGTTGTCGCCCTGGCGACCCTTCTTTGGCTTACTCTGCGTGTGACAAGAAGTACGGGAGCCTATGTGCTTGTGTCCGTCAACGGGGCGCAGATTGGCATGTATCCGCTGGATGAAGACCTCGCGCTTCGCATCGGCGATGATACAAAGTATAATATCTTGGTCATAAAAGACGGTTGGGCCCAGATTAGTGAAGCGTCCTGCCCGGACAAGCTCTGTGTGCATCAAGGCAAGGTCCGCTACGACGGACAAAGTCTCATTTGTCTGCCAAACAAGGTTGTTGTAGAAATTGTCGGCGGCGAGCAGTCGGATTACGACGCGGTGGCAAAATGAAAAAACGCCTGGCCGCCAGACAGATTGCCGAATATGGTCTGCTCATCGCGCTGTCAATGGTGCTCAGCTATGTGGAATTTCTGATTCCGCTGTCCGTTGCCGTACCCGGCGTGAAGCTCGGCCTTGCCAACATTGTTGTTGTTTTTGCGCTTTTCAGATTGGGAAAGGTCGAGGCCTTCGTCATTTCCATGCTGCGCGTACTGCTGATGACCTTTATGTTCGGCAACGCTTTTGCTCTGTTTTACAGTCTTTCGGGCGCGGTGCTCAGCTTCGCCGTGATGCTGCTTCTGCTGAAGACCGGGCGCTTTAGCCCGGCCGGAGTGGGCATCGGCGGCGGGGTATTCCACAATATCGGACAGCTCCTCTGCGCGTCGGTGCTCCTCGGCACTAAACAGCTATTGTATTATCTGCCCGTTCTGCTCATTTCGGGAACAATGGCAGGTGTTGCCATAGGCCTCGTCGCGGGAATGCTCCTCAGCCGCGTCAAGCCCGATCGGGCAGGCTAAAATTAAAAAAAGGCAAACAGGAGGTATCTCCATGAGATATGAAGGCAGTGTTTATCGCCCACCCAGCGAATCCAACAGCCTGATCGTTCAGGCAACCATTGGCTGTTCCCACAATGCCTGCACCTTCTGCCCCATGTACTGGGACAAGCAGTTTCGGGCCCGTTCCTTCGAGGAGGTCTACCGGGACTTGCAGCAGGCCCGGGAGGAACACACACAGGTAGAACGCATCTTTTTTGCAGACGGGGATGCTCTGTGCCTCTCAACGGAAAAACTCCTGCCGCTGCTTGAAGCGGCAAAGGCGCTCTTCCCGGAATGCTCGCGCATCGGCATCTATGGCAGGGCCGACAATATCCTGCGCAAGACGGACGAGGCACTTGGGCAGCTTCGCAAGGCGGGCCTCGGCATGATCTATCTTGGGGCGGAATCCGGCTCGGCGGAGGTGCTCAAACGGGTCCATAAGGGTGAAACGCCGGAGGACATGGTCACAGCCGTGCACCGAGCGGAAGCGGTGGGAATCCCCGTCTCTGTTACCTTCATTTCCGGCCTCGGCGGTCGTGAACTGATGGAGGAGCACGCCATCGCAACAGGGAAAATGATTGGCGAGATGGACGCATCCTATGTGGGACTCATGACCTTGATGATTGCGCCCGGCTCCTCAATTTCGGCGGATATTCAAAGCGGAAGCTTCGAGCCCCTCTCAACACCGGAGGTGATGCGCGAACTGGAGCTGATCCTGACACATGCAAACTGCCAAAAAGATTGCATGATTAGAAGTAACCACGCGTCAAATAGACTCGTTCTCAAGGGCACGCTCCCCAAGGATAGGGATAGGCTGCTCGAGCAGGTGCTCCGGGCTATGCAGGACGAAAAGCTGCTCAGACCCGATAAGTACCGGGGGTTCTAAGCGTACATAAAATGGACAGCCGCGGCAGAACTGCTTCTGCCGCGGCTGTTATCGTAAAAGAGGTTGCACGCATATGAGGCGGGTCCCGACATCCGCCGCATATGCGTACAGGAGAACACATGATAAGGAGTAAGTAAAAGGAGTTATTTGACGGTTTGACTATAACACGGGATTTTTGCCCGCACAAGCCACCATGGGGGTTGTATTTTAAAATAATTTTAGTTTATTTCATGCCACTAGTCTAAACGCTAGAAACAAAAGCGCCTAAATTTACCAAAATCAAGCTCACGCCTTTAGCGGTTTGTACGAAATGTATGTAACGTTTGTTACAATTTGTGTTTTGCTCTATCTATTTGGGCGGATCTGTGATATACCATCATTAAAGGGTATACTAGCATTAATTGCGTCAAAGTAAGCCAAAACCCCGTTCAGAAAGGAAGATGAACTATGATTAAAGAGAAAAAGCTAAAAAAAACAGGCGTTCCGGCGGAGCAGCTCCAGAAGATGGATGCATGGTGGCGTGCGGCAAACTATCTATCCGCCTGCCAGCTCTATCTTTTAGATAATCCGCTTCTGAAAGATGAACTCAAATCTGAACATGTCAAAAAGAAAATTGTCGGCCACTGGGGTACGGTTCCCGGACAAAACTTTATCTATACGCACTTAAACCGCGTGATAAATCAATATGACCTGGATATGATCTACATTTCCGGCCCCGGCCACGGCGGCAATGCCATGCTCGCTCAAGACTGGCTCGATGGCAGCTACAGCGAGGTCTATCCCAATATCAGCCAGGACCTTGACGGTATGAGAAAGCTCTTTAAGCAGTTTTCCTTCCCGGGCGGCACTTCGAGCCATGTGGCGCCCGAGGTTCCGGGTTCCATCAACGAGGGCGGCGAGCTGGGCTACAGTCTGGCGCACGCTTTCGGCGCCGTCATGGATAACCCGGAGCTCATCGCAGCCTGTGTTGTCGGTGACGGAGAGGCCGAGACAGGGCCGCTTGCAACCGCGTGGCACTCCAACAAATTCATTAATCCCGTAACGGACGGCACGGTGCTGCCCATTTTGCACCTGAATGGCTACAAGATTTCTAACCCCACCGTTTTCTCACGCATTTCGCATGAGGAAGTTCAAAAGTTTTTTGAGGGCTGTGGTTGGAAACCCTATTTTGTCGAAGGCGACGATCCAATGACCATGCACGCGCTGATGGCGGAAACCATGGACAAAGCCGTCTCCGAAATTCTTGAAATCAGGAAACGGGCACGGGAGGCGGGAGACAGGTCAAGAGCCATTTGGCCAATGATTGTTCTGCGCACACCAAAGGGCTGGACCGGGCCGAAGGAGGTCTGCGGCAATAAGATTGAAGGCACCTTCCGCTCACACCAGGTACCCGTTATGATGGATGATCCATCCCATCTTGAAATTCTTGCGGCCTGGCTAAGAAGCTATAAGCCCTGGGAACTGTTCGATGACAACGGCAAGCTCAAGCCCGAAATTAAGGCGCTTGCCCCGCAGGCTGAAAGACGGATGGGCGCAAACCCCCACGCCAACGGCGGATTGCTGCTGCGTGACCTGCGTATGCCGGACTTTCGAGACTACGCGCTGGAGGTTCCCGCACCGGGGGCGGTCAACGCGTCGGATATGACGGAGCTTGGCGGTTTTGTTCGGGACATTTTCAAGCTCAATGAGCAGGCCCGCAACTTCCGGATCTTTGGGCCGGATGAAACCATGTCCAACCGGTTAGGCAAGGTTTTTGAGGAGACCAACCGCTGCTGGAACGCGGAAAAAACCGACGAGGATGAGTTCCTTGCTTCGGATGGCCGGGTTATGGATTCCATGCTCTCCGAGCACATGTGCGAGGGCTGGCTGGAAGGCTATCTACTCACCGGACGTCATGGCTTCTTTAACAGCTACGAGGCCTTTATCCGAATTGTTGACTCCATGTTTTCCCAACATGCCAAATGGCTCAAGGTTACGGGACAGCTCCCGTGGCGGCAAAGTATCGCATCTCTCAACTATATCCTCTCTTCAAACGTCTGGCAGCAGGACCACAACGGCTTTACCCATCAGGACCCAGGCTTCCTCGACCACGTTGCCAACAAAAAGGCGGATGTCGTGCGCCTGTACCTGCCGCCCGACGCCAACTGCCTGCTGTCCACCGTGGACCATTGCCTGAGAAGCCGCGACTATGTCAACGTCATTGTCTCTTCCAAGCACCCGCGCCCCCAATGGCTGACCATGGAGCAGGCTGTCAAGCATTGCACCCAGGGCATCGGCATCTGGGACTGGGCCTCAAACGACCAAGGCTCGGAGCCGGATGTCGTAATGGCCTGCTGCGGCGACACGCCCACGCTTGAAACATTGGCAGCGGTTATGATTCTGCGAACCGCGCTGCCTGAGCTCAAGATACGGGTTATCAACGTGGTTGATCTCATGCGCCTGCAGCCACACACCGAGCACCCCCACGGCCTGACTGACGAGGATTACGACATGCTCTTTACCCGGGATAAGCCCATTGTCTTCGCCTTCCACGGCTATCCGACACTGGTGCATGAGCTGACCTACCGTCGGCACAACAAGAATCTTCATGTCCGCGGCTACAAGGAAGAGGGGACCATCACAACCCCCTTTGATATGCGCGTACAGAACGATATTGACCGCTTTCACCTCGTTATGGACGTCATTTATCGCCTGCCGCAACTCGGCAACAGCGGAGCCTCCCTCGTTCAGAAAATGAAGGATAAGCTCGTCGAGCATCAGCAGTATATCACCGAGTACGGCCAGGACCTGCCGGAGGTGCTGGGCTGGAAATGGAGCCTGTAAGGGGGTTCCGAAAAACAAATTTTTTAAGGTCGAGCGGCGTTCAGAAAGGAACGCCGCTTTTTTGCGCGTTCACAGCGGGTAAATCTGCCTGCTTGAAATCGGTTTAATCTGTGTGCAGCGGCAAATACTAGATAGTAAGTCTGGAAGCTGGAGGGAAAGCAGTGGTATTCTTCAAAAAACAAAAAAATGAAGCGTTTCGCCCCGATCAACCCGGAGCCCTGCACCTCAATGATCATACGATGCATAAACAGCTCGAAAATAATATTGCGCTCATGCAAAAGATATTTGAAGATGACGATACGTTAATCGTCCGGCGCTTTGAAAACGAGAAACACACCACCATCAAATGCTGTGCTTTTTTGATAGATGGAATGGTGAATAACAAGGTCGTTGACGAGTCTATTATTATGCCCATCATTAAAAGCACCTATCTGACGAAGGGTCCCGACCTTGTGGACGATATTATTTCCAGCACACTTTCCTCAAACTCCGTCAAAAAAATACAGGATTTAGATGAGCTCGTATTGGATCTAATCCGCGGAGATACCGCCCTTTTTGTTGACGGCAGCGACAGCGCCGTGGTGATTAGTTCAAAGGGCTGGGAAACACGGGCTATCGCGGAACCGGACGCGGAGAAAGTCCTGCGCGGGCCCCGTGAGGGCTACACGGAATCGCTGCTGATCAATTTGACATTGCTGAGAAGGAAACTCAACACGCCGGACCTTAAGTTTAAACGAATGATAATAGGAACAAGGACGAATACCAGACTTTGCGTGTGTTATCTGGATAGTCTGGTGGATAAAAACGTGCTCTATGAATTGATAAAACGTCTCAATGCAATAGAAATAGATGGCGTTTTGGATACAAACTACATCTCTGAGCTGATAAAGGACCACCCCATGTCGCCCTTTAAGACGATCGGTGCCTCAGAAAGACCGGATGTCACAGCTTCAAAGCTGCTTGAGGGCCGGATGGCGGTTCTTCTAGATGGAACACCGGTGGTACTGACCGTGCCCTACATTTTTATAGAGAATTTCCAGGCCGCAGATGACTACTACCTCAACTTTTACTTTGCTTCCATCGGCAGATTTCTGAGGATTTTGGGGTTCTTCCTGTCAATCAGTGTTCCGGCCGTCTATGTGGCCTTCATCACCTTTCATCGGGAACTGATTCCGACAAATTTGGCTTTGAGCATCATGCAGGCACATCAGGGCGTACCGTTTCCAACCATTCTGGAGTGCATCATCATGCTCGTCATTTTCGAGATTATCCGGGAAACAGGCATTCGGATGCCATCAAATATCGGTCAGGCGTTGAGCGTTGTCGGTGCGCTGGTTATCGGCCAGGCCGCCGTCGATGCAAAATTCATTTCAGCACCGATGGTCATTGTCGTGGCGGTCACCGCCATTACCGGCCTTATTAATCCAAAACTGAAAGGGGCGACTGTCATACTTCGCTTTACCTGTCTGTTTGCCGCCGCCTTTGTAGGACTGTACGGCTATGCGTTTATTATCATTTTAATGCTTTCACACCTGTTTTCACTGGATTCCTTCGGCGTGATCTATACCTCGAATCTTTCATCCTACCATTTCCAGGAAGTCAAAGACGATGTGTTCCGGGCACCTTGGAAATTCATGAAAAAGAGACCCAACTTTGCAAAACGCGACATGGTTAGGAAGAAGTAATATGCTAAAACGAGCAACTATGGTAGTCATGATCGTTATTAATTTATTTCTCCTATCCGGATGCTGGAGCTATGTTGAGATTGATCAAGTGATCAACGTTTCGGGTATTGCAATTGACGTTGGCGAGATGGGGAACAAGTACCACCTGTCGGCCGAAATTATTACGGTCGGAAAAACAGGAAATGAAGACATTACAGCCTCTGTGATCGAGACCGATGCGAACACGGTTTTTGAAGGTGTGCGCAAATTGATGCTGCTGACCTCGAAAAAACTGTATTTTGGACATTGCAAGGTGCTTGTTGTTGGCGAGGATGCCGCGAAGAAGGGTATTAATGAAATTATCGACTTTCCCATCAGAAATCATGAATTGCGCATCTCTTTGCAGCTGATGGTCGCAAAAAACGGTACAGGAAAGGATATCCTGACGTCGGAAGGGCTGTCGATCCCTATTGCGGCCTATAATCTCTATGACCTGACCAAGGCTTTTTCCAAGTCTGTGGGCCAATCCCTGACACCGGAAATATACAAGGTCTACAATAGCATCCAGAGCAAGGGCCGCTCCACGGTTGTTCCGGCACTTGAATTGACAAAGGTGGAAGACGAGCTTTTTCCGGAGTTGACCGGCGGGGCTGTTTTTTGCGAGGATCGGCTTAATGGGTATCTTGATGAGACGGAGGTTAAAAGCCTGTCCATCCTGCAAGGAAAATTGAAAACCGGGATTTTAACCATGCAGGACCCGGAAATCCCCGGAGATTTTGAATCGATCGAAATATTCAAGACGCATGCAAAAACGAGGCTGGAGTGTGGGGATAAACCGACGGTCCATATTGCAGTAACGTCTTCCGTCATCATCGGCGAGGTCCAGAATAATAAAGATTTCATGGACCTAAAAGGCGTCAATATGATGAAAAAGGAGCTTGAAGCGGGTGCGGAAAAACAATATTATGCGCTTATCAGAGTGGCGCAAAAAGAACTGAAGTGCGATGTGCTCGGCATCGGCACGATGATGGAACAAAATTATCCTAAAATGTGGGAGAAATACAAGGACAACTGGAACAAGACCTTTGAATCGCTGCCGATAAAGCTGCAGTGTACGATCAAAATTACCGGAAGTGGGATCACCAGCAAAACAGCGAACAATCTGGCGTAATGCGTTCCCGAACAGGAACACAGTCGGATGTAAAGAGAGGGTGTAAACAATAAACGGGAAAATCAACGGCCAGCAGGCCACACACATGATGATCTTATTTCTGCTGGGAAGTTCACTGGTAACGGGCGGCAGCATGATTGCCAAACAGGATTCGTGGATTTGCATACTTTTGTCGACCTTTATGGCGGTTCCGCTTGTCTCCATCTATGCGGGACTGTACAAAGCAGCGCCGGGCCAGGACATTTTCGACATGGCCTATTCGGCTTTCGGAAAGATTGTCGGCCCGATTGTAACGGCTTTGTTCAGCCTGTATACCTTACACCTCGGAGCGCTCGTCATCCGAAACTTTTCGGAGTACTTTCAAGTGGTCTCCATTCCCGAAACGCCCCAGGCCGTTACGGCAATCTGTATCGGCGGAATAGCGCTTTATAATATCCTTAAAGGAATCGAGACCCCGGCCAGAGGCGCGGTGTTTATCATGCCGATTACGCTGGCGGTCATCATGTTCCTGAATGCCCTGTCTATTAAATATATGGACTTCAACAACCTAAAGCCGATCTTGAATCAGGACTTCGGCACGATCCTGCATGGGGCATATTCCGTCTTTGTTTTTCCATTCGGTGAAGTGGTCCTGTTTGTCACGGTTTTTGCCGCGGTTGAGACGAAAACCAAGCCGTCGAAGCTTTATATAACAGCAGTGATTTTTGCCGGTGTCCTCCTCAGTCTGCTGATTGTGGTAGCCATTATGATGATCGGTTTTCCGTTTGTGGCATCCATTTATTTTCCGTCCTATATTTCGGCAGGCATTATTGATATCGGAAACTTTATCTCGCGCATTGAGGTCCTCGTTTCGGGTAACTACATCATTTTCGGCGTCATCAAGGTGTCCGTCTGTCTTTATGTAAGCTGCAAAGGAATTTCGAAGCTCTTCGGCATCAAAAACCATAAAAAGACCGCGGCACCAATTGCAGCGGTCATGGTTATCATTTCTATTTTGGTTTACGAAAATACGATGCAGATGTTTTCTTTTTTGAAGATATACGAAATTTATGCACCATTTTTTCAGATCGTTATTCCTTTTGCGCTGCTTATAGCCTTAAATAGGAAAAACAAAAAGAAACAGCTGCCCGTGTCTGCGGAGACCCCGGCCCTGGAACCTCAGGCAAACGTTCCGCTCCCGGACAGCGATGCCTCCTGAAGCTCGGCGGTACGCCCTTTTTCGGCGATGAGGCAGGCCTGCACCACAAAGCGTGTTCGTCTTGAGCCCGAGGTACAGGTGGACAGTGTTAACAGCGGTGTGTCGGTCGCTGGGGGCTCCGTCAGATTCACCCCGGGGCAGTTTTTGATGTAGTCTATAAAACCGAAAAAGCCGGAGCCGTTGGAAAACGTGCGCGTGTAACTCTCACTGTCCGCTTCCGTGGTACAGGCCGCAAAAATGCGATACTTGAAGGTTGTGTCCGCGGTAAATATATAAAGATCGCAGTGTTCACTCAAAAAATCTGCCTCGGCGAAGTCCTTCAGGCGTCCAAACATGCTGCCGTTTTTCATGTTGTGACCGTAAATAACGGTGTTGTCATCTTTGAAAAGGGTGCTGTTTCGATAATCCATAAAAATGCTGCCGGAAGAGCTTCTTTGCAGATCATAGCTCAGGGTGAGGTATTTGCTGTTGTCGCCGGACCGAAGCAGCGGAAAACTGATGGTCGTGTCGGGAATCCACAGCCAGCCAACAACGTCGGGGTTTTTTTCGGTCAGCGCGGCAAAATCAACACAGACCTCTGGGAAATAGGTTTCCGGCATATCCGGCACAGCGGCGCCGGCTGTCTTTTCCGTCTCCGGAGACACGTGGAAGCTCTCGTTCCGGCTATCCTCATAAATTTCCTGTGCCCGCCTGTAGTCGACATCCGTGACGATAATGCTCGTCAGACTGCCGATCAAAATAAGAGCAAAAAGGGATGAAAGGCTTATGCGCAGCTTGCCGTTCATTTTTTTATACCTCCATTTTTATCAAAACGGCGTAAGGAAACTCCTTACGCCGTTTCTGCTTTTGCCGCGCGTTTATTTGGTGCGCTTTTTCCGTCTGGAGAGGAGGCCGATTGTGCCAAGACCGGCGGCGCCGAACACGGCCAACACGGCCATAAGCGGGATGTTGCCGCTATCGCCTGTCTGAGGCGTGTCGGACCCGGGCACATAGCTGTCCGGAAGAGCCGTTGGCAAAATGGGCGCAGGACTCGGCGAGGGACTTAAGCTCGGCGAGGGCTCCAGAGGCGGCGATTCCTCGGGAATATTGGTTGTTGAGGGCGTGGGGTTGATGATAATGATGGGCGTATCGTAGTAGGACCAACTTCCCGTAATGACAACCTCAGCGGTTCCCATATTAAAGTTGGAGGCAGGGGAGCCGTTTATTGTCCAGCCGTTAAAGTGCCACAGAGAGCTGGCGCTTGTGGGATTGGACGCGATTGCAACAGGTTCGCCGCTGTAGTAGTAAGCCGTCTCGGGCAGCACGGCGTCGCTCGGATGGGAGCCGCTCCACTGATAACGCACGGCATAGTCCACGCTTTCATGCCAGTAGCCGTAAAGGACAATGTTTGTCACAAGCGGGGTACCGTCAACATACGGGGCTTCACTGTCTTTAATGACGAACAGGGAAACGACAGCCTGATAAAGAGCTGAAACGAAAGAGGCGTTTTCGGGCTGTTCATAGTCGGTGTCTTCCTCGACATACCAGCCGTCAAAGACATAGCCTCTGAATGCGGTGGGCTGTTCGGAAACAAAGGGGTATTCATAATCGAAGCTGCCTCCGTTTGCTGGCACGATAGCGCCCGCGGGCAGGACGGAGCCTCTAAACTCATAGCGCACGTGGTATTGGTTGGTACGCCACTGTGCGTAGTAATATATGGTACTGCCGCTTTCAAGCGGATCGAAGTTTTCTCCGACATCAACCATATCGTTGCCGTCCGGATCAGTCGACCAGCCAATGAAGCTGTGTCCGGCCCACACAAAACCGATCTCGTCGTTGCTCATGATGTCGTAGCCGCTGTCTGTATAGGGCGTTTCACTGACCGTGCTATGACCGTCAGCATCAAGGCCTCCACGGCCGCAGTAGACGACAGAGTAGCTTCCGTAAGGCGTAAAAGTCCATTCTGCCGTCAAGGTCACATCAGTATCCGGCATTGAGAAAGCACCGTCGCTTATAGTGGCGGCGGGGGGAATCCAGGCGGGCACCATCCAGAAACCCGACCGACCGCCCCCGGTGCCGCCCGAGGCCGCCGCCTTTGGCGCCACCGATAGGTAATCCGGTTAGAGAATTCTTGAAGATTTGTTCAAATCCTAAAAACTTAATAATGCCGATATAAACTGAGGGATGAAGCCGAATGCCGCCCTTATAAGGACCAATCGCACTGTTAAATTGGATCCGGTAACCCCGGTTAACCTGTACCACACCTTGGTCAT